>ULUL01007475.1_pt1 | contig 80551 bp, 67 predicted proteins | sample 1958481 | NCBI WGS metagenome assembly ULUL01 (sample SAMEA4835759, study PRJEB28245) | human gut metagenome | biome: gut microbiome; material: fecal sample | place: Denmark | collected 2008 | reverse complement strand
CATTTTTCGGAACGGCAAAGTGAAACTATTGTTGCCGAACGCCTAAAACAAAAAAAGCAAAAAGCCAAAAAACTACATAATAAATATTATCAACACCAAAAATCGATTAATGGTATAATAAAACGGAAATCTTATATTGAATGAGAGGAAGTTATATGAAAATTTACATCGAAGACATTGGAAAGTACGAAGGTCAGCAAATTACACTTCAAGCGTGGCTTTACAACAAACGCTCCAGCGGCAAACTCCACTTTTTGCAGCTCAGAGACGGTACAGGCGAGATTCAGGCTGTTGTGTTCAAGGGCAATGTCTCTGATGAAGTTTTTGCTCTGGCAGATAAAATTACACAGGAATCTTCTGTTGAAGTAACAGGCACCGTAAAAAAACACGACCGCTCAAGAATAGGTTATGAAATTGATGCTACAGACGTTAAAGTAATCGGCGAATCTGTTGATTATCCCATCACACCAAAAGAGCACGGCACACACTTCTTGATGGAACACCGTCATTTGTGGCTTCGTTCTTTAAGACAAAAAGCAATCTTGAGAATCCGTCACAGAATTATCAAATCTGTCCGTGATTTCTTTGATAACAAAGGGTTTACACTTGTTGATGCACCAATTTTTACACCAAACGCATGCGAAGGTACAACAAATCTGTTTAAAGTAGACTACTTTGATGAAAACGCATACCTCACACAAAGCGGCCAGCTTTATATGGAAGCAGCTGCAATGGCAGTGGGCAAAGCGTATTGCTTCGGCCCGACATTCCGTGCAGAAAAATCCAAAACAAGACGCCACTTAACAGAGTTCTGGATGGTAGAACCAGAAGTTGCTTTCTTTGATATCTATGATGACATGGATTTGGCAGAAGAGTTTGTTGAATACATTGTGCAGGAAGTTGTAAAACACAACAGAGAAGACCTTGAAGTGCTCGAAAGAGATATTTCAAAACTCGAAAACATCAAACGTCCGTTCCCTCGCATATCTTATGACGAAGCTATTGAAATTTTGCATAAAAAAGGCAACGACACTCCATGGGGAACAGATTTTGGTGGCGACGAAGAAACATTGATTTCAGAAGAGTTTGACAGACCTGTTATGATTCACCACTACCCGATGGCAATTAAGGCATTCTATATGAAACAGGAAGGCGATAAAGCCGCATGTGTTGACATGATTGCACCGGAAGGCTATGGCGAAATCATCGGCGGTGGCCAGCGTGAAGAAGATATTGATAAACTCAAAGCAAAAATTAAAGAACAGGGCTTGCCTGAAGAAGTTTTCGACTGGTATCTTGATGTAAGAAAATACGGAAGCTGCAAGCACGCCGGATTCGGCCTCGGTATTGAAAGAACCGTTGCATGGATTTGCGGTTTGCACCATGTAAGAGAAACAATTCCGTTCCCGAGACTCATGGACAGAATCCGTCCGTAATCAGGTTTTTAAGGACAGAATTTTTGGCGGGGTAATTTTTGCCCCGCCATTTTATAATTTTTTTGCTCGTGATATTATAAACACAGTTAGAGAGAATATTTGGGGATTAATTATGTTTGAAAAATTCAGAATAGGCGTGGATATAGGCGGTACTAATGTAAAAATTGCTCTTGTTGATAAAAAAGGCGAAATTTCACATCCAAAAACCGTACCTACCCGTGCTGAAATGGGTTATGAATATACAATAAGCAATATTACGCAGTGCATAAAAGATTTGATGAAAGAAGCCGGCATTGACAGAAGTGCTATTGAAGGTATCGGCTTTGGTTTCCCCGGCCAGATTGACTGCGATAACGGCATTGTAAGAATCTTGCCTAATATCCCCGGATGGATTGATGTTCCAATAGCAGAAATTATGCAAAAAGAGTTTAACGTACCTGTAAAAGTTGACAACGATGTACGCTGCATGGCTCTGGCAGAGCTCAACTACGGAGCAGGTGCCGGCTGCAAAAATCTTATCTGTATAACAGTCGGAACAGGTATCGGTTCAGGCCTTGTTATCAACGGAAAACTCGTGCGCGGTGCGAGCAATGCTGCCGGAGAAATCGGCCACATAAAAATGGAAATGCACGACGGTTTAATATGCGGGTGTGGTGACACAGGCTGTTTTGAGGCTTACGCATCAGGCCCTGCAATTGTGGCGATGGCAAAAGACTATGTTAAGGGCGGAAAAAGTGCAAAATTCAGAGAAATTGCCGGCTCTACCGGTGCGATTACTCCCGCGATTGTATGTCAGGCTGCTCAAGAAGGCGATGTTGTTGCTAAAAAGATTTTTGAAAGAATGGGAGAATACCTTGGTATTGGTTTGTCCAGCGTTGTGAACCTTTTAAACCCCGAAAAAATCGTAATTGGCGGAGGGGTTGCAGATGCCGGTGATATTTTGTTTGAGCCTTTGAAAAGGACTCTAAAAGACAGAGCAATGCCTATTCAGGGTGCTGCTGTGAGCGTCGTGCCTGCTCAATTGGGTAACACTGCCGGATTGATAGGTGCAAGCCTCTTGATTGACAATTAGAAAATATTATTTACTTTTGTAAACAAAAAATTACCTTTGTAGCAAAAAAATTTGTTTTAGTATTTTATTCCTCTCATCAAAGAAAGGAATAATATTATGATAGAATCCGTGTCAAAAGCTCTCAAAGCAGGTAGTGACAATATAAAACGCATTAAAATTTCGGATGATATTGAAATGAAGCTTCCCAGAGAGGTTATTTCCAAAAAATCCAAGGCTCTTATTAAAAAAACAGAGGAGCTGCTTTTGGAGCAAATGGAAAAATTGCGTAAACAAAAAGCTGTGCCGGGTAAATATATTGAATTGTCAAAATATCACAAAAAAGAAGCTGCAACAGTTACAGTAAGACCTTTATACAACAGCGTTTCTTTTGAGGACAGTATTCTGGTAGAAATTAAAAAGCCAAATTCTACAGAGGTTATAAATATAAGCCGAAGAAATCCTGAAAAATTCAGATACGAAAAAATGGTTCCGACCCAAAACGGACACGCTACCACAAACTCGTATGACAGCAAAAGACAGTCAAACGAAACTATGGAAACTAAAGTCGACAATTTGATTCAGGAATACTTACAAATATTTTTCCCACAAACAAAATTAAATAGATATATTATTCACAGCGACCTTATGTAATAATACTTCTATGGCAAAAAATAAAGAACGTTTGGATAAAATTTTGACGGACAAAGGCTTTTTTGAAACAAAAAGCAAAGCGCAAGGCGCAATCATGGCCGGCGATGTCAAAATTAATGACGAAGTTATTACAAAAGCAGGTTATCTTCTTGAACTCAAAGATAACACAAGAATCGAAATTAAATCGCTGCCTTTTGTTTCTCGAGGCGGGCTCAAGCTGGATAAGGCCGTAAAAGCTTTTGATATAGATTTAAAAGGCCGTGTATGCATGGATGCAGGAGCGTCAACAGGCGGGTTTACGGACTGCATGCTCCAAAACGGTGCAAAATATGTTTATGCAGTGGATGTGGGCTATGGACAAATTGCTTGGAAACTGCGAAGCGATGAGCGGGTTAAGGTTGTTGAAAGAACAAACATAAAAAACTGTGAACCATCTGAAATATACGACGAAACTGATATTCTGCCCGATTTTTGCGCAATGGATTTGTCTTTTATTTCTGTCACAAAGGTGCTCGAAAACATCAAAAAACTGATGGATAAAGACACAATAGAGATTGTCACTTTAATCAAACCTCAATTTGAAGCAGGAAAAGAGCTTGTGGGAAAAAACGGTGTGGTAAGAGAAAAAAGCACCCATTACAAGGTAATACAGGATGTAATAAACTATGCTCAAACCCTTGATTTGTATCCGGAAAAACTTACATTTTCGCCCATAAAAGGCCCTGCCGGTAATATAGAATATTTAGTCAAACTTGTTAATCACAAGACGGATTTTGAATCGGATTTAATAAATAAAATTGTAGAAGAAGCTAACGAAAATAATTTTTAAGCGAGGATTTTTGTATATGGCGGCTGATAAAAAGAAAAAAAGTTTATTAAGCAGAATTGTGTACTGGGCAGTTTTTGTTGTGTGTGTTTATTTTGGCGTGAGCGCGCTTTCTTACGCAGAACCCTTAAAGTTTGCACAGATTTCCGATGTGCATTTGTCCGACAAAACCGTTGACACAAGCTACAAAGTGCTCTCTCACACTCCCGAGCTTTTTAAGGATGAAATAGAACAGATAAATTCTGTGCCGCATATAGATTTTGTGATTGTTACGGGCGATTTGATTGACAAGCCGAAAAAAACACTGCTCGAGCAGGCATGCAAACAGATGAACAAGCTGAAAGCTCCGTGGTATTTTGTATTCGGAAACCATGACGCTGCTGTCGGTACTTCGTTTAAAAAAGACAAATATTTTGATTTTGTAAAAAAACACAATAAAAACATGAAGTTTGACAACTTTTATTACTCTTTCAGCCCTAAAAAAGGCTACAGAGTAATAGTGCTGGATTCTACAATTGACAACAAAATTACTGCAACAGGGTATCTGCCTCAGGAGCAGTTGAAATGGCTGGATTGTGAGCTTGATGACTGCCAGACAAACGGCCAGCTTCCTTTGATATTTTTGCATCACCCTTTGCGTGAGCCCTTTCCGAGCTTTCATCACAGGATAACAAATGCTTCTGAGTTTTACGATGTAATAAATTCTCACAAAATGCCCATGGCTATTTTTAGCGGACATTATCATGCAACAAAGATTTATAAAGAAGGAAATATTCTGCATGTCAGCACGCCTTCTCTAGCCACATATCCCAATGCGTTTAGGATTGTGACCGTTAACAATCTTAAAAACAAAGTTGTTTTTACATTTGATTTTAGAGAGACAAACCTTAAAGAAGTACAAAAAAAGGCCAAAATGCTGACATTTTCATCTTCTACCCTGGCCGGAGAAGAATCCGACCAAAACACGATTGTGGTTCTTGATAAATAGGTTATAATAAAAATGGAGTTTTAATAATGAGAGATACAAAAGGCAAGTTTATCGTTAAATTCAGAGGCGTCAGAGGCAGCCACCCGACACCGGATTTTAATTTTCTGGAATACGGTGGCAACACTGCGTGTATTGAAGTAAACGTCAACGGCCATTTGATTATTCTTGATGCGGGTACAGGCATTATAAAATGCGGCAACGAGCTTTTGAAAGAGTATGTTGCGCAGTTTCATAAAGAACCGGTGAATGCAACAATACTTTTAAGCCACGTGCATAATGACCACATTCAGGGGCTTCCGTTTTTTAAACTGCTTCATATGAACGATTCAAAAATCAATATTGTAGGGTTTTCGGAATATGAAGAAGGGCTCGACAGCGTTATTTCAGACCTTGTTTTTGACAAATCATTCCCTCTCGGGCTCAATGATTTGAATTCCAAAATAAGTTTTTATGACATAAACGATAACTATGCTCTCATTTTTAACGAAGATGATGATACGCCCGACATGGTGAAAATCGAAAACGATGAAGACTATATACCCGAAGGCGAAGAAGTTGTTATAAGCTGCTTAAAATCAAACTCTCACCCCAAACAGGGCGTGATGATTTATAAAATTGCTTACAAAGACAAATCACTTGTTTATGCAACAGATACAGAGGGCTACGTGGGTGCAAACAAAAAACTCGTGCTTTTTGCAAGAGACACTGACTTGCTCATCCACGACGCACAGTACACAAGCGAAGAATACCTCAATGCATATTTTTCAAAACAGGGCTATGGCCACTCTACGTTTGACATGGCTTTAGAGACCTTCTCTCAGGCAAAGGCAAAGTCTCTTGCGTTTTTCCATTTTGACCCGAATTATAACGATGAATTTTTACTTGAGATAGAAAATCATTATACTGAAAATTGTAAGAACTGTTTTATCCCAAAAGAAGGTCAGGAAATTGTACTTCGTTAAAACACTTTTAGCTTTATGTCTTTTTATGGTTCCACTATGCGCACAGGCCAAGATGGAGGTCTTTAACATTGATGCGCAGAGAAACGCTGTTGACCATAACAACCGCGGCGTAATCTATATGCAAGACAGATATTACGCTCCGGCAATAAAAGAGTTTCAAATGGCGGTGCTTTTAGATCCTAATACACAGGCCAGCTCTGTATATTATGCAAACCTTGCCAACTGTTATATGAAAATCGGCTACCCGGCACTTGCACAGGATACTCTGCAAAGAGCAATCAAACTAAACCCGATGAATTTCGGGCTTTATCAGGATCTGGCAGTTGTTTACAAGCGTCTTGGCATAGGCAGCCAAAAAATTAAAACCTACAAAAAAGAAAGCGAAAAAAATCCCCTTGCGCAGGTAATGGTAGGAATGATCCTAATGGAACAGGGCAAAACAGACGAAGGACTGGCAAAATTGCAGGAATTTGCTTACACAGAGCCTGATTTGATTATCACAAAAGGCGTGCAAAAATATATTGACGAGCACACCAAAGAAAAGTTTTAGATAAAAAATTATAGCCGTTTTGTCGAATGAAAAACCGGCCGGTTTCCTTTAAATTGTGGATGGAAAAATTTAAAGGAGAATCAAATGAGACACGAAGAAATTTGGAAAACTGCTCAGGATGCCGGTAAAGCCAAAGATTTTTTTAAAGCAAAACTGGCACACACTATCGGCCCTGACAGGTTAAAACACCTTATTGACAAACATCTTGATGAGTTCAATCTTATTGACGTAAGAAAATACGAAGACTATATCAAAGGCCATATCCCTTATGCTGTGCATATTCCATATGACCAGATGGAAGACCAGCTTGTTAAACTTTCTAAGGATAAGGTAAATATTTTATACAGCTATTCTTTCCTTTGCCAGTTGAGCCAGAAAGCTGCTTATATGCTTGCTGATAAAGGTTACCCTGTGATGGAAGTTATCGGCGGTTTTAAAGGCTGGAAAAAACGTGATTTTGATATTGTAGAAAACGATGAATCGGATTATCCCGGTTAAGTCTTCTGCTGCTTTTTGATACAAAACAGGAATCCTGCGGGTTTCCTGTTTTTATGTTAAGATTTTTTTAAAATTGTGTTACATGACGTTATTTTTAAGCAATTTTTTAATTTTGAGGGTTTATAAACATTAAGGAAGCATTAAAAACTTATGAAGTTGGATGGTCTTAAACTAAACAATAATATACAAACGCCTGTGCAAGGCAATGTGCGAAATAACGTTTCAAATGCTATAGAAAATCAAACTCTGACGGCGCCGACACAGATTGACTCTCAACGGGTTGAGGGTGCAACCTCAAGCGCTGCTTCAAATCCAATAAACAATAAAGCAGTTGAAACGTTAAAAGCACAGGTGCTTGCACAGGCTCCTATTTCATATGCGTATGTGAGAGATATTAAGCTTCCGTTTTCTCCTCCTGCAAAGCTTTTTAAACTGGCAAACGGCCAGAAAGTAGCTGTGCTTGAGAAAAAAGGCCCTACTGTTCTTGAAACATACTACAACGTCGGTTCTATGAATGAGCCTGATGATAAAAGAGGCATTAGTCATTTTAATGAACACATGGCGTTTAACGGCTCAAAAAGCCTCACTGGCGGAGGGCTCAAAGCCGGAGACTTTTTCAGAATTGTTAATGAGCTTGGTGCGATTACAAATGCTTCCACAGGTTTTTCGCAGACCAACTACTTTGTAACATCGCAGCTTCTCGGCAAAGGCAATGTGTTTGATTCAACAGCTTATATCCAGTCGGAACAGCTTCAGTATCCTGAACATACTGCCGAAATGGTGGAAAAAGAAAAAGGCCCTGTTACTTCTGAAATCAGCATGGTTGGTGACCAGAGCGAGAATATTGCATTGAATAACTGTGTAAGAAACCTTTTTCAAATCCAATCAACTTCGTCTGATTTAGTTGCGGGTTCTATTTCCAATATAAACAAACTCACAAGAAAAGACACGCTTGACTATTACAACCTGTGGTACACTCCGGACAACTGCGCAACCGTTGTCACAGGCGAGGTTCCTGCTGCCGAAGCAATAAATACAATTGCAAAATACTTTAACAAAAGCGCTTATGTTCCTGTTCAAAATAGAAAATATCAGGAATTTAACGGTATACAAAAACCTGTCAGGGTCGATGTAAAAATGCCAAAAGCCCAGTCTAGCATTTTTGCACTCGGTTTTGCAGGGCCAAAAAACAATTCCACCAAAGAAAATATTGAGATGGAAGTGCTTATGACAGCACTTCTGGGTTATAAAAACGCAAGAATCAGCAGAGCATTGAATAAAATTCAATCCAGCGCAATGATGAACATCGAAAGAGTGGGCAACCGTCCAACAGACCCCAAGGCCATAATGATTGCGTCTCAATCTACACCTCAAAAGACAGAAGATGTAATAAAAACAGTCTACGCTGAAATAAACAAGCTCTCACAAAAACCGCTTACACAAGAAGAGCTCGACACAGCCAAAAAGATTTTGAAAATGACATATTCAAAAGTGTCTGAAAACTCGCAGCTTCTAAATAATTTGATAGGCAATGCGCTTTTGGATGATGACCTTGCATATGTGGAAAACTATCTTCCGATTTTAGACAGCATAACAGCTGCTGATATTTCAGCTTTTGCAAAGAAATATCTGGATTTGAACAAGGCTTCTTTATCTGTTGTGCATCCCGAAAATTTAGAAGACACAGCTATCATGGCCAATTATCAAAACGCAAACAAAAAGTTTGATGTAAGACTTTCTCAAATGACTCCGTCAGCAAATGTAAATACAGTGTCTTTTAAAGGCCGTCTCGAAGACAAGATGATGGATTTGAGCAAGGTTAAGCAGTACAAGCTTGCAAATAACATGGAGATTGTGCTCAACCCTAACAAGTCTGATATTTCTACATCTGAAATAGTTTTGCAAACAACACAACCGGCTGATGTAAAACCTGCTGTGCCCGCAATACTTTCCGTGATTCTTAACGAAGGCTCTAAAGACAAAAACTATGATGCTTTTTACAAAGATGTTTACAAAGCCGGCATGTCTTTAAAATTTGATGCGGATTTTCAATCCGTAAGTGCAAACGTTACTTCTCTTGCATCAGACACAGGCATGGCAATTGACCTTATCAAAGAGGTTTTTGAGCAGCCAAGATTCAGCGAAAAAAGCTTTAACTATGCAAAAGAGCTTGTCAGAGAAGCTGTCTCAAATATTGATGCTTCAGCTTCGGAAATCGCATCAAATGCTCTGTTCCCTAATCTAACAGAGTTTGCAACCAAAGAGCAGGTGCTCGCATCTATTGATGAAATAACCATGGATGATGTAAAAAGCTTTTTTAATTACATAAAACAAAACGCTATGGCAAAGGGCGTTTTTACAGCTCCTTTTGAAAAAAATCCTAATCTTGAAAACACGGTTGTTACAAAACTGTCTGCCGGATTAGGTGACTTTAAAGAATTCAGCACAGAGCATTTTAAATCTTTTGCACCTGTTGCTCAAAATCAGGTTTTAACAAAAGCACAGCAAAGAAATCAGGCTGATATTATTCAGGCATACAAATTTAAAACAAATTACAACCCCAAAGACCACGCAGTGTTTACACTGTTAAACACAATTCTTGGCGGAGGACCGTCATCTCGTCTTTTTGAAGATTTGAGAGAAAAACAAAAACTGGCTTACAGGGTAGAATCCAATATTGATTTTGTCGGCGATACAGGCGTTGTGTCTCTCGGTATCAAAACAACTACAGACAATCCGTCAGAAAATATACAACAATACGACAACGTAAAAAAATCACTGGATGGATTTAAAAATCATATTGAAAAAATGAAAAACGAGCTTGTAACTCCACAGGAGCTTGAGGCAGCCAAGCTGATGATTAAAACAAAACTGTTAAATTCCATTGAAACATCAGACTCTCAAACAGCTGTGCTAAACAGTTCAAAAGACTCTTTAAACGGTATTGCAACTGTTAATGACAGCCTAAAACTCATAGACGAAGTGAGTGCTCAGGATATTCAAAACGCTGCAAAATATATCTTTAGCGGAAATTCCATTACCTCAATTCTTGCAAGCCAGAAAACGCTTGATAACATGAATTTATCCTAGACGGTTTAAGATATTTTGTATCTGCTCTTTTTCTTCCTGCGGGATGTCGAATTTCAGATATTCTTCATAATACTCTTTTGCGTCTTCCATATCACCGCGCGCCATAAACAGCATACCCAGACGCTTGTAGCCCAGCGGGAATTTGTCGTTTACGGCAATACTTTTTAAAAGGTTTGATATTGCTTTGTCGATTTCGTCATTAGCCTCGTAAGCAAGAGCTGTCTGATAGAATATCAGTTCGTTGTCTTCGATATAATTTAAAACTTCTTCAAAGTTAGCAATGGCGCTGTCATAATCACCCAGCTCAAAATAGACCATTCCAAGGTCCCAATTTGCGTCATAGTTTTTTGGAGCAAGCTCTAAGACAGAATCAAGCGCATCAATTGCATCGTCATAGCGTTTGTCTTCAATATAGATTCTGGCAAGGTAGTGTCTCAAAGCAGCATTGTCACTAACAAGCGCAATAGCTCCTTGCAAAAGGTCGATTGCATCCCAAAGGCGGTTTTCTTTGTAATAAATATCAGCAAGGTTGATGTAGGTTTCCACCATTTTGTCATCAATGAAAAGCGCTTTTTTAAAATATTCTTCGGCCATTGTTGTCTGGCCGAGGTGCGAATAGCAAAGCCCTATGTTATTGTACAGGTGAGGGTTTTTGTTATCCTTATCAAGAAGCTTTTTAAATTCTTCCATCGCACCTTCATAATCTCTTTTTTTAAAAAGAGTCATAGCGCTTTCAAGCTGTGTATCAAAGTTTTTTTCTTCCATAAATATAAATCCGCCTTTATCGCTTTGTCATCGTTATTATATTTAATTATAGACGAAAAAAACTAGTTTAGATAATCGTTAAGCTTTCCGGAATTTATGAGCTCCTTGAGCTCTGTATAACCTCCGACATGTTTACCGTTTATCACAACTTGAGGCACGGTTGCACGGCCTGTAGGGATATCAAAAAGCTCTGCAAGCATTTTTCGTATGTCTTCTTCATTTTGCGAGATGTCATACTCTGTGTAGTCCAGATAATTGTCTTTGAGCTTTTCTTTAGCCTTTATACAAAACGGACACGTTGGAAGTGTGTATATTTCAATTTCATTCTTAGTCATAGTGCAATTATACCGGCAGACGGCATCTGTTTCATTGCCGGAAGGTATAATCTATGCATTTAAAATATGAGACAAAAGTGCATTGGCTATATCCACAAGCGTGTTGGCAAGAAAAACAAGCATCAACAGTATGGCAAACCATTTTTGTATATCTTTTACAAGAATGATTCTTTTGTTTGAGCGTTTGTCTGTGAGCTCTTTGTATTCGTCTTTGTTAGGTGCTTTTGGCAGATCTTCTTCCAGCTTTTCTATAACAGCATTGTATTTGATTTTTATAATTGTGGAGTATGCATCCTGATTGGATATCCACATTATGCAAGACGCAATGCCGAAAATTTCAAGACCAAGCAGCAGAAAAAACTGCGAGGGCATTATCATTTTTGCAAATATGAGGCTGAATAAAAACACTGCCGAAAAAATCATGAAAAATCTGTTAATCATAAAAGAGCGGTTGATAAAACTCTCTTTCATTTCGTTATAAATTCTGTATTGCTCGAGTATTAAATGTTTTTCGTCCATAATAAACTCCGGAATTTTTAGTAATGCATTTATTTTAGCATAATAGTGAATTTTTGTTACATTTGCTGACATAAATGGCAAAAAAATACTTTCAGGCGTTTTATACTTGTAACAAGTAAGGAGTGTAAAAATGATTCAATCCGTAAATACAGTAAGCTCAAATACAAATTGCTGCGGTACTAAAAGAAAACAGTCATTCGGACGTACAGATTCCGAATATAAACAGCCTTCCAAAGCCGGAAGATTGGCAGCTTATACAGCTACACAATTTGCAGCAGGCGCTGTAGTGAGCGGTATTTTTGACGGAATGACAAACCTGTACAGGAAAGTAGCCAAAAATAAAGATTTGCTCAAGCTAAAAGAAATGGGTGTTCGTGCAGGATTTACAGGTACTTGTTTTGCCGTAATCGGTCTTGTGTTCACGGCAATCGGTGCTATGATGGCTAAAAAACATAAAGACTAAATTGCAGCTTTTGCTTATATTTGAAATTTATATGATGAATGTCACGAGGAGTAAAAATATTAGTTTTAAAGGTAAAATTATCGACGCTCACACACACGTTGGAAAATGGGGGCAGGCTTTGTATTCCCAAAATGACCTTGATATTTTTATTAAATCGCCTCTTGATGGCGGAGATGTGATTGAAAAAATGATTGTGTCAAACCTGAGCTGTATCGAGCCCGAAGGCATTCTTGATGAAATGCAGGGAAATAAACAGCTTTTAGAAATTGCAAAAAATAACCCCAAAATAGCGCCTCTTGCCGTTTGCCAGCCTAATATTACTAATGGTGATACAACGCTGATTGAAAGACTATTTAAAGAAAATCCGGACAGCTTTACCGGTCTTAAGTTCCATCCCAAAAGTATGCAGTTGTCTGCGTCTGACAGGGCATATGACTCTTATCTGGATTTTGCGCACAAGCATAATCTGCCTTGCCTTTTTCATTCAGACAGAACATTTGATGTTGATTACGGCCAGGGCAATATTGTGAAAAGATGCGAATATTCCAGGCCTGACCAGATTTATGAGCTTGCCAAAAGACATAAAGATGTCCCTGTAATACTGGGCCATATGGGCGGCAACACCGGAAACAATACAAAAGCTGCCGTTGATATTATGGTTGAATCAATAGAAAATAATTCCGCTAAATTATATGCTGATATTTCCTGGGTAAATGCAGATACAACAGAGAAACCGGATATTATTGAAGCTATAAAAATGTTGAAAAATACATCAAAAGGTGATAAAACAGACAGGCTATTATTCGGTACTGACGCGCCGATAGGCAGATTTGGCGCAAACGGTGAAAACGGCCTGAAACCTCGTGAAGCTTACCAAAAAGTTGTGACTGATGTCAAAAATGCTATAAAAAATGCTTTTTCTCAAAAAGAAGCAGATGAGTTAATAGAAAAAATATTCTACAAAAATGCAGATAATTTGTTTTTTTCTAAATCGCAAAAAAGAGCTGTTTTGAAAAAATTGCCTGTTTATACAGGAATTGCTGTTTTGGGTGTTGCGCTGTCTTTTGTGGGTGTAAAAATGCATAATAAAAAGGATATACCTGTATTAAAAAATATTCAAAATGAACAATCTGCTAATAAAACAGACACATTTGCCAGCGGCTCAAAAATATTTTCATCTTTTAGTATAAATTATTAAAAGGTAATCTTTTTGCTCTTTATAGTTGAATATTTTTATGGTTAAGATATCAACCTTTCAGTAATTCCTTAAATTGCTTTGCTGTATTAAAATAGGAATTTATTTCTTTAAAATTTATTTGCCCTTTTATTCCGAATCCGTCTCTGTATAAAAATTCAATATCACCGTTCCAAATTGCACTGTCAGTGATTTTCATGGCTTCAAAGATATTCTTATCATACAAAGTGTATCGGTCTCCATACATATCGTATCGGAAATCATTACTTTTTATTCTTTTTACAAAACCCAATTTAGGGTAATTTATAAAGTTTAAATTTTCATCAAGATTACCGGCTATTTTTTTTGTAATTGTTTCTGACATATATTCAAGCATGTTTTTTTTAGCATAATTTCCGTTGTAAAATTTAGCCCAAAAAGCAGTGATTTTTCTGTTACGGAATTCATCCCAAATAGCATTTGCTTTTTCCAGGCCATGATTTTTGATTATATTTTCATAATGTGCATTATGACTAAATTCATGTATAAATGTTGCAAGAAAATGTTTTGTCGGGTGAAAACCTTTTTGATTTTCTTCCATTTTGTTTAAAAGATTAATGTCATAAAAATTCTTTATATCCGAGTTAATTGTTACATGCTTTAATATGCTGCAATAGCTACCCGCTGTATCTATATCTTGTATTGGTTCAAACGTTAAACTTTTTGGAATTGGTAAATTGTATTTTTTAAAAATTTCAACAGTTTTTTCTGTACAAGCAGCTACGGTTTTGCATCCTTTAAAATCTCCTAAAAAACCTATGTTGGCAAGCTTTGTTGTTATTTTATTTACATCAGCATGTTTAACATATTCTACAAAAGAATTTGGCAATCCCGAACGAAAAGATACACGATGTTTTTTACTTTTAATGGAATTTACGTGATTATTTTGTATACTACCTATTTTCATATTTTTTATACACCCCACCCGGGAATTGATGCTTTCATATTTTTTCTATAATTCTCGAAAACAGATTTATTTACATTACAAATTCCGTCCCCAAGTGCTACAAGTTTACCTTTGGAATATTTACCTGTTGCATACGCTTTTAGGTTTTTGTCTTGGTATATTTCGCCGACGTCATAGAGCAAATCGCCATCTTTATAAAAATAAGCTTTAATTTCTTTACCATTTTTTCCTGTGTATGTTTTTTCTTCAATTATGCCTTTGTTGTATCTTGTTCTTTCTATTTTTGAGGAAGTTAATTTTTTTATTTTCCGTTCGATAACGCCTGTAAACTTTTCCCCGCTTTTTTTTAGGACTGCAATATTGTTGTTGATTTGTATGCCGTTTTTTTCTAAAGTTTGTTCAAAAGTAAGATATTTCCTGCTATGCAGGTATAGTTTACCCGCAATTATTATGGAAGTTATTGCGGCTAATGTGTTGTATAACCCGGCATGTTCCCTGTATTTGTCACGAAAAGTTTCTTTTTCGCCAACTGTCTGGTGAAAAGATTGTTTATGTTTTAAACGAGAAACAGGCGATGTACAAATACTATTAATTTTCATCTTATCCCTATGATGCAGTTAAATTTTTAGTAAATTTTTATTTATTATAAACAAAGCGAATCCCTTCGTCAATGGGCTTTTGCAATATAAAAAATTGTAAAGATTGTCCTGCGGATTTTAGGCTTGCTGTAAAATTTTTCATATTTGTGCGAAAATCTTCTTAAGATAGCTTAATGCTGTTAATTTTTAGTATCAGATAAAATAAAAAAGGAAAAACGAAATGGCAAGACAAGTCCCATTGGAAAAAGTTAGAAACTTCGGGATTGCAGCTCACATCGACGCCGGTAAAACAACTACAACAGAACGTATCTTGTTTTATACAGGTAAAACTCACAAATTAGGTGAAGTACACGATGGTGCAGCAGTTACCGACTTTATGGATCAAGAACGTGAACGTGGTATCACTATCCAATCAGCTGCTGTTACAGCTATGTGGAATGGTCACCAATTAAACATCATCGACACACCCGGCCACGTTGACTTCACTATCGAAGTAGAACGTTCACTGCGTGTATTAGACGGTGTTGTATCTGTATTCTGTGCGGTTGGTGGTGTTCAATCTCAATCTGAAACAGTTTGGAGACAGGCTAACAGATACGAAGTTCCTCGTATGGTATTTGTAAACAAAATGGACAGAACAGGTGCTAACTTCTACCGTGTTCTTGAACAATTGAGAAACAGACTGGGTGCAAATGCTCATCCTATCCAATTACCAATCGGTGCAGAAGACCAGTTCATAGGTATTATCGATCTTATTGATATGAAAGCTCACATCTACACTAACGATTTGGGTACTGATATCAAAGTTGAAGATATTCCGGCTGACATGTTAGACAAAGCTAACGAATATCACGCAGCTTTAGTTGAAGCTATTTCTGAACACGATGATGAATTGATGATGAAATTCCTCGAAGGTGAAGAACCTACAATGGAAGAGCTTAAAAGAGTACTTAGAAAAGCAACTTGCGAAAACAAAATTGTTCCTATGTGCTGTGGTACAGCGTTTAAAAACAAAGGTGTTCAATTGTTGTTAGACAATGTTGTTAACTACCTTCCTTCTCCTGTAGATGTAAAAGCTATTGAAGGCGAATTGGAAGATGGTACAAAAGTTGAAAGACACTCTTCAGAAGACGAACCTTTTGCAGCACTCGCATTCAAAGTTATGACTGACCCTTATGTTGGTCGTTTGACATTCTTGCGTGTATACTCAGGTAAATTGACAGCAGGTTCTTATGTTCTTAACGCTACTAACGGTAAAAAAGAACGTATTTCAAGACTTGTACAAATGTACGCTGATCAAAGAAACGAAATCCAAGAAGTTTACGCAGGCGACATTTGCGCAGCTGTTGGTTTGAAAGACACAACAACAGGTGATACACTTTGTGATGAAAAAGCACCTATCATCTTAGAAAGAATGACATTCCCAGAGCCTGTAATCTCTGTAGCAATTGAACCTAAAACAAAAGCTGACCAGGATAAAATGGGTATTGCTCTTCAAAAACTTGCTGAAGAAGATCCTTCTTTCCGTGTTAAATCTGATACAGAAACAGGCCAGACAATCATCTCCGGTATGGGTGAGTTACACTTAGACATCATCGTAGACAGACTTTTGAGAGAATTCAAAGTTGATGCTAACGTTGGTAAACCACAGGTTGCTTACCGTGAAACTATCAGAGGCAACGCTGACCAGGATTCTAAATTCATCCGTCAATCAGGTGGTAAAGGTCAATACGGTCACGTTAAAATCCAAATCGAACCTGCTGAAGAAAATGCAGGATTCGTGTTCGAAAACAAAATCGTTGGTGGTGCTATTCCTAGAGAATACATCGAACCTGCAAGAAAAGGTATGGAAGAAGCTCTTGAAGGCGGCGTACTCGCAGGATTCCCGATGATTGACGTTAAAGTTACACTTTACGATGGTTCTTACCACGAAGTTGACTCTTCTGAAATGGCGTTTAAAATCGCAGGTTCTATGGCTATCAAAGAAGGTACTAAAAAAGCTAAACCTTGTATCTTAGAACCTATGATGAAAGTTGAAATCGAAGTACCTGAAGAAAATACAGGTGATATCGTAGGCGACATCGCTTCAAGAAGAGGCCGTATCGAAGGTATGGAAATTATCGAAGGTACTGGAATCCAAAAAATCAGAGCAATGGTTCCGCTTGCTGAAATGTTCGGTTATGCTACAGACATCCGTTCAAAAACTCAAGGACGTGGTACATTCTCTATGGAATTTGCTAAATACGAACAGGTTCCTGCTAACGTAGAAAAAGAAATCATAGAAAAATCAGGCGCTACTGCTTAGTTTTCTAAGGTTATAAATTTAAAACAGGCTTTGATTATTCAAGGCCTGTTTTTTAATGTATAATTTTAAAAAATAAAAGTTGAAGGAGATTACTGTGTCAAAGGTAAAGCCTTTTTTTATCAACAGCAATATACATTTAAAAGAATTTTCTTACAAAACTGTAGAAGATATTCTCACTCCGCTTGGCGGGAATACCGGAAACTCCTACATCACTTATGGATTGATGAAAGCTGTGTTGGGTGGAATTTGTGACATACCTCATATCCAAAATATTTATACGTATGATTTTTCTAAAAGTGATAAAGATATAGAAATCATAAATAACGAATGTACGCATGTGTTTTTTATCTTGCAGGACCAGATAAGGCTTTTTGAGTCGTATTCTTTGACCTTGCCATATACAAATATCATAAATTTTTTAAAACGGCTTAATAAAAAAGTTATAGTAGCAGGCCTGGGTGCCAACTGTTTTAGCGGGTTTGACAAAGAGTTCTACAAAAAATTGAACCCTGAGCTTGTAGAATTTTTGCGTAAATTGTCTGAATATTGTGAGCTCATAGGTCTGAGAGGTGAGTTTACTCAGGAGGTAATGTCAAAACTCGGTATATCAAACACGGAAGTCATCGGCTGTCCATCTTATTTTGAAAACGGCAGAGACAGGATTGTGCATAAAAAACCTTTTGGTGAGTTAAACATCATGCAGTCCAGCAAAAACTTTACAAGGAGCATAAACAATTATCATACGGTATTGCAGGATTTTAACGAAAGAGACATTATTGCAAGGCTTACGCTTGAGGATTTCACCGCTCCTTTGCAAAGAAAAGATGAAGAAAAATTGTGCGAAGATAAATTCCATGTTTTTGCGGATATTGAAAGCTGGAAAAATTTTGTATCACAGTTTGATTTTGTGTTTGGATACAGGCTCCACGGCTCAATACTGGCCTTGAACTCTGGCGCTGTTGCTCTTTGTTGTAATCATGATTCCAGAGCAACAGAAATGTGCAATTTTCTTAAAATTCCACATTATACCCAGCTGGATGACAAAAAAACTATTCAAGAATATTATGAAATGGCAGATGTTGATGCTCTTAACCGTGCTTATCCAGCTTTGTTTGACAATTACAAACAATTTTTAAACAAAAACAACATTGAGCTGTTTGAGGACAATCCACAGCCTTATGAGTATATAAAACAGCCGGTGGTTCCTTTGTTTTCTCACAAACAACAGTAGCTATATGGAGTTTAAAGAAATATCAATCTGGCCTTCGGAGAGCCTTCTTATGTTTTGTACAACTTCATATGCATAAAGGTCGTAACCTTTTATGTTGTTTTTTCTAATAATTTCGTCTGCTTTTCTTAGGTTTTTTGACATGTTTTCTTTTATTTCAGGATAGGCGTCAGCCCATAGGCTCATTGGTTTTCCGTTAAGTTCATTCTGGCAGCTTCTGCACATAACAACTTTGTCAGAGGGTTTGTTGCGCCTGTAGGCTTTGTCATGAGGGTCTGCCATTTTATTAAGGTTTGCCGTGGTCGCCACAGAGTTTTTAAACAGGTCCTGTGCCATTACTTTCAGTGCTGTACCTACTTTTTCAGTGGTTTCTTTTTTGGGGAAAAGTAGAAGATGGGATAAAAAAGCAGTTCTGGCAGGCAATTTTAATTCCTTAAACATTTCTTTTTCATGAGGTGTATCCATTTTGCCGACAGTGTCTTTTAATGCCTTGTAATAAGTTTCATAATCAAACGGTGAATCTTCTTTTAAGTCGTCTTTTAACTCTTTGACTGCTTTCAAATATGCAATCATACGTTCTTTGTCTTTTTTGTGGAGGTTGTATTTTTTTATTGCAGCGTGGCCGTAGTTTATGAAACCGCTCAAGAGTTGTTCATTTTTTTGCTTTTTGTATTTGCGAAGGTTTTGCAGCAGCTCATCGTCTTTGATAGAGGGATTTTTGGCTATTTCAAAACTTATTTCATCCGCCACTTCCAGATATTTTCTTTTTACCAGGTCAATGTTTTCGTTTATTATTTCTGCCAGCTCATAGGGAGTAGTTGTATTTTTGATTTTTTCGTAAATATCACATTTTTGTTCGTGCGTGATAGTGGTTTGCCCGCAAGTTATGCAGGGCATATCTTTATAAGAGACAAGCTCAAAGTCGCAATCTTTATTGTTGATAACACCTGTTGTTTCGGACAGTTTTTTGATAGGTTCAGCATTATAATCAGGGTTTATTTTATTAAAAGACAGCTCTCTGACCAGTGCAATAAGTTTTAGCGGATAGGCTTTGTTGCTTTCTATGCGTCCGTTTAGTGCATGTTGTGACAATTCTGAAATATGATTGTAAAAATAAAGCCTTGATGCGTGGTCATTCAGACGGAAAATATTGTTTTTTTCGATAGCGCAGTTTTCACAACTCAGCATCATGTTTAATATGCTGTCGTTTTGGGCTTCCATTTTGTTGTTGACTTTATGAATATCTGAGTTGGAATAATAAAACATGTTGCGCAAAAATGCCATTTGTCTGTTGTCATTATTGTTCAATTCTCTGCTGTCGAATAGGAATTCAGCTTTTGAAGACATTCTGAGCGGTTTTAGTATTTGAGTATAGATATGATTTTTTTCTTCAGACTGCAAAAATGCAGCAGTTTCTCTTAATATATCGGTCAATCTTTTTAAAATAAATTTGTGCGATTTGTTTTGTGCTGCTTCAAAAAAATCTTTTCTGCATTTTAAAAGCAGGTCTTTGTCATGTGCGTTCAGGCTTTCATCATTGATAAAATTGTCGATAGTTTCAAAGGTTTTTTCTATCGTATGATTGGTTTTTTTGTAATAATCTTTTCTTAAACTTTCCAAAAAACTGTCTATATCCGGAAATGTATTTTTGTAGAATTTGAGTTTTGCATCTTTTAAAATCGATTTAAACTCCGGATTTATATGCTCGTTGTATTTTTCAAGATACTTGCACAGGTCTTCCGGTGTTTTTACTGTTTTGGCTTCTTCCATAGCCGCAGCAGATTCTTTTTTGGAAAACATTTTTGTACCGCAAAGCGGGCAATGCAAGTTGTCCAGGTTTTTTAAATCACCTATAAACGCGATTGTATCCAGCCCTTTGAAACTTGCCGGACGATATGTGTAGGCTGATTTTGGACGCATTGAGCCATCATCGCTTTTGGAGTTTATTGTAGAAGCGAGATATTTTTTTGCGCATAGCAAATTCAAACTGTTGTTATGAATTACGGGGAGAATTTTCATATGAGGCTATAAAACCGCTGAATATGAAAAATTGCTATATTATTACTGTTGTTATTAAAAAAATTTACAAGAATTTTTAAAACTTTTCAAACTCATAGATTTTTAAATCCATGCTCTGCGCGTTGTAGATATGGGTTAATTTTAAATTTTTTCTTAAAACCGCTAAAATATCAGACTGCATTTTTGTGTACAGAATTCTGAACCTTACTGCTTTTTGTGTTTTATTCAGATTTTTTGCATCCAAATCGATGTTATTAGCCACTTCAATATATATGTCATCTCTTATGACATAGGCAAGGTATGACTGCACAAAAAACAATCTATCACCTTTTTTCATTAAAGACAGGTATTCGCTCAAATACTCTTCAACCACCGCCGAAGGCTGTTTTGTCCTTGCAAAATCGTTTAGATTGTTTGAGTTTATAAAAGTTTTTCCGCTGAATTGAGCATTGTCTTTAAAAAGTATTTCGTCAATTTGGAAATCAATGTATTTTGAATCAGGCAAATATTTGTAAAGAAATTGTCCCATATAAGGCATAAGGACAAAATCAGTGTTTTTTATATGTGCTGCGTTTTTGAGCACAGCTGCAGCGTCAGAGTGGGCAGAGCTTCGGCCCAGTGCTGGTGAATGAGGAGATATTAGTGTTGTTATAAATGGCAAAGCAATCAGGCAGATCGTGACAAACAGGGCTTTTTTATTTTTAATTAATGACAGGCCGTAGCTCACAGACATTATCAATATTGCATGAAAAATTATCACATATCTTGTCAAAACAGGTACAATATCAAGCTGTGCAAGTATGCACATAGCAAGAATTGATACAGAGCTCCAGATTATAAGCAGAAGGTTTTTTGTGTTTTTGGAAGCAATTGCCTTGTATATTCCAAAAACAGAGATTGCCAGAGGAATAAGAATAATGAATAAAAATCCAGCTATATTAAGGCTCTGGATATTGGAAAATATATTGTAATTTATTTGATTGTTGCCAAGATTATCCAAAAGGGGTGTAAAGAAGTTTTGAAAAAGAATTTGAATAAAGCTGAAATCAAAATAAAACAGGTCAGTGATTGTGCATATGCCGCTTTTACTGCTTTTTAGGGTATTTATTTGAAAGTAAAAGTAAGGCAGATATAACACAAATGTGCATAAAAACGATATGACAAATTTTTTGACCGCAGTTTTATTTTTGTATAAGACAAAGCACAAACCGGTCAAGAATTGGATAAACACAAATATTATACCTATGTTGAAGGTATAAATAATCAAAAGATTTATCAGTGCCAGCCAGAGTGCATCTTTTTTGCAAAAGGTTTTTGTGGTATCCACTTCTGTTATTTTGGAAAAGAAATAAAAACTCAAAAGCCCTAGCAATGGTAAAAGAGAGTAAAATTTTAATTCTTTTGCATAATAAATCTCAAGGCAATTAAATGTGGAAAGCAAAGTATAAATGACTGCAGCAGAGGTGTTGAAAAGTTTTTTGCAGACAAACCACCCTGTTGCAATCATGAGCCAGGAAAACATAACCGGTAAAACCAGTAATAGGCTGTCTTGTGTGCCGAACAATTTAATCCAGTAATGTACCATTACAAAAAACACAGGTGCATGCAGGTCTGTTGTGAGCGTTTGAGAGATGGTTGTCAAAACGCTTGAGTGGTTTGCAAGGTTAAAAACATAAAGTTCATCAACCCACAATGTTTTGTCTGTTATATGATAGGCCCGCAGAATTAAAGCTATTATACAAAAGATTACAAGGTATAAGGTAGTGCATGTGTGTTTTTTCATGTGGTATAAGTTCTGGGTTCGAACAATGCGGTGTTTTATTAAGTTTAGGGTGAGGTGGGACTGAGCGGCGGTTACGCTGCGATTTTAGATTAGCCCACAGTGGGTTCGAAAAATGCGATGTTTTTTTAAGTTTTGGGTGAGGTGGGATTCGAACCCACGACCAATTGATTAAGAGTCAACTGCGCTACCACTGCGCCACTCACCCAATTAAAGTGTTCAGTTGTCAAATTATCGAGCAGTGGCAGCGCTTTTTACTATGATTAATCTCTATACAGCACGCAGAAACTACGTTTCTGACTTAGCTTCCCTCTAAAAAAACGATACTTAATCGTTTTTTCAGAGTTCTTGGCAGAGTGCCACTCACCCTTGCGTATACTCATATTACGACTTTAAGGGTTTTGCGTCAAGGGAATAATACTTTTGTCCATTCAATTTTTTGCAGCTCTTTATACGCTTTGCTGCTGTTTTCAAAAGATGTGTACTTAAACCTTTTGCCCGTATTTTTGAAAAGCTCTTCTTTAAAATACTTCATTATCGGGATAAGTTTTTCTGTACAAATAATTACGATATCAGGTTTAAGGGTGTGTATTTTGTGCGGGGCAATAACGTTGAATCCTATGTTTTCAAGGTGTTTTGGAGAATCAAATTCATTGAATTTTAAATCTGAAACCGCAATTATATTAAATTTTGACAGGTCAAAATTGTCTTTTATAAACTCAAAAAATTTTCCGGCTCCATACAATACCACCTTTTGGTTTTTGTATTTTTTACATAATACATCATATATTTTTTTGTAGTCACAAGGGTTGAAGTCTGAATTTTGTTGTTGTGTATTATTGATATCAATTTCGTGGATGATATTTTTTGATATTATATCTGTTGCAAAATACAAGTCAGGTTTATATTCCATTTTTGTGCCAAAAAATTTGTTTAATACACAGCGAAACAAATTAACACCCGTAAGTTCTGTGGGGATATTGTTATAGTCTTTGTCCGGATAGTAAATGCTGCATAAGGTGTTAAAAAAAGAATTTTTCAAAAAACCGTGGTCACCGTGTATGATAATAACGGAGTTTGGCTTCATGTTTTGTTTTATTGTATCAATCAACTCCAACACTTTTTTATCGGTGTATTTTAAGAAACTATAATAATTTTTGAAATCATTGCTTTGCTTTCTGGAAAATTTTTGCCCGTTTTCATCAAAAAGCAAAGGGCCGTGAGGAGCCAAAATATGCATAAAATTGTATATTCTTCCGGTATTATTTTTATTGTTTTCGCAAAATGATTTGTACAACTCAAATTGGTCTTCAAAAATTTTAAATGATTTTTTTAGCGGTATTAACAAAAATGAAAAAAATGAAGAAAAACATAATAAACGTAAATGTGCGTTTATTCCGTTAAGCATTACAGTAGTATTTTTTATTTGTGAATTTTGTATTATTTTGTTAAACATAGGATTAACATCTATATTTATTTGGTATTTCAAAACTTCAAGTATTCTCCAAAGTTTATTATTGCTGTAATATGCAAACGTTTCTCCTTCGGGAAATATCTCATGTTTTTCTTTTTTTAAAAGTGGGCATATGTGTTCCATGTTTAGTATGGATGGCATGGAAAGGTGGGTGAGGTTGTAGTTGCTCTTAAATTTTGTTATGTTACAAAATCCTTGTTTTTCCAGCTCTTCAAAAAAATAAGAGTCTTTGTAACCTTCTTTGTCAAAACCAATGTGGCAGTCAAGCACTATGTGATAAATATCAGGCAAGTTTTTGTCTTTTGTGCTCTCAATCAAGTTCTCCGGCAATGATATTTCTACCGAAGTTTTTGTGTTGTTTAAATTGTTTGCAAGCATTGTAATTATTACAAAAGCGGAAAAATAAAACAGAACCTTAGATAAAATCAAAAGATTTACAGTGTGAACAATGTAATAAACTCCAAGACCTGCTGCAATGCTTAAAATAAGATATAAAATCTTAAAAAGGATATAGGTGTTTTTTTCTTTCCATAAAAATCTGCTCACACAATATAAATAAATATTGTTGCAATAAAGCAGCAGGAAAAATACCGTACAAAATATCAACTCAGCCAAAAACATGTTGTGCACAAGTTTGTTAACTCCAAAAATACCTGCAATTGTAATGGCGCAAACAATCAAAAGAGAATGCACATAATTTTTTGATTCAACTTCTTTCATATTCTGTGCAAATATAGCATGCACCGGCAATGTGCATAATAGCAGTGGATAAAGGTAATATATTGTTTGACTAGTCATCTGATTGGGTATCATCTCGCATATGTTTTTTGTTTGGTTTAAAAATACCAATAACTGCCAAAAACATCTTTTTGAACAAATAAAATATGCCGAGTATCCCGCCAATTATTGTTTGAAAAATATAACTTCCGGATCCCGGGTTAATATAGGCCTGTGCTTCCTGATTATTGATGACAGCTAAACACAAAACAAGCAATATAAGTAATTTTAACGACTTTTTCATAATATAAATTATAATTAATCACTATCTGTGGGGCAAAAATGTTAAAAAAGTTATTTTTTTGCAATAATGAAATCATGGATAGTAAAAATTATACAATCAATATTGCTCATCTTTACCCTAAATTGCTCAATATATACGGAGATTGGGGCAATGTTTTGACTGTAAAAAATCGCTGCGAATGGCGAGGTATTGATGTAAATATCGATTCAATCGGCATTGGTGATACGATAGATATCAAAAAATATGATTTTTATTTTATGGGCGGAGGTCAGGACCAGCAGCAGATTGCTGTGTCAAAGGAGCTGCAAAAACACAAAGCTTCGCTGCAGGATGCTGCGGATGAAAACGCGGTGTTTCTCGCTATATGCGGGGGATATCAGCTTCTTGGTCACTATTATCAACCTCATAATGCAGAAAAACTTCTGGGCATAAGCCTTCTTGATGCTTACACAGAAGCAGGTGACAAAAGATTTATCGGCAATGTTACGGCAAAGAGTGACTTTATAACACCGGACACTCTTGTGGGGTTTGAAAACCACAGCGGCTTAACATATCTTAAAAACGAAACCCGTCCCATTGCAATTGTAGAAACAGGCCATGGCAACAACGGCAAGGACAAAACAGAAGGTGCAAGGTACAAAAACGTCTTTGGTACGTATCTTCACGGGTCATTTTTGCCTAAAAACCCGCATTTTGCGGACTATCTTATTTCACTTGCGCTTCACAAAAGATACAAAGAAGAAATTGATCTTACAAAACTGGATGATGAGTTCGAAAACCTTGCTCACAGTGCTTTGGTGAACAAAAAATACTAATTTTCATGTTAAGGATTGTATCAATTTTATATAAGTTTTATAACTTTTGAAGTATTTTCTCATACAAAAGTATAAAATGAGAATATATGGATATCGTCAAAAATTTAAGGGATGTATCTCTAAACGAGGATGCAAGATTTTTTGCCGACCTCATCAAAGATGAGTTTGGCTATGATACCTGCGTAGAAAAAATCAAAAACATCGAGTTTTTGCAGCGCTACGCAAAACCTTTGCACGACTTTAATATCTATACAACCGCCCAGCCTACGGCAGAGGGCATGCGAATGGTTGCGTGGAAAAGACGTTAAAATCAATTAAAAAAAATTTTTCAAAAAAAAACCGCTTACTTTCGTAGGCGGTTTTTTTTGTATTCTTTTTCCAATCCGTTAATCCATCGGAATAACAAGAGACTGTCCGATTGACAACTGGTTGGGGTTTGCCATATTGTTAGCCTGCATGATTTTAGAAATTTTGGAAGTATCATATTTTCCGTAGAATCTAATAATAATTCCTTCTAAAGTATCACCGGATTTAACTGTATAAGTTTCCTGTGCAGCCGGTTTTGCTTCTTCTGCTATCTGATCAGCAGGAATGATAGACAATTTAGCCTTTGCAGGTTTAACTTTTTTTACCAGCTTGGGTGAGTCAGGGTTGTTTCTTTCGTTGATAGCATTAGAGCTGAAGCTCAATAATGCTGTCATCAAAAACATTGCCAGAGCACCTGCAATAAAACCTGTAATTAAGTAAACGCCAGGAGATTTGTCTTCTTTTTGGTTTACTTTAAAATTTTGCCACAGAACATCAAGCTCTTTTTCTTTGGCAGGTCTGATGTAAACATCGGGAGTTCTTGCTTCGTTAGACATATGAGAGTTTGATTTTGCTCTCAATTCTTCAAGCAGAACCATCTTTTCTTTGGAAAGATTTGATCTGTATAATGTTGAACTTTTCATGTGACCTCACTAATTCCTTTATATAATATATTAATAGGCTGATAAATTGAAAGTCAAGGAATATGGTACGATGTATTACATTCCTCAATATTTTATATATTTGCTTGCTGCTCCATTTAATTTAAACCATAAACATAAATTTTTTTGCTAGCTCCAATGTGTTAATTTACGGGGTTAAGATTAAAAAAAAGAACTGTATTTAATACAGCTCTTTTTTATAAATTTTAAATTGTTCCGACTATATAAAATGAAATACTACGCAGCGATTTCGCCTTTGATTTCGGAAATTAAATATTTTGCAACCCATTCAAAGTCTTTGTTGTTTTGAGCAACTTTTTTGAGGCAATCAACAGAAGGTTCGCCGATTCTGATTAAGCTCATTGCAACAACGCCTCTTACTGCACCTTTTACAGTTTGCAATTGTTCAACAAGAACAGGAACTGCTGCAGAACCTACGTTAACAAGCATGTTTTCAATTTCTGCTTTGCTTTTGTTGTCTGCTGTTTCGAGTTGAGTTAAAAAATATTTAATAGAATCTGCGTGCATTTCAATGTCTCCATGTAATTTCTTATCGTTGTACACATTATAAAGCAAATTTTTATCAAATTCGGATTTCTTTATCTAATCTTTATATCGAGATAAAGATTTGGCAAAAAACCTTTATTTATAATGTATTCCCTGATAAGAATTTCTCTTTTCAAGCACGTCGTCTATTGTGTTTAAGATTTCAAATTTTTTGTTAAGCCATTTTGGCGCAACTTTTATTGCTTGCAAACCGTTGCCCCCGAGCCTGTGGATGGTTGTATCAGGCGGCAAAAGCTCAAGGCAATCACAGGCAATGTCAATGTATTCGTCTTCTTCGAGCAGCTTGATTTTTCCCTGTTCATACATGTCGTAGAGTTTTGTGTTTGGAAAAATGCACAGGCAGTGAAACTTGACCCCGTCAACACCTAGTTTTGCAAGTGCGCTTACTGTAGAGAGCATGTCTTCTTTTGTTTCGCCCGGCAGGCCGAGTATTACGTGCACCCCTGTTTTAATGTTGCGTTTTTTTGTTTGTTCAAACGCTTTGACAAATGTTTGGTAATCATGTCCACGGTTAATAAATTTCAAGGTTTTGTCGTGCATTGATTGCAGCCCGTATTCAATCCATGTTTCATATTTTTCTGTGTAAGATGCAATCAAATCCAGTTTTTGTTCGTCAACACAGTCAGGGCGGGTACCTATTGAAATCCCCACAACGTCGCTGCTGCAAAGGGATGCATCATAGATTTTTTTTAATTCGTCAACAGGTTTGTAAGTGTTTGAATAGGCCTGAAAATATGACATAAACTTTTGAGCTTTAAAACGTGTAGAAAGGTTGTGTATTCCCTGTTCCACCTGTTTTTCTATAGAAAGTGCATTAGAATGCGCGCGCGAAAAACTTCCCCCGTCGTCACAAAATATACAGCCGCCCGAAGAGATTGTTCCGTCTCTGTTAGGGCAGCTGAAACCTGCGTCAAGTGTTATTTTATAAACCTTCTTGCCGAATTTGTTTTTTAAATATTCGCTGAACTGATAGTATCTTTTGTTAGTTACAGGGCGCGGATATTGCATGTTTATTGTTCGGCATTTTCATCATCGGGCAAAACAGGGTAAAGGTAGTGTTCGCCGCATTTCGGGCATACAACTTCCTGCTGTTTTCCGTCTTCGAGTATTGCTACTTCAAAAAGCTCTCTGCAGCTTGATTGTACACATCTTATTGCCCATGAAGGTCTAACTATTCTTGCCATAATTCTTTCTCCGTATTATATCTTTTAAGCAGATTTTAGCATAATTCTGGCTATTTATCAAAAAACTTTTTCTTCATCAGGGCATAAATATTTTTTTGCAAAACGCCTGTGTAAGTTGTTATTACCATTGTGAGAACAAAATAAAGATATGTTGTCTGCACAGGGTTGTAAATCCAATAAATATCGTGGTTTGCGCGTTCTTGTATTGGTATTCCGTTTATATGAAGCAAAATTGCCGTGATAATATACATAACAAGCAGATGGTTTGCCATGATGTGGTAAGAATTTTCACCCATAAGTCTTACAAATTTTATGTTGTGCATGTAGGGGTAAAGTATTTTTACAACAAACAAAGATGCCCATATTCCTGTCAGAGCCGTGATTATCGGCACAATCAACTGGTCATCAAATCTTGCCCAGACAAGTACATAACTCAAACCAATGCCATGTTCAGGGTCAAAGTCTCTGTTAAAAAGCCACAAAACTGACTGCAAAGCTACTATTGCACCGAGCCATTTTGCGCTAAATATATCAATTTTATCTTCAACATGATGTCTGTAATAATATCCGAGGTAAACAAAAAACACCGAGAACATTGTTCTTATTACAACAAGATTTAAAGGGTCCATGGGTATGATTTTTGATAACGGAATAGCACTCACACCAAGAATCGTAAACACTGCCAGATGGAAAAATTTGTTGTCTTTTGCTGCTTTCAAGACCCTGAAAATAAATAAAAACGCAATCATTGTCATAAAAAGCTGTGTCACAAACCACAGCGGGCATGACAAGTCAAACTGATGTCCGTTCAAAAACGGGGTTATAAAAAAGTTTTTTAAACTAATCGGTTTGCCCCAGAATTTTCCGCTAAGGTGAAAAATCAGTATTGTAACCCCCATATAAAACAGGTTGTACCAGAAATACGGTACCAGAAGGCTCTTAAACCTTCTTTCAATAAAAGTCACCACATCGTTTAAGTATTTGTCTTTGAACAAGTACCCTGAAATAAAGAAAAACAGCGCAAGCTGAAATGAATACGGCGTAAACATTCCAAGCAGCGAAAACTCCAGATGGCCCGATACAACGAGCAAAATGGCCAGTGCTTTCATCAAATCGACTTTAGTGGAGAAATCTTCATTCATGACGTTTATTTTGTATTAAAAGTAAAATTGTTGCAATTGCTTTAATGATTAAAATATGTAAAAAAATATTACAAATGACAACTAATCCTTAAAGTTTACAAAAAATAAGCCGTTATGCAGAATATAAACAAAAACTACGCTAAAAAAGGGAATAAAAGTGAAATTCGGCTCACTGACAGTTTCATCTGAACGCAGCAAGCGGTCTGCTTCTAACGCAGTCGCGGCTCATACTGTCAAAAAGGGAGATACACTCTATTCTATTGCAAAAAAATATGGTGTTTCTGTTGAACAAATTGCCAAAGCCAACAATATCAAAGACAATAAAATAGCAATTGGTGCAATATTGACTATTCCGCTCAAAACTGTGGAAAAGCCAACAACAGTCGTTAAAACCGCCAAAAAAGCTAACGTATTTGGCAATGGAATTGTCAAAGAAGCCCCATCGCTTTCAAATAAAGAAGCTACTGACAAAGATGTATCTGCTCCCGCTGCATTGTATAAAGGTGCAGGAGTTCATTATGTTAAAGCAGGCGATACTTTTGAGAAGATAGAAAAGCTTTATGGCTTTTCAAAAGGAGAATTAAGAAATTACAGCACAAATTCAAAACTGACAAACCTCAAAGCAGGCAACAAAGTTCAATTGCCCGAACGTGTACAGGTTAGAAATATCAGCACCAAAAATGATGTGGCAAGGGCCCTTGGTATCAGCAGTGATTTTATTGACCACATGGAAAGTATTGAAAAGAAACGAAACCGCCTCTACGATGACGGCGCAGGCAATGCCACAGTGGGCATAGGGCATCATGCCTTCGGGTCTTTTGAAAAAAATTTTTATAAAAACAGAACGCTCAGTAACAAAGAGATTTATCAGTTGCTTGCAAAAGACCTTGCAAAGGCCAAAAATACTATCATTAAATCAATCGGACAAGATGCATATGACAAACTTTCCGTAAACCAAAAAGAAGCATTAATGGATTATGTATTTAACAGAGGCAAAGACGCTTTTAGAAGCAGTGATTGTGCACCTTTACGCAATGCATTGAAAAACGGTCAGTATGAAAAAGCGGCAATACATATGTATACACCGCATACTTTAAAAAACGACAGCACCCGCCTTGGCGTAAGTAAAAGAAGACTTTATGAAATTCATCATTTTTGCGGCGGAAAAATAACAAAAAATATACAACAAAAGGTGCAGCAGCTTTATGATGCAGGGCTTAAATCTTCTTCTGCCCGCAACGACTCTGTGCTGGCCGGGCACAACAAAGAAGTAAAAGAGCTGTTTGGAAATAAAATTAAATTGAAATCAGCTGTATAACAATTTTACAATTGCGCTCTAAAGCTGCTTATTTTTAGCAATCCTTCTTTTAGGGCAGATTTGTCCGTGCAATAACCTGCTCTAAAACAGTTTTCCAACTCAAAACAGCAGCCGGGGGTTAAAAACACACCGTGTTGTTTAGAAAGCGCGTCACAAAATTTGTACGAGGGCATATCAAGGTCATAATATATCAATGCTGTAGTTCCGCCTCGAGGCATTACACAGGAAAAATGTTCTTTTCCTTCATTATTGAGCCAGTCTGCCAATATTTTATTACATTGTTTTATCAAATTTCTGTTGCGTTCTGTTATCAATTCTGCATTGTCTAAAGCAGCAGAGGCCAGCATCTCATCCGGTATAGAGCATGAAATCATATTGTATTCGCGGTGTTGAAAACAGCTGTTAATAAAACTTTTGTCTTTGCACGCTATCCAGCCGAGCCTTAGGCCTGCAAGGGAAAAGATTTTCGACATGGAGCAAACACTTATTCCTTTTTCATAAATATCTGCCATAGATGGTGTCTTTTCTTCGCCAATATTCAAGCCGCGATATACCTCATCAGACAATACAAAAGCGTTGACAGACCTTGCAATATCTGCGATTTGCTGCAGCATATCTTCGTCCATCAATGCGCCTGTAGGGTTGTTGGGGTTGTTTATACAAATTAGTTTTGTATTTTTTATTACCAGTTTTTCGAGTTTTTGAATATCTGGCAAAAATTTATTTTCAGGTTTTAGATAAAGAAATTGCACATCTGCACCAAACGATTTTGGAATCGAATACAGCTGCTGATATGTCGGTATTACTGAAATTACCCTGTCTGACGGTTCTATCAGCGAATAAAAGACAAGATAATTTGCCCCTGCAGCGCCGTTTGTGGGCACAATATCGTCAGGGGTGATGGTTTTGTAGAGATTTGCAACTCCATTTTTTAGCTTTGGGCTCCCTTTAATGCAGCCGTAGCCAAGTTTTTGAGAGCATAATTTATCACAAAAATCGTGTTTATTTATTTTTGAAAGTGAAAACAACTCATCAAGTGAAAGGGTCTGAACAGTTGTATTGCCAAGGTCGTATTGGCAATACTGTTCATATTCGTTCATCCATTCTTCAACTTTAAAGGTATCTGTCTTCATATACAGATTATTAAATAATCTGTTTTTTGAGGCAACCGTTTGTTAAAAATCTTTGTGCAGTGCTTTTTTCAGCATATTACACGCAAGGTTTAGTGCGCCTTTTGCACACTGGGTATCGCTAAGCGCATTGAGCATCAAAAAATCGTGTATAGTGCCGTTTATTCTTATGTTTAGCACGTCTACACCAGCAGAGTCGAGTTTTCTTGCATAAGCTTCGCCTTCGTCTCGCAGCACGTCATTTTCTGCTGTTATAATCAGGGTTGGAGGAAGCCCTTTCAGATCTTCTTCATCTGCTTTTAATGGTGAAACATAGATGTCATTTCGGGATTCTTTGTCAGGAGCATATGCTTCAAAAAACCATTCCATTGCTTTTTTACTCAGCCATGGGCCGTCTTTGAAAAGGTCGTACGATTTTGTATCCATGTCAGCGTTGGTTACAGGATAAAACAGACACTGGAATTTAAGCTTTGGCCCGTTCTGGTTTTTTGCTTTCAGCGCAGTAACTGTTGCCATGTTGGCTCCTGCACTGTCGCCGGCTATTGCTATTGAATCATTGTCTATATTAAACTCATCAGGGTTTTCGTAAATATACTCCAGCACCGAATAAATTTCTTTTAGTGCAACGGGGTATTTTGCTTCTGGAGAACGTGAGTATTCCGGGAAAATAACCACAGAATTTGTGTTTATGGCAAGTTGTTTTATCAGCATGTCAAAGCTTTCTTTTCCGCCCATTACCCAGCCTCCGCCGTGAAGATAGATAATTGCCGGCAGTTTTTCATTATTGTTTGCGGGTCTTATTATCCTGAGAGCAATGCTGTTTTTATTTTCCGTAAATATTTGTGTGTCTTTTACATCTGCAGGTATGTCTTTGTGAGTTTCTTTTTGCAGATTATCCAGAAATTGTCTTGCTTGCTCAGGCGTCATTTTGTAGAGGGGTTTTGCGTCTTTGTTTTCAAGCATGGATATAAAATCTTCTGTTTTTGTAGTTAAATTTGGCAATTTTGAGTTAGCTTCTGTCATTTATATTCTCCTTTTTTTTTGAGAATATTAACAGGCAAAAAAATTTTTTCCATCAGAAAAAAGTATAGATTTATGTAATATAATAAAATTACAAAGGGTTATTTAATATATTATATTTTTCTGTTTATGAGTAATTTTGAATTTTTAAAACAAATAAATAAAGACCTGTTTAAAATAGCTGCCGAGGCAGAGGAGCTTTTTCGCGACGAATATTTTGAACAAAGCATTACCCAAACAAGACGGCTGGGCGAGAATCTCTGCCGTTTAATCATGGGTAGTAATGCAGGAGTGGATGATACTTTTGATAATATGCTTGCAACATTAAAAGATACTCCTCACCCGAGCGAAATTGAAAAAGAATTCATTGATGACCTTTATTTTATAAAAAAGGCAGGTAATGCTTCTGTCCATTCTTTACAGGTCAAAAAAGACGCAGATATTGCAAAAGATGCACTTGAGTGTTTGGAGCGTTCATTTGAGGCGTGTTTGAATTTTGCCGTGTATAAATGTAATGCGTCTGATGATTTATTGAACCTTGTTTTTGACGAAGAAATGCTGATGACCGGAAAAAAGAGCAAGAGTGCTACTTTGCAGGAGCGTTACACCGCGGAAAGAAAGAAGCATCTTAGCAGAAATGACGAAAAGCAACAAAAAGAACAAAGTTTGGATAATCCACCTAAAAAACGTAAAAAGAAATCTAAAAAGACTGCAATGGAAGAGTATGAGGAGTATTTTGAGATTAAGAAAAGAAAAAAATCCGAAAACACGTCTCAAAAGTCAATGCTCAGAGAAATCGCAGAAACAATACTTGCTGGTATAATAATTTATATAGCTTATTTGTTATTTTTTAACAAATAATTAAGGAGAAAAACAAATGAAAGTATTATTGGTCAATGGAAGCTCTAACTTAAAAGGCTGTACTTACACTGCATTGTCAGAAGTAGCAGGAGTTTTGGAGCAAAACGGTATTGAAACAGAATTTGTACAACTTGGCAACGGACCTATAAGAGATTGCATAGGCTGCGGTGCGTGCAGAAACAACGGCGGAGTTTGCGCATTTAACGAAGATAATGTTAATGCATTTATTCAAAAAGCAAAAGAAGCTGACGGTTTTGTTTTTGGCTCACCCGTTTATTATGCTCATCCAAGCGGAAGACTTTTGTCGTTTATGGACAGAGCTTTTTTTGCGGGCAAAAAGAATTTTGCATACAAACCCGCTGCTGCTGTGGTTAGCGCAAGACGTGCCGGTACTACGGGTTCTGTTGATGTTATTACAAAACATTTTACAATAAGCAATATGCCTGTTGTTCCGTCAAATTACTGGAACATGGTGCACGGAAGCAAACCCGAAGACGTAAGGCAGGATTTGGAAGGAATGCAGATTATGCGCAATCTTGGCTTGAATATGGCGTGGATGCTCAAGTGTATTGAAGCCGGCAAAAAATCTGGTATAGAGCTTCCTGTTGCTGAAGAAAAGATTTGGACGAATTTTATAAGATAAAAAAATAGCTGCATTTGCAGCTATTTTTTTGCTATTTTATTTGTCTTTTAAGCTCATTTTTGACACCGGAAAGAGGCCCGTTATTAGGGTTTCTCAAGTTTTGGTAATATTTTTTTGCGTATGTAAAAGGAAATTTTGGAATCCATCCGAGTTTTACAAAAATAGATACCGTGTCAGCACCCTGTGAAAGCATAAGGTCGTCTATTGTGTCTTCATATGCCGGAGATATTGAAGAGAGTATTTTGAGCGTGTAATCTGCTGCTGTTACAGCCGAATAACCTGACAAAAGACCTGTATTTGTGACAAGGTGGGTTACCTGAAAATCTTCGTTGTTAATTTTTACTTTTTTTACGCCTTCAGGCAGGGTAATATTTTCTGATTTGAGCCTTTCAATTTCGTACCATTCGCCTTCGTACTGAACTCTCAATGCTTTGGGATTTGGCATATAGATGTCATCAAATTCGTTATCGAGCAATTTTTTGCCTTCAAAATCGACAATGCCGTATTTGTATTTTTTACAGGTCAAAAACATCTTGCCGAACAAAGGTTCTATAGACGAATATTCCGGTGCAATCACTGCTTTTCCGGTTTCATCATACAGGCCGTAATCATTGTCATTGCCGAGTTTTACATATTTGCCAAAGACTCTTTCTACATGACGGTATCTTGGTTTTACCAGTATGCCGCCGTTGCTGTCAATAAGACCAAAACGATTTTTTTGCTGGATAATCCAGGCTCCGTCTCCGACTTTGATAAGTTTTTTATATTTTGCTTCAACAACGATGTTGCCGTTTTTATCTTTCAAGCCGAAGTAACCGTCATCAGAAAATACTTTTACATCAGAAACTTTTAACGGCAAAACTTCGTCTTGTGCAGCATAGGCACAACCGTTGAATGCCATCAATAAACCCAGTAAAATAACTATCTTTTTCATAACAATATGATAACATAATATCGCATTATGTTATAATTTTATTAAGGAATTAAGTTGGATAGAGTAAGGAAAATATGACTAAAAAATCTTGTATTATTTCTTTTTTAATTATATTTGCGGCTGTTTTAATAAGTCTGCCGTTTGTTATTTATTTGAAAGTTTTGCCATATGCAGTGTCAAATGAAAAGGTCATTGCATTTGTAAGCGAGGCTGTTAAAGAGTCAACAGGAGCAGAGCTAGTTGTTGAAAATCCGGAGTTGAAAACGCAAATTGCAAAACCTTTTGCACCGCGGATGCTTTTTAGGATTCATGAGCTGTCTCTTACAAAAGATAAAAAGCAGATGCTTAGTGTAAAAAATCTTGAGACAATGATGTCGTTTGAAAAGATTTTTGATAAAACTCTTATGCTAAAACAAATCGGGCTGGATTATTTTTATGCAGATGTGAATGCCCTGATGGCACTGGCTCCCCAGCCGGAACAACCACAAAAACAACAACAATTTGACTGGAAAATCGACTGGCTTGATTCTCTTTTGTATTTAAAAGATTGTGAAATAGTTTACGCTCTTGATAAAGCCACAAGGCTTGATATCAAAGGCAAAAATCTTGTTATCTCAGACACCAGAGAACCAAAGCTTGTACGTTTTGGATTTGATATAGATATTACAAAAGGCAAAGACAAGCTCAAGCTCACAATTGATGACGGTGATAAAGTTTTTATCAAAGATAAAAAGATTGTGGTTGATGATGCTGTTCTTGGTGTAAACGGCTCAAAAGTGTTTTTGAAAGCTGAGGCAGACAAGAAAAATAATTTTAGCCTTACAGTATTTTCTAAAAAATTTGATGTAAAAGATGCTGTTAAACTTTTGCAAACCAACCTTGTTGTGCCAAACGGCTCTGATATGCTTGTGTTTTTTAAAGATATAAAAGGCGATTTTGATTTTTCCGTTAACATGACAAACAAAGACCTCAACGGGAAAGTAACACTCAATAACGGTTCTCTCAAAATTATTCCGCTTAACAATCTTCCGGTTGTTGCACAGGGCGGTGTTGTTGATATAACTGCAAATGAAATTTTCTTAAAAGATTTTAAAGGCTACTACGGCACAAGCAAAGCCAACCATGTTCAAATGGCAGGTAACATAAAAGATTACACAAAATCTGTTGATACAAACATAGAAGTAAACGGAGTGGCTACAAACGATTTAACCAAAAATTATTTGTCAAAACTCGTTGGCTGTCCGCTCACATTGACCGGTGATTCAGGGTCAAAAATCGTTGTTAAATCAAAATACAATAAAATTGACTTGAGCATAATGGGCAAAATTGCAAAAGGCTACGATATCCTTGTGGATGGAATGTCATTGAGCCCTGTAAATTACGACCGTGCCTACAAGGCAGATATGCACATAGACGGCAACAATCTGGATATAAAATCTATAAACTATTATATTGCTCAGGAAATAAATAAAAATTCAAAAATCCGTCCAATACTCACTGTAGACGGCAATATGGATATGGCTACACTTCAAATTCACAAACTCGGATTTAATATTCCAAAACCGCTTCCAAGTGAATTTTTAAATGTTCTAATCGGCCAAAAAGTCTTTAAAAGAGGCACAATAGCCGGAAACATGTATTATCTTTCCAACGGAAAAATCCCAAAACTCAAAGGGCAGTTGGAAATGCACAAGGTTGCAATTCCTTCTCAACGCATGTTTATAAAAGAAGGTATTTTTAATACAGATAAGGATTTGCTTCATATAACTTCCGAGGGTAAGTTTAAACGATCTGATTACAAATTCAACGGAAATATCGTAAACGAGCTCATCTTCCCTGTTATTATCAAAGATATTAACCTGACTGTTGATAACATTGATATCGACAGAATGCTTATGTCTATGAACAAGCAAAACACACAGGAAGTTGCTACTTCTCAGGCACAAGAACCTGTAACGGCACAAACTCTTGTCAGTGCAAGCAATGATAATGAAAATGATTATGATTCTTATACATTTGACACAGGCCTTTTGATAGTGGAAAGATGCGTGCTGCATGTTGTCAAAGGTTTTTACAAAGATATAAATTTTGGCAACCTGTATGCAAACCTTACACTTGATAAAAACGGGCTGCTGAAAATACAATCCAACAAATTTGACTTTGCTGAAGGCATCTCTACACTCAAAGTGCTGTGTGACCTTAAAAAGCATGACTACAGCATCAGGCTGGGTGTAAAGGATATTAATTCTGACCTTATTGCAGGTACTTTGCTCGGTTTGAAAAAAGAAATATCCGGCAAAGCAATGGGGCTCATTGAGCTTAATACCGATGATTCTTTAAAACTCAACGGTAGAATCCGCTTTGATATACAAAACGGTACAATCCAAAAAGTAGGGCTTGTGCAATACGCGCTAAATTTTGCTGCACTTTTTAGAAATCCTATAACAATGATAAGCCCTTCCACAATTGTAGACCTTGTTAACATACCGGAAGGTACGTTCAAAAAAATTAACGGTGACCTTGTTATGAAAGACAATGTTGTGGAAAAAATTATGATAAAATCTTCTGCTGCACAGCTCAGCTCATTTATTATCGGCAGATACGAAATTGAAACTGGCGATGCAAGCTTAAGAATTTATACAAAGTTCAGCAGCAAAAACAAAGGCTTTGCCGGATTTTTGAGAAACCTGTCTCTTAACAGTCTTGCAAACAAAGTGTCTGTAACAAACAGAAACGATTCCAACTACTATGCTGCAGAGCTCAAAATGATACCGGAGCTTGAAATAGGTGAAGAAGAAAGCCAGGTATTTTTGACCAAAGTTGACGGTGATGTTATCAATTTCAACTTCCTGTCTTCTTTGAAAAAAATTAAATAATATGACCCCGAAGGGCTATAAACTTATCCTTAAAAATACCGAATAAATAAATGTCCGAACAAAATAGACTTTGTGGGGACGGTGTTATGTAGTGTCTAAACAAAGGAGAAAATTATGAGTTTTTCAGTCAATTCAGTGTCATCACACAGCGTATCCCGTTACGAAATGAAATCACAATACCGTAATGCTGGTATACCTGATGATGTTATTTCACAAGGAGAAACAGCTATACAAAACTATGCGTTTGAAAACGGCATTACCCTGCCTGATTTTACTTCTCAAGATGAAGAACCGCTTTTTGAAATGAATTCAAATGCCCAAGATACAGGAGTGCAAGCACAGAGTGCACAAGCAAACCAATCTGATGGCAGTACTAAAAGATTGAAATACAACGCTTAATGCTTGTTGAATAAAAAAAACAAAAAGGCTATCCTCAGGGCAGAATAGCCTTTTCTAATGGAAATACTTTCTGGATGATAAATATTTCCTCACAGTTTAAGCAATAACTATATTATAAACTTTTCGGTTGATGAATCTATGACTCACAAGAGTCAATTTACCTTTAAAATGGCGTTAAACAAGGTTTTCTTTTATTGCAAGAATGGCTGCCTGGGTTCTGTCTTCAACACACAGTTTTTGCAATATATTTTTCAAATGGTTTTTCACAGTATGTATGGACAGCACAAGTTCATCTGCAATATCTTTGTTTGATTTACCCCTGGCTACAAGTTTTAGTATTTCGGTTTCTCTGGCTGTCAAATCAAAACCCGCATTAATATTGTCTTTTGGTTCCGAAGACTCCTCAACCCTGCTGCTGTTTAAAACTTCCAGAATATACTGTGCTATGGATGGGTCAATCCATATTGCACCGTGCAGTACAGAGCTTATTACGCTGACAAGTTCATCTATTTTGATGTTTTTCATGCAGTATGCGTTTGCACCTGCATTAAACGCTGAAAGCACCAGTTTTTTGTCACTAAACGAGGTCAGCATTATAATTTTTACATCCGGGAGAATTTCTTTTATTGCTTTGGCTGCGTCAATACCGTTCATAACCGGCATTGATATGTCCATGAGTACAATATCGGCTTTGTTGCCTGCTTTAATATAATTTAGTGCGGCAAGACCGTTATCTGATTCTGCCAGCTCAATTTCTCCCAGGCGGGTTCTCAATCCGTATGCAATAGTTTTTCTGGTATGTTGGTAGTCTTCTACAAGCAATATGTTCATGGTTGCTCCTTAGTACCCTTACCGGGATGTTGCGATAACGGAAGTGTGATTATGAATTTTGTGTATTTGTTGATTTCACTTTCGACTGTAATTTGGCCGTTGTGCATATCAATCAGTTTTTGGCATACACTGAGACCAAAACCCGAACCCAGTTTTCGCTCAAGGCTTTTGCCGGAATAATATCTATCAAAGATAAATTTCAGGTCTTCTTTTGCAATGCCGTTTCCGTTGTCTTCTATTGTGATTAAAACTTCCTCATCCTCAAATCTGGCAGCGGCTTTTATATATTTGTTCTCACCCGAGGTGTTGTCAATTGCGTTGGACAAAAGGTTTATAAACACGCGTTTTATCTGAAACAAGTCAGCTTCTATAAGTGTTCCGCCTTTATATATGTTGTTTACAAACTCAATATTTTTTTCGGCAAGAAGTGGTTTGAGCTGTTCTTTGCAATCTTCTATGATTTCATAAAGGTCTGCTTTTTCTATTGATAATTTTAGTTTTTCAGGGTCAAAACTGTATGAGTCCAGAATAAGGTTTACCATTTTTAAAAGGTGTTCGTTGTTTTTTGCCAGGCTTTCAGCAAGCTCATATTCATTTGTCAGTCCTATTTCTTTGAATTTTTGAGATATAAACTCAAGTGACTGCGATTGAGAAACCAAAGGTGTTCTCAAATCATGGGTTAAGTTGGAGATAAAACTTTCTCTCAATTTTTCTTTTGTTTGCAGATTCAAAATCATGTCATTAAAGTTTTCATACAAATTTTTAATGATTTCTATTTTTGATGATGCATCCAGTTTAAAATTAAGATTGCCTTTTTTAACCTGGTCAGCTGCTTTAGACAATGCCATAACCGGTGTTACAAAAACCCTTTTGATAATTAAACCAATGACAAAGCTGGATAATATTCCGACAAGAAGAATAATCAAACTTGTAAAGATGCTGTCAATCATCCCTCTAAAAGGGCCAAATGCCAGCTCAATTGTGAGATAAGCTGCGTTGGAGTTGTCTTCACCTTTCAGTGCAATTTCGCGTCTGGAGTTTTCCTTGTAGTGTGGTTTTGCTACACGGGAAAGAAGCAGAAAAACTTTTTTGGGCGGTCCAAATGCCATGGGGTCAAAGGCAACATTCTTAAACTCATAGGCAGCGTCGTCTTTATTGAATCTAAGCTCTATTGTATACGGGCCTGTGGGTCTTAAAAGGTCAAGACTTACGGGTTTTGATATTTTCAATCCCTTTGTTGAGTTGTCAAACGGCACAAGAGTTACGCAATACAGGTCAAAGTTTTTTCTTTCGTAGAAAGATACAGGTGTTTTAATTGGTTTTTGAATTACTTCTGTATTGTAATCGTTCAATATATTTTTTATGTGTGAAAGGTTTTTATCGTTGGGCAGGACATAATACAGTTTTCGGAGTATATCGCCTTCTTGCACTTTGAGATTCGTTTTAACAGAATATTCCAACCTCATAAGCCCGGTGCTCATGGCACTTTTGGCCATAGCATTGTGGAATTTTTCCATCTGGCTGTTGTTCCAGGCAAACATCAAAACCAGAGGCAAAATAGCCGTGATTAAAAACACTATAAAAAAATATTTGGCAAACTTTAACATACTTCTGAAAATTTGTTTTACTTTAATATCTTAACCTATTTTGATGATAACATCCCATGGCACTTATAAAATAACCCCGAAGAGCTATATGAAGTTTTGTTAAGTTATTGTAATATTTTAATGAGAGAAGTATTGAGTTTAACATACTACTTGGCCCTGTATCCCCTACTCGTTATACAGGGCTTCTTTCGTTTTATAGTTCTTTGTTAGGATAGATTGTCAGTTTGTTTATCTTAAAACCGTATATGCTCATTCTTCTTGCAGTGTTTATGTCTTTTAACGGCTCTTGTTCATCAGGGTTTAGAATGTACAAAAGGTCTTCGGGGTCTGCTGTTCCTGTTTGTTTTACTTCTTCATTTACCCATTGCACTATTTCTGATAGGTATTCGTTATAGAGTTTGCTTAAACTTCTCAAATCAGGTTTTTTTACTGCTTTAAATGTCATTGTATGGTTTGTTTGAGATGTAATGGTTCTTTCTTGTGAAGGAAATTTTTTAACTAGGCTGAACACTTCAAGATTGTCATACAGCTCTTCAAACTGGAGCGCATATACCTCTGCGTTTCCTGTGGCATCATACAACACGTCGGCCAGTGCCTGTTCCATTGCCAGAGATTTCAGTTTGTTTTCTGTTGTCATTTGTGATTTTGCGATTATGGCTATTTTGCTGCCTGATGCAGCGTCTTTGCGTTTTGTACAGCATAATGCTTCAAAATCTTTTAAATCTGATATTGATGCTTGATTGCGGAAATTGTGCGCCATTTCTTTTAGATAAGCATTCCTGTATGCAGCAGGGATAAAATCAATTTTCTTTTCAAAACGGTATAATGCAGGTTTTATTATTGCTTCTTTTTCAAATGCATTGCGTTGGTCATAGTCGCAAATTACATTGTTTTTTAGGATTTCAGGCATGTTTTGTTTGAATTTTTTATAAAATGCTTCTTTTACCTCTGCGGGGTATGCACTTTTGTTGGAAAAAATTATCAATGCTGATTTGCCGTATGTATTGATGTATTTTTCGAGCTCATCTTTTTGCTCTGTTTCGTTAAAGTATAGCTCTGCAATCTCGTGTATTTCATCATTGGAGAGGTCTTGTTTGTATGTTTCATAAAGATTGTTGATTCTTTGAGCATCTACTTTTTTGTCTTTTTTTACAATATTGAGAGTAAATGTTTTTCCTGTTTTATGGGATTGCATTATGATAGGTTCTTCGCCTCTTTCAAGGTGGTACATTGCTGTTTTAACATCAGAGTTAGACATCTCATATACGGACGGGTCTTTTGTAAATTCATACAACGTGTCAGCCATTGCAGCTTCCAGAGCCCTGTTGTATCTTGCAGTTTCCGGCAGTTCTTCTGTAACAAATTTTCTTACTACTGCTGTTTCTTCCGCAGAAAGCGACTGGCCGTTTAGGTTTTTTGTCCAGGCTCTTATTGCACTTTCAGGGAGCTTTTCTAAAGCGGTATCATACATGTCATTGTAGAAGTTTTTGGGTATTGCTTTTACTTTGCCGTAGATATGAGAATTGTACGCTGCTTTAAAATCTTTTTTGTATTGCGGTTCATCAACAACCGGTGCTGATGGGGCAAGTGTAGTTTTGAATTTTTCGATTTCTTTTACGCGCTGGTTTTTGTCTCTCATAATCTGTTTTTTGAGCTCTTCAAATGTTCCGCGCGAAATTGCCATCTGGATTTTTTCTTGCGATTTTATGATGTTTTCGCCCAGCTGTTTTGCATAATCTGGGTGTGTTTGCCAGAATTCTGTCATTACTTCTGATTGGAATCTGCTGAATTCCTGGGTTGAGTATAAAAGATCAGCCGGTTTGTATATCTGATTTGACCTGAGATGCTGGCTGAGGTCTTTTATCAGGTCACTGCTGTGGTTCCAGGCATCTATCATTGTGTAGCGAAGCGGCTCTGAGCCTGCTTTCATCCGTGAAATATAATCTGTTCTTTCAGCCTGAGACATATTTGCCCAGCGAAAAGCGAGCCTTTGCATGCTTTTAACATGCAAAGTATCTCTGTCAGCCTCTGACAGGTTTTCTTGGAATATTTTCAAGTTGTTCGCTGCCCATTTTAAAAACAATTCATCCTGGCTCAATTTGTTAGAACCGACTTTTGAGTGTTTTCTCGGTTCTGTTGGGGCATCCTGTGGTTCTTGCTTTGCGGGATTGAGCTTTTGCTGTGCGCGTTGTTCTTTTTTAAACATTTTGAGCATATCAAGCTCTGTGAGCTGGTCTGCTATCATGTCTAATTTCTGGTTTCTGGTAAGGGAATTCCACCAGTTTTCCATTTTTTCTACAGATTTTTTTGCGCGTTCTGTTCTTTCTCTGTCATCGAGCGAATCCCAGAAGGCTCTTTGTCCCTGTGAAATTTTGTCACCCACAATGTCTGCATAGCCTTCGCGTGTATATCTTAAAGACTGCTGGTATTCAAATTCCGGCATTTGTATGCCCAGTGCTTTTAGTGTGGAGCCGTATACATAAGGCGAGTTTGGATTTTTAAATTTGAAATCCGCTTTAAAATCAGGGTCAAGGTCATTTTCAAGGTCTTTGTTTATCTCGTCGATGGTCTTTGCCTCAAGAAAAACTTTTTTTACAAGATAAACAGTCAGGTTTTCGTTGTTTTTTAAAGCGCCCTGTCCGGACAGCTCAAGCAGCTCTTTATTTTCTTTGTAAGAAGCCAGCATACCGCGTGTTGCACGGGATTGTTCAGGTTCGATAAGGTTTTCAAAAAGTTTTTCTCCATCAAATGCTTTTTGGATATCCTGTACATTTTGTGCGTTTTCCAGTTTTGAAAAAGCCCTTCTTTGCGCTTCCAACGGGGTAAGGCGGGTTTTGTCATCGAGGTTTTCAATGTATCGTCTGACAGGATGGGGCATTCTGTCTTTATTTGTCAGGTAGAATCTGTCGAGCCCTTTGTCCACGCGTGCACCGAAAGAAATTAGATGGTCATTAAACTGTGATCTTAATTCAAAATTGCTGTCAGGGCTTTGTGTTTCGGGTGATGTGTTTTGTTGTTTGTTTTGCTTTTTAGGGGTATCTGTTATTTTGTAAAAACCGTTTGTGTTGTGAATTTTCATCATTTTGTAATTTCCTGCCTTACTGCCAGTAGTAAGGTGCAAAATAGATTAAAGTTGCGACATTAGAGAGCATTCTTTACAAATTGCAACAAAGTATAAAGTTAGGCGAACCAAACATTGATTAAAAAATCTTAAGTACTATAATAACGCTATGAACAATATAAAAAACGAAACTACTCTTGATAAACTGCAAATAGGCAAAGACGCGCATATTGTGTCGATAGACTGTGAGGATAAAGCATTAAGACAGCATATTCTTGATATGGGGCTTACGCCTGGAGTTGAGGTTACGCTTGTAAAAACAGCTCCGATGGGAAATCCTCTCGAGCTGCGGGTTAGAGGTTATGCACTGACTTTGAGAAAAGAAGATGCGGCAAAAATTACAATCAACAACATACACGATGCTCACGATTGCACGCGCAAAAAGGAAGAATTTGAGGACATAGAACATTCAAAAATAGGCGAAATAACTCCATATAAAACAAGGAAAGATTTAAAAACGCCTTTAAAGAAAAATATAAATTTTGCACTGGCAGGCAACCAAAACAGCGGAAAGACCACTCTTTTTAACCAGCTCACAGGTTCAAACCAGCATGTGGGCAACTTCCCCGGGGTGACAGTCGACAGGACAGATGGGGTAATCAAAAACCATCCCGATGTTACTATTACTGATTTACCGGGTATTTATTCCCTTTCTCCTTACAGCAGTGAGGAGATTGTGACAAGAAACTTTATTCTGAATGAAAAGCCGGACGGCATTATCAACATCGTAGATGCAACAAACATTGAGCGGAATCTTTACCTTACAATGCAGCTTATTGAGCTGGATGTACCTATGGTTATTGCGCTCAATATGATGGATGAAGTAATTGGAAGCGGCGGCTCTGTTGATGTAAATGCAATGGAGGCGGCACTAGGAGTGCCTGTTATTCCAATTTCGGCGTCAAAAAATGAAGGTATCGAAGAGCTGACCGAGCACGCAATAAACGTTGCCCGTTACAAAGAACACCCCGGCAGGCTGGATTTTTGCAGTCCTGATGATGCCAATGAGGGTGCTGTGCACAGGTGTATTCATTCAATAATACATCTTATTGAAGACCATGCAAAAAACGCGGGGATTCCTGTCAGGTTTGCTGCAACAAAACTGACTGAAGGCGACAACCTGATAAAAGAGGCTCTAAATCTTGATGAAAAAGAAACGGAAATTTGCTCTCGAATAATTGCAGAGATGGAAGAGTCCCGCGGTCTGGATAAAGAAGCTGCACTTGCGGATATGAGATTTTCTTTTATTGAAAAGCTCTGTGCAAAGTGCGTGCACAGGCCCTCGGAAACAATCGGGCACAAAATTACCGTTGCTGCGGATAAGATTTTAACAGGCAAATACAGTGCAATGTTCGCATTTTTTGCAATTATGGCCGTTATATTTTATCTTACATTCGGGCCTTTGGGGACGTTTTTGTCAGACATTATGGATGTAGGAATAGACTTTTTTACAACTCTTACAGACAGTGCACTTACTGCTTACGGGCTCAATCCTGTTGTGCATTCATTGATTATTGACGGTGTGTTTGCGGGAGTGGGCAGTGTTTTAAGCTTTTTACCCGTCATTGTGGTTTTGTTTTTCTTTCTTTCAATACTTGAAGACAGCGGATACATGGCACGTGTGGCTTTTATTATGGACAAATTGCTGCGTAAAATAGGACTTTCCGGAAGGAGCTTTGTGCCTATGCTTATCGGGTTCGGGTGTTCGGTGCCGGCAATCATGGCAACAAGAACTCTGCCTTCGGAACGCGATAGAAAAATGACCATACTGTTGACTCCGTTTATGAGTTGTTCTGCAAAGCTGCCTATATATGCTCTTTTTACAGCTGCATTTTTTAAAGAAAATCAGGTGATTGTGATATTGAGCCTTTATCTTATTGGCATAATTGTGGGCATAATATTTGCATATTTTATGAAATTTTTTGTTTTTAAAGGACAGCCGGTACCGTTTGTTATGGAGCTGCCTAATTACAGGATGCCCAGCTTCAAAAATGTTTACAGGCTGATTTATATGAAAGCAAAAGACTTTGTAACAAGGGCTTTTACAATAATTTTTGCTGCAACAATTATTATATGGTTTTTGCAGTCCTTTGACTCAAGGCTGAATTTGGTTGCAGATTCTTCGGACAGTCTGCTGGCTATGCTGGGTAACCTTCTTGTTCCTGTGTTTAAGCCTCTTGGAATTAACGATTGGCGTGTGTCTACGGCGTTTATTACCGGTTTTATGGCAAAAGAGAGTGTTGTGAGCACGCTTACTGTTTTGCTTGGCGGGGATGTTAACAAGCTTCCTGTGTTGTTTACAAAGCTTAGTGCGTTTGTATTTCTTGTGTTTTCACTATTGTATACACCATGTGTGGCTGCAATTGCGACTGTGCAGCGCGAACTCGGCAGAGCGTATGCGTTTTTTGTGGTGCTTTTGCAGTGCTCTATTGCCTGGGTTGTTGCATTCATTGTTTATATGGCAGGCAGCTTGTTGTAATAAAAATCAACATGGAGGTTGCAAAAAACAAATCTTTTTGCTAACTTTATAACAAAAGGAAAATCATATGTCATTTACAACAATAAAAACTCAACATCATCATATCCATATAGTCCCGACAAGGCTGATGGATTAGTTGTGTATTTATTGTAATAACGATTCTAAAATAAAACAGCCTTTCGGGATAAAGCCTTGAGGGGCTGTTTTTTTATACAGAATCGGAATTGGAGAAAAAAATGACATTAACAGGTATTATATCAGCCATAGGAAACAATAACAGTGTTTATCCTCTCATAGTAAGAGATTGCGGGATTGAGGTCCCTTCAAAGATAGCGCTTACTTACAACCAGAACAAAAAAGAATCTAAAGAAATAGCAAAACTTGCTGCCAGAGAAAGATTTCTTGACGAATACGCAGTTTCTGCCGTGTGGCTCGGCGGGATTCCTCTTGTGGGTAAAGTTGCGGATTATTTTATCAAAAAACAGGGCTACAACCCTGATGTGAATCTTAAGCTGTTTAACAAAAACAGTGTGCAAAATATTGATGATAACATCAAAAATTTCAGCACCAAGGTGTCTAAAGAAATTATTGATGAGCTAAAAGCTGTAAAAAATAACAAGCCTGCTTATGAAAAACTGCTTGCCGTAAAATTTGCAGCGTCCACGACTATACCAATCCTTTTTATGGGGGTAATTCTGCCAAAGCTCATTTTTGCTTCTTCTGCAAGAAAAATAGAACAACAAAGACAAAAGGAAGCTCAAAAAAACAGGGACAGTTTTAAATCGTCTAATGTCAATTTTCAAAAATCTATTGATTTTATGAACAGAAAAAACACTTCGTTTAAGGGCAGCTGGGTTTCTGCTGCAGCTAATTTTTCTACCGTGGACAAAATGGCGGTGACTGACGGTGGGTATGCTCTCGGCCGTGTTGGCACTGCAAGAAACAAAAATGAGGCAATTGATGTTGGTTTTAAAATGGCAGGCATGATGTTTTTAAACTTTGTTGCGCCAAAGTATATTGAAAAATATCTTGATAAATTTATAGCTAAAACCTCCGGTCTTGAAGTTGCGCTTGACCCTTTGATGCTTAATAACGAAGAATTTATAAAAAACATTAAAAACAAAACGCTCAAGCTGCCTAAAAATTTAAACGAAAAAGAAATTCTTGAATTTATAGATAAAAATCCCGACAGTATTTTTGTTAAATACGCAAGAAAGTTTGGTAAAGTAAAATTTTTAGAAAACAATATTCGCGACCCGCGTGCGTTTGTTGATATCAAAGATATAGTGAAGTTTAAAGAAAACATTGAAAGCTTTATGAATAAAGCTGCTGTCTCAAAAAGCATTGAAAAATATGCTAAAAAAGCAAAAGCCGTAAAAAGTGTAAATATCCTGACAAATATAGGCTTGAGCAGCTTTTTGCTTGCTTATGCACTGCCAAAGGCTCAGTTTGCATTCCGTAAACTGGTTACAGGCTCTGATCTTGAGCCGGGCCTGGCCCCTGCGAAAAAGACAATTTCTGGATAAAGTAGAATATTAAAAGTTTATCGAATAAGCATTGTAATTCATCTTTTTGACATTTTGGTTATTAAGAAGATTACAGAATGTAAAAACTTCAGTGTTTTAAGTCTGGTTGATAGCAAATAATTATCTGTTTAGCTTTAACATGACTAATAAATACAGTTACTGAGGATTTAAAACAATTTATAAAAAGGGAGATATTCTATGCACGTTCAATTTTCAAATGTTTTTTCTACAATTTCAATACAAAATAAAAAACTAGACAATCCTATATTATATACATCAAGTAAATTAAATAATTTGGACAAGGATGTATTTGTAAAATCCAATAATGTATCATTCAAAGGAATACAAAATAAAGATACTAATAAAGTAGATATCAAAGATACAATAATTGGTGCAAGTGCAGCAGGCGCATTGTTTTTAATACCGTTGATAACAGCAGCAGCAATAGCAAAACATCAAAATCCTGATGAAATCTTTTTGTCAGATGGAACTTATTTGGGTAAAACAAGTGAAATGTTTGTAGATAAAAATAAAGCTTCTGAACTTGGTTTTGAAATTGATCCTGAAAAATTCAAGAGTCCAAATTGTTTTTGCGATGAAATAAATGGTGTATTTAAAGATTTTAAAAATGGTATAGATATAAATCTTAAAGAGGGAAAATATGTAGATTTAAACAAAGGAGTATATGTGAATCCAGACGATCAAACCTCTGTAATCTTTACTGGTGGTGATGCTGTTCCTGTTATAATCCCTTCATTTGGCGGAGCATCAGTAATAAATGGAGGTGGCGTCCCTGTATACGAGCCCAACGATCCATTTAGTCCTGAAAACATTGCTCATAAAATGAGTATGGATAAATATTTATTCGAAAGAAATAATGCACCGTTTTCTTATCAATCTAAAGAAGAAATGAATGAGTATGACGGGCAATTCCATCGTTCATTTATAATTGCTGAAAGAGACAAATACCTTGATCATCATCAAGCTCAAGAACCAGAACAATCATTTTATGAACGAGTTAAAGATTTCTTCAAGGAACCTCAATATCAAAATGAGCCCAAAATTGATCTTTATGATATTTGGGGTAGAGAGATAATAACATTGCAAGATAAAACAGGACAAACTCATTATGTTGCTTTAACTGATGAATTGAGTGATTTGATGCATAAACAGCATATTTCCTACGAAACTGCACAAGCTTTTCTTTCTTATTCAGCTGAACATCCAATTCAGAATTATATAAAAGAAAATTATGCAGATTATCTGAATAATCTGCATTTTGAGAATCCCAGCATGGAAAACTTTTTATGTGACATAAAACATAATGATGCGCAGTATTCAGAAGGACTTCAACATGCACATACAGATACAACTTCAAATAATACTGACCATGATTTGAATGAAGATTATTTGCATAACCAAGATAGTTTTGATGAACCTACAAATACCTCTCACTGGTGTAATGATGATATATCAGGTTTAGTGTAAAGGACAACTTATGATAAATGTTTTACAAATAAGAAATTTACATTTAGCTGCTCAATATAAGAAACCTAAAAATGCAAACCAAAATCCTAAACAGATGTGCCTATCAAAAATTTCTTTTAAAGGAATTGATCAGTTTAGTGATTATCAAATCAAGCAGATTAAAGACTCAAAACAGGCACTCTCTGATGAAATTGCTACTGTTTTTAAAAATGACAGAGAAATTATAGATGATGCTTTTACAGGAATAGTTGAGACAAGGGATAAGTTTTCAAAATTGGGTTATTATTTATCATTGAAAGATAAAGCTAATGGCAATCTATACCAATACTTGCAAAACCAAAACTTGAGAAAACTAAACAAAGAATACAATGATTTTTACAATACAAATTTAAAGTCATATTCAACGGTAGTTGATGGCCAAAAAAGATATTTAAATGAATCACTAAACTCTAGTTTAAAAAAATGTGATAGTGAATATCATATAGAAAAAGCGTTTGATGCATTTTTTCAAAACAAAATGATTTTAGAAAAAGATGCAGCTAAATTTGAAAATTATGATTACTTGCATTCTGATTTTGCCCAAAAAAGATTGACGGAATTTACTTCATTATTCAAAGAAAATCCTATAATGATGACAAGAGAGAATATACATAATGTATTTAATGTTATAAATAAACAACTTGATAATGCAAATAAAGTTGAGTTTGATACCATATATGAAAATCTTGATAATCTATCAGAAGCATTATATACAAATAATAAGAACTTAATGTTAGATGCCTGGAGAAAACTTACTAAATCAACTGTTGATTTTTATAAAACGGGTTATTTGGTAGCTGTTGTAAAAGACAAAGATGAAAAGGTAAAAAAGCTCGGTGATTTTTTCAGAAGCGATAATTATAAGATATTAAACCAAAATAAGAAACTCTCATTGCTGTTTGAATATAGAGGCAGCGGAGAGTTAAGTCTTAGTGAAAAAGCTTTTCTTATTGATAAATATAATCAAGCGCAACAAGATAAGAAATCTTACGGCATCGATATGCTCGATTTTCTTGTTAATAAGCCAGCTAATAATAAAATAAGAAAACAGATTGTGAAAAATCTTGTTGAGTCTCAGGAATTTGCACAGAACAATTTTGATGATTTGAAAAAATTGTTTGTGCAAGAGCTTAATAATAAGAATTATGATGCAAACGTATTTAATATAAAAATTAACCAAACAAATATAATTGATTTAGTACTTTTTGATATGGAAATTGAGCCTTATTTGTTATCCGACAAAGAAAAATTAAATTATCTTGCCACTATAGCTGATGAGGATATTGAAAGAACTATTGAAAAACATAGAAAAGACTGGATTGATGAAAAATTTGTTGAAACATTGAATTTTGAATCAGACAAATATGATATGTCAAAACAAACCGATTATCTTGTATCTCATTTGACGGTAAATCATGATGGAAAAGATATTCCAATAAATGAATTTTTAGAAAATTCATTTAAAACAATTTTTGGTCAAAATGCAGATTTGATGAGTATTAACAAAATAATTCTTGAATATGAAAAAGCAAACAACAAAAATCTTCAAGGATTGTTTGTTCAAAACAAGGCGCAATACGATGCAATAATGGGACAAATGTCATCTTTAATGCAGACTTTGAGTCAACATGATGCAAAATCTGAGGCATTTTTTAAACACATTTCAAAAGAACTTGATAAAATAGAAATGAATTGCCCCTGGCTAAAACCACAGGTAAAAGATACAAGAAGTACGGTGGAAAAAATTAAAGATGGAGTGTTTAACCCAAGAACGCTTATGTCTGGTGGATTGGCAATAAGCTCTATAATGGGGGTTTCAAAAACATTAACAGCTTCTGGTTCGCCATCATTAATGACATTAGGTGTTATTGCAATGTTCTTATGTCACGCTATTAATGCTCATCACGGTTTTAAAAATGAATATAATAAGAAAGAAATATAAATGTCAAGTTTAATAAATAATATTGGTTCAAAAAACAATGTCCCTAATAATATGAATTCTCAAAATACTATACAAAAAAAATATGAAAATGTCGTTAGACAAAAATACGATGAGGCATATAAAGGTGATATGCAAAAACACAAGACTGGTTTGGCTATGCTTTCTGTTATGACCGTTGCTGGATTACTCGCTTTTGCTCTCAACAAACAAGAGAGACTTTTAAGCGGTACGATGGGCTTTGGTTGTTTGTCATGTTTAATTATTTCTCCATTTTTCAAACCTAAAAAAGAAAAATATGATAATGCAATGCAAAAAGAATTGAATGAGGTGGTGTAATGATGAATATTTCTTTTAAATCTCAACCTGACAATCTTGAAAAACAAGTGAATCAACTTATGAGAGAAAATTATTCCAAAATTGAAAAGGATATTGTGGATAACTGTATAAAGAAAGTTGATAATCAATATAATTCTGAATTTAATTATAAAATAAAAAAAGTTGAGCATTATCCTAGCGATAAAGACCTTGTAACGATTTTATCATCTCTAAAAGATGCATATAAACAGTGTGGGCTAAATAAAGATGTTGATTGTATTAATAATCAAATTAAAAAATTGGACGTACAAGCATGAAAATTTCATTATTAAATAATAATTTTGTGAATAAAAACTTTAAACAAACAGTGATACCAACTATTGATATTGGTAAATTAACGGGTGTAAATGAACGTGTTGACCAATTTGTTAAAGAAAAATTTGAAGAAAGAAAACAAAATACAATTAACAATCTTTCAACACTTACTTATGACAGATTCACAAAAACGTATAATCAAAAAATTGATGATGTAGAAAAATTTAATAAACCATATCAAAAAGCATTAATACTGCAAAAATTGGCTCATTCGTATTACGAAAACAAAAACATTGAAAAAGCTGCAATTGTTTTGGCACAGTCCTTAAATGTTGTTGATAAAAATCAAAAATATCTCGATACAGAAATAAAAAATTTAATTGAGGCAAAAATAAATAGAAATATATTGGAAGATTTTTTCTATTGTTCAAATAATATAAAGGCTAAATATTTTGTTATGAAAAGTTTAAATAATTTAAACGAACCCTACTATTTGCCTATTGCAGAAGCTGTATGTAATTGTGATAGTGAAAAAGTGACACTTAATGATAACAAAACAATTTACGAAGCCAAACAATTTTTGAACAAACATTATAATTTAGATTTAATAGCGTCATATATAGAAAATGATTCTAATACCAAAATTGGAGCATTAAATCTTTTGTCAAAATGGGGTTTAGAAAAACATCAAAAAATTGCTAAAAAATTATTTGAGGACGAGGATGATTATGTGAATAAAAAAGCAAAAAATGTGTTTTCTTGTCTCAAAAATACACAAAATTACAATGAATTAGATTTTGAAACAGAACCAGACAGAGAATTGCTACCCCAAAGAACCCCAAAAAGTCGTACTGCATTAATGGAACTAATAAAAGCTAACGAAGATAATACTTCTGTGATTAAATATATAAAAGAATTAGGAAATATTGGGACTCTTCCCAAAGAAGCATTAACAATAAAACCAAAAGATTCAGAAGAATATTCAAAACCAGATGAGATTAAAGCAGAAGCCTTCTTGAAAATTATCGTTAGAGGCAATATAAAAAAAGATTACTTATTATAGAAAGGGTCACTTATGCAAATTTCACCTATTAATTTTAAAAATTATTCCAAGCAAAATAACAACAAATTAAATACGATGCAAACTAATTTTAATACAAAAAACATGACAGATTGCTTTGTAAAAACGTTAACACCATCGTTTAAAGGGTGGTGCGTTGATAAGAAAAAATTTAATATTTTAGATCAGTCTGATGATAATCTAAAAAATTTAGCAGAAATTTTTCACAAACAATCTGATACAGAAATAGAAAATGCTTGCAAAACAAGACATACAAATTTCATAGGTTACACATCTAAAAGCAAATCTGAACAAGCATTTAAAGAATTTATGCCACATGTAAATAAAGTCAGAAAACATTCAGTGCAAGTTGAGCAGGATATTGCAAGATTAACAGAATTGTCAGCAAAAGGTGATAGCAATTTTTCAAAACAACAAGAAAGAATTTCTAAAATATTTTTTGAAATGTTAAAAGTAGAACAATCTGATAGAAAAATTCCAAAACAAAACGGAATTTTAATATATGGTAATGCACCTAGTATTGATAAAACAGAATTTGTTGACTGGTTCAAAAAAAATGTACCGGCACAGGTACAGGAATTTACTTATGATGAATCAAAACCATTTGAATCAATAAAACAAATGGTAACAATTGCAAAAGATGCCGAAGATGTTTTTCGTTTGGCAGGCAAAAGAACTATATTACATTTAAAAGATATGGAAAAATTGTTAACAGCTGAAGAAACAATAGAAAATGTAGAAATGATAGGTCGTTTTAAACAATTTGCCGAACACTGTTCTGAAAAATATCATACAACTTTGCTTATGAGTACAAATTATCCATTAGAAGACTTTGAAGAAGCATCAATAGCTTCTCATAGATTTGAAACAAAAGTAAATCTAAAAGATGGTATAAAACCAAAGCAAAAATTAGAGCTGGAAAAATTGCAAAAAGAAAAAGAACGTCTGGAAGATCAGGTGTCTTTATTATATAAATATTATTGGTATGAAAGCGAACCTGATTATTCTTCATCTGATAATGATAGACCAATGTGGGGTCCTTATGAAGATGATGAATGGCAATATAGGATGTAAATAGTAAAAGCCAGCTTAGCTGGCTTTTTATTTTAACTGTTCCATTTCATTTTGGAATTTTTTAAGTTTTTTAGCAGTTATTGTTGGTGGTGGTGCAAATTCTTTTATAAAATCCATAAAATCTTGTGATGTAGGATTAGAATATAATTTTAAAATACCATTAACAATTTCAGTTAAATCACCATTAGAATATTTTGCTTGAGGGTTTTTAAATAACTCATCTATTATTTTTTGTGTACCATTTTCTAATTCACAATTTATTTGTTTGAGTTTTTTATTAATTATTTTTTTTGCGATTATATCATTTGGTGGAGCAACAGGAACTTTAAAAGGTGTTATATCTTTAGATAAAATATCTTTGTCTATATGTAAAGGATGGTTCGTTGTCAAAAACAGTGTACATTTGTATTCTTTTGAGCAGTCTGCAATTAAATTTTTAAATCTATTCAATACCGGAGAGTTTTGATTTGTTAATGTATCAGCTTCATTTACAATTATAATAGAACGTTGTTTGTTTTCTGATTTTTCATAATTTTGTTTTGATTGAAATGCATAGTTTTCTATCATGTTCATTGCATCTTCTTTAGTCATCTCAGAAGCATCTACAATATATGGAGTCATTAAAGCTTGTTCTGCTAAAGCAATGGCAAAAGTCGTTTTACCATTACCTGTAGGGCCATAAAATAGCATAGCATTTGGAACAGTTGCTTTGTCAGAAACTTTGTCTTTAATTATTGAATCGAAAATAAATTTGTTTTTTAAGTCGTTTTTAATATCATCATAACCAACAATTCTGTTAAAACCTTTGTCTTCATCCATTTTTTCCATTTTTCTTAGAATATCAGCAAGAACTTTTACCCATTTGTCAACTTCATTGGTTTTACATGTATCAAAAATTTCTCGTATTTTTTTATATTCTATTCTTAATTGTTCTAGTTTTGTATTATGTTCTTGCAATGCAAACAATTTTTCCCTAGAGGACGCAAAATCTTTATTTCTTAGTTTTTCACCTTCTACGAGTAATTTTTCTAATCTTTCATCTAAATTTGATAAAGTTTCATTTACCTTATCATGGTTTATAGATTTTCTTTCTGAAATATTTTGCTTTTCAAATGTATCTCTTTCACCAGCAAAAGAAACTTTTGTATTGGTGATAGAATTTGATACAAAATTTTTATTTATGTTGTTAAATTTGTTAATTTTAAAGTTTTGAATAGTGTGTATTTGCATAATATTCCTTTCTATAAAAGTCTTATTAGTGTTTCAAATCTATGAGAGGCAATTGATGCTTCTTCAAAATCTTCTAATGGTTTTGTCGTTTTCATTAACACCGTTGTGTGATATTTTTCAGAACAATATTCAACAAATTGTTTAAAACGTCCTATCATTTCTACATTTTCTATTGTTTCTTCAGCTGTTAACAATTCATCCCAACCGACAAGATTTATTAGCGTTCTTTTTCTTGTTGTAGCGAATTGTTCTTCACCTTTTTTTGCAATGGCTACGAGCTTTTTAATAGATTCAAAAGGTTGTTTTGGGTCGTATTTTGCTTCTTTTAAATTCACATCAAGATAGTTTTTGATTATATTTTCTGCTTTAGTGATTTTGTCTGCATCACCATAAAGTAAAATACCATTTTGTTTAGGCATTTTTTTACCAGCTTGTTCTATTTTTAGCATTCCAGCTATAACATCAAGTCTTTTTTTAAACATTTCCCCTTGTTTGCCAAAAGATTCAAAATCAAATAAATTGTTTTTTATGGATTCAAGGTCAAAACCTGCATATTTAACATTGGAATTATTTGCAAGGAATTTTTCTAACTGTTTTTCATTTTTGTTATCTATAATTATAGTCAGGTGGTTATCTTTTGCTTTATTTAACAACTCTGACAATTCTTTAAATTCAGCTGTGTCTTCTTTTGCCTTTGAAATAGTTTCAGCAAAATCATCGATATACAAGAAGGTTTTGTGTTCTGTTCTATCAAATAATTCTTGAGCTTTGGACAATCGAGCTTTTATGCTATCAATTACAACTTTTAAATCACTACCCAGGCTGATTTTTTCAAATTTATCTCCGGTGTGATTAGTTATTATATTAAACATTTTGTCTATATAATTATCTTTGTTGTCAGCTAAAGCTAAAATATTGTATTTATAATCTTTTTCGGTTATTCCCATAAAATTGATTTTTTTAACATAATTTCTAATAGCTTTTAAAACCTCACTATCTAGCATAAATGATTTGTGGTATTCTTTATCAGCTATTTTAGACAATTCTTCACTAAAATCTTGGGTATTGATAGAATCTATAAAATTAAAATTTAATTGTTTTCGTTCAAAAAGCTTGTTATCAATATCTTTATTAACAACGCACATTGTTTTATTCGTTTTGCTTTTTAATAAGTTTTTAAAATTGTTTAAAATTTCAGCATTTTCAGCTTTATTCAAATCTTCAATAAGTGGTTCGATATCATCAATGTATAAAAATGAAGGTTTTTTACCTTTTGCGTATTCTTGCAAAGTCTCAACGAATTCTTTTAAATAACCTTTGGTATATTTAGTTTGTTTGTACTCAGCACCATAAAAGTCTGCCATGATTTTAGTAACATTTTTCCTGGTTGCGTTATCTGTTCCAGAAAAATGTAACAAACTAGGGAATTCACCAAATTTGTTAGCTTTTGCTTCATTTAACGCGAATAGATTGTCCAAAATATTTATATTTTCTTCACTGTTATTTAAGTTCTTTAAAAAAGAAAGCGGTTTACTTTTAAATTTTGTAATAGCACCTCTAAAAACAAATTTTTCATTTTGCGATAATAGCTCTATTTGGGGTTTAACGTCTGTATATTTAAATAAATTGTTTTTTGCATAATCAATAATTTTTTCAGCAGTATCAGAACTTGGCTTTTTCCCTCTGGAAAAATACAAAACGGAAGCACCAATCACAGCTAATCCACCAAGCGCTAATAGTAATTTTTTATTTGATTTATTATCATTAATATTTACGTGACGTTCATTATTATCTGGAAAATTATTGATTGGCTTATTGTAAAAAATTGGTTGTTGTTTAAGCTCTTGAAAGTTTATAGTCATAACATTCCCATTGTTTCTTAATTTATTATTTTTATCAGATTTGTCTAAAATTTCATTGATTTTTTTATATTCTCTTAGTATTTTTTCATTGTCATGAAGACGTTGTTCTTGAGATTCTAAAGAGGAATCATATACTTTTGTTCTGTCTTTATTGGCTTTTTCATATCTTTTACGTAATCTATCAGTTTCTTCAAATGCATTATCATTTTTTTTAAAACTGTCATTTCCAAAAGAAACAGGATTACTATGCAAAGAATTTGAAAAATTCATGTTTGCTGAGACGTATTTTTTTGTATAAATTAATGAATTGATTAAACTAATTTTCATTTTATTGCTCCTTAATTTTTAATTTTAGAGGAAAACGCCCGCATGATATTGATGCACTTTCAAAATTTTCAAGAGGTTTGTCTGTACGCATTAACATTGTTATATGATATTTTTCAGAAGCCAGTTCTGCAAAACTTTTAAAGTGAGCTATTGCTATCACATCTCTACGAGGTTTACGTGTTAAAAGTTCATCCAAATTGTGAATCTCAACAATTGTTCTTTTTCCTGTTTTTTGATATTCAAGTTCTGAAGCTTTGAAAATTTTTTTCAAGTCAAACACAGCTTTCAGAAAATCTGTATTTCCATTTTCAAGAAAATCATACTCTTTATAATTTACATCTAACGATTTTTTTATGGAATTTGCTATAACTTTTGTTTTATCGGATGGTCCATATATTAATATGCCGTTACCACCCGGTCCGAAACCATGTAAACCTGATTTTTCAGCTACAAATAAATTTACATATTGATAAATAAAATCGTCTTTTTCTATATAACTAAAATCACACTCATCTATTTTTGCTCTGGTTTCTGCGTATAGTTTAAAGAATTCAGGATTTTTTAAAAATTTAAAACTTAGAGTACCGTTACTTTTTAGGCTATTTAACACCTCGTTTTGTTTTTCATTTTTTATTATCAACCTTAGATTAGAATCTGCTATATTGTTTTTTATAATTTCTTTAAATTTTATAAAATCCTCAGCATCTTTTTCTGTTTTTGAAACTAAATCTTCTAAACCCTCTAAATAAATAAAAGTTTGTTTATTTTCTCTGTTAAACAAATCATTGGCTTTAGGTAGTTCAGTTAAAATTTCTTCATTTAGTTTCTTAAATCCAACTTTTTCTACATCTATATTAACAAATTTGTCATCAACAATTGTTTGCAGCTTCTCCAAAAACTGATTTGTAGTTTTTGCTGTAGCATTGTCAAAAAATAATATATTTGATTTGTCTTGCTTCCATGCAAAATTGCTCAATGTTTGAACTATGCTATTATCTAAATAGTCAGATAAAGCTTCCATTATTTTATTATGTTTTATGCCCTCAATATCTGATTCAACAGAACGGAAAGAGGATAAATCATTGAATAAATCCATTGTTTTTATTTCATCTGTAAAGGATAACTTCATATGTTGTAATGATTCAAGTCCTTTATGTTTCCCATTAGTAACATAAATTAATCGATTATTGACATTAGATGAAACAAGCTCATTAAACTTATTTAGATGTTGTTTATTATTAGGTTTATATAAATCTGTTAAGAATGTATCTATATTTTCAAAATTTAAAAAAGTATATTTTTTATTATTCTTGTAATTTTCTTTTGCATTTTGGGAAACCTTTGTTAAAGTTCCAAGAAATTCTTCCATATATCCACTGGTGTATTTTGTAGAAAAATATGCCGTTTTGTATTGTCCAGACAATATTTGAGTAATATTTGGGGCTTTCTCAGAAGGTATATTTTCTAAATTAATGATTGAAGGTAAAGCGGGAGCGTTTTTTAAATGTAATTTTTTAAACATAAAAAGATATTCTAAAGGAAGAATTTCTTGCTCTTTAGCAACCAAAGCTTTTACAAATATTGAATTTTTTAATTGACGTTTTTGCATATGGTTTTCAAGTCTCGTTTGGGTATCTCTATGTAAACCTTTAATGAATTTATTTATTTTCTTCATAGAATACATATTTTTTGATTCTAAATCACCTTTTCTAAGTGACTTGTATATCAAAATTGAAGCAGTACCTAATACAGCCAAGCCGCCAAGAGAATGTAATATTTTTGTAGTTTTTTTGTTCTTGTCTTTTTCTGACACTATCTCTGTTGAACGAGTAGTTAGCTGTGGATGCTTTTTAACAGATATATGAGTATTTTCGGAAATAATTGGTTGATTTTTTAAATTTTGAAAACTTATAGGCATGTAACGCTCCAAGTTTATAACTATATCTATTTTAAATCTAAACATACAACTTTTTGCTAGAAAATATTTGTACTTTTACATAAGTATACTGAAATGCATCCAAACCTCATGCCACAAGCCTTTTAGCTAAAATCCCTGTTTTTAAAAACAGGGATTTTGCAGGGATAATGTTGTTATATTGTTTAGTAATACGGATTTCTTCCGCAAGGGCAGCAGGATTTTCCGTTTTTCTTGTCTTCACACATTTGCTGAAGTTTAACTTTTTGCTCATCAGTTAGATAAGATTCAAAAATTTCGTTATGTTTTGCTTTGATTTCTAACTTTTTTTGCTTCAAATCAGCGATTTTTTTCATATTCTTTTCTGATTGCTTTTTACTTTTCAACTTTTTAATTTTTTTATTAACAGCTTTTATTTCTTTTTTCTCATCGACTCTGTTTTTATCAGCAAGTTTAATTTGTTCCGGTGTCAAGCCAAGTGTTTTTTCAAAAATTTTCTTACAAGGGCAGCGTTTTACTTTTTGTTTTTCAACCGCTGTTTTGTTTTGTGTCGCATTTTCTGTTGAGTTAGATTCTGCTGCAAATGTTGCGTTTACGCCCAAAAACATAAGGCAAAGAATTAGTGTTAAAATCTTTTTCATATAAATACTCCTTTGATAACAGATTTATCATATCATGATGCTTTACATTTGTGTAATGCCATTATGTATGAAATATATATTACAAATAATTTTACTTTATTTCATTTTCGTCAACAAAATTGAAATAAATATGTTATAATAAACATGTTATTTCAATTTAGGGGTCCTAATGAACAATAGAGCAGGAACATATAAAAATAATCTATCAGGGGAAATGGCATATAAATCTTTTGTGCCATCGGTTTTGCCGCCAAATCCGCCAATAGAATTAAGCAATGATATTGTAGAAATCCTTGTTAAAGCGAATAAACAGCTTGCTTTGCTTGAAGGCATTGCAACGAGAATTCCTAATATGGATTTGTTTATCTCTATGTATGTAAGAAAAGAAGCTTTGATGTCCTCGCAAATTGAAGGAACTCAGGCAACTTTAGAAGATGTACTAGACCCGTGTTTAGACGAAAATACCAATAGACCTGTTGGTGATGTTGTAAATTATATCAAGGCTACTGACTTTGCGATTAATAAGTTAAAAGAACTTCCTTTGTGCAACAGGTTAATCAAGCAAGCTCATGAAGTTTTATTATCAGGTGCAAGAGGTGAAAACAAATGTCCCGGTGAATTCAGGCACTCTCAAAATTGGATTGGTGCATCTGGCTGCAATTTGCAGAATGCAAGATTTGTACCGCCGTCTGTTGATGATATGAATCAAGCAATGTCTGATTTGGAAAAGTATATCAATGCAGAAGATGATTTAGATGTGTTAATTCGTGCCGGATTAATTCATTATCAATTTGAAACTATTCACCCATTCTTGGATGGCAACGGCAGAATAGGACGCCTATTAATTACTCTATTTTTAATGGAGAAAAAAGTTTTAACAACACCTGCTCTTTATATTTCATATTTTCTAAAGAAGAATAGGATTGAATATTATGATCGCATGAGCGAAGTTCGAATGAAAGGTAATTATGAACAATGGATTAAGTTCTTCTTAGAAGCCGTTTATGAATCAGCAAAAGACGCAACAGAAACCATAGATAAGTTAGTTGCTTTGCATGATAAAAACTGTGCAAAGATTGAAGGTTTAGGACGCCGTGCTAAAAATGCAATGCGGGTGTTTGAATATTTGGAGGCAAATCCTATTATAGAAATCCAAAAGACAGCAAAAGAGCTTGATATAGTATTTAATACTATGTCAAGCATAGTTAAAGATTTATCTAGTATCGGCGTCCTTGAACAAACTTCAACACAATCAAGAAATCGAACTTTTGCATATAAAGAGTATTTGGAAATTTTGAAAGAAGGAACTTAAACTTTTACAAGTTCCTTTTCTTCAATAAAAGTTTGTTCTAAGATTTTAGGGTCAAAATCTTTTGATATTGTATAATATTGCAGTACTTTATAAATTCGAGGCTGTTTTCGAAAATCTTTTATATTATCAAATTTATTAGAGTGAATTACTTTATCAGCAATTTCTTTTTCTTCTTCAGTTAAATTACAATAATCATTCCACCATCTATCTGTCCAACCAGCTTCTTCAAATTTCATTCTATAAATAATGAATGTTTCAGGCATATATAAAATTTTTCTAAATTCTTGTTCATTTTCACCGAAAGCTTTGTTGAAAAAACTTTTACCTGTTCCTATTTTCCCTTTAGTTGAATTTAATACTGCTTGAATTGCTCTAATATATTTTCTATTCCAATGAGTTCCTATATATTCTCGGTTTTGAAAATATTTTGGATCCATAATTGGATGATACTTCATTGGAAATGAATATATCCTAACACCTAATTCATCTGATAAATCAACATTTATTCGTAGTCTATGATATAGTTCTTCAGGTTTATCTTCAAAATTATATAAAATGTAATTTGATAAATGTCTTATTTTATGTTTTGCCGCTAATCTTATCGCCTTTTCATATGTTTCTCTCAATTTCCAATTATCGAAAGCAATTCTTAAAGGATGAATAGCAATTTCACTTAAACGTTTCATTTTTTGGTCCGTCATCAATCTTGCATCTAAACCTTGATTGAAATCAACATATCTATTCATCTTCGATTTTAGACGTTTCTGTTCATATAAATCTTTACACTCTTTATATACAGCTAAGACATCTTTTTCTGTAGCTGTATATTCATTAAGTAAATAATGTTCTTTCAATAAATCAAATAGCTTTTGTTTTTCATCACCGTGCAAACGATTTAAGAAATCAATGAGCAACCTTGTAGCTTTTCTAATATATGCCTTTTTGTTGTAACCTTCTCTAATTCTGCTTATAGAAATATCTAAATAATTAGATCTTTCAAATTGTGCACCTTTGTAGAACCCAACATCTTTAATCTCTTGAATAATTTCTTCAAATTTTTCAGATGCTAAAACATTATTATCAAGTAGTAAAAGATTTTTTTGTTCTCCAAATTTTTCTCGAGTTGCTTTAATTTTGTCACCTATAGTAATCATATTTTCATACTTAGGTTCAATTATTGGTACAGCACAAAACTTACACTTATTAACGCAGCCTCTAGACATATACCCATAATAAGATCCTGTTTCGGGATATTTATAATCAATTTCTTCTAAAATAGAATAGTCTAAAGGTAACTCATCAATTATATAATCGTTATCATCATATAAACCAGGCTTATTAAGTAATCCAATGTCTGGTTTTACTCCTGTTCTTGCCTCAAATTCTTTTGAAACAACAGAAGCTAAAACACCACCAGCTTTTACATTTTTTACATCTTTAACAATTTTTTTAGCGAATTCAACTGTTTCAATTGTTTGTTTCCAATAAAAAGTAAATAATGTAGTTACTAACACTCTATCCCAACGAGGATTTTTAAAATAATCTTTTTGTGTGTAGTATTTTCTAAAATATTTACAGGACAATTCTATGAGTTTTGAATCATTTTTACTTTGATTAATAATAAAATTAAGATTATCTTCATACCCATGTTTGACATAATCTTTAATTTCAAAATAATAATGTCTCCAGACTATAGATGAATCTATATCTGTAAATTTTTTAATAGCATCTTCGGTAATTTCTTGTACTACAAAGTCATTTAAATTCCCTTTATAAAAATGAACATCATCACCTAATAATCTATGATATGTCGCTATCTTCATCAAGCCGATTGGAGGATATTTGTTTTTATAATTTGGTTCTAATAATAATATCTTTCGCTTTTTCATATCTAACTAAACTCTTCTTCTATTTTTATTTTTACACATTCCGAAACATCTGGTGCTAAAATTTTATCCAAAATCTCATAAATTTTACCGATCAGTTTTTGCTCATTTCTATTTAATTTACTAAGTTTATTAGAACGATATCCCTTTTTAGATTTATATTCATTTTGTTCTATATTCGGAATATTTTCTAAGTCATCGCCATAATTTTTTTTAATAAATTTTACTACTTGTTTTAATGCTTCATTATCTTCTGCCTTTTTCCCAATTCGTAATGAATCTCTTTTGGCCTTATCGGCTTTTTCTTTTAATTCTTCAAGTTGTTTTAATGACTTTTTCTGGTCTTCTGAATTGACGAAAGTACCTGTTTTTTGTTTTTCTTCATATTCTTGTTTCTTTTGTACATATTCATTCTGCTTTTTTAATGCATTTTTTTGATCATTGGCTAAATGATACAAATTGTATAAAGAATTGAAGTATTCTCTTATCTTTACTTCTAAATCTCTTAAGGTTACTGTTTCGTTAAAATAATCTCTTCTTGCATTTGGAGTTAGGTCCGAATGAACAGCATGTATTTCCCCAACAAAATATCCATTCCCTCTTGGTTCTTTGTGAAGCTTATTTAGGGTTTCAGCATCGCCTAATTGAATATTTTCCTTTTTTAATCTTATACCTCTTTGAGGATTATTTTTCTCAGGAATACATTTCTCAAATTTAGATATACCTACCCAACTCCAAGCTAACAATTCACCATTCGAATTTCGAAATTCTTGATAGTCAATATCTCCAATCTCATCATATCTATAACCATTTGTATCTATTAAACCTGTTTGATAAATTTTATAAAGTTGATCATTGTTAACATACACTTTATAAGTATCTAATTTTTGATTATTATTTTTCATTTCTTTTTTGATCTTTCGACTCAAAAGAAAATTTGTAGAATTAAAATCAACTGGTGCTACTTGACTAAGATATTCAGCTATTGATTTTTTATCAAGTAAATCACTATTACTGGATTTTATATCATGTAAAATAACTCTAAAATAATGTTCATCAACACGTTCAGTAATTGTGTTAATTTCGACAATTTTATTAATTACAGATGCAGCATCAGATTTATCATTAGGATCATTTAATATTTTATGTAATAATTCTGCATCCCAAATCATAATAGTTTTCTTATCTTCACCCAAAGCACTTGTTTCAAAGGTTAATTTTTTGCAGTAGGCTAATCCTCCTAAACGACCAATTCCCCTAAAACCCTTATTAATATTTTTGTCTTTTACAGAATCCGCTACATTCCCTAATAATCTTAATGCATTATTATAATCAATACCTGTCGCATTATCTTCTATATATATAGTTCTATTTTGTGAATCAATATTAATTAAAATTTTAGCATCTTCATTTGTTATTATATTTTTTGCAATTGCATCATCAATTGCATCAGCAGCATTTTGAACATACTCACGATATATAAATTTCGAATCAGTATACATTCCGGAAGTTAAATTTTCTAATATATTTTTCCCTATTTTGTAGGATTCTGTTTGCATATTAACCTCCTTATTTATGTTGCCTATAAATTGGTTCAGGAAATTTTACACTAAGTAACGAATTAAACATTGGATTTTGAATAACATACTCACCCTGTTTTAATCTAGTCATCATGTTTTGATAGACTTTGGGAACAAATGAATAATCTTTCTTTGAAACTTCTATTGAATTGGTTCTACCATAAGCATGAGTAGAGCAATTTCCAGAAACCCTTTCATGAATTGCACTTCTAAATTGCTCTGCCGCAAACAATACAATTCCTAAGGAACGCCCTCTCTCTGCAATATCGATAATTTGTCTTAAAATAGGAGATGTTTTAGGTACATCTTTTGAAGCATATTTGTTTAATTCGTCAATAAATATAACAATTCTAGGTGGATTTTCTTTCTCGTAATCACCCAGTTTTAAGTTGTATATTGCTCTCATAACATTACCAAATACAAATGCTTGCATATCTTCTTCTTGCTTTGCAATATCAACAACATAAATTTCATGTTTTTTTATTTGTTTAATCGCATCTTCTAAACGGATTTCAGAATCTTCTCGAACAAGTCTATTGGCAAAAAGATTAGCACTTGTTCCATTCTTTAAATATTTTGTAACAATTCTTTTGAATTTTCTCCAACTAGATACCGTTATTTCCTTATCTCTATTATTAGAACCAGCTTCGCATTTTGATTGAACATGTTCTAAAAAATCTTCCCAGCTTTGACAATTATTAAAACCATCTTGTCCTGACATTATGCAATTTATAATAGAATCCATTGTTTGGTTTGGGTCATCAATATTAGAAAATAACAAATCTAAATTTTCTTTATCCTGTTCATAAATAAATTTATATTTTTGGGCTTTATTACAATGAAGTTGTTCTTCTAAAATTTCTTTACCATATGTTCCTTCATTATTACGTTCATAAGGATAGAAATACTTAACATTTTTAAAAGGTGTTGTATCTAACCCTAAATCCTTATATTCTTTTTGTATGTTTTTGAACTTTTGATTTTCATATTGTGTTGGTTGCTCGTCAATGGATAAAAGATCTTTTCCTTTGACATTTAAAAATACAAATGCAATATTTTCATCTTCCTTTATTGCTCTATCTTGAATTGATTTCAGTAGAAACATTGCATAAGAAGTTTTAGCTGCTAAACCGGAAATACCAGAGATGTTTAAATGTGCACCTTCTGGTCCAATTAAAAATTCTGAATTTAATTTTACAGGGAGTTTAACTTTATCCTCAATGTTATCTGTATTGCTATACATTTCTAAATATCCACAAGTAATTGGATTTTTAACATCTTTCAACCCCAATGCGGCCTCAATTTCATCTTGAGAGGCTAAAAATACTTGAGCATCATTCTGCACTGGTATATAAATGGCCTTATCATTATAACAAAATTTAGCCTTAACATAATTCATTCCTATTCTCAATGTATTAGGTTGTATATTAGCATCTCCAAAATCACTAGAAATGTAATTGTTTAAATATCCTGCAGAATCTGTTATGTGAAAAATCTCTTGAATGACACCATATGTAAAACTTCCATTTATATGAGTAACTTTTACAACATCAAAAGGATTTAGTATCAAATTTGTGTCTGTCCAAAAATGAAATTCATCTATAGTTGTAGGATTTTTTTCTGTAGCTGCAATTCTGCCAATTAACTTACTCATATTCACTCCTTAAAACATATTCAAGAAAAAAGTATTACTTATATATTGACTTTTTACAAAAGTTTCAGTCAAATATATTGGATATATGTGATTTGCCCACCTGTTATCATTACCATAACATACTGGATTACGTTCATTTATTATATTCGCGCTAATTAAATTTATTTCATTTGTATTTAATCCATTCTGTTGTTCCATATCTTTCATTAAAATTTTTTCAACTTTTACAACACCATCAAAAGGACTTTGACAATGGTCAGCCGATCTTATACGAACATACCAAATCGCAAATTTTTCATTTCCTGTATGTTCTGATTCATACATAAAAGCTGGTGTTCGATGATAAACTGGTAATTCAGCAATATCTTTTGCCATACTTGTTTTATCTTTTTTTCTAGCTAATGAAGGGTTAAAAGATTTTGATATACCTACAACTGCAGAATAATTATCTCTTATAGATGCATATGAATATTTATTTACTAATTTAGAACCATATTCTTTATATTCTAGAGATCCATCTTTAACCAAATAAGCTTCTTTATTTAGATAATTATCTTTTACTAATTTGGAAACTAACTCTTTTTCGAGTTCAATCATTCGATCTTGTACTTTTGCAACTGCTTGATCTTTAGAATCTTTATCCTTTTTAGGTGTATAGTATAAAATTTTATCAATATTGAAACTTATTTTCTTCAAAGAGTTTGTATATGCATTTATCTTTGTTTTAATGTTTTCAAAATATTGTTCATGTCTAATATTATCAGGATTTGCATCTATAGGTAAAACAATAACATTTTCATTAATAAATTTTATTGTTTTTATTTGCCGTTTTTCACGTTTACAACAACCAACACCAATTTGTCCGGTTATAACAGGATAAACCTTTTGGTCATAAGCAATATCATCAATCTTATAAACTCTCCTTGAACCATCTAAAAAAAATTTAAATAAAGGTTTATCTTTTGAAATATTTTTAGCTAATTCTGTTAAATTAATATAACCTTGTTGTTTTTCTGTTTCTCCACTTTTATCAACAATAATTTCTTTTTCTTCTGTGTAATCAATCGTTGAAACTTTTTCAGTATCAATAGAATATTTTTGAGAACGAAAACATTTTCCTTTTGTTTCTTTTTCAATTATTGATAAAATCTCTTTCATGAATATATTTTATAAAATACTTTAGTAAGCTAATTTATTTTATCATAAAATCTAATTCTTATATATGAAAAGTTTTTTACTAATACTCTTCTGACTTAAAGCTATACAGTGGTTGTAAGTGAGTGATTAGTCTATTTCTGTACAATTATAATAATTACCATTTTTTATAGCTTCGAATGTTTTATTACTTTATATATTAGTAAAAATCACTAGAATTATATTCCTTATATTAATGAGTTACAATTTTCAACAATATCTTGGAACAGAACATGTGATGAGTCAAATTGCAAATCAATACTGCCTATCGCTCCGTTTCTGTGTTTAGCAATAATTATTTCTGCTTGTTTTTTATCAAAATCATCATCGCTGTAATAATAACTATTTCGATAAATTAACATTACAACATCGGCAACCTGTTCCAGTACAGAATTTTTTATATCTGAAAGTCTAGGGTGTTTATCATTTCTTTGTTCTAACGATCGTGATAACTGGCATGTCATAAGAATAACAATATTAAGCTCTTTTGCCAGTTCTTTTAAAATATATGCCGGAGAACAATAAAATTTTACATCTATCGAAGTGGAATATTTCGTTATTTGTTCAAAGCCATCAATTACAACTAAACTTAATGCCGGCATTTCTTTTTTTAATTTCCTGCATTTTTCACATAATTCTAAAACTGATAAATTTATCGTGTCATCAACGTATATAGGTGCTTCGGTTAATTTATTTAAAGTTTGCGCAATTGCTTCCCAGTCAGAGTATCCCAAATTACCACAGTGGAGTTTTGAGCTATCAATTTTAGCCAGTGAGCATAACATACGATTTATCAACATTTCTTTTGACATTTCAAATGAAAATATTGCTGTTGTCGTCTGGTATTTCAGAGCGGTATTTTCAACTATGTTAAGAACAAAAGCCGTTTTCCCCATAGAAGGTCGCCCCCCGACAACAATCAGATTGCTGTTCTGCATTCCACCTAAAATGCTGTCCAGGTCATAAAATCCGGTATGTATACCTGTTATTTTCCCCCGATTGTAATAGTTTTTTTCTATTGAATCATATACATCAGGGATAAAATTCTTTATTAAGTGAAAATCAGTCATTATTTCTCCTTTTTATGTACAGGTTATCAAGTTAATGCGTCAAATACGGACATTGTATTGGAATTAATGCTCTGACTTTTATATAAGTCAATGACCGGAGAGTGATTTGTGTACAATTGATAAAGTTTCCGCAAAATTTTGTATTATTGCTTGATGGTAAGGTCAAAATATTGCACAATTAATGCGTCCATATTTGACGTTATACGAGTTTATTATGGATGCACAATAGATTTTACCCCGTGGAAATTAGATAAGGATATGACAACAATGGAACAATACGAACAAAAGAAACTGCTTGAATATTTAATTAACCTGCTGGATTGTATTGCCTCAAGTATTAGATATGATATACATACAATAAAAAAAATATTAAAAGATGCAGCTCTTTATACGGATAAAGAGGTTCCAAAATTAACAGAAGAAAATCTTTTAGAGAAAATAAAAGAACTTTATTCAAAGTTTGAAAATGATTATGAAAAATCTCAAATACAACTTTTTATAGACAATCTGGCTCAACTTTATAATATCAATAAAAATGAAGAAGATATATTTAATCTGTATATTCGAATGAATTTGCCAATGTTTTATCGTAAAATCCGTAGACTTGACCAGAGCATCAACCATCTATATGAATGCGCATTAAACAAAGACGAAATAGAATTTCAATGTATAGAAGACAGTTTATCTTGCAAAGGAATAGCAATTTATTCTTTCCAAGATGATATTTATTCGGATTTATACAACACATTACAAGATAAAAGTTCTTTGGAAGAGCTTTCAAATTTATTTCTGGGCGAGAAATTAACAACCTCACTGGAGAAAAAAGACTTTATGCATATGGATAAAGAGTTAACAACATGTGTCAAACTCATAAAAAATGCAATAAAGAATAAAATAAAAGGCATAAACATTCTTTTGTATGGTTCTCCCGGTACAGGCAAAACAGAGTTTGCTAAATTAATCAGTAAATTGACTAAAAAAAATCTTTTTGAGGTCGATTGTTCAGACAGTCGTGGTGAAGCAATGTCATTTGATACAAGAATAAGTCGTTTTCTTTCCAAAGTGCATATTTTTAATCATAATAGGCATAATTTTTTGCTGTTTGATGAAGCTGATAATATTACGGAGTATAAGAAAAGAGATGGGGATAAAATACAATTTACCAAGTTGTTTGTAAATAAAGTTCTCGAAAACACGCCCTGCCCTGTGATTTGGATAGTTAATGATATATATAACATTGACGAAGCCTTCATCAGAAGAATGACTTATGCAGTAAAATTTAATAAACTTGATAAAAAAACACAATTAAAAATCTGGAAAAAAGAACTTAAACGATACGAACTTGAAATTTCCTCCTCTAAAGTTAATGAAATTTGTAACAACTACAAAATTGCAACTTCAGTGGTAAAAAATGCCATTCAATCAACAAGCTTGATAGGAGGCAACAGCGAGACTTTAGAAAACTTTGTAGAAAGTGTTTCTACTGCCATAAATTATGGTACAAAGAAAAAGAAAAGCGATGTAAAACCAAGCAAAAAATTATCGAAATATTATTCTGCTTTGGTTAACACTGATTTTGATACAGAAAATCTTACAGAACGAATTAAAAAAACAAAAAAGCTCAATTTTTCTCTATGCCTGTATGGTCAGCCTGGGACAGGCAAAAGTGAGTATGCAAAGCATTTAGCAAAAGAATTAAAACTGAAAGTGATTACAAAAAGAGCCTCTGATATTTTGGACAAGTATCTTGGCGGCACAGAGGATAATATTGCAAATGCATTTGCTGAAGCCAAAAGAAAAAAAGCAATGCTTATCTTTGATGAAGCAGATACTTTTTTGCAAAACAGAGCTTACGCTCAAAGAAGCTGGGAAATTTCACAAGTAAATGAAATGCTTACCCAAATGGAAAATTTTGAGTTTCCCTTTGTGTGCACAACAAACCTGTTTGATACACTGGATGAAGCATCTCTAAGACGTTTTACATTTAAGATTAAATTTAATTTTTTAACACCTGCACAAATAAAAGAGTCTTTTAAAAACTTTTTTAACATGAATCTTCCTGTTGAAGATTGCAACATTAAAGGGTTAACCATAGGTGATTTTGCAACTGTTAAAAAGAAAAATGAGTTTTTGGGTTATAAAGATGAAAAAGAAATCATCGACTTGCTAATCCAAGAAACAGAAGTAAAACACTGCGAAGAACTAAAAAAAACAATCGGATTTTAAAAATAAAAAAGAAAGGTAAGCGATAAATAATTATGTTTGCAATTGAAAGAAAATACATATCAGCAAATTTATGCGTTGTCAAAAGCTGAAAAAAACACTATAATAAACACGTCCGATTGTGGCATAAAAAGTGTTTATTATAGGAATTATGAAGATGGAAGATAAACCCAGATACTCCAGAATCAGTGATATCTTGCAACTGCTTGTGCTTATGCAGGCAAAGCCTCTTGGAGTAACAATTCAGGACATACAACATGAGTTTGATGTTTCAAGAAGAACCGCAGAGCGTATGCGTGAAAGCATTACAAATATTTTTCCTCAAATTGATGAAATAGAATCAAATGACAGGGTTAAACACTGGGGCTTCACGGGCGGATACTTAAACGAAATCATTGTGTTCACGCCTGAAGAACTGGCAAACCTTGAAAAACTGAAAGAAAAGCAGCATTTTGCAGACAAAGCAAAGCTTCTTGATTCAACAATTAATAAGATAAAGGCTCTGAGCAGAAAAAGCTATAACAAAATAGAAAATGTACTTGAAATTTTACTTCAAACAGAAGGATATGCTGTGCATCAAATGCCAAAACACAACATTGATGCGGATGTGTTAGCGGTAATTCGTGAAGCAATGAAAGCGAATAAAAAAATCACAGCAACCTACAACAACAAGCATAAAACACTTTCTCCGTACGGATTGATTTACGGAGAAAAAATATATTTGATTGCAAGAGAAGAAGAAAAAGGCCCTGACCCGTATAATTATCTTCTGCATAAGTTCAAAGATGTAAAACTCACTCAGCAGTCCTTTGATAAGGGTGATTTCAATCTTAAAGAATTCTCCGAAAAATCTTTTGGCGTATATCAAGGACATGCGCAAGATGTTAAACTTCAATTCACAAAAGAAGCAGCAGATGAAGTGTTGAGCTACCATTTTCACCCGACACAAAAGATGAAACAAAACGAAGACGGCACTGTAACAGTAAAATTCAAGGCTTCAGGCGAGTATGAGATACTCTGGCATTTGTTCAGGTGGGGCGATTGTGTAAAAATCCTTGCGCCTGTATCTTTGAAAAACAAGTATATTGCGATGCTTGAAGATGTTGTTAAGAAACAGAAAGAAAAGTAATGAATACAGAAATTTCCCCAAATTTGAACCAACAAAAGTGCATAGATAATTTAGAAGGACAGATAATGGTTCTTGCAGGTCCGGGAACCGGCAAAACTTTTACTATTATCAAACGTATTGAAAATATTTTACGCTCGGGCTGCTTGCCGGAAAAAATTCTTTGTCTGACCTTTTCAGATGCTGCAGCTGGCGAAATGCAGCAAAGATTGGTCAAAGAAATCGGGATTTGTGCTTCCTGCGTGAATGTCTATACTTATCACTCTTTTTGCAATGACATAATCAAGCAACACCCCGAGCAATTTGAACTTATGAATGATGTAGAACTTGTTGATGAGACAAGAAAGAGAACATTTGTAAAAGAAGCAATTGATGAAACAAATCCTGTGTTTTACAGGACAAAATTCGGTGATGCATATTTTTTTATAAACGAAATTCTGGATAGAATTAACCTCATAAAAAAGAATCGTGTCACAAAACAACAGTATTTTGATTCCATAAACACAAATCCGGATTGGCAGCCAAGGCTTATTTCAATGATAGCTGAACAAAAACAAAAAGAGCTTGCCGGCAAATCCACAACCACGTTGCAAAAAAATATCGAAACCTTGAAAACTAAAATAGGCAAGGCAAAAGAACTCTGGTCAATTTACGAGTTGTTTGAACGAAAAATGTTTGAAAATAGTCTTATTGACTTCAACGACATGATAAATCTTGTGCTTGAAGCTTTTGAAAATGATGCGGATTTCACAAAAACTGTTGCAAACAAGTATCAATATGTGCTTGTTGACGAATATCAAGATACCAATGCTTCGCAGAATGCAATTGTTTTTGCGTTGATTGATGGTTCCGATACTAAAAATGTTTTTGTTGTCGGTGATGATGACCAGATAATATACGGTTTTCAGGGCGCAAACCTTGACAGTATTGAAACTTTTTTAAAACGTTATCCTGATACTCAGGTTATAACATTAAATGAAAATAACCGCTCAACTCAGACAATACTAGATTTTAGCCACAAAGTTATTGAACAGGATTCAACAAGACTTGAGATAAATCCTGCTTTTTCAAAATACGAGATTTCAAAAGTTTTGACGGCAAGAAACACAAATGTCATAGCTAAAGACAAAAATATACGTCTTTATTCTTTCGGGGAACTGTTACAGGAACATCATTTTATTGCTGATGACATTGAAAAACTAATTAATTCTGATAATTGTCCGGTAAATGACGAAGGTGAAAAAGCTCTGTTTGAAATTGCAGTAATTTGCAGAAAAAATGCGGATTTAATTCCTTATGTCGAGCGCCTGAGAGCAAAAAACATACCTTATCAGATTACACAGGGCAAAAGTATTTTTGCAATACAATCTTCACTCGTTGCTTACTTTTATCTAAAGGCTCTTCAAAATAATGAACTTTATTCTGACAAACTGTTTTCTTTGTTACGTTTTGGACCTTTGGAAATTGATGTTCAGGATTACAATTTTCTTATTGTGCAAAACAAACTCAATCACAAAGATTTTATATCTAATATTATGGAAAACAGTGAGTATAACTGGAATGACAAAGAAAAAATAGACAGCTTCATAAATACTTACAACAGCCTTAAATCTTATGCTTCCTGCGAAAATCTGAAAAATACAATAATAAAAGTACTAAATGATACAGGACTGTTGAATTACTACCATAATAAAGAGCAAAACAAGCTTGAAAATATTATGGCACTTCAAAAATTGATAGATGAAGCTTCTAACCTTATGAAAACAAAAGGCGGGGCAAGTCTTGGTGAATACATTTCGTATCTGGATAATGCCTTCAACAATAATATTGCTATTTGCATTGACGACAATGGTCTAAAAAAGAATGCTGTCCAGCTTTTAACATATCACGCCTCCAAGGGAAGAGAGTTTGAGTATGTATATCTGCCGGAACTCACCCAAAAGAACTGGGAAAAAGCAAAAGAGCAGAATAATTTGTCGGTACCAACAAGCGCACCGGTTGATGATATAACAAAAACATTGATAAAAAGGGCAGAAGAATTAAAACTGCTTTTTGTTGGAATTACAAGAGCCAAACACGGGCTTTTTCTTAGCTTTTCAAAAAATTTGGCGAAAAAACCGCAAGCTCTCACCTCTTACATTGCTTCAATTAATTTTGATGGAATTGACAGACAGGACTTTGGGATAGATGAAGACACGCTCACAGCGCTTTTTGCAATGTCTATAAAACAGGCAGAACCTGATTATAAGAGCCGTTTTAATGATGAAATTAAAGCTGCAATTAAAGATTTTAAATTCAGCCCGACTGCACTAAACTGCTATCTTGCCTGTCCTAAAAGGTTTTTGTATGAGCATATTTTAAAAATAGAGGTTAAAGAGCAAAACTGGGATGTTGCAAACTATGGTACAACGATACATTCTGTTTTAGAACAAGCTGCAAAGCAGGCTAAACAAAACGGAATCTATCCATCGATTGATGAAGTTTTGGAATGTTTTAGACAGAAAATGAAAAATCAAACTTTTGAAACACAAACAGCACGTGAACAGTATGAAAAAAGAGGTATAGAAAGGCTAAAAACCTTTTATCCAAAGCTCATACAAACACCTGTCGAAAATCTTTTTGAATTAGAATATACTTTTGACGGTGTTGTTGGTGAAAATAAAGTTAAAGGCAAAATTGACCGTATAGAAAAGAACATTGACGGCACATATTCTCTTTATGACTACAAAACAGGTTCTGCAAAACCTAAAAGCCAGATAAAAGACGGTAGTGATTATGAAGGATACCTAAATCAGCTTCGATTTTACAAACTTGCTTTTGAATCGCAGAACCCTGACTTTAAGGTTTCACAAGTCGGTTTGATATTTGTTGAAGAACCTGAGCAAAATTTCTATACTGTTCTGACTGATGATGATAACAAAAATATTGAGCAAAAGTTGATTTATGCTTGTGAGCAATTGAACACAATGAATTTTGAAAAAAATGAAACGGAAAAATCATGCAAATTCTGTGCTTACAAACAACTTTGCTCTTCACAAACGATATAGCAGTATGTCCGTATCTGGCAAACTAATAGTGTAAATAATAAGTAAGAAAAGTAAAAAATATTAAATAGGAGATTTTTATGAGCAATTGTAATGCAGAATTCATGTCAAAAGAATATTTAATTAATCAAATAAGATCACTGATTGAGGAAATATACACGAATCAACGCAGACCGTTTTATTCTGAAATGGATTTTCAATATAACCTTTTATTAATGTTAGAAAAAAACAAACCTGAAGGATGGAGTATATATACAGAAGTGCCGTATGACAATGAAGATAGTGAACATAAAAGAATAGACATATGTGTTGTGAAACATTCGACAGACGACCAACCTGAAAAGGATGAGATATATTTGATAGAACTAAAATATAAAACGGAAGAGGAAGCATATTGGAATCCGTTTTGGGGTGAAGAAAAGAACTTAAAACTCCATTCTTGTTATACGAACAACAGGGAGGCTTTTTTTGAGGATGTAGATAAGTTAAAGAATTTATCAGATAGTAATACTAAAGTAAAATCTGCATTTGCAATATTTTTAACCAATTGTAAAAATTATATTGAAAATGAACGCAAAACCAATTATTTTATGGGGATAGATAAAGATAACACATGTAATCTGAAAAAAGATGGGGAGCTTATAGCAAAAGGCGAATGGCATGAAGTGCAATATGACTCTTTTTCTAAAGAAAAAACAGAGAAGAAAGAAGTTCATTTTAACATAGTTGAAATACCAAAGAAATTGAATCCGGGCAATAAAAAACGCAGGAACAAAAAATGAAACCCATAAAAACGTTACAAGACGAATATGTAAATGCAAATATGCTGGGATTTGTCGCACCGGATGAAACAGTAGAAGATGCCGAAAGATTCTTTTTGACTCCGCTTAATCAAAAAGAAACAGGACTCCCTATGTGTGTACATTTGCGCTGTAATGAAAACTTTAACGGAGAACCGCCGTTTTTGCGTTTTCAGAATGACAGAAAAACAAGATATAATACAAACTGGGTAAAGATGTATCTCGACGGCACACTTGATAATTATGAAAATAAAGAAATTATATTCTCAGAAGAAGAATTACAAACTCTAAAAGACTGGGTAACATTAAATCAAGAAGCTATTAGCAAACATTATTATCAGGAATATGACTCTTTGGAAGTTTGTCAAAAACTGAAAAATTTAGCAACAAATGAGTAAAACGTGGCAATAAAGCCCCCTACTCATCCTCCTTTTTTCCTGCAGTACGTTCATACAGCAACTCTTTAACGTACTTTTCAAGCTCTTCTTGTTTTTCTTTGTCAACTGTTTGAGCATTGCTTGCATTTTTTATTTCATTTAATGGCTTGTTCCACAAATTTTTTATGCAGAATTGCATTGCAAATTTTTCATCTTTTATTGCGCCAAAGGCAAGTTTTTGAGCAAGAGCCATATAAATATCTGTTTTTTGATATTTGCCATCTTTATTTTTAATTTTAATCTTTTGCTTCAAAATTTGAATCGCTGCTTCTTCTATAGTTTGTGGTTTCGGAGGGCGCCCTTTGGGGTTGCCTGATTGTCCCGGTTTGAATTGTGTATGCTTCGGTGGTTTTTTGTAGCCAATTTCGTAGTCTTTCTTTTCCATTCTACCCCCAAAAATTCATCTTTAGTTCAGCTTTGCATCCGGTCAACTTTTCCCATCGGTAGATAATGGCATTGCAATATTGTTGGTCCAGCTCAATTAGCCTTGCCTTACGTTTTGTTTTTTCACAAGCAATCAAGGTAGAACCACTGCCTCCAAAACAGTCAAGAACGATACTTCCCGGTGATGATGCATCAAGTAGAATATCACTCAAAAGGCTTACAGGTTTTACAGTCGGGTGAAGTTTGAAAAGTTCTTTTACCTGCTTGTTTTGTGCATTCATTCCTTTAACTGCCCATACGTTAGTCCTGTATCTGCCGTTGCTTCCAAGCTGGATATTGTTGATGTGAGGACTTTTTCCGTTTTTAAAAACACAAACAAGCTCATGTTGGCTTCTGTAAAGCGACCCCATTCCGCCTGTTGTTTTATCCCAAACGCAAATATTTTTTAGCTCATCGTACTGTTCACCTGCATTCAAAAAGGTTTTTAGCCCTCTCCAGTCGATAAATATGTAATGTAAACTTCCGTCAGTGGAACTTTCTCGGAGGTTTTCCATAAACTTTTGCGTAAAATTCATAAACTCTGACTCTGTCATTTCTCCGGATGCCATTTTAAAATCAGCATGTTGAATTTTACCGTTACCACAGACATGTCCTTTGATTTTTACATTGTAAGGCGGATCTGTAATGATAATTTCAGCTTTTTCCGTCATTAGCAGACATTTGAAAGAGTCAGAATCCAATGCATCACCACACAAAAGCTTATGCTTACCAAGCAGCCACAAATCATTTTTTTGACACGTTGTGGTATTAACTCCCAAAGAGCTTTAACTGCGAAATAAAATTTTCCTCTTTTTTTAATATAAAGAACGGCCTTTTTATGACTTGACTTATTCTGTCCAAAGAGTGATGAATGGACTCAAAGGGGCTTTAAAATGAAGAAAAACGCTAATGATTTGACAAATGAAGAACTCAAACAAAAAGCTAAAAATTACGGCTTAAATATTGAAAACCTGCATAGGGCTTACATTATAGAAAATATAAAATGGTGCGAAAAATACAAAGCTTTTTCGACTCAAACACAAAAAAAGCTCGCAAGGCTTGTTGCTCAATACGAAAGAAAACAAAGCATAAAACCGGACAACAAAGAATCTGCTAAATATAACTCAGGAACAAAGTTCATAAGAGAATTCCAAAGCAAAAAATATGAAGTCATAGTTGTCAAAGACGGGTATTGTTTTAACGGCAAAGTGTATAAAAGTCTTTCAGCAATAGCAAATGAGATAACAGGCACACGGTGGAACGGCAAAAGATTTTTTGGAGTCAAAAACAAATGAAAAAACAAATTCGTTGTGCTATCTATACCAGAAAATCGTCAGAAGAAGGACTCGAGCAGGACTTTAACTCTCTTGATGCCCAAAGAGAAGCCTGTGAAGCATATATAAAATCTCAAATGCATGAATGTTGGATTCTCATTGAAAAACAATATAATGATGGCGGTTTTTCAGGCGGAAATATGGGAAGACCCGCTTTTCAAGAACTCTTGTCAGATATTGAAAGCGATGAAATCGATATAGTTGTTGTGTACAAAGTTGATAGATTAACTCGTTCTCTTATGGATTTTGCGAAAATAATTGACATTTTTGACAAACATGAGACCTCGTTTGTTTCTATCACGCAACAGTTCAATACGACAACCTCAATGGGTCGGTTAACATTAAACATACTTTTATCCTTTGCACAGTTTGAAAGAGAAGTTACAGGGGAAAGAATACGGGATAAATTTGCAGCATCTCGCAAAAAGGGAATGTTTATGCACGGCATTGCACCCATCGGTTACATTAAAAAAGATGGTATTTTGTACGAAGACAAAGAACATTCTCACAAGATTAAAACTATTTTTGAAAAATATATAGAGTTTAAAAGTGTCGCAAAATTACACAACTACCTTAATGAAAATCAAATTTATACAAGAACAGGCAAAAGCTTTCGCAAAGGCAATTTGCATAGAATCCTCAGAAACAAAGTGTATATAGGCAAGATTGAACATAAAAACGAAGTCTATGAAGGTCTGCACGACGGTATTATAGATGCAAAAACTTTCAACAAGGTTCAAAAAATTATGGATGAAAATTCTATCAATGCTAAAAATTCAACAGGTTCAAAGCATATTTCTCTTTTAGCAGGAAAAATATTTGATGACAAAGGCAATATTATGTCTCCCTCTCACAGCAGAAACCGACATGGTGCTTGCTACAGGTATTATATAAGTCAGGCAATTATTCAAAACAGAGCACACGAGGCGGGTACAATTTCCAAAATACCGTCAGATGAGATTGAACAATTTATTAGTGAAAAGATAAAAGAAATTATCTCGGATAAAGAACAAATCCAAAATTATATAAAAGATAAACCAATCAAAAAGCAAAGCAAAATTCTTGAGTTTCTTGAGTCATACATCCCCGATATTGTTTTTATCAGAACGGTCTTAAGCAAAATAACCATATATCAGGATAAAATCAGAGTTTTGTTAGATAAGGATTTGTTGGTTCAGTCAATCGAAGCTGTTACATATGGACAATTGTTAAACTTCAAGAGTTCCGGTGATTATTTTCTTGACTTTTCTTATGCTGTAAAAATTTCTCCTGCACATCAAAAAGGAACAAAAATCGTAATCGGTCATAACAAAATTGAATACAATCTTACACTCATCCAAGCGATAACCAAAGGATTTTATTATTTCAAACTTTTGCAGGAAGGCAAGATGACAAAAGAACAGAAATCAAGCAGTCACATAAGAAGGTTAATGAAACTAAGACTTCTTTCGCCTGAAATTATTGAATCTGTTTTATGTGGAACCCAAGACAGGAGTTTAACGATAAAAGAACTTTATACAATGGCAGTTGTCTAGTGTGTCCGTAATTGACGCATGCGACTACTAATATATAAATAATAATGATATTAAATAGCAAAAATTAGGGAATAAAAATTATGACAGATAATGATTTCAGAGAAACTAAAATAGCTATTTGTAAAAAGCTAATGGAAATAAACTCTTGTGACATTCATTACATAAACAAAGAAGCTCTCGAACATTTATGCTCTGAAATTGTAGATGTACTGCAAAATACAAATCTGGAAGTTAAACTTAAAGAATTTGAGCAATTTGCAATTGAACAAAATCAGTTTAAGCGAATGGAAGAAGATTTGTTAGAGCAAAATATTATAGAATATCGTAAATTTATTGATAATAGAATACTTGAACCGAACAAATTATCTGATTATGATATAACAGCTCTTTGCCATGAATTTTATAATGACATTGTTTTAAACTGTAAAGATAGTATAAAGTTCCCCAAAATTCCACATGTAAAAATTATCAAACTTGGTGATTATATAAATGTTCCATACCGACAAAACCAAATTATTGGATATAAAGGCATTAGTGATAGGCTTCATTTGCAAATACCCGTTCCACAGGAAAAGTTGATTC
>ULUL01026410.1_pt1 | contig 81987 bp, 71 predicted proteins | sample 1958481 | NCBI WGS metagenome assembly ULUL01 (sample SAMEA4835759, study PRJEB28245) | human gut metagenome | biome: gut microbiome; material: fecal sample | place: Denmark | collected 2008 | reverse complement strand
ATAATTTTTTTATTTATAATTTGGTTTTTATTAATTCAAAATTTTGAAGGCGAAAGAAGCTTTAAATTAATAGGTATAATTGATTACCCGATTTATTCTTCATATGAAATATCAAAAATTTCAAATAAAAATATTTATGCAATTTCAAATTTAGCAAGTGACAACCTTGAATTTCACTACAAAAATTCAATTTCAAAAAATGTAAAATATATTCAAGTTTTGGCGCTTTCTTTTGAAAACAGCGTTAATGAAATTTTAAAAGAAGATAAAAACGCCCTTATTTTAACCGTTTTAATTGATAAGAAAAAAATTAAAGGGAAAATTGAAGAATTTTACAACCCTTCAACAAAAACTTCGCTTTTTAAAATAACAAATTAAGATTGTATAAATATTTTATTTTTGGTGCTATAATAAAAACTACAAATATAGTAGTTAGAGGAAACCGTTATTATGATTAAAAAAATGAAACTTAAAGGCCACATCATTGATTCTCTTATTTTATCAAAACTTTTAGACCAAATTAATGAACTTGGTTTAACCTGTTATGCAACGGAAGTTTCAATAGGAAAAAGAAGAGAAGATATCTCTGAAGCCACTTTTGTAATTGAAGCCGATAACAACGATGAAATGGAAAAAGCAATTGAACTTGCAAAAAAACAAGGGGCTTATTAAGGGGCAAAAATTATGACAGAAAAAATTTTAATGTGCAGGCCCGATTATTACGGCATTAAATATGAAATTAACCCTTGGATGAACGTTAATATTCAAGCAGACAACAACAAAGCAAAAATTCAATGGGAAAACCTTTATTCAACCTTAAAAGATGACCTTAAAGTTGATGTTAAATTGGTTGAACCCAAAGAAGATGTTCCTGATATGGTATTTACCGCAAATGCAGCAGTAATGTATGGTAAAAAAGCCATTATGAGCAGGTTTAAATACCCCGAAAGGCAAAAAGAAGAAAAATATTACGCCGAATGGTTTCAAAATAATGGCTATGAAGTGATTTGGATGCCAAACACAATAGCTTTTGAAGGCGCAGGAGATGCCCTTTATTATGGCGAAACGCTTTTTTCAGGGTATGTTCCAAGAACCGATATTCAAGCTCATTCTTGGATTAGCAACTTATTAGGCATTCAGGTTATTTCATTGGAACTTGTGAATAAAAGCTTTTATCATATAGACACTTGTTTTTGCCCGCTTGATAGAGGATATTTAATTTATTACCCCGAAGCTTTTGATTCTTATGGTAATATGGTTATAGAAAGATATGTTGAACCTGAAAAAAGAATTATAGTAAATAAAGAAGAAGCTTCTTATTTTACCTGTAATGCAGTAAATGTGGGAAACAATGTTGTTACAAATTTAACCACAAAAAGGTTTTCAAATTTATTGAAAGAAAAAGGTTTTAACCATATTCAAGTTGATATGAGCGAGTTTATGAAAGCCGGGGGTGCTTCAAAATGCCTGACATTAAAAATTTAAAAATCGACACTTTGATTTTTGATATGGATGGCACCCTGTTAGATACTCTTGATGACCTTAAAGACAGCGTTAATTATGCTCTAAATTACCTTGGTTACAGAGAAAAAACAAAAGAAGAAATAAGGCTTGCAGTAGGCTCAGGGATTACCAAACTTTTTGAAAGGGTAATCCCCGGCGGGCTTAGAAACCCTGATATAACAGAATGCATTAAAAAATTTAAAGAATATTATACAAATTTAAAAACCTCAAAAACTCACCCCTATGACGGGGTTATTGAATTATTAACCGAACTTAAAAAAAGAGGCTATAAAACAGGAATTGTTTCAAATAAATTTGATATTGCCTGTAAAATGCACTCTAAGGCTTTTTTTGGCGACCTTATAGATTATGCCCAAGGGGAAGATGAAATGAACGGCATTATAAGAAAACCAAACCCAAGTGGCGTTTTAAAAGTTTTAGATATTTTAGGCTCAAAAAGTGAAAATTCAGTATTTTTGGGTGATTCAGACATAGACATTCAAACCGCAAAAAATGCAAATATGCCTTGTATCAGCGTTTTATGGGGCTTTAGAAGCGAAGAATTTTTAATTCAATCAGGCGGAAATATTTTTGTTAAAAACCCATCTGAAATTCTTACCATGGTATAATAAATTTTATGGTAATTAAGGTTACAAGCGCAAATTCAATAGGCCTTACGGTTCATAAAATTTTAGTTGAAGCGGATGTTACAAATTCGCTTCCTCAAATTGTGATTGTAGGGTTGGGGGATACTGCCGTTTCAGAAGCAAAAGAAAGGTTAAAGCTTGCAATTAAAAATTCAGGCTACAGTTTCCCAAACACAAAAGTTGTAATTAATTTAGCCCCTGCAAACCTTAAAAAAGAAGGTGTTATTTATGATTTAGCAATGGCAGTCGGCATTTTAGGAAAAGAAAAAATTATTCAAAATGTGCCAAATAATATTGCATTTTTAGGTGAATTATCACTAGATGGTTCAATTCGCCCTGTTAATGGTGTTTTAGCAATAGTTTCTGAGTTAAAAAGTTTCGGTATAGATAAAGTTATAGTTCCTTATGAAAATTTATCCGAAGCAAGCTTTGCAGATGATATTGAAATTTATGGCGCAAGAAACCTTATTGAAGTGGTTGAATTTTTAAATAATAACCAAAAATTAAAACAATTAAAACAAAATGTTGATGATTTTTTAAATACGGATTATGAATTTGAAAACGATTTTAAAGACATAAAAGGGCAATCGCAAGCTAAAATGGCACTTGAAATAGCTGCAGCAGGGGGGCACAATGTTTTAATGTCAGGTTCTCCGGGGAGCGGCAAAACAATGCTTGCCCGTGCTTTTGTTTCAATTCTTCCTCCTTTAACAAAAGAAGAAGCAATTGAATTAACTAAAATTTATTCTATAGCAGGCTTATTGGATTCAAAAACACCCTTAATTACAAAAAGACCATTCAGGTCACCCCACCATAGCGCATCTTCTGTTGGAATTACAGGGGGCGGCTCAATTCCAAAACCGGGGGAAATTACCCTTGCTCATAGAGGCGTTTTATTTTTAGATGAAATGCCTGAATTTCAAAGAACGGTTTTAGAAGTTTTAAGGCAGCCTTTAGAAGAAAATTTTGTTACTATATCAAGAATACAAAACACAATAAAATACCCTGCAAATTTCATTTTAATTGGCGCTATGAACCCATGCCCGTGCGGCTTTTTAGGGGATAAAAAGAAAGCTTGCACATGTTCAGAGTTTCAAATAAATAGATACAAAGGCAAATTATCTGGCCCCCTTTTAGATAGAATTGATATTCAAATTAATGTTCAAAGGCTTGATGATGAAGAACTTTTGAATATGAAAAATGATGGCGAAACATCTGATATTATAAGAAAAAGGGTGATAGCTGCAAGAAAAATTCAGCTTGAAAGATATAAAAATGACAACATCTATACAAATTCAGAATTAACGCCAAAATTAATTAAAAAATATTGTAAAATTGATGATGAAATAAAGGCTTTATTAAAAGGCGCAATTAATAGGTTTAATCTATCTGCCAGAAGCTATGACAGATTATTAAAAATTTCAAGAACAATAGCAGACCTTGATGGTTCAGATGATATTAAACAAGAACACATTATAAAAGCCTTAACTTTTAGAGGGTTAAATTAATTTATTTATAATTTGAACTATTTTTTCTTTTGCTTCATTTAATTTATTTTCATCAATATTAATTTCAAATTTTTCATTTTTTAAAATGGAATAATAAACCATTTTTATATTTTTTGTTTTATATAGTTTTGATAGAGAATAAATGTAAACAAGCGTTTGAATGTCTGATTCCGGCGACTTTGGAAGATTGTTTATCTTCCAATCTAAAATATAATAGGTTTCATTTTTTTTAATAACGGCATCAAATCTTCCTGTTAAATATTTATCGTTAATTTTTACAAAAAAAGGCTGTTCAATAAATTTTTCATCACCTGATATTGCAAATTTTACAATTTCAGAATTTATAAATTGTTCTAAAATTTGAAGTTCTACGCTATTAAACCCCTTTTTAAATTTTTCAATATCAAAATTTTTAAGGTAATAGCAAATAATATTGTGGAATTTATTCCCAACCTTTAATTCTTCATTATCTTCAATTAAATAAAGGTTAGATAGATACCTCATTTTAAATTCTTTTAGTGAGCTATCTAAAATTTTTAGAGAATTTGCACTAAATGTATCTATCATAATTCCCCCCTTAAAATTTCAAAAATTTTAGACGCCCTTACTTTTGTTTTTTTATTAAAAATTTTATATTCTAGTGCCGTTGTTATATAAATTTCATTTCTTGCCCTTGTGAGCCCCACATAAAAAAGCCTTAGGTTTTCATCTATAATATCTTGTTTTTTGTTTTCTTCTTTATTGTTGTTTAAATTTATAGTTATTTTAACTTCATCTTTCAATTTAATTTCATCTAAACTAAGCCCTAAGTTTTTATCATACATATTTGGAATAAAAACATAATCAAATTCATCCCCTTTTGATTTATGAAGGGTCATAACATAAATTTCACCTTGTTTTGTTTCGTCGTTATCATCAATTAATTTTAAAGTAAAGCCGCCTTTTTTATTGATTTCATTCATTTTATTCAAGGTTTCTTCAAAGTTCCCTGCTGTTGCATAAATTTTTGAAACAATGGATGAAATTGGCGCTATATTTATTTTTTTTATTTTATTGTTCATAAAATAAAATTCACCGATTTTAAACGCAAGTTCAACTACAGGCAAGGTTACAAGCTCTAAAAAATATCTTAAATCCCACCAATAGGGGGAATCCTCATTGTTTTCCAGAATAAAAGGTGAATTTTGGTTTTTAATTTTTTCAATTAATTCAATTTCATTTTTGTAAAAACCAAGGTCTATTAAGGTTTTTAGGTTGTTTGAAATAATAATATTATTCATTGGGTTTGAAATAAAATTAAAAATCGCTAAAACCGCCTTAAAAACAGGGTTTTGAGAAATGCTATCCGATTTTGTGATAATTTTTGCGTTTATATTTTCTTTTAGGTATTGGGCAAAAATTTCAGCTTCTTTATTTGTTCTTGTTAAAATGCCAATTGTCGCATTTTTATCATTTTCTTTAATTTCAATTATTTTATCTTTTATAAATTTCTTTTCATCTTCTTCAAAATCAAAAATTTTCAATTTAACGGCATTATTATTAACAATGTTTTTCCCCTCAATTGGTTTTGTTTCAATTTCAAAAAATGATGTTTTTGAAACTTTTAAGCCCCTTTTAATTAAATCGTTTGCAGCGTTTATAACCCCTGTTGAATTTCTTGCGGTAAAATTCATTGTAACATTTTCGCTTTTTTCAATGAATTTTTTAAACCCTTTAGTGTCAGAATTTGTAAAAGTTGATGTTATTGCTTGGTTAATATCGCCGCATCGAATAATATTTCCAAATTTACGGGCAATTATATTAATTAATTCCTGCTGAATTTCGCTTGAATCTTGCGCTTCATCTTCAATTACAATTTTAGCTAAATTTTGGTAATATTCCCTTATTTTAGAATTTGTTTTTAAAAGTTCCAAAGATAAAATTAAAAGGTCGTCATAATCTATTAAATTTAACTCTTTCAAAGAATTTTGGTATTTTTGATAAATTCTTTTAAAAGAAGGGGTTAAAAGTTCATAATTTTTGAATTTTGAATTTTTAAAGCTTGAAATTGCCCTCTCATAATTTTGGGCATTTTTAGGATCAAAGCCTTCAGTATATAAAATTTCTGTTATTAACTTTAATTTTTTAATTTCATCAATAATATCAAAATCAACATCTAACCCCAAATGCGCATGGTTATTATTTTCTCTTAAAATTCTCATAGAAAGCCCATGGATTGTTGAAATGTTTGGAAGTTCAGACATATCGGGAAATGAATTTTTAATTCTTTCTCTAAATGTTCTTGCAGCAGAATCCATATAAGTTAAAACAAAAATGTTATCGGGGGCTATTCCTTTTTCTAAAAGTTTTATAATGAGTGCCAGCATTATTGTTGTTTTACCTGCACCAGCTACTGCAGTTACTGCCATTAGCCCTTTTTCATAATCTAAAACAGGCTTTTGATCGGGCCTTGGGGTTATATTAAATTTTGGAATCGGTTTTTTATTTTCAACAAAAAAATGTTTTATCCCTTTGAAATTTTCATTTCCTAAAAAATTATAAATGGATGATAATAAAATTATTTCGCCATCTTGAAGAAGGTATAATTTCCTTATCATTCTTGCAATTTTATTGTTTGTTAAATTGATGTTATCATCCAGCGTGAAATCTTTTTTAATTCTCAATTTTTGAAAAACCCAAGCGTTATAAAGTGGGCCTATATCTTGTTTTATCCAGTTAGCATTTGTTGAATCAAACAAGAAAAGATATTTTGATTTAATTTTAAAATCAATTGCTTTTTGCAAGCTTGAAACATTAATGGCGTTTTCTTTTAATTCATCTTCAAAAATCGGGTTTTCTGATATTATTGTGTTTTCCAGTTGAATTAAAAGTTCAGACTTATTAAAGGTTTTAAAAATGTCCTCAAAATCTCTTAATTGCTTTAAAAGGCGGTTAATTTTTTCATAATCCGTTTTATTATTTTCATTTTTTTCAATGAATAAATTTGTTATTTTAAATAAAATTTCAGATAATTTTTTATCTTTCAATTCTTCTTTTAAATTTAAAAATTCTTTTGTTTTGCCGATTTCAACGTAATTTTCTAAAATTTCAAAAATATTTTTTGCGCCAAAATCTGCTTCATAAGCTTGTGCAATTTTAATTGAATCATCCAAACTAAAGCCTAAAACCTGCCCCAATAAGCCTTTTAATTTATAGGGGGAAATTTTAAAATTAATTGGCTCTATAATTAATTTCATTATTGAAATTAGGGCTGAAACAGTTTTATTTTCTTCAATTTTTTCACTTCCTGTAATAAAATTTATTTCAGATTTTATTTTATCTAAATAAAATTTTAAAAATTGGTCATTTTCAGGGATTACAATTAAAATATCACTCGGTTTAACACTTTTATCTAAAAGCGAATTAACGGAATTTACAAGATATTCTGCCATCTCATCCGCTCTTATAAATTCTTTATTTTTCAAGTTTTCCAAAATAACGGGGGAATTATTTGAAATGTTATCATAAATTTCATCCCCTTTTTTATCATCTTCCAAAACAATTGGTGTTTCACATAAAAATGCTTCAAAATCTGTATCTTGGGCGCAAAGATAACCAACCCTTGAACCCCCTTTTTTATCTGTTGCTATAAAAAATTCTTTAACATCTTTTTTAATAAAATTCAAATAATCAAAAATTAAAGGCGTTATTTCATCAGCGTCATCTAAAAAAACGTATTTATAAGGATTAGGGGAATTTTTAAAAATGTATGAAAAAAGTTGCGCTTGCCTTAGGTAATCAAACGCTCTATATTTAAGGGTTTCTTTTTTATACATATTAATTGCAAGGTTTACATCAGATGTAAAAGATTCTCTTAAAATTTTTGTTCTTTCTTTAATTTCATCATCCGATAAATCGTTCATTGTAATTAAAGAAAGCCTTCTTAACAGTTGATGCAAAAGGTTTACCTTTGAATTGTACCCTTTAAAATTAATTTTATCTATCGCATTTTTAAAAATATACCTTGAAGCCTCTAACCCGCAAGTTTTAGGTGAAACAACAACATCACCTATATTTATTTTTTCTTCAATTAAAGGGTAAAATTCTAAAAGTTTATTATAACAAAGCCCAAAATAAGAATAGATGTTGAATTTTGTAATGGCTTCAATTTTTAAAAGTTTTTTTGTTTTTTCAATAAATTCATTTTTTAATTTTGAATTTTGAACAAGAACCAAAATTTCATCTGAACTAACGCCTGAATTTAAAAGGTTAGAATATTTTTCAATTAAAATTTCTGTTTTATTTGTTTTTAGATTGCCAAAAATAAGCATTTATAATACATCCATAGGGTCAACATTTACAACCATTTTAATATCGTTTGGCAAAATTACTTTTTTTAAAAAACTTAAAATGGTGAAATGCCCCTTTTCATCCAGTTTATTTTTAACTATTATATTAAACCTAAACTCCCCTTTCAACTTTTCTATAACACAAGGAACAGGGCCTAGGACAATCAGCCTTTCTGTTAAAGAAAGTTTTTCAATCCAATCTTTAAGGCGCATAGCAATTTCCATTGAGGCTCTTTGGGCTCTAAAAATATTATTCGATTTTAAAATAATTCTTATAATTGATGAAAAAGGCGGATAATCAAAAAGCTCTCTTGTTTCAATTTCATTTTCATAAAAAGTTTTATAATCTTGTTTTTTAGCATTTATTAAAAATTCATTATCTGCATTAAAGGTTTGAAAAATAACTTCCCCCTTGTTTTCGCCCCTGCCTGAGCGCCCTGCAACTTGGGTTAAAATTGAAAAGCCCCTTTCTGTGCTTCTAAAATCGGGCAGATTAAAGCTAAGGTCAGCATTTATAACACCAACTAATGTTACATTTGGGTTATCCAGCCCTTTTGCAATCATTTGTGTGCCAATTAAAATGTCAATTTTCCCATCCCTAAAATCGTTTAAAATTTCAACATGTTCATTTTTTTTAGATAATGCATCTGAATCAAGCCTTTTTATATTGGCACCTTTAAAAATTGTTTTTGCAATTTCTTCCACTCTTTCACTTCCTGCGCCAAAATTTTGAAGAGCGTCAGCCTCGCATTTTGGGCAAATGTCTAAATTTTTAAGTTCAAAATTACAGTAATGGCACTTATGAGAATTTGTTGATGAGTGGTAAATTAAAGGTATGGCACATTTTGGGCATTCAATAACTTCCCCGCAATTTAGGCATTGAGTATAAGTTGAAAAACCCCTTCTATTTATAAGTAAAATTGTTTGTTCGCCATTTTCAATTCTATCATTTATTTTATCTATCAAAAATTTTGAAAAAAGCCCGTTATTTTTAAATTGCCGCTCCATCCTCATATCAACAACGGTTACTTTTGGAAGAGAAGCGTTATTATATCTTGTTTTTAGTTCAAACAAAGAATTTGAATTAACCGCCCTATAATAATTTGAAATATCAGGCGTTGCAGAACCTAAAATAACTTTTGCTCCATATAAAGCCCCCAATTTTTTTGCAACCTCAACTGCATTATATCTTGGTTCTTTTGCATCTTGTTTGTAGCTATCATCGTGTTCTTCATCTAAAATAATAAGCCCTAAATTTTTAATCGGTGCAAAAACGGCAGAGCGGGCGCCAAATAAAATTTTAATTTCATCAGACCTTAATTTTTGCCAAACAGCGTATTTTTCAGCTTCTGTAATAGATGAATGCCAAATTGCAACGGGGTCTTTTCCAAACCTTTTAATTGTTCTTATTGTTAATTGCGAAACAAGGGCAATTTCAGGCGCTAAAAATAAAACGTTTTTGCCTTTTTTTATTGTATCTTCAATTAATTTAAAATAAACTTCCGTTTTGCCTGAACCCGTTATACCGTATAATAGGCTTACAGGGGCATTAACGTGGTTTATTTCATTATAAATTTTTTCTTGTTCTTCTGATAATTTATGAACAGAGTTTTCATCAAATTCTGTTTCAAAAATAATTTGTTTCTTTTTTGGGGTTCTATAATTTTTAACATTTTTTTCAAAAAATTTAGATGGCAATGCCGTTTTTAAAACGGTTGGAAGGTCTGAAAAATAATAGTTTGAAACCCATTCTAAAAGTTTTAGGTATTCAAGGTTAAACATTGGTTCAAAATCAAGAATATCTTTTATATATTTTGCCTTTATTCCTTCTTCCAAATAATCTGAAAACCCGACAACGTAAGCTTTTATTTCTCTTGATTGACCAAATGGAACTAAAACGGGAATTCCAATATTAATTTTATCTTTCATATTATCCGGAATTAAATATGAAAAAGTTTTTGTTCCTAAAGTTTTTATATCAACAAGACATAGGGCATATTTTTTCATTTAATTGCCTCTATTGGAAGGTTATACAAATTGTTTTGAATTTCTGTAAAAATTAAATTTCTAATATCAGCCAAAGGCGAATCTTGTTTTGATTTTGAAATTTTTATATTGGCTGTGTTATTCCCATTGTTTGAAACCATTATTAAATATTCATCGCCCATTGGCGTTTTAAATAAAATGTAGCCACTTGTTGATTGCATTTCAACAATTTTATAATTTAATTTTTGAATTGAAGACAATGTAACCATAAAAAGGTTATCTGCTGAAATTGAAAAGTTTTTGGAATCTGCCGTTTTTGATAAAACAGGAAGCCCCAAAAAAAGAATTAATAATAAAATATAAAATTTTTTCATTTGCTCTCCATCCAGCTTTTGCCCGTTTTAATGTCAACATCTAATGGAACATCCAAGGGTTGGTTTAGTTGCATTGAAGCTAAAACAATTTCTTTAACTTCTTCAATTTCGCTTTTATGAACTTCTAAAACAAGTTCATCATGCACTTGAATTATAATATTTGCCCTGTAATTTTTCAATTTTTCATCCAAATCAACCATTGCCATTTTAATAAGGTCAGCGCTTGTTCCTTGCAATGGCGCATTTATGGCGGCACGTTCCGCAAATTCCCTGATTTTTGCATTCCTTGAATTTAGTTCTTCTTTTAGATATCTTCTTCTTCCAAATAATGTTTCAACGTATCCTGTTTGGTGCGCTTCCATTAAAGTATTTGTTATGTAGGAACTTATTTTTGGGTATTGCCTAAAATATTTATCAATAAATTCTTGCGCTTCAAATGGTGTTATATTAAGTGAAGAGGCTAAACCATACCTTGTTTGCCCATATATTATACCAAAATTAACGGTTTTTGCTTTTCTTCTCATCTCTTTTGTAACTGAATTTATATCCACCCCAAAAATTTTAGATGCAGTAACAGAATGAATATCATCATGGTTTATAAAAGCATTTTTTAAGGTTTCATCTCCTGAAATGTGCGCTAAAAGCCTTAATTCAATTTGAGAATAATCTGCAGATAATATTTCATAATCGCTATTTTTAGCAACAAAAGCTGCTCTTATTCTATTTGAAAATTCTGTTCTGATTGGAATATTTTGTAAGTTTGGATCAGAACTGGATAATCTGCCTGTTGTAGTTACTGTTTGATTGTAGTGGGTATGGATTCTGTTATCTTCTTTAACAAGTTTTGGCAAGTTATCAACGTATGTTGTTTTTAGCTTCATATAGGTTCTATGTTCTAAAATATCTCTTGCAATCTCATTTGTTTCTGCAAGTTCTTCTAAAATTTTAGCGTTTGTTGAATAGCCCGTTTTATTTTTTTTCTTTGGTTTTATATTTAAAACATTGAATAAAACATCTGCCACTTGTTTTGGTGAATTTATGTTGAAATTAACCCCGGCCTCATCATAAATTTTTGTTTCATATTCTTTTATTTTTTCATCAATTTCATCATTCAATTTTTTCATATAATCTGAATCAATTGAAACGCCAACAGCTTCCATTTTATATAGAACGTATGCAAGCTTTAATTCTAAGGCTGCAAGCTTTTTTTCTCTATCCGTTAATTTTTCACTATATATATTTGATAAGTCATAAATGCACCCTGCTAAAATATAAGGGTCGTTTGGTTCAATAATATCTAAAAAGTTTTGAATTTGGCTTATTAAATCTGATTTTCTTGAAGAATCCAAAACATAGCCAGATAGCATAATATCATCAATAACGCCATCTATTTTATTAAATTTATGAAGGGTTGTTTTTATATCAAATGCAATTTTTTTAATTTCAGGGTTATTCAAAATTTCAAGAGCTTCATTTACCCCTAATTTTGAACATTCAATATCGTTTGCAAAATAGCAAAAATCCCCATCAATTAAAAATGAAATTTTATTTTCTAAATTGAAATTTTTAAATTCAACTTCATTTCTTTTTTTTGTTTCAGCTTTTTTATTTTGAATTTCAATATCACCAAAAAGAGATGTTTGAAAAGGTTCAATTTCAATATCGTCATTTTTAAATTGAACAATATTATCTTCACCTTTTATTTCAACAGCTTCATTTTTGCACATAAAAGGCGCTAATAATTTATCAATGTTTTTTACGAAACTATAGAATTGAAGGCTTTTAAAATATTCAATAACATTATTTTTATCTTCAATCTCAAGGCAGGTTGAATTAAAGTTAAAATCAATGTCTACATCTTGTTTAATTGTTGCTAAAAATTGGGAAAGATAAGCTGTTTCTTTTTCATTTTTCAATTTTTCAACAACAGATTTTTTACCTATTTCATCAAGGTGAGAATAAATGTTATCTAAGGTTTTATATTCTTTAAGCAAACTGACTGCCGTTTTTGGGCCAATTCCCCTAACCCCCGGGATATTATCTGATGTATCGCCGCAAAGCGCTTTATAATCTATAACTTGGTTTGGGTAAACTTCTAATTTTTCATAAACCTTATCCCAATCATATTCAATAAGTTCCCCCTTAGATGGAATTAAAACCTTGATAAGCCCTTCTTTATCCACAAGTTGAAGCGAATCTCTATCACCTGTTAAAATGTATGTTTTATGGCCTAATTCTTTTGCTTTTTTTGAAATTGTGCCTATAATGTCATCGCCTTCATAGCCTTCTTTTGTATAAATTGGAATGTTTAGAGCCTTTAAGCCTTCCATAATTAAAGATAATTGGGGGCGAAGGGAATCCGGCATGGATTCTCTGTTTGCTTTATAATCTTCATATTTTTCCAAGCGGAAAGTATGCCTTGAAACATCAAAAGCAACCGCTATGTTATCAGGTTTTATTAAGCCTTTATTATTCAACATATCAAAAATTGCTTTAAAAAAACCAAAAACTGCCCAAGTTGGCGTGTGGTCAGTTGTTTGCATATTGGTTCGCTCAAGCGCAAAAAACATTCTGAATGATAGCGCATGCCCATCTATTAATATTAAAGTTTTAGGTTCCATCTCTTTTTCCGTTTTATTTTACTGTTGACTGTTTGCAGACCAGCTTCCTTGTATATCTTCATCACTATGGCCATTTGCCAAAGGAATAAAGCTGTCATATTCTTTTTTATTTATCATTGTAACATTATTTAAAATTGTCAGCTTAACTAAAGCATCTCTTTTAAACCATTTTGCAAATAATCCTAAAAAACCGCCCGAGCCATTGTTTTGAGTAAACCCGGGGTCGCATGGGTTATTATATGTGCCGTCAGATTTCTGTTCGCCTGAACCCCCCGCTTTTAAAACCCACAAAGTATTAATTCTATTCAATCTGCCGTCTGTATCTTTTGTGCCTGTTGTATCTTTTGATAAATCAAAAACAATTGTGCCTTCTTGTGCAGCATCTACACAATAAAAACATTGGGTGCCTGCTGAATATTCGTTTGTTTCTTCAAACAAAGACCAATTTTCACCATTAACGCAAACTCTTCTTAATTCAGAGCTTAATTTATTTGTTGCTTTGTTTCCAATATCCACCCAGCCGTCAATATCTGCTGAATTTGGGTCTTTTTTATAGCCTGCAACAACAAAAAAACCGCCGCCTGAGCCAAGGTCCAGCTCTGTTTCGCCCCACCAAGAAGCCCTTTTTTTATAGCCGAATTGAATCATAAAATCGCCAAGGCCTGTATTTTTAGCAGTAATGCCATCTGCATATTGAAGCGCCCCGCCATCTGCTTCTTTTGTTGTTGTAAAATCAAAAATAGCCCTTGATTTTTGCCAGCTTGCATAATCTACATAGTGGCCTGTGTTTTGTTCCGCTTCAATTTCTCTGTCTATTTCAACTCTGTTTGTTTTTGCATAAGCGGTTGAGTGAACTATAATTTCTTTCACACCTACAAACCTTAAAAATGCGGGCATTACTTTTGATGTTGTCTTAACCTTAACTACCGCTTCTTTATTAACTCTGTCTGCCTTATAGTCCATATTTGTAATTTTAAAGACCATAACGCCCGAACCTATTGCATTATAAACAGATTCATATTTTGATACTATATTTTCTCTTTGTGTTTTTTCTTCTTCTGTTTTAATTGTGTAGTTTGCATCTCTTGCTTTGCTTGAAGCAAATTCCATTGCAACGTATTCGGTTATTTTTTGCAATTTATACCTTGATAAAATGACGTATGCGGCATCTGTGCCAAATGAACACAAAAGCATAAGGGATATAAAGAATATAAAACTTGCAAGTATTGAATTAGCTTTTAGTTTATTCATTTTTAAACTCCCTGACCGCCTGCACCGCCTGCGCCGCCGCCATCAGAGCCGCCGCCGCCTGATTCCGCACCCGAACCGTCTTCTAAGCTTGCAGACATTCCTTCTTCGGCGCTGCCACCATCGCCGCCTTCGGTTTCGCCGCCATCTGTTGTTTCTCCGCCTTCGGTTTCGCCGCCTTCGGTTGTTTCGCCCGTTTCTGTTTCACTGCCGTCTGTTGTTTCCCCGCCTTCTGCAGCGTCACTTTCTGCTTCATAATATTTTTCCGAATAATATTTAAAATAAAAATTGAAATAGCTTTCAACATCATGGGTTGTTTTGTTTAAGACAATCGGCGTTGTGTAGGTTTTATTAACAGGAATTGTAAAATAAAAATATTCCTTGCCTGTTTGCCCGAAAAATATTTTATCCGTAACAAGTTGATACGCGCCCCTTATAAAATCTGTTTCATCAGATTCTGCAACATAAACCAAAACATCCGTAAAAGGAATTCTGCTGCCGCTTCTTGTAATTTCATTTTCCAGTTCTGTTTGAATAAGACTTTGAATGTTGTAATCAGAGATATTTGCAACATTGTTATAAAGAACAGGGTTATTAATTACATTTCTTACGGAATTTGTGAAAATATATGAAAATCTGTATTTTGAATACGTTTCAACCATTAATTGAAACGTATAGCTGAATAAAATTATAAATAAAGGCATCATCATAGCAAGCTCAACCACATGTTGAGCTTTGCTTTTTTTGTTTATTGAAAAATTTCTTTTCAAAAAATTATTCAGATGCATTATTTTTGCCGCCGAACTTATACGTCAGGTCTTTATAATTAACAACAAGAGGGTATTCTTCGGGTTTTCTTAAGAATATATAATAATATTCCTCACTATAGGGTTTTATGAACTTATATTGTGTTAATGTATGTTTTTGTAAACCTGCGATAGTTTTTTCAAGCGCGCCTAAATCAGATGTTTGCTGCATATTATCGAACGTATTTGCGGCACTGGAACTTGTGATTGTTTGCCTGTATTGATTTTGAATATTCGCAAACCCCCCTAAGGCCGCACCTGCGTTCATCATGCCTGCATAGTTAGAAGCTTCGAAATTTTGGTAAGCTTCAATAAAGCTTGAAGGAGCAATGAAAGTAACATCTCCAATGGGCGAAGTTACCGAAAGGTCTGCTACATCAAACTTATAGGTTGTATCGGTATTATTTTTTAAATTAAGATAAAGCACCAAAGCGCCTTCCAGCATGGTTTGGGAAACACCCGCTCTCACTGTTATGTTATCAGATGTTGTTTTTTCAACAGCTTGAAGGCTAAAATTTTCATCTGTTTGAATATTTGAAATTTTAACGCTTTCAATATCATCATCAACATAATTTAATGATGTGCAAGCGGTAAGGCAAAATGCCAAACCGCAAGCACATAAAATTTTAGTTACAAGATGCCTTTTCTTCATCCGTTACTCCTTTAATTGTAAGGTTCACTCTGCCTTTGTCGTCAATTTTAATAACTTTAACAATTACTTCTTGACCAACTGAAAGGTGAGGTTCAATATTTTCTATTCTTTCATGGCAAACTTGTGAAATATGCACCATGCCGTCTTTTCCGGGGGCAAGTTCAACAAATGCGCCGATTGGAATAATTCTTACAACTTTGCCTTTTGCTACCATGCCAACTTCAGGCTTAAAGGTTAATTCTTTAATTTTTTGAATTGCAATGTCTGCGCCTTCTTTGTCGTTAGATGTGATTGTAACGGTACCGTCATCTTTGATGTCTATTTCAGCACCTGAAGCATCTATAATGCTTCTAATCATTTTGCCGCCGGGGCCGATTACTGTTCCGATATCATCAACGGGAATTTGGAGAGAATATAGCCTTGGAGCAAACGGTGAAAGTTCTTTTCTTGGTTCAGATATTGCTTCTTTCATTTTGCCCATAATGTGCAATCTGCCTTCTTTTGCTTGATATAAAGCACGCCTTAAGGTTTCATTTGAAATACCTTTAATTTTCATATCCATTTGAAGTGCTGTTATACCGTAATCATTACCTGTAACTTTAAAGTCCATATCACCTAAAAAGTCTTCAATGCCTTGAATATCGGTTAAGACAATATCTGTGTCGCCTTCTTTAATAAGGCCCATTGCAACGCCGCCTATCATACATTTAACAGGAACGCCCGCATCCATTAAAGCCATTGAGCTTGCACAGGTTGAACCCATTGATGTTGAACCGTTTGATTCTAATACATCAGATGTAACTCTTATTGCATAAGGAAATTCTTCTTCGCTTGGAAGTGCGGGAACATTGGCACGTTCTGCCAAGTTGCCATGGCCAACTTCACGACGGCCGGGGCCTCTTAGGGCTTTTACTTCACCAACCGAGAACCCTGGGAAAATGTATTTGTGCATATAGCGTTTAGTAGTTAATGGGTCAACACCATCAAGTTCTTGCGCCATATTAGGCCCGGCTAAAGTTGCGCAAGATAAAATTTGTGTTTGGCCTCTTGTGAAAACGGCTGATCCATGGGCCCTTGGAAGAACGCCAACTTCGCACCAAATCGGGCGAACATCTGTTACTTTTCTGCCATCGGCTCTAACACCTTCATCTTTTATCATTGCACGCATTATTTTCTTTTCTAATGCTTTAAATTCTTCCGCAACAAAATCAATTCCCGTTTCTTCAATCATTGTTTTAATCGGGTGGTCTTCAGGAAGTGCTTCGATTTTTTCTTTAACAGCTTTTTTGGTTTCATCAAGTTTATTTTGTCTGTATTCACGGTCAAAATTGTGGTAAGCATCCACAATAGCGTCATATGATGTTTCTTTAATTATTTGTGCAATTTCAGATGTATCATAGGGGTTAACAAATTCTTCTTTAACCACACCGCAATCTTTTGCAAATTGAATTTGCGCTTCGCATTGTTTTTTAATTTCAACTTGTGCAAATTCAACAGCAGCCATAATGTCATCTTCGGTTACAAATTTGCAGCCTGCTTCAACCATAATCACAGAATCCATTGTGCCTGCAATAACAATATCCATATCTGATTTTTCAGATTCTTGGTGTGTTGGGTTTGCAATCATATGGCCATCAATTCTGCCTACTCTAACTGCACCAACAGGCCCTTCAAATGGGGCACCCGATAACATTAGGGCAGATGATGCGCCTAAAATTGATAAAACATCGGGTTGGTTTTTTTGGTCGTAGCTGAATAATTGTGAAACAATTTGAACATCGTTTCTGTATCCTTTAGGCCATAAGGGGCGAATAGGCCTGTCTATCAACCTTGAAACAAGAATTGCCTTTTCACTTGCTTTGCCTTCTGTTCTTGTGTAGCCGCCGGGGATTTTGCCGATTGCCGACATTCTTTCTTCATAATCTATAAGGAGCGGGAAGAAATCAATCCCAACTCTTGGTTCTTTTGATACAACAGCGTGTATAAAAAGCATTGTGTCTTCGCATTTAACGGTAACTGAACTTGTTGCTTGTTTTGCGTATTTACCTGTTTCAACAACAACATTTTTACCGCCGATTTCAATTTCAAATTTGTGCGTAATTGGTGTGTTTTCCATTTTCTCTTCTTTCTTTTTTAGTGATTCACGTCTTATGTCTAGTTTGATTTTACATTAAAAGACCCATAAAAGCAAAAATAAAATATGAACTTATTCTTGCAAAGAAAGCAAAAAAAGATTAAAATTGCACTATGAAAAGAAAATTTAAAAAAGCATTTACTTTGGCTGAGGTTATGATAACCCTTGCAATTATAGGCGTTGTTGCCGCCGTTATGATTCCCGTTACTCTTGTAAATATGCAGCAAAGGGAATTTCAAACAGGTTTATCAAAAGCGGTTTCAAGCTTAAATCAGGCAATTTTATTAAGCCTTGCAATGGAAGGGCAAACGCCTTATGAAACAGCGAACCTTTTTCAATATTTATCAAACACAATGAATATTTTAAAAAGCACAACAAGCTTAACCTATGGCGAAAGGGATAATTTTGCTTTTTATACGGCCGATGGCTTCAGATATGAAATTCCCTATGATAAAGATGTCTTACTTGATTTATACGAAACAAACGGCGTTCAAGCCTATGGCAACAACGGCGGCTGCGGCAGATACGGCCTTGAAAACAACAAAAACCAAACAATAACACCGCCTTGCATAATTATGGTAGATGTAAACGGTGACAGAAAACCAAACCCCGCAAATATAGAACAAAAAGGCGTGGCATACAAATATGCAATGCCAAGCGACTTTTTAGTTAAAGATGTATTTTCAATTTTAATATCTGAAACAGAAGCTGTTCCATATGGCGTTATCGGCCAAAAAACAATGTATAAGGCAAGAAAAGAAGAAGACAGAAACCAATATGGCAGTTAGTTAAAGTTTTACTTTAAAATCTTTTTTTAATGCACTTAAAATGTGCGGCCCGACGTTTGAAATTTTGCATTCTTCAAGGCAAATATTTAGGTTTTTGTTTAAAATTGAAGTTACGATTTTTATTATTTCAACACAGCATTTTGAAAAACAAACCGCTTTTTCGTTGTTTGGAAGTGCATTTAAAAGATATATCAAACTTTCAACGTCATATGGGAATTTTATGTTTATTTCAGAATAATTTTCATATTTTTCTTTAATTTCATCGGAAATTTTACCCATGGAGATTAATATCTTTTTATCTTCACTGCCTTCAATTGCCTTGTTTAAAAGGCTTTTATCATATTCAAAAGTTATTTCTTTGTTATATTCATCAAATTCAAAGCCTTCTTCAGATAAAGCCGCTTCAATTAAAGGGGTCAGATTTGATTTTTCAATTTTTGTTGAATTGTCGGACGGAATTAATTTTGTTGTAAAAATTTTGCCCCTTATGGCATTGTCTAATTTAGTGTTTGAATGTTCGGTTACATAAATTGCACCTTTAAATTTTGAAAAATCATATTCGATATCGCCTGTTCCATACAAACCTTTAAAATTTTTATATTCGAAAAATTTAGGGTAAATATATGCAAGCATCATTGAAAAATTTGTATATATGTTAATGTCTAAATCTTTTGTTTTTTCCAAAAGATTGTAGAGTTCAAAAATATCACCCCCGATAACAAAAATTGACTTGCCTTTTACAATGCTTCTTTCAATTTTTACGTTTTGTCTGTTACCGTAAAATTTGTTTCTTTCATAAATAAGTTCTTCATCTAATTTATATAAAAATGAAGAAAATTCTCTAATTCTTCTTGTTAATTTCTCTGACCTTACGGCGGTTGAATTTGTTAAAGATAAAAGCCTTAATACTTCAAAATATTCGCTTTCATTGGCTTCTTTGTAATTTTGAATTTCTATTAATTTATTTGCAGCTGTTTTTGCCATGAAAATTATTAAATCAAAAAGGCAAATTTTGTTTTCATCTGCCGTGTTATACCAATGGGTTAAAATTTTCTCACCCCATTTAATAAGCGTGTTTGAAGTTATTCCTTCATCATTTTTAACCGAAAATGTTGTTAAATGTTCATAATTTAGCCCCATTTCACGGCATTTTTTATTATAAAAGGTTTCTGTTTCTTTTTTTAAATTTTCAAGTTTTAAGAAAAATTCCACAAGCAGATTTTTATTAAAGCTTGTATCTGTTATATAAACAGAAAGGGCAGAAATTGCTTCTTTCATAATTTTAAAATTAATTAAATTTAATTCTTTTAATTTAACAATATAATAAGCAATTTGACTTATTTCATTAATAATAACCGCATCTATGGAAGATAAAACAGGGTTCTCTGAGCATATTCCCAAACTTTTGCATTGGGTTTTATCAAACATATTAAATAAATCGTTCATAATGAAACATTTTATTTTGTTTATAAATAAATTAAATTACCCGAAAGGAGTTGAATTATTGGTAAACATTTTTGGCTTGATTTGACATTTTTTATGAAAGAGTTTATTCTTAAAATATGAAAAATAGACGCTGGTATGATAAAGATCCTGTTTTAAAACTTGCTGTCGATTTAATTGAAAAATCAAGCGACAGCGTTAAAGATTATGTGGCAGATTACATTATTGAAGAAGCCAAAAACTTGGGGCTTACATTAAGCGAAAATAATTTTGATTGCTTTTGGCAAAGATGGCAGGATAACAACCTTAAATATTTTGAAGCCATGGAATATCTTAAAATTATTGATTACGAAACAAAAAAAGAAATTTCCATGGAAATTATCAGATATATAAGAAATTTCAGAGAATAATTCATACAATCATTTGATAAAAAAAATATTTTCACGTTTTAAAATGTTATCACCTATGAAAAAGATTTTATTATACATATTTTTTGCAATTTTTATTCAAATTGTTTCAATTCAATCATCCGAAGCAATCAGAATAGGGCTTAATATAGACGTGAAGCAATCTTACTTCGGCACATCAAGTGAAGGGGTTATTTATGATGAAAAAAAGAATAAGCCCATTTTTAAAACAAAAAAAATGCAGCCCTACGCAATTAAAGCCCATGGTAATTCAATTGCAATAAAAATTGATAACAAATTTTATGACCTTGGCACAAACTACATAAAAGTTAAACCGGCTTCAAAAGATGATTTTGTGGCAACCAAAAACAGATGGTATAGGGGTGAACTTATTATTTATAACTACAACAAAAAATTAACCGTTATAAACAGATTGCCAATTGAACTTTACCTTTTAGGCGTTGTACCGAGTGAAATGCCTTCAAGTTGGAACAAAGAAGCCCACAAAGCACAAGCAATTGCAGCAAGAAGCTATGCGGTTGCAAACCTTAATAAAAGAGGCTCAAAAGGTTATGATTTGGTTGACACACCGCTTGATCAAGCCTATGGTGGTGCAAGTGCCGAAAACAGAAAAACAAACCAAGCGGTTGTAGATACAAGAGGCATTGTAATTACATATAAAGGAAAGGTTATTCCCGCATATTACCACGCAAGTTCAGGCGGAAGAACGGTTAATTCCGGTGCTGCTTGGGCATATAATGCGCCATATTTGCATTCTGTTAAAGCGTATGACGATGGCATAAGAAAAAACGGCCATGGTGTAGGCATGAGCCAGCATGGTGCAAACAACCTTGCAAATAAAGGCTATAGCGCCTATGACATTTTAAAATATTTTTATAAAGATATAAGTTTTTCTAAAATTTCAACAAGTGATTAGGCCTTTTAACATTAATTATCAGCCTTTTATATGGCTTAAAAAAGGCATTTTTATTAGTTTACAATGTAAAAAATAGTTAAAACCACTTGTCAATTCTTTCAAAATGGGTATAATAGAACCTGTTATGTGTTTTAGAAAGGTGGACAAAAGATGAACAAAGAAGAATTAGTAAAAGAAATTGCGGAAAAAGCAAAACTTTCACAAAAATCAACAGGTGAAATTGTTGGCGCTGTTTTAGAAACAATTCAAAAAACAGTTTCAAAAGGCAAAAAAGTTACATTAGTTGGTTTCGGTTCTTTTGAAGCTCGCAAACGTGCAGCAAGAACAGGCCGCAACCCTCAAACAGGCAAAGAAATTAAAATTGCCGCAAAAACAGTTCCCGCATTTTCAGCAGGCAAAAAATTTAAAGAACTTGTTAAATAGTTTTTAAATTAACTTTCTTGTTTATTCAAAATACCCTGTCAAATGACAGGGTATTTATTAATTTTTATAAATTTTTTTACATTTGCCTTTTCTTGGAATAACATATAAGATGGCGTTTTTAAAAAAAGGGGAGAAATGTTAAAAAAATTATTTTGTATTGCCATATTAACTTTTATATCTACTCCTGTTTTTGCGGTTATTGCAACAAATAAAGCGGGCGATAGCTGTGTTGATTTTAACAATATGAAAAAACTTTGGTGCACGGTTGATTACAAACATTGGGCAATAAGCTATACAGATGTTATTAATTATGACGAAGTAGATTTTTATATATATTTAGACGAACCCCACAAAAAAATATATAATGAAAATAAAGAAGAAATGGCAGAAGTTGTTTCTTATGATGACAAAGAGATAAAATTTGTTAATAAATACCACACAAACAGAAGAACATACACGGAAAACTACACCCTGGACAGATACACAGGCCGTGCCAAAGGCGAAGGAACAATTCGCCATGATTACGGCAAGTGGGCTTCTTTAACCTATGAAAACAGAGATTTTTATGCTAAAGGGCAATGCGCTGTTGTTGGAGAGATGAAAAAATTTTAAATATTTAGTTTGAGGAATTAAGTTTTTATGGAATTGATGAAAAAATTTTTATCAAGGTTTGATTTTTCAATTCAACCTGTTACAATCCTTCCCCTTTTAATTTTGGTTTTAACCTATCCTGCTATGAAGTGGCTTCCCAATGAATATTGCTATGAAAACCATTTAATTGAAAATTTTCAACTTGTTATTTTAGGGGCAACAATGGCAATTTGCCTGAAAGCAAAGACTGATAAAAAATTTTTTATTTCGCTTTTTTTAGTTTGTATAATTTTATTTTTAAGAGAAATTAATTGCGGAAGAACAATCTTTTTTCCAATTGAAGGCGTTGAAAACGCTTTTTATTCTTGGAAAGATATTCCCTATGGCTATCTTGCACACCCAATATACGGGCTTTTTATGGCAGGCAGCTTTTTATATTTCATTTTAACAAAATCATATAAAGTTTTATTCAACTATATGCTAAATGCAAAATTATCTTTCTGGAATTGGCTGTTTTTATTTTTAGGAATAATTTTAGGCACAATTGGCGAAGAAATTAGCAATATGCAATTGGAAGAAATGACAGAAACTTTATTTTACCTTTCGTTTATGGCATTAATATATTTGCAGGCGCACAACAAAAACTATATTATGCAAACGGAAAACAAAAATGAATGATTGGCTTCAAAGAGAAGAACTGTTAATCGGTAAAGAAAATATTGAAAAATTAAAAAATTCAAAAGTCATTATTTTTGGGCTTGGGGGCGTTGGCGGCAGCGCAATTGAAGCAATTGTAAGAGCGGGAATTAACAATATTGCCCTTGTTGATTGTGACAAAATAAGCGAAACAAACATAAACAGGCAAATTTTTGCAACAACAAAAACAATAGGCAAATTAAAAGTTGAAGCTGCAAAAGAAAGACTGATAGAAATTAACCCAAACCTAAATATTGAAGTTTATAACCTGTTTTTTAACAAAGAAAATTCAAATGGTTTCGATTTTTCAAAATATGATTATATAATTGATGCAATAGACACCGTTTCAAGCAAAATTGAACTTATTGTGTGTGCTAAAAAAAGCAACACCAAAATAATTTCTTCTATGGGAACAGGAAATAAATTAAACCCAACTGATTTTTTGGTTGCAGACATTTCAAAAACTTCCGTTTGCCCGCTTGCAAGGGTGATGAGGCAAGAATTAAAGAAAAGGGGCATTAAAAATTTAAAGGTTGTTTATTCAAAAGAAACCCCAAAAAAACCAAAACAAGTTTTAATGAACGAACAAAACAAACAAATTCCATCAAGTGTATCTTTTGTTCCGCCAATTGCAGGGCTTATTATGGCAAGTGAAGTTATTAAAGATATTTTAGAAATTTAATTTTTTTCTAAATTTTTGTATAAAATTAAAAATTGTTTTTCCTTCAAGGCGCGCTTTTTTAAGCCTTCCCCTTTTAATTACGATTGAGTGGAAAATTGCAAGGTTTAACCAGAATAAAATTTGAATTTGCGGCCTGAAAAATACCGTGTCAAAAAGGCCGTGAGCCATTGTGGATATTATAATTAAAAGGGTTGAAAAAACAAGAATTTTATGAACAGGGTGCGCCCCTTTAAAATTCAGGTATTTTATTATTCTATAAATTATGGCTAATAAAAACGCAAAAAATGAAATGAAGGCAAAAATGCCCGATTCAACGGCAATTTCCAACGGAACGGAATATGCACCCAAGGCATCAAAGCCTGTTTTCATATAAAGGCCGTAGATTTCTCTAAAGTTTTTGTTGCCAACGCCTATTCCTAAAAATTTATTGTCTAAAAACATTTGATAGCAAGCTTCATAAACATTCATTCTAAATGAAATTGAAGAATCTTTTCTTAAAGTAAAAATAGATAAAATTCTTTGAGTGATTGAAGGAACAAAAAGAACAATTCCCATTAAAAAGGCAACAAAGCCGAATAACATTAATTTATATTTTGTTTTAATTTGTTTGAAGCTTCCGAATTTCTTTTTTAAAAGAAATAAAACCGCAGCAAACAAAGCAAAAATAAAAGCAAAAAGCCCCAAATATGCGCCCCTGCAACCTGTTGCAAAAATTGCCAAGAAGGTTAAAAGAAAAACAGATGCGCCTGTTAAAATTAATTTTTTATCTTTATTAAAAGCTGCAATTCCAATGAATGCAAAAATATATGAAATTCCTGTTATTAAATAGCCCGCTAAAAGGTTTGGATTATATGGCAATAAAGTGCCATAAGCCCTTGAAATAACATGTGTTGGGTCAGAAAGGTTTGTTGTATCTTGCCAAGTTGCAATTGCTTCTATGTGAGAAACGTTTTGCATAATTGCAATAACGCTTTCAACTCCCATAATTCCCGTTATTAAAAATACAAGGGGAATGATTTTTTTTCTGTTTTCGGATAAAAAATAAACAGAGGCAAAATAAAAAGCAATGTAGACAAATGTTTTTAAAATGCCCTTCAGGCTTAATATAAAATAGCTTGAACCCATAAGGGAAATTATTACAACTAAAAGATAAAAAATTAAAATTTTATTTATAAAAGAAAGCTCTGCCGTTTCGCCCGTTTTAACAATTGCCCTAAAAAAGCACCCAAGGGCAAAAACAATTGCCAGTAAGCCGATAACTCCCGTTGGCATAAAAGTTGTTGAAATTATTGTTGCAATTAAAAGAGTGAACAAAATTTTATCAATATTATTGAAAAACAAGCTGTCTTTTAATATTGAAGCCAATTTTGTTTTTTGAAATCGGGCAAGAAACTGATTAATGAACATCTTGGTTTTTGTTTACCTCAGCATCAAGGTCATTATTTATAACCGTTTCATCTGCTTCTTTTGATAATGTGATATTGGAAACAACACCGTTCAGTTTGTAATCTTTGCCTTCTAAAGTAACGGGCAAGCCTATTTTAATTTTGTTACCGCCAACAACTGCGCCGTCTTTTGTAATTTTTGCATCGTCTTGAACCGTAACCAAAAAGTCGTAGTTAAAGGGGGATGTTAAATCTTCAACAACCTGATATTTTGAGCCGGCAGCAGGAAGCATGATTTTTTTTCTTTCATAGCTTGCAGATTTTATTTTTAATTTTGTATAGGGAACGTTTCTTATTGTAATAAAGGTTTCATCGCCTTCTTTGAAAGGTGAATTTTTGCTTGTTACAACAACGCCTCTAAAATAAACTTCAATATCCACTTTTGTTTCTGCTTCAATTTGTTCGGATGATGTTGTTCTTTTGCCTGTTTTTGTTGCAACAAACACCATAAGTGCCGCCACAATAAGCACAATAACAACTATATCAAACGGCCTTAATTTTTTTAAAAAATTCATAAATTAACTCCTGATAAATTTCTTAGTTCATATTCTATTTCATCAATATTTGTTGTGTGGCAGCCAAAATGCCTTATTACAATGCTTGCAGCCGTGTTGCCTATGATGGCCGCTTCTTTTGCGCTAAAGCCTGCACAAAGCGCCAAAGTGAAAGCTGCAACAACCGTGTCGCCGGCGCCCGTTACATCAAAAACTTCTTTTTTATTAAAAGCGGGAATTTTAACAGGTTCCTTTCCTTTTTCAAAAACCGCCATGCCGTTTTCGCCCCTTGTAATTAAAAGGGTTTTTAAATCTAATTTGTTCATTAATTCAAGCCCTGCTTCATTTAGGGTTTTATCATCTTTAATGAATTTTGAAACAAATTTTTCTGTATCGGGCTGATTTGGGGTGATTGCAGTTACCCCTTTGTATTTTTCCATTTCTTTTTGAATGTCTGCAACAATAATTTTATTAAGCTTTTTAGCTTCTTCAATTGCAGCTGTTATAACATTTTGGGTTAAACACCCCAAATGGTAATCTGAAAGAATAACACCATCATACATTGGCATTGCTTTTTTAATGTTTTCTATTATTTTTTTCTCAACATCACCTGTAACAGGTGTTTTTGTTTGCCTGTCTATTCTTACAATTTGTTGAGTAACACTTTGAGAACAAGACCCTGAAATTCTTGTTTTTGTGGTTGTTTTTCTTTCTTTATCAACCACCATAAAATCTGTATTGATTTTAGCTTCATTTAGGGCATTTATTAAAACTTTGCCGTAATAATCATCCCCCAAAACACCGATTGCGCCAACTTTTCCCAAGTTTAAAGATGAGATGTTGTTTGCTGCGTTTGAAGCCGTGCCCAGTATGATTTTAGTTTCCGTGTGTTCCAAAATTAAAACGGGCGCTTCTCTTGAAATTCTTTCCGTTTGCCCAAACACCATTTCATCTATTGCAAAATCGCCAATTACAAGAATTTTAGGCTCTTTTAGCTTATTTAAGTTGTCTAATATTTTCTTCTTATCCATTATGCTTAAAATTTTAACACAAAATAAAAAATAAAATTAAACTTGACAATAAAAATTGATTAGATAAGATTATTGAAGGTTGATATCGAAGCTGAGGCTGAAAATATTAATCTGACTGAGCGTTTAGCTCAGCTGCTTGAAAAGCGTTTAAGCTTTTCAACAAAATAAAGTCTCCCAAGGGAGACGCGGTGAAAATTAAATATGATTGAGGGCGTTTAGCTCAGCTGGTAGAGCGTCTCCCTTACAAGGAGAGGGTCGGGGGTTCGAATCCCTCAACGCCCACCATTTAAAACCACTCGATAAATGAGTGGTTTTTTTATTGGCGTTATCGGGCTTCTTCACCCCAAGGGGTTCTCCCCTCTCATAAAAATGCTCAACGGTTCACATTTTTATTCGGCAGAGTCTCAACGCCCACCATTTAAAAAGACCGAATTTAATCGGTCTTTTTTGTTGTTTTGCCTGGGTTTTAGCAAATTCGAGTAATATACTTTAGGTAGAAATTGCTTATATGTAAAAATTGTACCTTTATTCAATAGCAACAGTTACAAAAATTTAAGAAGAAAAGGTATGGTTAGGAAAGTCAAACTTGATTTTGTTGTTATTGATTTAAACAATATAAATATTGATAATGTGCCAGAATCTAAAAAAACAAATAGGTTATAATTGGCATGAAATACTTGAAAGATTTCATTCATACCCTAAAAATGAAAGAAAGTTTCAAAATGGTTAAAGGAAAAATATAAAAACTATAAGTCATGAGTAATATTTTAAAAATAAGTCAATAAATTGTAACAATGCATGCTTAAATCTTTACAAAATTAAAAATTTATGCGATAATGTAAGTAGCTCATCTACCTAGTTGTAGAAAGAGGTATTAGTCCGCTACTATGTAGTGGGCTTTTTCAATATATAGTATTTATACATTTGTCCAAATTTTTTCTCATAAGTTTTATCGTCTATGTAAAATGCTGTTTTTAAGTAACATTTTTTAGATTTTTTCTCAATAAAAATAACAATAAAATCATGTGTTTTTAACCAAAAATAATGTTCAATACCTTTTTTTGTCGGATAATTAAAATATAGGACTCCATTTTTATAATTATCTATAATTGGTTTTATCCAATGAATTCTTTCCGCACGTTCAAGTTTAAATTTGCCTGGCGTTCTATATGTATTTATCTTACCTGTGATTATATGATTAAAAATATCAAACTTGTTTTGAAAAGGACAATTATCGCAGTTATATTCTATGCTTTTACAATTATCTTCCGGTTTGCAATTTAATAATTTTGTTGCAATATTTACCTGTTTCCCTTCAAATACTATTCGATTAATAAAAAAATCTGTTGTAAAAATGTTATAAATATCATCAATAAATGCTTGTATATTAGCATAGTTATTCTGATTAATTATCTTTGGAAGCCAATTACACATTATAAATCCTCCCGAGGCTTCCATTTTAGTATATTAAATTTTTCTTTTATGTATGGTGTTGTTTCGTCTAATAAATAACCATGGGATTCAATTACATTAATTATTTCTAATTTTGAGCGGTTGTTTGTAAGTCCTCTATTTTTATATGCTATTGCTCCAAGAAATATATCTGCCATTTGAATAAGTTCAACATCTTTAGATTTCACCTCTTGAATTTTTATATCACTATCTCTTAAACATTTTTTCAACTTTTCAATTTTTTTTGATCCGTTAGTATCTTTTTCATCAATATAAATATTCCAAAAATAAAATGGAACAAATAACTTTTTTAACATATCATAATATATTTTATAATAAAATTCATCATGTGTTTGTCCATATTTTTCATGATCAAGTTTTTTCTTGTCAGGGACTAAAACAGCTCTAAAAGCAAGATTTTTACTTTCAAAAAAGAAGTTTGCTAAAGCAATATAGAAATCTTCTCTGGATTTAGAAACTTTAGTCCATTTAATTTCAGTTGTTTGTTTTATATTATATTTTGCTTTTAACTCTCTAATGTTTTTGAAAATTTCTTTTTTATATTTATTTGGGCAAATTATTCCACCAATTACCATTACCTTATTTTTATCATTCAGCAAATGGCAACTTTCATCACAATATATATTAATTTCTTCGGAAGTCATATTATTCCTTTCTTATTTAGCTTATTATAGCACGAAAACCTTGTATTGTCTTGATTATTAAACAATCAATTAATGGTATTGATTAAAAATAATCTGTTGCTTTTATTATCGTAATAATAAAGTGGAGCAAAAGCTAGACTGTCGTTTTGAATGCTCTGCCATTTAAAACCACTCGATAAATGAGTGGTTTTTTTATTGCAAAAACAGGGATTTCGTCATGCTGAACTTGTTTCAGCATCTTAATTACATCGTATGTTATAATGAACCTATGAATAAAACTTGTGCTGTTTATATAATGACAAATTATTCTGAAACTTCTTTATACATCGGAGTAACAAGCAATTTACAAAGAAGAATTTGGGAACATAAAAATAAAGCAGTTGATGGTTTTACAAAAAAATATAACGTTGATAGATTAGTTTATTATGAATTAACTGATTCCATTGAAACTGCAATAAACAGAGAAAAACAATTAAAACATTGGCACAGAGATTGGAAAATTAATTTGATAAAAGAAATGAATCCTGAGTTTAGAGATTTATCTTTAGATTGGACATAAAAACTCATAGCCGGTAAGACCCTGAAATAAATTCAGGGTGACAATTTATATTCCCGGCAGAGTAATAAAAAAGAAGCTTATAAAAGCTTCTTTAAATTATTATTTAATTTTTTTCAACAAACCAAAAATTTTATCAAGGCTTTCTTCTTTTATGCAATATGGGGGCATGACATAAATGGTGTTGCCTAGTGGCCTTAATAAAACGTTATTATCTAAAAAGAATTTATAAAGTTTTGGTGCAAGGTTTGAAACGTAATTATTTTCGCCCCCATCAGCTTCAAATGCAAAAATATCCCCCTTAATTCTTGCATTTTTAAAGTTTCCCATTTGCTTTTTGTAATAAGAATTAATTCTTTTAACATCATCTAATGGTTTTTTATCTTTCCATAAATCAAGGTTAGCAGATGCTGCTGCCATGCAAACGGGGTTTGCGGTGTAGCTTGATGAGTGGAAAAACATTTTAGATTTATCTTTGCTATAATAAGCATCATAAATTTCTTTTGTACAAACGGTGGCTGCCATTGGAACGGTGCCCCCTGTTAAACCTTTAGATAAGCAAATAATATCAGGAACAATATTTGATTGTTCATAAGCAAACATTGTGCCGCACCTTCCAAAACCTGTCATAACTTCATCTAAAACAAACATAACATCATATTCTTTAGACAATTTATAAAGTTCATCTAAAACAAAGGGTTCATAAAAAAGCATACCGCCACTTCCTAAAACCAAAGGTTCCAGAATAATTGCGCCAATTTCATTTCCCTTTTCTTTTAAAAGTTTTTTATAAGCTTCAATTGTTTTTTCTTCTTCATTTTTTTTAGGATATGGAATTCTTAAAACATCAAAAAGCATTTTTTTATATGGCGCATTAAAAACAGATTCAGCCCCTGATGACATTCCCCCAAATGTGTCGCCGTGGTATGAATGTTCAAAGGCAACAATTTTAGATTTATTTTTATTAAATTTGTTGTAATAATAGCCAACTGCCATTTTTAAGGCAACTTCCACACAAATTGAACCTGAATCTGAAAAGAAAATGTGGGTAAATTTATCTGGCAAAAACTTTGAAAGTTTTTCACTAACCTCAATTGCCGGTTTATGAACAAAGCCTGCAAATATAATTTGCTGCATAATTTCAGCCTGTTTTTTAATGGCAGATGCAATATATGGGTTATTGTGCCCCAATGTGTTTGCCCACCAAGAAGAAATACCGTCTATAATTTTAACCCCGTCTTTTGTAATTAAAAATTCATCTTTTGTTTCTTTAATTTCAAAAATGGGTTCTTCTAACCCGTGCTGCCAAAAGGGGTGCCAAATATCTAACATAATTAAACACTTTCTATTATTTTATGTTAATATTACATACTATAAACACAGTTTGTTTAAAAGAAGGAGTATTTATTATGTCAAGAAGACCAATTATTGCAGGAAACTGGAAAATGCACAATAATTCAGCTCAAAGTGCTGAACTTGCAGTAGGCATTATGCAGGAATTAAAAAACGAAGATAAAAACAACCTTCCTGAAGTTGTTATTGCACCTGTATTTACATCTCTTTATGCAGTTGATAGAGAATTAAAAAACTGTGGCTGCGGTAAGGTTACTTTAGCTGCTCAAAACTGCTATTATGAACCAAAAGGCGCTTTCACAGGCGAAATTTCAATTGAAATGTTAAAAGATTTCGACCTTAAATATATTATCATTGGCCACTCTGAAAGAAGACAATATTTCAATGAATCAGATGAATTAATCAACAAAAAAGCAATCGCTATTTTAGAAAACGGCTTTTTGCCTATCGTTTGCTGCGGTGAAACTTTGGAACAAAGAGAACAAGGTATCACAGATAAACACATTTCATCTCAAATTACAAAAGCTTTTGAAAACATTTCAGCTGAAGATACAGCAAAATCAGTTATTGCATACGAACCAATTTGGGCAATCGGCACAGGCAAAACTTGCGATTCAGTGGAAGCTAACAGAGTAATCAAAATGATTAGAGAAACAATCAGAAGCTTAAAAGGCGATATGGCAGCAAATTCAATCAGAATTTTATACGGTGGTTCAGTTAAACCTGAAACAATTGAAGAACAAATGGCACAATCTGATATTGATGGCGCTTTAGTTGGCGGCGCAAGCTTAAAAGCAGACAGCTTTGCAAAAATCGTTAGAGGCGCAATGGCTAAAGCAAGCGTTTAATAAACGTTTTTATAGCAAAAAAATCGGGGCTAATTTAACCCCGATTTTTTATTTTTTATTTTTTTTAATTTGTTTTTTCTTTAACAAAACAAGTTGTAAGCGCTGCTAAAATAAGCATTATAGCACCCACTAAAAAGGCATATTCCCAATGGTTATTAAATAAACCATCATCAAGCGTTATTTTGGCAGAATCAATAACTTTTGCTAAAACCGTGCAAACCAAAACCTGCGGTGCTGCTATAAAAATGTTGAATACACCCATAATAGAGCCTTCTGTGCCTGGTTTTATATATTTTGAAAGCATTGCAAAAGGTAATGCCAATGTGCTTGACCAGCCAATGCCGGCTAACCCCATTGCAAAAGCAACTAAAGTTTTATCTGTTGTTTTCCACATAATTAAATAAGCAATTGCCATTGAAATTAAAGAAACAATATGAACAATTTTATTTCCGTATTTAACAGCCAATTTACCGATTGGAAGTGCAACAATAAAACAAATTAAATTAAAAATTGCAAAACAAATTGATGAAAAATTAGCCCCTTCCATATTGTTTGCATCATATAAAATTTTAACTGTGTCATCTACCCCTGCTAAATCAGGAACGTTAAAAATTGTGTGGATTGAATATTGAGTGAAAAATATCATCATACTCATTAAGCCAATCCAAGCGAAAAATTGCATAAGGCAAATTTTTGGAACTTCAGGAGAAATTTTAAAGAATTCTTTAACATTTTCCATAAATGTTGGTGTTTTAACGTCTTCTTTTGTTTCAACTTTTTCAATTTTTCTTTCTTTTATGGTAATACAGGTCCATATCATAGCCAAAAGAAAAGCTAAACCTGCCATATAAAATTGCGCATTAACAGACATTTGATAGCCAAGCGCCCATTTTAAAAACGGCGCTGTTCCTGCTGCTATAACAGAACCTAAACCGATTGCAAAGCTAAGGTAAGAATTTGCAACAGAATGTTGTTCTTTTGGCATATTATCAGGAATTAAAGCTCTATATGGGCCTTGAGCAGCATTCACACAAGCATCAATAATCCATATCATAATAGCTGCAATTAAAAGCCCAAGCCAAACGGGGGCATTTGTTCCCATTGATTCAGCTATATTGCCGCTGTTTGGTAAAATAAAAAGCCCGATGGCAGCTAAAATTGCACCGCCCAATAAATAAGGAACTCTTCTTCCGATTGGGGTTTGCGTGTGGTCAGATAATGCACCTATTATAGGCTGCACCACAATTCCTGTTACAGGGCCTGCAAGCCAAATTAAACCGAATAAAAAAGGGCTTGCGCCAAGAGATTCAGTTACAGGGCCCGATAGTATAATTCTCATCTGCCATGCAAATTGAAGCCCAAAAAACCCTAAACAAAAATTCAAAAGTTGAATTGTGCTGAATTTTTTCAAATCTTCCTGCATTAATTTACTCCTTAAGATGTAAAATTAATTATAACCTGATTATGGGTTTAAAGTCCATTAATTAAAAAAATGATTTTTCAACTGATTTAATTAAAAAAATTGTATATAGAGCTTAATATTTTTGCCCCGATTTGAAATAAAATATATAATTTTTAAACGGATTATAGTGCTTAAAAAACCTTATGGAAGATAAAAAATTCAGTTTAAATACAACTTATGAATGGTTTGAAGAAACTGTCGGAAAAGGCGTTGACAGCGCAATTTCCACATTTTGGGAAAACGATTTTAAGGTTTTTTTAACTTCGATTAATGATTTTGAAAACATTAAAGATGACCCCATTTTAAAAGGGGAATTATTTTACACATGCCAGATTTCAATTAAAAATAAACAACATATAACTCTAAGGGTTTCATCTGATTTTATAAGAATAATCTTCCATGATACTTTTAATTCAAATTCGCCCCTTTTTAATTTGGAACAATTAACAGAATTAGAAAGAAAAATTTTAAACGAATTTTTTGAATTTATAGTAAAAAACCTTGATAATGAAATTATAAAAGAAACCGAAACTTCAAAAATAGACCCTTTAAATAAAACAGAATTAAATTTTGTATTTTTGATAAAAACAAAAAAAGCAAACGCAGGCAAATTAAGTTTAAAAATTCCATTGAACAGGTTGAAAGTTAAGCCGCTTGCAAAAGTTCAAAACTTTGAATTTGAAGATTTTCTAAACAATTTTGCATACGTTGATATAATTGCAGGCTATACAAAACTTTCTGTAGATGACCTTAAAAACTTGGAAAAAGATGACATTCTTCTTCTTGAAAAAAGCGATATCAGAAAAATGACACTTAAAACAGAAACGGTTGAATGCGAATTTAAAGTAAACCCTGAACCTTCCATTATGATTGATATGGATATAGATGAAGAAGATGAAAACGAAGGATTTGAATATAAGGAAAATATAAATATGCCAAACGATAAAACCATGTGGGATGACATTCAAATTGAAGTTGCCGCCGAATTTAAAAAAGTAAAAATGACCTTAGGCGAATTAAAACAAATTTCAAAAGGCCTTGTTATAGACCTTGGCGCTGTTATGAACAATGAAATTTCGCTTCTTGTTGAAAATAAGGCGGTTGCAAAAGGGGAGCTTGTCATTATAAATGATAAATACGGGGTTAAAATAACGGATGTTTTTGCATCTAAAAAGCCTGAAACAAAAGAAGATGTTAAACCGATTGCAAAAGAAGGGGTTCAAGCTCCTCCACCCGCTGCGGCAAATGCACGCCCATTGCCGCCAAACGGCATGCCTCGCCCAATTCCGCCAAACGGGCCAAACGGTGCACCGCCGCCAAGGCCAATACCTGCAAGGCCACAGGCAGCAAGGCCTGCTCAAGGGGCAGCGCCAAATGCTGCACCACCCCAAAGGCCAATTCCGCCAAGGCCGCAAGCTGCAATGCCAAACGGTGCAAAACCTGCTCCAAGGCCACAAGCGAAACCGCAAGCAGGCGCACAAGATAAAAACTTTGATTATTCAAACTTTGAGGAATAATAAAGAATGATTCAATATATAGCACAATTTATAGTCTACACTCTCGCTATGACGGGGCTTCTTGTCGTAGGTTATGTAGTTTATAAAAAAACATCTTCAATAAACGTTTTAAAAAGAAATTCTCTTATAAAAATTGAAGATATGTTGAGGCTGCCTGACAGAAAAATTTTATACGTTATAAATTGCAAAGGTGAAGAATTTTTAATAGCTTCATCAAACGATAAAATGTCTTTAATTTCAAAATTGGGGGATAATTCTTCACAAAAGAAAAAATTAAACAGTGAAATGATAGAAAAATATTTATCTGAAAAACAAAATGAAGATTTTATCGCTGATGAAAACCCTTATTTAAAAGAAAAAGAAGCCAACAATAAAAAATACTTCATAAAAAGCCTTTTAAAAGAATTAAGCGATCAAAACCAAACAAAAAGGGGTAATTATTAATGGATGTACTTTTAAAAGATATGAACCCTGTCTTACAATTGTTATTAACAATGGCAATGTTTACTTTATTGCCTTTTGTTTTTATGTGTATGACAAGTTTTTTAAGGTTTGTAATTGTTTTTTCAATGCTAAAAACCGCAATGGGCACAAACTCTGTTCCCCCTGCAATGGTTTTAATCGGGCTTTGCATTATTATGACATTTTATACAATGAGCCCCGTTTTTCAAAAAATGTATGAGGCAGGCTCTATTCCATATAAAGAAAACGGCAACATTGTTATGGCGGTTCAAGCGGGGTCAGAACCTTTGAAAGAATTTATGCTGAAGCAAACAAGGCAAGAAGACATTGCATTTTTCATAGAAAAAACAAGAACGGTGCGCCCCGAAACCCCTGAGGATTTAACTTTGTGGGAAGTTGCACCTGCATACATTTTATCAGAATTAAGAACCGCATTTGAAATCGGTTTTATAATTTATGTTCCTTTCACAGTGTTAGATTTGGTCGTAGCTAACATTTTGCTTGCATTAGGTATGTTTATGTTATCGCCAACAATTGTGTCTTTGCCTTTTAAACTGCTAATTTTCGTTGCAGTTGACGGGTGGAGCTTAATTGTTAAAGGTTTAGTAGAAAGTTTTAATTAATGGAATTACTTGTAGAATATATGGCTAAAGGCTTTATGGTAATGCTTACAATTTCAATGCCCTGTGTTTTGGTGGCAGCGGCTGTGGGGCTTGTAGTGGGCATTTTACAGGCCGTTACTCAGGTTCAAGAACAAACAATTGCAGCAGCACCAAAAATTATAGGCGTGTTTTTAACCATTATAATTTTAGGCATGTTTTATATAAAAATTTTAACGGAATATATTAAAGAAGGGGGCTATATTGCATTTAACCTTATTCCAAAAATGGAAACATACGTTCTACCTGCTGATTATTACCGCCACACAAGCCCTTTTGCAGCTGAAATGAAAGATACAATTTCACCATCCACAGGTAAAACAAAAGACTTAATGCAAAACCCCGGTAAAATTCCTTGGGTTGAAAGGCAGGAAAAAAATAAATATACCCCTGCAATTCAAGGGGCAAACCCAAGGCCTAACTTAATAGAAACAAATAAAATTTTAGGAAGATAAAAATTGAAATATTTTTTATTGGTACTTTTATTTTTAATACAAGGGAATGTTTTTGCAAGGGAAGTTTTAGCGCCTGCAATTCAGTTTGATTTAGAAAATTACAAAGATTATTTTAAAAAATCAACCGATTACAAAGTGAACTTAAAAAGCAGATATGATTATAAAATAACTTGCGATGCTGACATTATAGGAATTTCTTGGGGCGATACCGAAAATATTAAAGTATTTGATATGAAAGATGAAAACGGCGATATTATAGATATGAAGAGCACTATTTTAAAAGTTAAATATGAAACCTACACTTATATAAGGCTTTATAAATCTACAAGAGAAATAGTGAACATTTTAGTGAATGTAAACCCAATTTATGACAACAAGATAAATAAAAGCCTTGGGTTATGCACAATTCAACCGTACAGGTAAAGGGGAATAAATGGAATCAAGCTTATTTTTTATGCAGTTTGCAAAATTGTTCCCTGAATTGAATTTGGCACTTGGCGCGGGGATTATGATTTTTGCACGGTTAATCGGAATAATGCAGTTTGCACCGCCTTTTAACAGAAGCGAAATGCCCGCAATGGTAAGAATTTCATTTGCACTTATTATAACCGTTATTTTATGCATTATTTTAAAACCAACGCCAATACCAGATAATAGTTCACTTTTGCTTGGAATTATCTTAAATTTTTCCTTCGGGTTTATTATCGGTTTTATCGTAAATTGCATTATAGCTGCAATTTCAGCTGCAGGAGATATTATAAACAGCCAGCTTGGTGTATCTTCTGCCATGATTTTAGACCCCTCAACAGGAACTCAAGCATCTTTAATGGGGAACTATTTCACAATTTTAGCTGTTATAATTTTTATGCAAATAGGCGGAATTTATTGGATATTAGATGCATTTATAAGAAGTTTTGATGTTTACCCTATGTTTTCCGCTTCAATTCCCTTAACTCAGGTTATTAATATGGATTATTTGGTTAAAATAACATCAAATACATTTATTGTAGGCATGCAAATAGCGGCGCCTATTTTGCTTGCAACCTTGGGGCAAGATATTATTTTAGGTACAATAAGCAAAACCGCCCCTCAAGTAAACGTTTTTCAGATGAGCTTTCTTTTTAAACCTGTTATGGGGGCATTATTATTAATTTGGGTTATGCCGATGTTAGTTAATGTTATAAGCGATTATTTAACATCTTTTTCAAGTTTGTTTTAATACTAAAAATGCCCGATTTAATCGGACACCTTCTTGTTTTTTCATTTATAACCTTTTAGTTTTTACCTTTAAAAGCCTCATTTGTTAAAAACAAAACTTCAGTGTTTGTTCCTAACCCTTCCAATAAAACATCTGCCATAGTTAATGGTTCTTGTTCTTTTGGTTGCGGTTCTTCGCTTGGCATGCAAGATTTAAATGCATTAACCAAAACCTGCCCGCTCATTGCAATTAAGGCACCTGCAAGCGCAAAATAAGCCAAAGGCCTTGCAGATTTTGCAGCACTTTTAATGTTTGAAACTTCAATGTGTTCTTTGGCTGCACCAATTGCATCAACTCTTCCTGCAAGCGCTTTTACACCGGTTTTAATATCATCGGATGAATTTTTAACATAGCCTAAAACGCTTTTTGGTTCATCTGCAATTAAATCTTTGTGTTTTTCAAAGGTATCAAAAGCACCTTGGGCAACATTTAATTTGCCTGCCTTAAATTCTTTTGAAATTTTTTCAATTTCATTAACTCTAACTTTTCTTACTTTTTGTTCAATGCCTGAAACAGCAGATGAATTAAAGAAAAAGTCGTGTTCTTCCGTTGTAAGCGGGGCAAAATTTCTTACAAGAGCACCGCCGACAGCGCCAATTCCGCCTGCTTTAAGCACACTCGTTGCATTAGAGTTATTTTCTTGTCCTACACTGTTTACTCTCATTTTTTACCCATTTCACACAATTAAACATGTCTGTAAACCTGAAAGAGGAAAAAGACATGATATATGCATTCTCGATTAGTTCAATATTCAAATATTGGACTTTTTTTTAAATTTTTAATAGTTTACCATGATTAATTTTATTTGTCAATAGTCATGAAAAATTTATTTTACTTTTATTCCCGAAACCACATATTTCCCGATTGGCATGTGGCTTTCCGTGTAAACTATTTGGTCATAATGCCTTTTATCAAGCCATTTTAATTTATATAAAATTTCAAGAGTTAAAATTTCTCTTTCGGGGTTGTTGTTTTGTGCCATTTTAACAATTAAAATTTGTTTTGTTTTTAAATTAAAGACATATATAAAGCCGCCTGCGCCCACTTTAGACAATAATGCGGAATTAAGGCGCATTATTTTTGTATCTGTTCTTTCGCCGAATTTATCAAAGCCGCCTATAATTTCGGGGTATTTTTTATATGCGCCTATTAATTTTAAATTTTTTCTATCCAAATAATAATTAATAACAGCATGCGCAATATCAGGCAATTTTAAGCCATAAACAGGCACCCCGCAGCCATCTATGGTTTGAATGATATCTTTTGTTTTTGCATATTCAATTAATTTTTCTTTTATTTTTAATTGAACAGGATGAGAAAAATCTGTATATTTTGAAATTTCCAAACCCTTAAAAACACAATAAGAAAGCATCATGGCGTGTTTGCCCGAGCAATTATTATGGGTTTGGTTAAATTTTGCCCCTGCTTTATATGAAGTTAAATCTAAAGGCGGAATAGCAGGGCATAAAAGAAAATCTTTTGTCAGGCCTATTTTTTTTAAAATTGATTCAATTAATTTAATATGCTTTGGCGAACCTGAATGAGAACCCTGCATGATTGCTATTTCTTCATTTGAAAAATTAAAATAATCATAAATTTTCTCATCCGCTAAAATTGAAGCTTGAATGGGTTTCATCATACTTCTTAAAAAAAACTTTGCGCCATTATGGCTTCCTGCTTCCATAATTGTGCCCTTCACATCATAAAGGCCTGCTATGGCATAAAAACAAGAATCAATGTAATCTGATCTGTATATATTTAATAATGGGCTGTATTCAGGGTTTTCCATGGTTATTCTTTAATATTTAATATCTTTCTCAAGCGGCTTTTTAAAATTCTGTTTTCTTCATCCAAACGCTTAATTTCTTTTTGCATGCCACGAACAAGAGTTTGGGTTTCTTGCTCATCTCTCGGTTTTACAAGAGAAAAACCAATGCCCATAACAAAGCGTTTTTTGGCATCATCCTTAAATGCAAGCAAAATTTTAACGTCTTTTTCCGTTATATAGCCTAATTCAATCATAAGTTCGGCCATTTTAACGGGTTTATTTTGTTCGTTTCTTTCTTTTTGAACTCTTATTGCTTTTTCCAATTGCATAACATCAATTTTGCCCAAGCGCTTTAACATTTCGCCTGTTCTAATTTTGCCTGCCATAAATTGCGCAATTGAAATAATAGATTCGTTTTCGGGAATATTCACATATTGAAGCTCTATTGAGCGAACAAACAAAGAGCAGGTTTGAGTGAATGTCCAATAGTTTGCTAAAGTTATTTCAAATAAATCGTTCCCGTTTTGAACGCATTTATAAAATGTATAAAATTCTTCAGGCAGCCTTTTTTCTCTTGTTTCAAGCTCGGTTCTGCCTGCAAAGGTAAGCTTTGGCACATAATATTGCATTAAATTATCCGTAACCAAAACATCCAAAAATTCAGCCAATTCTTCCCTTAATTTATCTCTTGTTTTTAAATACAAAACCTGTTTCACCCAAAGGGGCAAAACATCAATATTATGAAGAAACAATTCCGATATGGGCTGGGAATTCAAAATCGGCTCCTAATTCTATCCTACAATTTGCATTATAACAATAAAAAATTAATAAACAAATATATTAATTCTCAAATACTCTATTTATGTGATAATATTTTGTGTAAAATTCAGTTTTGGCAAAGATTATGGATAAAAATAAAAAAATTATAATTGTTTCTGTTTTATCTAACGGAAGCTTAACACTTTTAAAATTATTGACCGGCATTTTTACCGGCTCTATAAGTTTATTATCCGAAGCGCTTCATTCGTTTGGAGATTTTATCGCTTCTTTTATTGCGTTTTTTTCTGTTGTGGAATCATCTAAACCTGCAGATATAAAGCACCAATTCGGCCATGGCAAATATGAAGATATGGCAGGGTTTATTGAAGCAATTTTAATTATAATAAGCGCCCTTTTTATTTTGTGGGCGGGTTTTGAAAAAATTATTTCAAACGAAGGAAATGTTGAAATTAACACCGATTTTGCCATTTTGATTATGGTTTTATCTGTTGTAATAAATTTTATTGTAGGAAAAATTCTTCTTTTAAAAGGCCGTGAAGCTGATTCAAGCGCAATTTTGGGAGACGGACACCACCTGATGGCGGATGTTTATTCTTCACTTGCGGTTATTTTGGGGCTTGTTGCCGTTAAAATAACAAATATAAGCATTTTAGACCCTGTTATAGCAATTGCCGTTGCAATTATGATTTTAAAAACAGGAATAACTTTAGCAAGCCAAACCGCAGATTCTTTGTTAGATTCAAGCCTTCCAAAAGACGATTTAAACAAAATTGAAGAAATTTTAGAAAGCTATAAAGCCCATGGAATAAAAGGGGTTAAATCTGTTAAAACTTCAAAATCGGGAAGTGTTAAAAACATTGTGCTTGTTATCTATTTCCCCTGCCTAATGACGCTTAAAGATACTCACGCCTTATGCGACAAAATTGAATTTGACCTTGAACATAAATTAAAAAACACAAATGTTGTAATTCACCCCGAGCCTGATTCAAGCTGTGTGAACAAAGAAAATTGCAAACTGGCCCAAAATTCTTAAACCGGTTTTATTGCTTCTTTTTTTCTTTCGTATAATTTATCCATGGTTTGCCCGTTAATTTCACCGCCAATCAGCATAATAACGGATGTATAATAAAGCCAAACCATTAAAATGGCAAAAGCACCGATTGTGCCATAAACTTTGTTATACGTGCCAAGTTCATTTACATAAAGCGAAAACAGCCAAGACCCCAACAACCAAAAAATACAGAAAAATAAAGACCCGGGAATTACACTTCTTTTAATTGAAAATTGTTTGCAGGGTAAAACGTAATAATTAACGGTTGCAAGCAAAAAGAGCATTAAGAATGCAAGCGGCCATCTTGTAATTAACATCATTTTTGCTATTGTATCGTTTAAATTAATGTAAAATTGCAAGAAGTTAATGATGACTTTACCGAAAATTACAAGGTTAACGCTTATAAAAAGTAAAAACGCATTTAAAATAACCATCGCAAAAGCCAATAACCTTGTCTGCAAAAAGGTTCTTGTTTCTTTAACTTTATTTGCACGGTTTAAACCTTTTATAATAACGGCAATTGCGTTTGATGCCATAAACCAAGTAACCAAAAACCCTAATATTGCCATAATGCCGCCGTTTTGAAAAAGAGTAACCTCTCTTAAAACACCTTGAATAAGGTCAATTACACCGCTTGGGGCAACGGTTGATAGAGCCATTATGATTTTTGTAACAAAAACTTTTTTGCCAAGCCAGCCAAAAACAGCCGTTAAAAAAAGCATAAAAGGAAAAATGCCGATTGCAAGCATATATGCCATTTCGCCTGCGGCGTTTGCAAAATCTTCAGATATAATACTGTCTATTAAATTTGTTATATATTCTTTTAAAAGATTATACATATTTTATAAGTTCATCCAAAAGAAGTTCTATTGCAACTTTTGCAGGTTTTTTTATTGTGCACCCTGCAGCCATTTTGTGCCCGCCGCCGTTGAATTTTTCAACAACGGGTGTTAAATCTATGGTTTTGCTTCTTAAAGAAACCTTTGTAATTTTTTCTTCGTTTTCTTTCAGAAGAATTGAAATATCAACCGTTTTAATGCTTCTTAGGGTTTCTGCAATACCTTCCGTGTGTTCGTTTTTAACATTAAATTTTTTCATTAAAGAAGGTGTAATGATTGCATATGCCACTTTGTCGCCTAAAGTAAATTTTGCATTTGTAATAACTTCCGCCTGAAATGTTATCATTGATTTTGGCTTGTTATCATAGCATTTTTTGGCAATTTGTGATGTGTCAATTCCTTTTTGCATTAAGTTTGAAGCCGCCAAAAATGTATCTTTTGTAACCGTTTCATATCTAAAACAGCCTGTATCTGTTAAAATTGCAACATATAAAGCTTCTGCCATTTCTTTTGAAATTTCAATGTTTGCTTCATTAAAGAAATCATATAAAACTTCGCCCGTGCTTGAATAGCCGCCTTTTATAAGGTTTATTGCAGCATACCCTTTGTTTGTTTTGTGGTGGTCAATATTAATTGTATTTAAACATTTATTAAATATTTCCCTCGGAAATTCAACAATTCTGTCAATTGATGCAACATCAACGGCAATTAAAAGGTCATATTCATCTTTAACGGTATCTAAAAATTTAACATCATCCGTTTTTGGCAAAAATTTATAGATTTCAGGAACCCCCTGTTTGCTGTTCACTTGAACCAAAATGTCTGCTTTTTTGCCTATAAAAAGTTTTAGAGCCGAAGCAGAACCTAAAGTATCGCCATCGGGGTTAACATGGGTTATAATTAAAACTTTATTTGCCTGTTTGATTTTTTCTAAAATTTTACTTATCATAAACCCTATTATTACATAATTAAAAGTTTTTTCAAAATATGGAAATATTAATAAATTTATTTTTTGTTTTAATTTATCTTTTATCAATTGTTCTAACCTGCAATTTGTTCACAAATTCAATTGAAAATTTAGGCAAAAAATTTAATTTGGATAAAAGCGCAACGGGTTCAATTTTAGCAGCAGTCGGAACTGCGCTTCCTGAAACAATTCTTCCTTTAATTGCAATTTTTTCTATCAAAGGAAATGCAGCAGATGGCGTTGAAATTGGAACAGGGGCAATTTTGGGGTCATCATTTTTACTTTCTGCTTTTGCACTTTTTATAAGCGCCTTAGCTTTTATATTTTTCCAAAAACAAAAATTAAAAAGCCCCTTAAATATTAACTTTGAAAACTTTTCAAGAGATTATAAATTTTTTATTTTTGCCTATTTTATTGCAATAACATCAACTTTTATAAATGAAAAAAATATAAAAATCATAATCGGGGCATTTTTAATTTGTTATTGGATATTTTATGCAATTAAAACAATTTCAAAATCAAATGAAAATGAAATTGAAGAAAATTGCCCGAATTTATATTTTGCCTTTTCAAATAAAAATTTAGAAAAAAACCTTTTTATAATACTTTTACAAACAATTTTTTCATTATTTTTGCTTTTTATATTCTCAAAACTTTTTGTTGATGAAATTCAAACCTTTTCAATGTTGACAAAAATAAGCCCCCTTGTTGTAAGCCTTGTTTTATCACCTTTGGCAACGGAATTACCCGAAATTACAAACAGCATTATTTGGATTAAAAACAAAAAAGATTCCCTTGCAATTTCAAATATAACGGGCGCTATGGTTTATCAGGCTTCAATATGCACATCAATCGGAATTATTTTTACCGATTGGAAATTTTCAAACCATGCCGTTATAAATATTTTTTCAACAATTTGTGCAACATTAACAGTATTTTTATTAACAAGATTTATAAAAAAAGTTCCCGCAATACTTCTTTTATCTTGCATTGTTTGGTATTTGGGGTTTTTTATATTCATTTCATTAAGATAACTTAACGATTTTCCTTGATTTATAAAATATAGTACAATACCTGTGGGTAGTTGTACCGAAAAAAGTGTATTACAAAGAGAGTTTATTGGATTTTAAAATTTTATGAGCTTAATGAATAACAGAAAATCGTTAATAGCAGCAACCGTTGCAGCTCTTTTTGTGCTCATAATTTTCGGTTCAATAACTTTTAACGGAAACAAACAAAAAGTGACAGAAAGCAAAGCTCCGCAGTTTCAATATGTTGTCGCAAAAAATATAATAAAGAAAAATGCCGTTATTAAAGAAGAAGATGTTGAAATTAAAACATCATCCGTTGCAATTGGCGGCACATACAAAGCAACAGGTGAAATCATCGGAAGAAAAGCAAAGCAAGATATTGAAATCGGAAAGCCCGTCACTAAAAATTCTATTCAGGAAATTAAAATAAAAGAAGAACCCAAAGAAGGCATAAAACCAAAAGAAGGCTATAGGGCAATTCCGATTTTAGTAAGAAAAAGTTCCATGCCGCCTTATATTTCTCTAAACGACAGGTTTGACCTTGCGACAAAAGATAATTTAATGATTATTGAAAACTTAAAAATCTTAAATATTCTTGACCCTACAAAAGATGAATCCAATAAAATGCTTATTTTGGAAATAAAATCGGAAGATGTTCCGACTTTTATAAAATATCAGGTTTCAACAAAAGGGTTTATTTTCCTTCAAAAAAACAAGGAAGATATAGGCGAATATAAATTTGTTGACATAAAAAAACAAGAGGAAGAAAAAAAGAAGGCAGAAGAAAAGAAAACGCTTGAAGAAATGATAAAACAAGCAAGTATACCTGCAAATCTTCCGCCTATAGAAAAAATTAAAGACAACAACGACCAAATTCCGGAATTACAGACAGGCGGCTTTGTTGCGCCAACCAAAGGCAAGGAAGTGGAAGTTATTGTCGGCAATTCAAAAACAAAAATGGAATTTAACGATTAATGAAAAAAATAATAAAAAATTTAATAATATGTTTTTTGCTAATATCGGGGCTGCCTGCGCTTTGTGCAAAATTCAGGGAAATTAATTCCACAAGCTTTGAAAATGAAATTCCCGTTGTTCAAAGTGAAGATTTGAATATGGCAAATACTTCTCAAAAGCCTTCTTTTGAAACAATAAATGCCGTAAAAGACGGCAACGAAAAATTATACGGCGTTGTTGGCAAATCGCAAGTTTTAAGCTTTGATAAAGACATTCAAAGGGTTTCATTAACAGATAATAAAATTGCCGAAATTGTTGTTTTATCGCCAAGGCAAATTTTAATAAACGGCAAAACCCCCGGAAACACAAGCATAATTTTTTGGAGTGAAGGTTCAACAAAACCCGTTTTTTATAATTTAGTTATTCAACAAAATGCAGATGCTTTTATTCAAGCTGTTGAATATATTGCGCCAAATGAAAATATTTCTCTTGTTTTTAACGATAACGGCGCAGTTTTAACGGGGCATTTAAGTTCAACTGCCGTTAAAGAAAAAATTGTAAACCTTGCAAATGCTTATAACATTAAATTAACCGATGTAACGGAAAGCCCTGCAAAACAAGTGCTTTTAGAGGTTAAAATAACCGAAGCAAGCAAAAACTTTACAAGAAGATTGGGTGTTAATTTAATCGGCGGCAAAAATGTTGCAGGCAACAAAATAGGCAATGAATGGGTTGATAACCAAGATTCATCGGGCAGGTTTCTTCAAACAGGCAGCGACGGGCTTGTTTTGGGATATTTTAAACCGGGAAAATACGGCATAGATTTTCAAGCAAGTGAAGCAAAGGGCGACATTAAAATTTTGGCTGAACCGAAATTGTTATCGGTCAACGGCGAAGAAGGAAGTTTTTCCGTTGGCAACCAAGTGCCTGTGCCATCTGAAATGGGGCAATACGGAAACGTTTCTTATGAATATAAAGACACAGGCGTTATTTTAAAATTCACCCCCACAATTATGGAAGATTCAGGCAGAATTAGGCTTGTTTTAAACCCCGAAGTATCTGAAGTTGACCAATCTGTTTCGGTTACATCCACCTCAGGCGCTGCGGTTTACGGGTTTAAAACAAGAAAAGTTTCAACAACGGTTGAACTTATGGACGGTGAAACTTTAATAATTGCAGGTTTATTAAGAAATTCATCTTCAAAGAGCAGGACACAGGTTCCGATTCTTGGTAATATACCGGTATTGGGAAATTTCTTCTCGGTTACAAACGATGATAGAGATGATGAAGAGTTGGTCATCTTTATTACACCAAAAATTGTTGATAACTCAATAAATATAGATAATCTGTAAAAAATATGGCTATAAAAATTGATACGGTAATAATAGATTCTGAAGAAACTTCAAGAGAGCTTATTGCAAGCTATCTTGAAACGGTTGATGATATCAATATTATTCAACAATTTAAAGATATTTTATCTGCGCAAGATTATATTATTGAAAACAGACCGCCTCTTGTAATTGTTGATATAACAAAAAAAACAAATATTTCACTTGATATAATTTCAAAATTAACAACTCTTGTAAAAAATATAAAAATTATTGTGCTCTCTTATGATACTGAATCTGATATTGTTATTAAAGCACTTCGGGCGGGCGCAAGAGAATTTTTGGTTAAACCCTTAATTGAAAAAGATTTTGTAGCATCCGTTCAAAAAATGAAAGACCTTATTTTAGGCAACATCAATGATACAACCAAATGTAAGGTTATAACAACTTTTTCAAATAAAGGGGGAATAGGAAAAACTTCAATTGCCGTTAATTTGGCAATGGAAATTGCAAATATTACAAAAGAAAAAGTGGCCCTTGTGGATTTAAACATGCAAATGGGCGATATAACAACCTTTTTAAACCTTGACCCTTCGTTTGATACATCTTATGTAATAAACAACTTAGATAGGATTGATGAAACTTTTCTTTTAACAACATTGGAACAGTATAATAAAACAAGCTTATACGTTCTTGCAGACCCGCCCGATATTGAACAAGCGGAAATTATTACAAGCGAAGACATTACAACCTTAATTAACATTTTAAGGAATGTTTTTTCATACATTGTAATAGACACAACCTCAAGTTTTGACGCTAAAACAATAACGGCGCTTGATAATTCCGATTTAATTCTTTTAATTTCAATTATAAACTTGCCATCTATCAGAAATTGCCAAAGGTGTTTTGATTTATTCAAAAAACTGGGCTATTCAAAAGATAAAATTAAGCTTATAATTAACCGTTATATGGATGCGGACGACATTAAAATTGAAGATGTTGAAGAAGTTTTAGACCATAAAGTTTTCTTTAAAATTCCAAACAATTATTACACAATCATAAATTCGATAAACAAAGGCATCCCAATTTGCGATGCTGCGCCAAATTCAAACATTTGCAAAAGCTTTAAACAGCTGGGCGCAATGTTATCGGATAATTACAACTACACAAACAAAAACCAAAAACCGCAAAACCAAAGGGAACAAGGGTTTAAATTTTTAAACCTTTTCCACAAAAATAAAGGAGATAATTAGTTGTCTCTAAAAGACAGATTAAATGCCAATCACAATAATAACAACAATGAGCGCAACAACAAGGAAGATAAGAGCGCTTATTTAAACTATTCGGTTACTCCCTTAAACGAAGAATTAAGAAGCCTAAAAGACCAGCTCCACGTTCTTTTGATTGAAAAAGTAAACACAACTCCAAATTGGTCAAATTTTTCTGATGATGAACAGAAAAATTTAATAAGGCAATTTATTGAATTTCAAATTGCAAGCAATTTTAGGCAAGTGCCTATTAATAAATCCGAAAAAGAGCGCTTAATAAAAGAAATTATTCAAGATACAAAAGGCTTTGGCCCTCTTGACCCTTTGCTTGAAGACCCCGGCATAAGCGATATTTTGGTAAACGGTGCAAAAAGCGTTTATATAGAAAAAAACGGCAAACTTTATAAAACATCTGTTACTTTTAAAGATAACGACCACCTTAAAAACATAATCGAGAGAATTGTTTCAAAAGTGGGAAGAAGAATAGATGAAAAATCGCCAATGGTGGATGCCAGACTTGCAGACGGAAGCCGTGTGAATGCAATTATTCCCCCGCTTGCAATAGATGGGCCTTCGCTTTCTATCAGGCGTTTTAAAAAAGACGCAGGGACAATTGAAGCCTTATTAAGATGGGGTTCAATGTCAACAGAAATTGCAGATGTGCTGCAAGCTGCCGTTCGAGCAAGGTGCAACATAATAATTTCAGGCGGAACGGGCGCAGGTAAAACAACATTATTAAACAGTTTATCTGCAAGAATACCTTCAGGAGAAAGAATTATTACAATAGAAGATTCAGCCGAACTTTGCTTGCAGCAAGAACACGTTGTAAGGCTTGAAACAAGGCCGAAAAACATTGAGGGCGAAGGGGAAATTTCAACAAGAGATTTAGTTATAAACTCCCTTCGTATGAGGCCCGATAGAATAGTAATCGGTGAATGCCGTGGCGCAGAAACACTTGATATGTTACAAGCCATGAACACAGGCCACGATGGCTCATTAACAACGCTTCACGCAAACTCTCCAAGAGATGCCCTATCAAGGTTAGAGACCATGGTTTTATACGCAGGGGTTGACCTTCCAAGTAAAAATATTAAGCAGCAAATTTCATCAGCCATTAATATAATCATTCAAACATCAAGGCTTCAAGACGGTTCAAGAAAAGTAACAAGAGTTTCTGAAATTACAGGCATGGAAGAATCTGTTATTACAATGCAGGATATTTTTGTTTGGAAACAAACAGGCATGAGTGATAATGCAGTTATAGGAACCCATGTTTCAACGGGTGTAAGGCCTGAATTTATGAAAAAGATTGAGCGCATCGGAATTGAGATAAACAACAGAATATTTGATGCCAACTACAAACACACATACATAATAAAATCTTCAACGCAAAATGAAAACATTATAAGGCATAAAAGCCCGATAGTTGAGAAAAAAGACACACAAAATATTGAAGCCGTCAGAAAATCAATGGTTTCAAGAAGCGAACAGGAAGCTGACATTTTAAGAAGACTGCAAAGTAAAAATGGACGTAGATTTGATACTTAAACTCGGCGCTTGCGTTTTTAGCAGCATTTTAACTTATATTTGCGTAATTAATTTATGCAACTATTTTCATGTGGATGAAAAAGAAGTTGTAAAAAGGCTTATTGCAGTTAAAAACCATGATTTTAAGGGCAACAAACCAAACAACAATAACTTTGCAATGGCAAAATCAAACTTTCAGTTTAAGGTTTTTTCAAAAATGTTTAAAAATATAAAAATTGTTGAAAAAATAAAAGCACTGTTAGAGCAGGCAGATATTCCTTGGCAGGTGGATACTTTTGTTATTGTAAGTATTGTTTTAGGGTTAATTCCGCTTGTTCTTGCATTAATTTTTACGCCGCTTTTAATTGTGGTTTGTCTTGTGGGGCTTTTTGGGCCGTTTTTATATGCAAAATATAAAATTAAAAAAAGAACTCAATTATTCACCCAACAATTACCCGATGCGCTTGATTTGTTGTGTAATGCACTAAGAGCGGGGCATTCACTTTTTAGCGCTTTTGAAGTTATTGTAAATGAAATGCCAAACCCGATAAGCAAGGTTTTCAAAATTTTAACGGATGAAATTGCTTTGGGGGTAGATGTAAAAGATGCAATGAAATCACTTCAAAGAATGGTTCCGGGGTCTGTTGATTTAAGGTTTTTTACAACGGTTGTAATTTTACAAAGAGAAATCGGCGGCAACTTAATTAAACTTCTTGAAATTTTAGCGGGAACAATACGAGAAAGGTTTAAAATGATTGGCCAATTAAAAGCGCAAACAATGCAAGCAAGGCTATCAGGGATAATAGTTTCTGTAATTCCCCCTATTATTTGCGTTGTTCTTTTTATAATGGCGCCTGAGTATATGGATTATCTTACAAACCACATTTGGGGCAAAATTGCGCTTGGCGTTTCTGCGGTTTTAATGGTTATAGGGTATATTGTTATTAATAAAATTACGGATATTGAAATATAATGTTTGATTTTATAATGAAAATTTGTATATTGCTTGTAATGACCTTTATGACAGGGTTACTTGTTTATACAATTTTTAACAGAGACAGCAACTACCTGCTTGAAAGATTAAAAAGAGGCCATAGCGTTGTTAAAAGAAAAAGTATTTTAGATGATTTATTAGAAGTAATTAAGCCCTTTACGGTTGCCAATATGAAAAACAACAAAAATACGGGCTCAATTAAACAAATGCTTATTCAATTGGGGCTTCCTGCCAATGAAAACGACATTATGGACTTTGAAAACAGAAGAATGTTAAGGCTTATCATAGTTTTAATGGTAAGCACGGTTATAACATTTGTTTTTCTTCCGTTTTTAGACGCAGGCAAAGACGCAGGCTCCATAAAATTAATGCTTGGAACAGTTTTTATATGTCTTCCTTCTTTTGTTGCATATAAAAGCCCGACTTGGAACTTAAACACAAGAATTAAAAAGAAAGAAAAGGCTTTTGAAAAATTCTTCCCCGATGCAATAGACCTTCTTTGCGTTTGTGTGGAAGCGGGGTTAAGCATAGATAGCGCAATTGAAAGGGTTGGAAGAGAATTTACAAATTTTTCGCCTGAAGTTGGTGCTGAATTTAACAGAATTGCAAAAGATATTTTATCGGGTGTTTCAAAACAAGATGCCCTAAGAGGGTTATCCGAAAGAGTTCATAATAAAGATATTCAATCTTTTGTTGCAATCATTATTCAGGCAGATAAAATGGGCGCAAGTATATCATCCTCTCTTGCAATTTCTGCAGACAGCCTGAGAACAAAAAGGAAACAAAGGCTGGAAGCTTTGGTTTCTGCCGCAAGCACAAAAATGACAATTCCTTTGGTTTTATTTTTGCTGCCTGCAACATTTGCCGTCATTTTAACGCCTGCAATCATTCAGGTTGTAGAAAGCTTGGGTAAAATGAATGGCTTTAAGTAGTGATGAAAAATATATAAAAATGTGCTTTTCTCTTGCAAAAAAAGGGAAAAATGATGTTCTTCCAAACCCGATGGTAGGTTCTTTAATTGTTAAAGAAGGAAGAATAATTTCAAAAGGTTATCATAAAAAATACGGCGAATTTCACGCAGAAAGAAACGCCATTTTAAATGCAAAAGAAAACCTTGAAGGCGCAACCATTTATGTTAATTTAGAACCCTGCTCGTATTTTGGAAAAACACCCCCTTGTGCCGATTTAATAATAGAGAAAAAAATTAAAAGGGTGGTTTTTTCTTCATTTGATAAAAACCCGAAAGTAAACGGTGTAAAAAAATTAAAAGAAGCTGGAATTGAAGTTATAGGCGGTGTTTTAGAAAAAGAAGGGGATGAATTAAACAAGGTTTTTTTCAAAAATATAACAAAAAAAATTCCCTATATTGCGCTTAAAACAGCAACAACACTTGATTCTAAAATTGCAACTGAAAACTATAATTCAAAGTGGATTACAGGCGATAATTCAAGATTGGAAGTGATGAAATTAAGAAGCCTCTATCAAGCAATTATTACAGGCTCTAACACGGTTTTATCAGATAACCCCAAATTAACATCAAGAATAAAAGGGGGAATTAACCCTATTCGAATTATTATGGATAGAAAAGGGAAAATTCCCTTTGATTACAACGTTTTTGAAAATGACGGCACAAGAATTATATTAATTGATAACACAAAAAGAAAATGCCCAAGCCACATTGAAAAAATCGGCTTTTTAAATATGGATGAACTTTTAGAAAATTTATTTAATATGGGAATTTATTCCATTTTAATTGAATCAGGGTGCGGGCTGAATTCTGCCTTTTTAAAAGAAAAATGCGTTGATGAAATTTACCATTTTGTTGCCCCTAAAATTTTAGGCGGGGGAATTAACTTTATAGACGGTTTTAACCCCAAAAAAATTGATGAAAGTTTAATTGCATACGACCTTAAAATTAAAAAATTTGAACCCGATATTATGTTAAATTATAAACTTAAATATGAATAAATTATTGTTCAAAAAAAGCAATATTATCAAATTTTTTGCAAATTTCTTCCGCAACAAGATGAAGCTTTTTAATTAAAAGGTTTTTATTTAAAATAACGTCCAATAAAATTTCTGCTTCAAGATATGAATAATTTAAAATTTTTCCTAATTGTTCTTTTATATAAAGTTCCCTTGTGCTTAAAACAAAAAACCTTGCCGATATTTTATTTATTTTTGAATAATAAATTAAATATTCAATTCCTCTGTCAAAAATATAAAAAATTAAAGGTTCGTCTGCCATCTCCATTTCATTTAAAAATTTAATAAATTTATTCAGTGTTAAATTTTTATTGTTAAAAGGAATTGAAAAAGGCTTTTTATTTTTTTCTGAAATAATAAGTTCAAAATTTTTAGCATCAAAGTCAAAATTTGTAGCTTCAAAATTAATTTCAGAAATTTTAGTTGGGTTTGATGAATTAAGTTTTAATAAAATTTCTTCTTCAAAAGATGTTTTATTCAACAAAAACTCGAATTTTGGTTTTTCCATTTTTCAATTATCTTATAAAAAAATGCCTTTCTAAAATTAAGAAAGGCATTTAAACTCATCTATTCATCTATGCAAGATGAAATTATGTGGTCAATTTTTGCCTGCATATAATCCATCTTGTCTTCTAAGCCATCCATTCGGCTAATCAAGTTATCTTGTTTTTTCGTATTATCGTAGAATAAATCAATAAATTCTTTGATATCGAAAGTATCTGATTGTTTTTGAGTGAAAGCTTCCATTTTATTTATCATATCTTCGATTTTGGTTTCTTGCACTCTGTATTTTTTGTAAATTGCCATAATTGCTTCTTCAAGCTTTTGGGGCATTGCTTGGTTCTTTTCAGATTGAATTAACCTTGTTTTAAGGTCTTCCATTTTAATTTTTTCCGATTTTTCAATTTTCGCAGCCAAAAGGTCTATTTTTGCCGTTGCGTTTTTCAGCCAAGAATCAAAACGCATGATATCAGAACCTATAACTCTTGAAATTTTGGCGTTTTCAAGGTTTATATTTTTAAGTTCAACAAGCCTTGCGGCAAATTCTTTAAAGTTTGTTAATTTATTATTTTTTTCTAAGTTGAGCCTTATTTTTGCAATGTCGGATTCAACATCTGCCAAAGTATAGCCTTTGTTTTCGCCATTTTCCGTTTCTTCTTCATTTTTAATTAAAACAGATTCAATTTTTGCAAATTTGTTTGTAAATTCTTTTGAAATATCATTTAAAGTGGAATCTGCCCTTAATTTTAACTCATCTTTAATGATTTCATTATTGTGGTTTATTATTTCATAAATTCTATTATCAATTAATTTTTGAATATCGGTTAATTTATCCTCATATTCTGCTTGAAGCTTTTCTATTATGAAATCTACCCTGTTATCAAGCGCTTTTTTGTAGTCTTCATTTGTTCTGTTTATTGCTTCAATTGTTTTTTCATCCAAATTATTAAGTGAATTATCAATAACGCCTTCTAATACAGAAACTTTTTCCTGCATTTTTTCTTCAAAGGAATTCATTAATGTTTCAATAAGTTCGCTGTTGTCGTTTGCGCTTATTTTAGAAGTTAGAGAAGCTTTAATATCTTCCATTTCTTGTTTTAATTGGTCAATTAAGCCTTGAGCATTATTGCTTATTTCATTTTTAGCGTTTTGGACGTCATTTTTAAGGTTTGAAATGGAATTTTGAATTAATTCTTCTTTATTTTCGATTGATGAAATTATATTTTCTTTTATTGAATTTATTTGGTTTTTGGCATTATCAATATTTTCATTTATATTATTTGTGTTTTCTTCAATTTTTTCTATAATGCCGTTTTTTCTTGAATCTGAAGAATTATTCAGAGCATATACAATTGAATTTTTAATGCCTTCTATTTTTTCTTCATCAAAAATGGTTTTTAGTTCATTGTATAAAACTTCATTTTTAGAAGACGAAAGATTTTCAAACTCTTGAATTAAGGCTTCTTTAAGCTTTTGCAGGTCATCTTCATTTATGGTTTCTATATTTTCATTATTTGAAATTTGTTCTAAAAGCTGCTGGATTTTATTTTCAACATCGCTTTTAGCTTCAATATTTTCAGCTTTCAATTCTTGAATTGAAGTTTCAATATCTTCTTTGTTTGTTTTTGCGGTTTCATTTAAGTTTTCAATAAAGGCTTGAATTGAATTAACGCTTCTTTTTGTATCATCAAAATAATCTTTAAGGTTAAGGTCTGTTTTATTAATTGAATTTTCAAGGCTTTCTTTAATTGAATTAATATCATCAATTAATTTGTTGTTTTGTTCTTTTATATCATAAGTTTCAGCTGAAATTGTACTATCCAGAGCGGTTTTAATGTTGTTGACATTTCCGATTAAAATATCATACCCTGTTTTTAAATTGTTCATTTCATCAGCAAATGAAGCTTTGATTTCTTCTTGGGTTTTTTCAATTTCATTTTTTAATTCGCCGATTTTTTCTTTAGTTTCCGTAAAATCTGCCTTGTTGGAATTATTTAGGCTTGTTAATAAAGAATTTATTTCCGATTTAAGGTTATCTAAAATTTCTTTCGGGTTTTCATTTTCTCTTGAAGCCGAATTTTGGATGTTTGCTTCAATTGAATTAACGGCTTCCATTAAGCCTTGAATTGTATTTAACAATTCTTTTTTGTTTTCACTTGCAACATTTTTTAAATCTGATTTCAAAACTTCCAAATTTGCGCTTGTTGAATTAATTGCATTTTCAATGTTTTCAAAAGAAGCAGTATTGGAATCTGATGAATTTTCAATTTTTTCTTTTAAAAATTCAAAAGAATTGTTAATTGAAATTAATTTATCTTCCAAGTTGGATGAATTTTTTTCAATTTGTTCTTTTAATGTTGCTTCTATGGCTTTAATATTTTCATTTATCGAATTAATTGAAAATTCAATGCTAAGATCGCTTTTATTTTCGGCATTTGCAAGTTTTGAATTTATTTCGTTTGTAAAATCTATAATGGAAGTTAATTTTTCCATTAAGTTTGCATTGTTTTCGTTTAAAATTTCTTTAATTTTTGAATCGAAGGAATTAAGCTTTTCATCCAAATTTGAATTTATTGAACCGAATTCCATGCCAAGTTTATTTGTTAATTCTTCAATTGAAGAATTTAAAACGTTTGAAAGGTTTGAAATTTCTTCTATTTTAGAATTAAACGAAAGAAAATCGTTTTTAATTTGTTCGGAATTTTCTAAAATATCGGAAATATTGCTTGTTGTGGTTTTAATTAAGTTTATTCTTGCTTCTGAATTTTCTTTTGCGTTTATAATTTGCGCAAATTTTGAAACAATTTCTTTTGTTTGAACATCAAGGTTTTCTGTTATAAATGAAGTTAAAAGCTCGCTTTCTTGTTTCAGATAATTAACACTGTCCAATTGCATTTCATTTAATTGGTTTTTGATTAATTCTCCCAAAATTGCTTTTTGCACTTCGTTTGCGCTATCTGCTATAAGCTTTGTTTGGTTTTGAATTTCAACTTTTGTTTGCCTGATTTCATTTAACAAAGTATCTTGAAGGCTTGAATTGCCGGTTTTGCCGGTTTCTTCAACCAAAGTTTCAAGAGAAACTATTTTTTCATTCAATCTTGTTTCAAATTCATCAAACAGAGGAATTAAAATTTCATTAAAGGAAGCCTGCTTGTTATCAGATAAAATTGAACCCTTCAAAGCTTGAATGTTATCTAAAATTAAGCTTTGCGCCTGTTGAACAAGTTCTTTTGTAATGTTGGAATTATCTATATTGCAGGATAAAATGCTTTGTTCCAAATTGTTTAATTGTTCCGAAACGGGGTTTTCCAAAATTTTTCCGATTAAATCGGATATATTTTCCATTTGTTCTTTTAATTCAAGAATTTTTGTTTCATTTAAAGAATTTGAAGGAATATTTAAAAGGTTTATTTTATCTGTAATTTCATTAATTGAATTAATTAAGCTTTCATCTAAAGATTCAATTTTGTTTTGAACAAAGCCGCCAAAGGTGTTGAGGTCTTCTTTAACGTTTGTTTGAACATCTTTAACTTCTGCTTGAAGCTCAATAACAGAGCCTGTTAATCTTGAACCTTGAGAATTAATATCATCTCTGATTGAATTTGCAACTTCATATAATTCGCTTACAAAATCAATGTTGTTTGTATTGGATGAAGTTGGCTGAACATCGCTTTGTAATTCATTTATTGAATTTATAACCCTTTGAATTGAAGTTGAATTTTCACTTCTTGTATCTTCAATTTTTTTGTTTATATTTTCAATATTTTCATTTAATGAAATGAACGAATTTTTAATTTCTTCAAAATTGTTTTCAGATGAAGCGTTTGAATTAATTTCTTCTTTAATTGAATTTACAAGGTTTTTAATTTCGTTTAATTTGTTGTCATCCTGCACTAAATTATAAAGAGAATTAATTGCTTCTTTTATGTCATTTGAATGTTGGCCGTTTTCGTTTTGGCTTTCATTGTATTTTTGGAAAAGATTTTCAATTAAGGCTTTAATTTCTTGAATTGAAGAAATATTTTCACTTAAATTTAAAATTGCATTTTCATAGTTTTGAGGGTCAAATTCACCCGAGCTGTTTGAATTTATATTTTCTTTAATGGAATTTAAGCTGTTTCTGATATCATCAAGTTTATATTCATCTTGCAGCTTTTCATAAATTGTTTTTAGTGCATCTTTAATGTCTTCTTGGGTTTTTCTGTCTTCATTTTGTTTTTCATTATAAAGCCTTAAGTTTTCTTCAATTGAAGCTTTAATTTCACTTAGGGCATAATCTAAATTTTTAATTGAAACAAGCTCTTCGCCAATGTTTTCAACAAGGTTTAATCTTTCATTTAAGTTTGAAATTTTATTATCTAAGCCATCTGTTAAATAGCTTCTGATGAAGTTTAATTTTTCATCCAAACTTGAAAAGTCAATTTTATCGTTAATTGAATTTAGGGCTGAATATAAGTTATCGGGGTTAATTGAGGATGAAACTTCATCTATTTTATCTAAAAGTCTTTCCGTATTTGAAATTTCAAGAAGTTTATCAATTTTTTGGTTAATTAAATTAATGGTTTCATCTTTATTTAAAAGCTCAATTTGTTCTTTTATGGGGGTAAAATCCAATGACGATTTAATTTGGTCTATTTGAATTAAAAGGGTATCAATATCTAAGTTTGATTTTAGGCCATCTATTGCATTTGCTAAATTTTGAATATCTTCATTATTGCTTAATGAATTTAGGCCATCTTTTAAAATTTCCAATTCGCCTTTTAGAGAATTAACAATTGTTATTGCATTTTCTCTGTTTTGTTTTTGAATTTCTTCTTTTACGGTTGAAAATCTTTCGTTCAAGCCTTCTTGCATTGAATTTTTGGCTTTTTGAACTTCATCTGTAAGATTGTTAATGGCTTCATTGTTATCAAGAGTGGAATTTACAACCGAATTTGAAATTTTATCGAATTGAACATCCATTGAAGCTATAACATCGTTTAATTGAGTATTTATGGCTGAATATACATTATCTTTAAATTCTGCAATTGAATTATAAAGCCTTATTATATCTTCATTAACGTTTGAATTATTTTCAAGCTTAATGCTTTCCAATTTGCTTATGATGTTGTTTAACTGCCCCTGAAAAACGGTTTTAATGCCATCTTCATTGTCATCTGTATATTGGCGTTTAAATTCACTTATAAGGCCTTGGGTTTGGTTAATTTTATCTGCAATAATTTCAAGGTCTGCTTTTGTTGTTGTATCAATAATGGTTTTATTTAATTGATTAATTGCATTTTGAATATAATCAAATCTTTCTGTTGTTTGGGCGGAAGATGATTGTTTAACAAGGTTTTTAATTTCATCTTGCTTGTCATTCACTGCATTCATTGCAGAAACCAAAACATTTTGGTTGTTTTCAACAGATTCCATAAAATATCTTAAGCGTTGAATGTCTTCTCTGTTGCCAGAATTTTCAACTCTTCTTAAAAACTCTTGGAAATTATTATTTAAAACTTCAACAATGCCATCATATGATTTTGAAATTGAAACAATTTCATCAGCAAGCCTTGAAACTTGCCCTGCGCTTGTTGAATTTTTAATTGAATCAAACGCTTTAATTAAATTTTCTGTTTGAAGCTCTTGAGAATTCATTTTAGAATGAAGTGCTTCAATATCGTTTAAAATTCTTGTAATTTCAGAATCTGTTTTTGAATTTTGAACCGTTTTTTCAATCGAAGCGGCAAATTCTTCAAATAAAGAAAGCCTTTCTTGAATATCTTTGTATTTTTCATTTAAGGCATTAATTAAAGCCTCTGACATTTCATCGGTAATTTTATTAATGTTAAGTTCGTTTGAATCTTCAACCCGTTTAACAAAACTGTTTAAAACATTGTTTAAATCGGACGCTTCAACAAAAGGCTTGTTTGATAAACCCTTAATAACATCCGTTAATTCGCTAACTTTTACCTCTAAATTATTATTCATGCTCATAACTTAATTTAGCCCAATCTCTTAGAAAATATCCCTGTTAATAACATTTATTTTAGCGTAAAGTCTGCTTTTTGGCTAATTTTTACAGTTTCTTTACAACTTAAACCATAGCTTTCACCATTTCTAAATCTTTTAAAGTCAATGCCCTTGGGGCATCAGGCTCTGTTGAATGTTTTCTTAAAAGATATGAAGGGTGAAAAATGGGAACAAGCTTTATGCCGTTTTTATATTCAAAAACTTGCCCTCTTATTTTTGTAATTGTAAGTTTTTTATCTTTTATAAACGTTTCAACTGCCGTTGAACCGCATAAAATTATAACTTTTGGTTTTACCACTTCAATTTGTTTGAATAAATTACCCTCGCAGGCTATTTTTTCATTTGGTAAGGGTTTTCTGTTCTCCGGCGGCCTGCATTTAACTGTGTTTGCAATGTATAGGTCTTTTTTTCTGTCTATTCCCGCTTTTTCCAATAATTCATTTAAAAATTTGCCCGCGCGGCCTACAAAAGGAAGCCCCAATTTGTCTTCATCAGCTCCGGGGGCTTCTCCTATAAGCATAATTTTGGCATTTTCAGAACCGTCTGAAAAAACGAGCTTGTTTCTGCCCAAATGCAATGGGCATTTTGTGCAATTTTCCAGTTCTTTTTTTAATTCATCAAGCATTAATACGTTTTATATTCCTTTTCAAACCCAAAAAGTGAACTTACGGATTGATCATCATGGATTCTTGAAATTGCTTCCCCTAAAAGTGGTGCAACCGACAATTGGGTAATTTTTTCAGGAATATATTCTGATGTAGTTAATGGAATTGTGTTTGTAACAATAACTTCTTTAATAGGAGCATCGTTTAACCTTTGAAGAGCAGGGCCTGAAAATACAGGGTGAACCGCACAAACGTAAACTTCTTTTGCGCCTTCTCTTATTAAAAGTTTGCTTGCTTCACAAATTGTGCCTGCAGTATCAATCATATCATCGAACATAACGCAAATTTTGCCTTTAACATCGCCTATAACATGGTCTGCAACGGCAACGTTATGCTGGGTTCTTCTTTTATCAATAATTGCAAGAGGGCAAGCAAGTTGTTTTGCAAATGCTCTTGTTCTTTGAACACCGCCTGTATCGGGGGATACTGCAACAAGTTCATCGTGGTTTAAATTTAGCTTTTTAATGTAATCTACAATAATATTTGTTGCATAAATGTGATCAACCAAAATGTTGAAAAAGCCTTGAATTTGACCTGTGTGTAAATCCATTGCAAGAACTCTTGTAGCCCCTGCAGTTGTTAAAAGATCTGCAACAAGTTTAGCCGTAATTGCTTCCCTGCCTGAGGTTTTTCTGTCTTGGCGAGCATAGCCATAATATGGAATAACGGCCGTAATTGTTTTTGCGCTTGCTCTTTTAAAAGCATCAATTATAATTAAAAGCTCAACCAAATTTTCGTTAACGGGGTTGCATAAAGGTTGAACAACAAAAACATCATCACCCCTTATTGAATCTTGAATTTGAACGTAAATTTCGCCGTCAGAAAAGTTTTTAATAATCATCGGGCCAACGCTTGTGCCTAAATATTTGGCAATTTCATCGGCCAAAACTGTATTTGAGCGGCCTGAGAAAAGTTTTATATCATGGGTGGGCAGAACGTTTGTTTTTCTTTCTAAAACAGCTTCTACACTTTCTTTCATTAATTTTCTCCTTTTTTATTTAACGTAATTTTCAATTTCTCTTTGTTTTGCTCTTGTTATACCAAGTGAATTTGCTTTTATATCCGATGTAATAACAGAGCCTGCGCCAATAAGTGCATTTTCGCCAATTTCAACAGGGGCAACAATAACTGAATTTGAACCGATTGAAGCCTTATTTTTAATTACCGTTTGCGATTTAATTTTTGTTCTTGAATCATAGTTTGCAGTAATTGTGCCGGCACCTATATTCACGTTTTCGCCAACTGTGCTATCTCCAACATAAGATAAGTGGCAAATATTTGTGTGGCTTTGAACATTAGCTTTTTTAAGTTCAACAAAATTTCCGATTTTCACAAAATCTGCTATTGTGCAATCACCCCTTAAATGTGCAAAGGGGCCAATTTTACAGTTCTTGCCGATTTTATTTTTGCCTTCAATAACAACTGATGGCAAAATAACCGTTTCAGGCTCGATTGTGGTTTCAGGTGAAATATATGTGGTCATTGGGTCAATTATGGTGACACCCGATTCCATTAATTCGTCTAATTTCCTTTGCTTCATTATAGATATTGCTTCTGCTAAATTTTTTCTTGAGTTTATGCCGAAAATTTCATCTGCTGATTCTAAAACGTACGGGCAAACTTTTTTTGAACCTTTTTTTGCTAATTTTATTAAGTCTGTTAAGTAATATTCTTTTTGGTTGTTATCGTTTTTAATTTCATCAATATATTTGCCTGTTGTTTCCCAATTTATGCAATAAATGCCTGCATTTACTTCTTTTATTTTTTTAATTTCAAATGTTGCATCTTTTTCTTCAACAATTTCAGATACATTATTTTCATTATCACGAACAATTCTTCCATAACCGAATGGTTCATCAAAAAATGCAGATACAACCGTTATATCTGCATTATTTTCATTATGAAATTTTACGATATTTTGAATTGATTTTGATGTAATTAAAGGGGTGTCGCCACACAAAATTAAAATATTGCCTTTAAAATTTTGTATTTTTTCACTTGCACATTTTATAGCATGGCCTGTTCCCAATTGTTCTTTTTGAAAAACAGAAACGGTTGAGGGGTAATTTTTAGCTAAATATTCATCAACTATTTCTCTTTTATGGCCTGTTATAACAATGTTTTCCCTAGCTCCCGCTTCAATTACGGAATCTAAAACTCTTGCAACAAGCGGCTTATTAAAAATTTCATGCATAACCTTAGGAAGTGAAGATTTCATCCTTGTTCCTTTGCCTGCCGCCAAAATAACCGCTTTTAAATCTTTTTCCATTTTGAAACCTTTTTTAAGGCGATTTTCCCATGAAAAATAATGAAAATGAAGTTAAATTTGAGTTTTGTTAAGTTTATTAAGCAATTCTTTTAAAAGAAGATTATCAGGATAGTTTTTAATTCCTTCTTCCAGGGCATTTTTAGCGGCTTCAAAGTTGCCCCTATCTAAATAAAGAGTGCTTAATTGAATATAATCTTCAGGAAATTCAGGCGTTAAATTTAAAATTGTTTCAACCGTTTTTTTAAAATTTTCATTATCTTGAATACTTTTATAGCAAATGGCAAGGTTGTTTAAATAAATAAAGCTGTTTGAATTTATTTTAACTGCCTTTTCAAAATAATTAACGGCTTGAGAATAATTTCCCCTTTTATAGTTTGCAAGCCCAATATAATTTGAAGCTTCCGCTTCTAAAAAATCATTGCCGCCTATAAGAAAAGATAGTGCATTTACTGCTTTTAGGTAATCTTTTTGAAATAAATAAATTTTTCCTAATTCCAAATAATATTCTTTTTCATCTCTGTTTAATTCAATAGCTTGTAAAATATATTCTTTTGCCAAATTAAAATCTTTATCTAAAATGCAAATTTTAGCCAAATAATATAAAATATCAGGCGAATCATTTAACTGCGGTTCAATTTCAATTGCTTCTTTTAAATAATTTTTTGCACTTTTTGGGTCGTTATTTTGAATTGAAATAATGGTTAAACCAATATATGCTTCAAAACAATCGGGGTCATATTTTATGGCATCAAGAAGCGCAAGCTTTGCTTCGCTTAATTTATTTGCGCGCCTATATATTTCATATTTTAAAAGGGAAATTTTAGCATCCAAATCCCCTTCAAGGTCTATTTTTTTAATTGTTTTTAAGGCTCTTTTTATTTCATTATTTTTATATTGTTCCAATAAAAGGTTATAGCTTTCTTCACTATATGAATAAGAAGGAAGGCAAAAACCAAACAATATGAAAAATATAAAAAGCTTTTTTAGCATTAAATATACCTTGAAATTAATTCAATTACTTTTTTATGGATATTTTCAATTGTATCATCAGCATTTATTACTTTAATTCTATCGGGTTCTTTTTTGGCTAATTCCAAATAACCAAACCTAAGCGCTTTATGAAATTCCAAACCTTCTTTTTCTAAGCGGTCTTTTTCGCCCTGAAGCCTTTTTTGCGCAATAGTGGATTCAATATCAAAAACAATTGTTAAATCAGGCTTTAAGCCTTTGGTTGCAATTTCATTTAATTTATTTATTTGGTTAATATCTTGTTTTCTTGCATACCCTTGATATGAAACGGTGGAATCAATAAATCTGTCGCATAAAATAATGTAGCCATCATCTAACATCGGTTTTATTTCAAATTCTGTGTGCTGGGCTCTATCTGCCAAATATAAAAAAGTTTCTGCAACATCAGATACAGGCTTTTCATAGTGAAGAAGAATTTTTCTAAGTTCAACTCCAAGCTCTGTTGCACCCGGTTCTCTTGTTTGAATATTTTTTATATTCTTTTCATCCAAATATTTTTTTAAAAGTTCAATTTGGGTGGTTTTGCCGCAGCCATCCGCCCCTTCAAATGTAATAAAAACGCCCCTTGCCATAAAATTACTCCAAAAAATATTAATTATATTATCTGAAAAAAAGTGAAAAACTTCAAGAAAATTTGCTAATCTTTACCAGTATATTTTAATTGCATTTCTAATAAAGCTTGCAATCTCATTACTTTCAGAACTTACATGGTTTAACAAAAAAATAACCTCTTTAATTTGAACTGCACCCTTAACAGAATTGGCTTTTAATTTCATCAAAAGGGAATGGATTTCTATATTTAGCGCAAGCAGTTCATCAATCATTTTTTTAAACTCTTTTGTAATTACAAAATCTTTATCTTTCATATTTATACGTTCATTAGAAGGTAAATAGAATGTATTAAATAATTTAGCGATTTTTTATAATTTTGACAAATAGTACATTTTATTGAACGCACAAAATAATTGCAGGTTTTATTATGAAGAAAAAGCTAAAGGCAAGCGGAAACGGATGGGAATTTTATTTTTCAAAGCCATTGTTGAAACTTTTAGGCTATGACCCAAAAGAAGACAAGGTTTTAATAACATCCAAAAACGGCGCAATTTTTATAAAACCTGTTTTTGAAAAAGATATTGAAAAATATAAAAATAATATGGTAAGAACCTTTCAAAAAAGCGGCGGCAGTTTTGGAATATATTTTCCAATAGAACTAATTGAAATTTTGGAAATAAACCCAAGTGTTGATTTTCTTAGTGTTGAAATTGATGAAAATATTTTAGTAATTAAAAAATATTTAGAAAATGGCAATATATAAACGTTTCCGCCCGTTCGTTTCAATTTGTAAAAATAAAATTACAATTAAAGTTTTTTTAAAAGTTTTAAATTATAATGTTATCAAATAAGATTCATTAACAAACATTTTTATTAGATTTTAAGAGGAAGTTTTCAAGTGGAAACAACAAAAACCAATTACCCCGATGAAATAGTAAGCGCTGGACAATTATTAAGAATACTTGATTCCGATGCAAGAGAAATTTCCGCACTTTGCCAAAGGGCTTGCTTAAGGCCAAAAAAAGACGGCTTTGGCAACATATATTTTTCCAAAGGCGATGTTGATGTTTTAAGAAAAGTTAAAGAATTATATGAGCATACAAAAAAATTGCAAGAAGAAAGAAGCCACCAAGGGGCTGAAAATTTTGCAAGTGAAGCTCGCACAAAAGAAAACAAATTAAAAAAATTAAGAGATGAATCAATTTTAAGAAATAAAGCAGAAATGAAAGAAAAAGAAGTTTTAATGGCAGAAGAAACCTTTGCTCCACAAAAAAGTTTACCTGCAAAAAATGATTCCATAAAACTTGAACCGATTAATGCAAACGTTCAAACTGCTTTTATTAAAAGAATAGATGCTGTTGAAAACAATGTAATTAATAAGATTACGGATGTTTTATCAGAAAAATTAGACGGGCTTGATGAAGTTATTGTTGAATTAATTAAAGCAAAAACAGAAAACGAAACCTTAAGACAAAAGGTGAACGAATTAAACAAAGAAAACTTTGCTCTAAAAACCGAAAATTCAAGCTTCAAGCCTGTTGGCCTGGGCTTTTACGTTAAAAAACCAACGGATGAATTTACATTTTAGATGAGCAGTCTTTTAAGAAGTTTTTATCACAATTTAAAAGAACCAATAATAATTTATGATACAATTCAAGGCACGTTTTACCAAAACAAAGCGTGCCAGAATGTTTTTAACATAAAAACAAATTCAAACGATATTAAAAATTTAAAAAAAATAGGCTATAAATTTCATTTCGATTTTTGCATTTTAAATGGCGACATTACAAAAACCCCGTTTGATGAAGCGGTTGAATCAAAATTGTCTTATGTAACTTATGGCATTTACCAAAAAACGGAAAATAAATTTCTTTATTTTGTTATAAAAGCTTTTTCAATTAAAAAATATCGAATAATTTATTTCTACGATTGCACAAAAGATTTAGAGTGTGAAAAAGTTTTTGAAGAAAACGAAAAATTAAAAATTCAAAACCAAGAATTTTCAAACATTAATTCAAAAGCGCAAAACCAAGCGGTTAAAATGGCCCTATTAAACAGAATTTTAACAAGCCTCTCTAAAACCCTTGATATAACAACATTAATTGAAACCACCTTAAAAGAATTGAGCATAATTTTTGGCGCAAACAAGCTTTATTACGCTAAAAAAATTAATGAAAACGAATTTAGGGTTGAATTTAACTATCCTGAAAATAAACCTTCCGAAGATAAAATTTTATATTACGGAAACAAAATTGTAGAAACAATTAAAAATAATCAACCCAATATTATGACAAGCTTAAAAGACCATGACAGGTCTAAAACTACCATGAAAACAAGCTTAAACAGAATTATAATGCCCATCTACAAAGGAAGTGAGCTTTTTTCCGTTATTGTTATTTTTACATCCAAAAAAAATATAACGGAAGAAGAAAGGGAGCTTTTAGTCAGCATTTCAATGCAGGTTTCAAACGCAATTTTAAGTGCGGGCTTGTTTATGGAAGTGAACAAACAAAAAGAAGAACTTCAAAAAACCTTAAACGAATTAAAAGAAACCCAATTGCAATTGATAAATTCTGAAAAAATGGCGTCTTTAGGGCAATTAATAGCTTCTGTTGCCCATGAAATAAATACTCCCTTAGCTTCAATTTCAGCTAACAATGAAATTTTATACAAATTAACAAATTCAATTAAAGAAAAAATAGACCCTGATTTATTTGAAACCTTTGAAGATATAAACAGCATTGATAAAGAAGCAATTAAAAGAATTACAAACTTGGTGCAATCGCTAAAAAGGTTCGTAAGGCTGGATGAAACGGTTAAACAAAGGGCAAATATTAACAAAGAACTTGACCTTACCTTAGAAATTTTAAGACACAAAACAAAAAAAGGCATTGAAATTGTTAAAGAATATGGCGAAATAGAAGAAATTGATTGCTACCCCAATATGCTAAATCAGGTTTTTTTAAACATTTTAATGAATGCAATTCAAAGCATTGAAAAAGAAAAAACGGAAAACCCTGAAAAGATAGGAAAAATAATTATTTCAACAAATAAAAAAGATAATTTTCTTGAAATTAAAATAACGGATAACGGCTTTGGAATTAAAGAAAATGACAAAAAGAAAATTTTCTTGGCAGGCTTTACAACAAAAAAAGTGGGCGAAGGAACAGGCCTTGGGCTTGCAATTTGTAAAAAAATTATAGAAAAGCACGAAGGAAAAATTACATTTACTTCAAAACAATTGAAAAACGGGGAAAAAGCCACAAGTTTTATAATTTTGCTCCCGATTAAAATAAGTTAAATGGGGTACTGTTCAAAAAAACAAAAATGTGGTAATATAAAAGTGAAATGTGGGTGAAGATTTTTTGTGTTGATTAGCGCAATTTTTTTTCATTTCATGTTTTATACATACGGGGGAAGTTGTTATGATAAGTCCAATTCAGCAGAATGTTGTTTTTAAAGGCGGTAAGGCAGGTAAAAGTTCAGAGGGCTTTACCGGAAATAAGCCTGCAATTCAGCCTCAAAGAAGCGTTAGAAGCGATTATATGGCAGCAATTAACAATGTTTTGAAATTGCAGCAAGGCGCTAAAGACAAATTTAATTCAACAACAGGCAATAATTTAGACACTATTGCTTAAAAACTTTAAATACAAAATAACCGGATAATTTATCCGGTTATTTTTTAATATTTGAAATTAATTTCTTTTGTTACAATTCATATTGCACAAATTCCATTTTAAAAATTTATTATTAAAACTGCCATAACCTAAATATTTGGCGCCATCTCCCCTGCAGCCTTGAAATTCTTTGTTTAATTCGCCTTCAATTTCAAGCAGCCTGTTATATTTGGCATTCCTTTCAGACCTTGTAATTGAACCTGTTTTAATTAACCCTGAATTAACACCAACCGCTAAATCAGAAATAAAACTATCTTCGGTTTCACCCGAACGGTGTGAAATTATTGTTTTATATCCGTTTATTTTTGCTAATTTAATACAATCAAGAGTTTCAGTTAATGTGCCAATTTGGTTTGGTTTAATTAAAATTGCATTTGCCAAATCGTTTTCAATGCCTTCCGCCAACAAGTTTACATTTGTTGTAAAAAGGTCATCGCCCACAAGAAGGCATTTTTGAGCCAATTTATTTGTTATAATTTTCCAACCTTCATAATCTTGTTCTGCCATTGGGTCTTCAACTGAAATAATCGGGTAATCTTCAATTAAATGTTGAATATATGTTGCCATCTCCATACTGTTTAATTTTAAATTTTCGGATTTTATTTCATAAATGCCGTCATTATAAAATTCGCTTGATGCAACATCTAAGCAAATTTTAATTTCTTCTGTTGAATAGCCCGCTTTATTGATTGCTTCAATTATTAAATCAAGAGCTTCTCTTGTTGAATTAAGGTTTGGCGCAAAACCGCCTTCATCACCGACAGAGGTTATCATATTTTCTTTTTTTAAAATTTCTTTAAGGGAATAAAATGTTTCAACCGCCATTCTAAGCCCCAAATGAAAGCTGTCTGCACCTGTTGGCGTTATCATAAATTCTTGAAATTCAAGGTTATTATCAGCATGAACGCCGCCATTTAAAATGTTTACCATAGGGGTTGGCAAAATGTTTCCGTTAATTCCGCCTAAATATTTGTATAAAGGAATATTTAAAAATTTTGAAGCAAGCCTTGCACTTGCTAAAGATACCCCTAAAATTGCATTTGCGCCTAAGTTTTTTTTGTTTTGTGTGCCATCTTGTTCAATTAAAATTTCATCTATTTTTCTTTGTTCTAAAATTGATGTTCCGATTAATGCCTTAGATATTTTTTCTTTAACATTTTTAACTGCACCTAAAACACCACGTCCCATATAAACGGTTTTTTCATCATCTCTTAATTCAAAAGCTTCATTAATGCCTGTTGATGCGCCTGATGGAACTGAAGCTTGCGATATTAACCCTGAATTAAGTTCAATTTCAACAGAAATTGTGGGAGTTCCCCTTGAATCTAAAATTTGCCTTGCGTTAATATTTTTAATTTTATCTTGCATAAAACCCTCCTTTTTAAAAAATATAAAAGGGTGCAAAATAGCTTGCAATTAGATTATCGGGGGTAATCTTTATAAACCTTTACTTTGATATAAAGATTATATTAAAAAAAACGGGTTTAGGTTTTTTTTCACTTATAATTCAAAATATAAGAAATCTTGATAAAGGAGAAGAGATGCAAGCAGTAATCGCCACAAGCACAATTAGAGAAATTAAAGATATTAAATTTGAACTTTCAACTTTATTTGAAAAATTAAACAGCGCAGATAACAGCCTAAAAAGCGCAATTGAAAATGAAATTGTTAATTATGGCGATTTGGCAATTGAATTTCTTATTGACAAATTAACCGGTTCAAAAGGCGTTCAAAGAGGCGTTGCCGCTATGAGCTTAATTAGAATCGGTGAAAATGCAATTAAACCTTTAAGACAATTGGCAGATGCAAACAAAAACTTTGTTTGGGTCAGCGATTATATTATTAAAGAAATCGAAGGAACTTTCTAACCCTTTTCTCATAATATCCGTAAAATCCAACCCCCTTGCCTTTTTTAGCAAAAAAATATCGGATGGGACTATAAAACAAAATTAAATAACCCACAAAGATAGTCTATAGAGGCAATGAAGATAATATTTTAAAAGTGCATAATTCAACTAAAGCTAAATAGTTAATTATGCACTTTTTGCATGAACAAAAATATTTCTTTAATAAAAGGAGGAAAGATGACCACAAAAAAATTCTTTTTGACAGCTACTTTAGTTGCTACCGTTTTTGCCTTTACGGTACCTGTAAGTTTTGCTGCATGCCCGACAGGTGGCGCTTGCCCTGTTGAATCAGTTCAAAAGGTAACGCCTGACACTGCAACTTGTTCAAAATGCAAACAAGAAAAAGACAAATGCAAATGTAAAAAGGCAAAAAAAAAGAAGTGCGACCCGTGCGAAACGGGGGCGGCAGCACCGTGCGACCCTTGCCAAAAGGCAATGGATGATTGCAAATGCAAAAAAGATAAATGTGCAAAACCTTGCTATGATGATAGCAAAGTAAACACAAACCTTCAAACTTATACTTACCCTAATTCTGTTTATTCAACCGCAAACAATGCAGTTGTAGGTGAAGCAAACAATTCAGCAATTATTAAAGATTCAAAAATGGGTGTAATTGCGGGTGTTCCAATTGAAGATAACTGCATAACAGGTGCAGCAGCCCCAATTTTAGATGAAAAAATTCTTCCAAAAAGCGCTTGCTGCCCTGAACCAAACATTCAATCACCAAACACAATGAAGGCTATCTACAAAGAAATGGAACCTTGCTGCAATTCTAAATCTGATTGCGGCTGTATGACAGGTGGCGCTTCTGGCATGTTTGATCAAAAATACCCCGATGTTCCAAACAATTATTGGGCATCAGGCGATATTAACCGCTTAACAGACCAATGCGTTGTTGTGGGATATCCTGATAATATGTTTAAACCCAATAAAAATATCTCACGTGCTGAAATGGCGCAAATGGTTGTAAAGGGCTATAACCTTGAAAACACACCCTTAACTGCTTCCGGCGATTTTAAAGATGTTTCGAAAAACCACTGGGCATATGAAGCAATTAATAAAGGTGTTTCATCCGATATGTTAGCAGGCCACCCGAACGGTAAATTTATGCCAAACAGCCCAATTACAAGATGCGAAGCTATGAGCATTTTATCTAAAGGCGTAAACTGCCCGATGGATGCTTGCAAAGCTGATGAAATTTTAAGCAAATATCAAGACGGCAACCAAGTTCCCGCTTGGGCAAAAGAACATGTTGCAAAAGCAATTGACAACGGCGCCCTAAAAGACAGCCAAACACCCAATAAAATTAGGCCAAAAGACAATGCAACACGTGCCGAAATATCATCAATGCTTCAAAACGTAAGAATTGCAGGGGGCTATGACACTGCTCAAACAAAAACGGCAATCGGCCCTTCTAAAACAACTTATGTAGAAAAAGAAACACCCGTTTGCATTCCTACTTTATCTTTAGAAATGAAAGATATAATTAACGCTAAAAACGCAAACGTAGGTGAAAGATTTGCAGCAGTTACAAAACACGAAATTACAATAGACGGTGTTACATTCCCTTGCGGAAGCCGAGTAAACGGCAAAGTAACAGAAGTTGTAAGGCCGTCTAAATGTGATGACGGCGCACTTAAGCTTGCATTCACCGAAATTGTTGATTGCAACGGCTGTAAACACCCATTGCCAAAACAAGTTTTAACCGCAAGAATTGAAAAACAAAAAGATGTAAACGGCATTATAAGATTTATTGAAATGCCATTTACTTTGGTTGGTTCAACCTTAGGTAACGTAGGCAGAACCGTTGGCGGCATGCTTGTCGGCCTTGGCAACGCATCTGAAGCATTGTTAGACCAAGTTGGCACAGGTACGGGCGAATTGCTTTCAGCTAACTTCAAAGCCGCAGGCAGAAGCTATGGCGATGGCATTAAAACAACCCTTAAAGCTCCTGTTGACTTAACAAGAACCGCTCTATCAGGCACTATGGGCTTGTTCCAAAACGCAGGCGATGAAATTACCTATGTTGTAGATGGTTCCGGTAACAGAATCTCAAGGGTTAACCCCAAAGAAACCGTTACTATTGCCTTTGGTAACAACTAAAAAACAACGATTTTATAAAATAAAATTCAAAAAGGAACGGTTTGTTGTTTTGACCTCCTTTAAGGGCTTCTTTAACAAAAGGGGCCCTTTTTAAATTTTTATTTTAACAATTGCCTTTTTAACCGTTTTGTTTTCGTTTTCATAGTTCATACAGGGGCTGTGAACATCATCAGGATACAAAACAACAAATTTGTTTTTTTCCAAATAAACAACGTTTAATTTTTTATCCGTTTTTTCAAAAAATTCAATGTCTTTTTCATCATTATATTCAACATTAACTTTTAAGTTGTTTCTATCTGTTATATAAACTTTTTCTTCCCCTTGAATTAAAAATTGAATATCTATATATTTTCTATGGGCTTCAAGTTTAATTTCACTGTCATCTCTTGTTTTGTATTCATCAATGTTTATAAATGCATTATCTGAAATTATATGGCGCCCTGTTGAAATATTTGGGTCTATATTTAAAATAAAATTTTTAACAATTGGGTCAATTTCATATAAATCAAAATTTTTAAAATCATCAAATATCATAGTTTTTTCCCTTTATAAAATATAACTGCCATAGAGCCTTTATCTTCAAATTTTTCAATTGGAATATAATTATCTAAAATAAACCTGCAAATATTAAATGCATAAGTATTGCAAATTTCCCCTTTGTCATAGCTTCCTGTTTGCATATTGGTTACAATAAAATAATCAGGCGCAATTTTTTTATAATGTTCAATTATATTTTCTTCGCCAAAGCCTTCTGTATATAGTGGAATTAAAGAGTTATAAAACCCATCTGGGGTATTTTTCTTATTTGTTAAAAAGTTTATAATTAACCCTTCAGGCAAAATTAAAATGTTTGGGTTTTCTTCTTTTATATTATCAATATAGCCTATTATATCGCTTGTAATTTTTCCCCATTCATTAACGGTTGTAATTGTTCCTTTATTTGTTTTAATTTCACCTTGCATGTTAATTACCCAAGATAAATTTGTTAAAAGAAAACTTGATAGCATTACAAGCAAAAATATATTGATTGAATTAACCAAATTTTTGTTCGAATTATTTTTTAACAAAATAAAAAATGAAATTAAAATAGATGGGGCATAATAAATTCCATAATTAACATGGGATAAACCCCACAAAGATTTTAAGCTGATTGAAAGAGAGCTTAAAATAACAATATTTTCTAAAAAGCTGTTTTTATTAAACCTTAAAACAAACAAAACCAAAGTTAAAAATGTTAAAAAGAGGTAATCTGTTTGTTTTATATAGGTAGAGCCCAAAATAAAACAAATTAAAACAACAATTATAGCTAAAATTTTTAAAAATAAATTCTTTTTGTTGAATAAATAAACAGATGGAATTATAAAAATTAAATAAAATAAATCAAAAATAAACGAATCAAACCACCCCATCCAAACTTTATTTGTATAATACACCCCTTGTGTAACATAAAAAGTTTTCATAGCATTAGTTAAGGTGAAACTTTTAATCACGCCCATCATATGGAATAAATCCGAAATTTTTAAACCTTGAATAAAAAGAATTAAAAATGAAAAAACAATCGGAGTTAAATAGCTTAAATATGATTTTAAAATTAATTTCCAATTTTTTGTTTTTAAAATAACAATTGTTAAAGGAATAATATAAAGCAAAAAGTCATATTTATTTATAAAAGATAAGCCCCCAAAAAATGAAGCTAAAATTAAATTTTTTTCTTTTTTGTTTTCAATAAATTTGATTAAAAAATAAAGAGAAACCAAAAAGCAAACAAGCCCAAATAAAACAGCATAAGAATACGGAAGGGTATAGTTAAAAATTCTTGTGGCTAAACACCCGATTATAATTACAAACAATGTTATTGAAATTGAAACAAAATCAGATAAAAATTTCTTTGAAATTAAATAAACAAAAGAAACAATTAAAAGAGCCGATATTGTTCCAATTCCATATAAAGTATTAAGGCTTTCGCCAAAAATTTTATATAAAAGGGCGTTAAATAAATATGAAAAAGGGCCGTAGATACAAAATAAATCTTTATATAAAATTTTCCCTTCTAAAATTGCTTTAGGATAATAAATTTCTCTGCCAACATCTATATAAACGTTTGCAACCGTTCCCGTTGATAATAAAAGGCAAAATGAAGCCAAAATTAAAAGAATTATTAATGTCTTATTTTTTTTTATAAACTCCATTTCTAAAATCTATCAAACAAAAAATTAAAAGGCAAATTTTTATAATTGTAAATTTTTGTAAACATGGTTTTATCATGATATAAAGGTTTTTCGGCCATTTGCCGATTTATATAAAGTTAAGGAAGGAAACAAAAGGAAAGCATCATGGGTTTTGGCATTGAAGATTTAAAAAGCGCAGGAGTAGTAGCCACAGGGGCGCCTGCAACACAAACTTCTACACCCGCCACAAGCACACCGAGCAGCACAACAAGGGTGGATAGCGAAGCAGGTTCTGATGAAGGATATGATACATCAGGCTTAGAAGATGACACGGGTTCTCAAGGCCCTTCTCAAGCTGAAATTGAGGCGCAAAAAAATCAAGCGGCTTATGATGAAGCTTCTAAAGAATTGCAAGCGGCACTTTCAAAGTTTGGCGTTGAAAATTCAACAAGCTCAGATTATGAAAGCGTTCAAGCACAAATTGACGAATTAAGACAATTAGGCAGCGCAAACGGCGTTACAACAGATGGCACCGCTGAAGAAGGCGATAGCGCAATTCAGCAAACAGATGCCAAACTTGCAATGAAAAAAGAAGAATATGACAACTTTGTTAACCAATTAGAAGCACTTCAAAACGGCGACCTTACAAAAGATATGAATTCTTTTGGCGAACTTGCCCAACAGTTTAATTCCCTTTCTTCAACCCTTGATTCTTCAACCGAAGGTTATAATGCCGACCTTCTGGAAAATACTGGCGATTTAGTTTTCTTTACGGAAGAAGATTATTCAAAAATTCAAAACGCCATGGGCGCAGCTATGGCGCAAACAATGGAAAATTCGGTTAATGAACTTTATGAAAGCAACGATTATAAAATTTTAACAGGCGAAGTTGCAGCAACAGATGAACAAAAACAACAGGCCCGTGCAAATTTTGAAGCAAGAAAAACAGCAATCACAGAAACGGGAACCGCTTTTGGTGAACTCGGGCTTGAACTTCCGGATAGCTGCCAAATTACAACCGTTGTAAATTGGGGCTCTGAAGCACAAGAAGGCGACAAAGTTGCAAACGATTGTATGGACAGAATTATCCAAAACTATCTTGCAAAAAATCACCTTGAAGGCAAACTTCAACCAAGTGAAGCTTATGAAATGATTATGCAATTAAACCCTGATATTTATGAAACAATAAATTCAGGCGAAACGATTTATGCAGGCCAACAATTCTTAATGCCTGATGCAAGTGCCATTAAAAATCAGGAATCGGTTAAAGCACAAATTCTTGAAGAAGCGATTTCTGCAGATTCAAACGGCGAACTTGCAAAAGTATTGTCAGAATATGGCGATAATGCAGATTATAACTTTAACGGCAAAACAAATACGGTTAATGTTATAAACAAAGAAACAGGCGAAGTTTACACCGCTAAATTAGAATACAACGAAGAAGAAGGCGGTTATAGGGTAGTTTCTGCAAAAACAAAAGAAGGCGAAAACCCTGAAGAAACGCAAGTAACAAGAGAATCAATCGATTCTTCAATGGAAGATGCTCTTTCAAAAATCGGCATAGAAGGTGCAAACCAAGTTGAAGGCAGGTTTACAACAGGCAAAACCACAGGCAGCGGCAACTTTGAAAACGTTTATTCATATACTTATGAAAATGAAGACGGCGAAGAAGTTGAAGGCAAGGTAAAAGTTCAATATGACCCTGAAACCGGCAAAACAACAATGAACTACATTACAGACGAAGAAGAAGTTAAAGACGACAACGGCAATGTGGTTTCATATAATTATCAAACTTCAGGCGATGTTGTTTACGATGAAAATGAACAATCGCTTTCTTACCTTATGGAAGAAGATGACGGCAACTACACTCAATATAAAGATTACTACGATGATAACGGCAATATAATTTCAACCGACAAATACAATTCAGATGGCACAATAGCTTCAACAACAACAGGCGAAGGCGACGATGCAGTTACCGCAGAATACAGCTATGGTTCAAGCGGCAGAGTTGAATCTGTTACGGTTGGTGACAAAACTTATTCAATTCAAGACATTCAAAAAGAAAACGAAGGTTTATCTTCTTATGAGGCAGTTGATGTCTTAAAACAAGTTGCAAAAGGCACAAGCTATGAAAATGCGGTTAAAAATGTTCAAAACGGCGAATATTCAAACGCTCCTGAAGGCAAAACCGTTACTATGACCGAAGAAGACCTTGAACAATTTAACAATATCGCAAGCGAATTAAGGTCAGATTTCCCGTCTGAAGGCATTGAATTCAAGAAAAATTCAAACGGAACTTATTCAGGCGAATATAAAGTGGTTGAAAATATGGGCGGCGACACAATTGAAAGCACCTGTAAAGTTTCATATGACCCTGAAACAGGCAAAACAACAATGAAATATTACCCCGATGAAATTAAAGACGGCAAAGAAAGCTCTATCATCGAATATGACCCTGCTACAAAAACAAAAACATCTGATTTCAGTGACGGAAGCTCAAGCACTGAAGTATACGCAGACGAAGTTCCAAGCCAAGAAAACTTGCTCAGATCAGCTTATAATTCGAAAAACAGCTCAAGCGTCACCACATATAACAACGGTGAAATAACAGGCAGGTTTAACGCTCAATATAATGATAATAAAGAAATAACCAAATTTACTGTAACCGATATGAACGGCGTTTCAACATCTTTAAGCCAAAAAGAACTTGAAGCTCTTGCATCTGAAAGCGGTGTAAGCCAAGATGCACTAAATAACATTATAAGCGACATTCAAAACGGCAAAGCCGCTAAAGAAGCATTCTCTTCAGGGGAAGGCAAGGCAATCATTAATGCAATGAATGAAAAATCAAATGATACACTTGTTCTTTCAAGCAAATCAACACAAAGCGAAAAAGAAGCACAGGTTGATGATTTCCAAACAGCAATAGAAGAATTTATGCCTGAGCTTGAAGGCTTTGAAACAGACGGAACAATTTCTGAAGACGGCAAAATGACCTTCACCAAAAAAGCCGAAGGCGAAGATGGTAAAGATGTAACCTATACTGCGGTTAAAAACGATGATGGCACGGTTACATTTACATCAGAAGATGAAAAAACTTCAATCACGGTTGATTCTGAAAATGCAACAAAAGAAACCGTTACAAAAGAAGACGATAAAACAACAACAGAATTCACCAAATTTACCTATTCCACACCTGATGAAAACGGCAATTTTGAAACCTTCTCGGATACTGTTAAATATGAAGAAAACGCAGAAGGCGAAATTCAAAGTATGACAGTAAACGGCAAAACGTTTGAATTAAGCGAATTGCCCGAAAACTTTGATGTTAATAACTTAAAAGGCGAACTTAAAACTTTAAAAGACGGAACAAAGAGCCCAAGTTCAATTTTCAGCAATGCTTTTGGAAAAAACATTGAAGGCTCCACCAGCGTAAATGATGGCGTAAATAAAACAGAACAAACCGAATTCAATCTTGACGATATGAATGAAGCAATGCTTGACGGCAACCTTTTAAATTACCTCAAAGATAATGTAAGCTATGAAAACATAGGCGCCATTTTAAGCGAAATGGAAGATGGCAACTGGGTAATTTCATATGACATTAACTCAATCAGCACTCCAAACAGCTATGAAGCACTTGATTATCTTGCCGATGTATTTACAAGCGCACTAAGCGAAGGTAATGTTGAAGAATTAAAAGAAAACGGCCAATATGATGCAATTATTCAAACACTTGCAAATGACACATGGACAGAATATGGCATACTTAATCACATTGCAGCAAACGAAGATGGTATCTCGGGCGAAGTTGTTGCAGATATTCTGCTTAAAGCAAACGGGGGCGATGTTGAAAATTACAACACAATGCTAAACAGCTTAACATCAAGCTCAAGAGACACCCAAAAAGTGTTCAGCAATGCTCTTATTGAAATGGCAGCTTCAGGAAATGATAATAAAATTTCAGGTGATGTAACATATTCTGAATATGCACAAAAACTTTTAAGTTCATATATGCAGAATAATTTAACCTTTAGTAATGATGTAGAAGGCCAAAAAGAATTTATTGATAACATTATTGCTGCAGATGATACAGGCGCTTTAATGGTAAGCATTGGCGGACAAATGAGCGTTGACGGACAATCAGCATTCGATATATTCCAAAATGACAAAGAATATTGCGATAAAATTGCAAACGCTTATGTTACGGCATATAATTCAGGCCTTGGTTATGAATGGCAAGAATATATTGAAGAACAACTTTCAAATGAAATATATGATGCAATGAAAGGTTTGGGCAGCAACGAAAACATAGTAAAAGCAATATTTGAAGATTATCAAAATAAAACTGAATTATTAAAAGGCATAGAAAGACATTTTAACAGCCAAGCAGGCGAAGCCCACGGCGGCCATTATTCAACGCTTTATAAATATATGCATGACCAATGGAAATTAAAAGATTTTGCCGAAGAATTAAAAGAAAAAGGCATCTTTGATAATACAGACAATGAAGTTAATAAAGACTAAAAACTAAGCCCCTAAAATTTAGGGGCTTTTTTATAAAGAATTTATCAAGATATGTTGCAATTTTTATTTTTGTTTTAGAATTACTATATATGTAGCACTTTTTTGGAGCATAAAATGAAAGTTACTGTCGCAGACTATCTTGTTAAAAAATTAAAATTTTTAGGCATTAAAAATGTTTTCGGGCTACCGGGGGATTATAATTTCAACATATTAGATGCAATTATAAAAGATGATGAAATAAATTGGGTAAATTCAACAAATGAATTAAACGCAAGCTATTCTTCAGACGGCTATGCAAGAATAAATGGCTATGGCGCAGTAGTTACAACGTATGGCGTTGGCGAATTAAGCGCTATAAACGGCATTGCGGGTTCAATGGCGGAAAATGTTCCCGTTATTCATATAGCAGGCGTGCCCAAAACAAGCTTTATAGAAAAAAATATCATAGTTCACCACAATTTTTCAAACCCGAATTATTATTTATTTGAAAACGCTTATAAAAATGTTGTTGAAACAACGGCATATCTTAATTTTGAAAACGCAAAAAAAGAAATTGACAGAGTGTTTAATGTTTTTGTAAATGAAAAAAAACCTGTCTATATTGCAATTCCCGTTGATGTTTGCGAATTTTTAATTGATGATTATGGATTTGATAAAATAGAATATAAAAAATCAGACGAAAAAGCCTTAAATGAAACTGTATCTGAAATTATTTCATTAATTGAAAAAGCAAAAAACCCGATTATATTTTTTGATTATTTATGCAAAAGATATAATCTAAAAAATGAAATAAAAGAATTCATTAATAAAACAAATATGAAATTCGGAACATTTTTAATGGGAAAGGGCATTATTGATGAAACAAACCCAAATTTTACAGGTGTAAACGGGGGCAATTTATCTTCTTTTGTTCAAAATGAAATAAAAAAATCAGATTTAATTATAACGGCAGGCTACCTGAATGCAGACCTTAACACAGGGGGTTTTAGCGCATTTGAAAAAGAAATTGATATTGAAATAAGGAAAAATGAAACAATAATCAAAGGAAAAGTATATAAAAATGTTTTACTTCAAGATGTTATTTTAAAATTAAATGAAAAAATAACAAAAACCTTTGAAAAAAACGATTTCAAACAAATTAAGAAAAAAATAAATGAAAAAGGAAAAATAAAAGTTGATGATATTTTGCCCTTAATTGAAACCGTTTTAGATGAAGATGACATTTTTACAATGGAAACAGGGCTTTTTAGCTTATCAGGCTCTTTTTTGAATTTAAAAAAGAATGTGGAATATTTATCTCAAACCCTTTGGGGTTCAATTGGCTGGGCAACACCTGCCCTATTTGGCGCTATGATGGCAGATAACAAAAAATGCCATATAATGTTTACGGGCGAAGGCGCACACCAATTAACAATTCAAGAGATGGCAAACTTTTTTGAATATGACCTGAAACCTGTAATTTTTGTTTTAAATAACAATGGCTACACTGTTGAAAGAGTTTTATCCAAAGACCCAAATGATAAATTTAACAATATAACAAACTGGAATTACCCGAAATTAATTGAAAGCTTTTCAAATAACAAAGATTATTTTATAAAAACCGTTTCAACCTTAGAAAGTTTTATTGAAACAATTGATGAAATAAAAAAATTAAAGGGTAAAAAACTTTGCTACGTTGAAATTATGACAGATAAAAAAGACTATGGCAGTTTATGCGGCAGGTTTATTTCAAATATGAAACATTTTTCATCTAATCTCTGATAAAAAGCCCCTAAGTTTAGGGGCTTTATTTTTAATAGTGCCAATTTATCATAACATAGCCGTTTTGGCCATCACCGCCATTTCCTGCGCCATATTTTGAACTATAGCCGCCGCCACCGCCACCTGAACCTGCAGAACCTAAATTTTCACCTGCAGATGGAATATAAACGGGTGCAACAAAATTTGCCTTTTGGCCGTTGGAATTTGAAATCGTGCAATTGTCATAATAATTATTTATATAATAAGGAACATAATTTGTGCCACTGGCTGCAGTATTTATCATAAATGTGTTTCTATATGCGCTATTATAAAGACCGTTTCTTAAAAGACCGTCAAAATTGCCCACAAATAAGCCGCCGCAGCCTGCCTTTGTGCCAAGCCCCGAAAAACCGCCAAGGCCGCCTGCATATGAATAAACATTATCTGTTAAATATCTGAAATAAAGCCCAAGATATACTTCTTGTGAATCGTCCAAGCCGTTATATGTTGCTGAAGGTTTTTTTGTAATATCATTCAGGCTTCTTGAAATATTATTGTCAAATGCGCTAAAGCCGCCTGTTTTGTCATCTTCACCCGATGTTGTTACAACACCGCCTGAAGGAACGCCCGAAGAATTTGAATTTAGTTCATAAATTGGTGAAATTCTTTCCATATCATCATCATATGTCATAAACCTGTTTACAATTCTTCTTGCAACAAGCCCGTTTGGAATTTCATTCGGGGTATCTGCCGCTAAATTTTCAATTGATGCTACGACATTTTTATCTATTAAAGAAACAATTTTATTTATTGTATCTGCCGACTTAGAAAGAAGCATTGGCACATTTCTTGCAACTTTCGGCATATCCGGTAAGGGAGCATAATCCGATAAATCATTATCATCGGGAATTTCTTCCGCAGAAGTATTTATTGTGCCGCCATAGCCGCCAACGCCGCCTATTACAAGAAGAACAAGGTTGTTGTCCTCATCATAAATTGCACTTGATGAACCGCCGGTGCCATTGTAGCCTTCAGTTGCGCTTTTATCCGTAAAGCCGCCCGAAGAAACGGTTCCGTCCATGCCCCTGCTGCCGCCTGCACCGCCTGAACCTACAACAATTGTGTACCTTGCACCCGGAACAACGGGAAAATCATTTATTTTAACGGCCGAACCGCCTGCACCGCCTGAACCTGAGCCGCCGGGGCTTTGTATATATGCAGTGACTTTGCCATAAAAGTTATTAATGCCTGTTTCTGCAGGAATTGTTTTTATTCTTGGCGTATTCACAGCAGTAACATTGCTTGTATCTATGTTATTATTTGGCAAAGAGCAAAAAGTATTGTTATCACCGCACAAAATTTCTGCACTTTCACCTCTGCCGCCTGCGCCATAGTTTCCTAAACCGTATATTCTACCGCCTTCGCCGCCTTGAACAATATAGCCGTTAGTTATATTGCCCGTTATATTTGAAGGCGCAAGAAAAGAAGTTTTTCCTTCATTGGATGGTATAAAAGAAGCAGATGAGAGCTTACACAAAGAAGAAGCAATTGCAGAAGTAGGCAAAATTTCAGAATTTACTTGGTTTGTTGCCATTTGCATAACATCTGATGAATTTGAACCCCAAATATATTTGCCGTCTGTTTCATCCAAAGAAGTTGTGAAGCATTGAATTTCATTCCCGTCACCTTGGGGCGAAGGAACAAAAACCGCCGCTTTTGCTTTAGTGTCTGTTTCAGATGTTCCAAACCATTCATCCCAGCCTGAACCTTGTTCTATGGTTAAAACTTTTTCTGTTTCAAACATTAAACCATACCCCGGGTATGAACTTACATCATATAAATTTTCTGTTGCATAAGTTTTGCAAAAAGCATGGGCAATATCCCACCAATCCCACTCAATGCATTTTTTTGCCTGTTTATTTACCATATTATCAAACAAATCATGTTCATTTCCGAATTTCATTGTAAGCGCAGAGTTTTCATTTGCGGTTTCTGATAGAAAATCGGGTGTATAATCAAGTTTTAGAAAATCCAAAGGCAAATTGTGGTTTATAATTGCACTTCCTGAAGCCCCGCCTTGACCTGCAAAAATTGTGGAATTTGAATTTTTATCTCTTTCTTTGCCGTTAGCGCCGCTTGAGACCAAAAGGTCAATTACAAATTTTTGTATTCTTGAATGAAGCATTTTTAAAGCGGTCGGTGAATTTGTGTCATATTCTTTTTTAAAAACAGTGCCGCCTGCAGCGCCGCCGCCACCGCCACCGCCTGCAACAAGGGTTAAATCTACTTTATATACATCGTTTGGAACGGTAAACGTATATCTTTGGCATTTTCCGGTTGTATTTTTAACAATGGTTGTAGTGCCTGTTGAATTTAGCGTGGTTACATAACAGGGAAAGTTTGAATCTTCCTCGCTTTGTTCTTGGAAAAGAAAAACTTGGCTGCCGCCTTTTTGAGAAGTATTTGAAAAATTATTTTTCTTTGTAATAACAGGCAATGCCAAAAGCAAAATAACGGAAATTATAAGCAATGAAATTAAAACTTCCGCAAGTGAAAATGCCCCTTTTTTATTAAATTGTAATTTATTATATTTCATTTTACCTCTTTGTTATTTACGCCATTCAATCATAACGTAACCGTTTTGGCCATCGCCGCCATTGCCTGAACCTGCTTGAATATTATATCCGCCGCCCCCGCCGCCTGAACCTGCAGAGCCCAGGTTAGAAGAATTTGGAATTGGGGGAATAAATTCTGCCGATTGGCCGTTTGGAGAATTCATATTGCAATTTGTATAATATTTTGAAATTGAATATAGTTTGTTATCAATCACAAATTTATTTATTAAATTTGAATTTTCGGCAAAAGATGTTCTTCCGTCAAAATTGCCCATAAAATAGCCGCCGCAGCCTG
>ULUL01047295.1_pt1 | contig 86449 bp, 84 predicted proteins | sample 1958481 | NCBI WGS metagenome assembly ULUL01 (sample SAMEA4835759, study PRJEB28245) | human gut metagenome | biome: gut microbiome; material: fecal sample | place: Denmark | collected 2008 | reverse complement strand
CACCAAAATATCTCATTTTGGTGCATTTTTTATGCAAACAAAAAGCGCCATTAAAGGCGCTTTTAATATATTCAATAAGCCTATGCTATATCTTCTGCTTTATGCTCATCTGTTTTAATTGTCGGAAGTTTTATGATTTCAGCTACGTTGCATTTTTTCCTAACTAAATCTGCAGTAACAGTGAATGTTTTAATGTCAGAATTAGATGGAACATCATACATAACATCAATCATTATTTCTTCAACAATAGACCTTAGAGCACGTGCGCCTGTTTTTCTTTTTAGTGCTTCTTGAGCAATTAATTCAATTGCATCATCATCAAATTTAAGGTCAACATTATCCATTTTCATTAAGCATTGATATTGCTTAATAATTGCGTTTTTAGGCCCTGTTAAAATCATTTTTAAAGTTTTTTCATCCAACGGGTCTAAAACTGTATAAACAGGAATACGGCCGATAAATTCAGGAATTAAACCAAATTTCAAAAGGTCATCAGGCTGCAATTTTTTAAGTAATCTTTGAGCTTGAAGTTCTTTTTCCTTTTGGCTTACAGGTTTTGAACCAAAACCAACCGCCATGCCATCGCCGCATCTGTGTTCAACAATTTTTTCCAAACCGACAAAAGCACCGCCAACGATAAACAGAATGTTTGATGTATCAATTTGAATAAATTCTTGATGCGGGTGCTTTCTGCCACCTTGGGGCGGAACATTTGCAACCGTTCCTTCAATCATTTTTAACAAGGCTTGTTGAACGCCTTCGCCTGAAACATCTCTTGTAATTGAAGGGTTTTCAGACTTTCTTGCAATTTTATCAATTTCATCAATATAGATTATGCCACGCTCTGCTTTTTGTGCATTATAATCTGCAGCTTGATAAAGCCTTAATAAAATGTTTTCAACATCATCACCAACATAGCCAGCTTCTGTTAAAGTGGTAGCATCTGCAACGGCAAAAGGAACATTTAACATTTTAGCTAATGTTTGAGCCAATAAAGTTTTACCTGAACCTGTTGGCCCAACTAAAAGAATGTTAGATTTTTGAATTTCAACATCATTTTTGTCTTTTTCTGCTGATGCGTTATGCGCAATTCTTTTATAGTGGTTGTAAACTGCAACCGCTAAAACTTTTTTGGCATCATCTTGGCCAACTATGTGTTCATCTAAAAAAGCCTTGATTTCTTGAGGCTTTGGAACAGATTCCACACCTTGTTCAATATCTGAAACTTTTTCTTCTTGTTTTACGTTAAATAATTCTTCATCTAAAATTTCGTTGCAAAGTTCAATGCATTCATCACAAATGCAAACATCAGGCCCTGCAATCAATTTTTTTACTTGATCTTGGGTTTTGCCGCAAAACGAACATTTTAAATTCGGATCATCTGATTTTGGCATTATAATTTGCTCCTATTTTTAAACACTTTCTTTGGTAATAATTTTATCAATCATACCGTATTCAAGTGCTTCTTCCGGGGTCATGATATAGTCTCTGTCTGTGTCTTTTTCAATCTTTTTAATAGATTGTCCTGTATTTTGAGCTAAAATTTCATTTAATGATTTTTTAATTCTGATAATTTCAGCAGCCTGAATTTCAATATCAGTTGCTTGGCCTTGTGCACCGCCTAAAGGTTGGTGGATTAAAACTCTTGAATGAGGAAGTGCAAGCCTTTTGCCTTTTGTGCCAGATGATAAGAGAAAGGCACCCATAGAAGCGGCTTGGCCTAAGCAAATTGTTGAAACATCTGATCTTATATGCTGCATTGTATCATAAATTGCAAAACCTGCAGTAACAGAACCGCCGGGGGAATTTATGTATAACATAATGTCTTTTTCGGGGTTTTCGGAATCCAACAATAAAAGCTGCGCAACAACTAAGTTAGCAACCATATCATCTATCGGAGTGCCCAAGAAAATAATTCTTTCCCTTAAAAGCCTTGAAAATATATCAAAAGACCTTTCGCCCCTTGATGACTGTTCAATTACAACCGGTACAAAACTCATTTATAAATTCCTTTCATAATCCATATTATACTTATTTTGCAACAAAAGTGTTATTATTCATCAAGATATCATTCACTTTCTTGATTGCTGCCTGTTGGGTAATTGCAGTAAAGAAACGTTGATTTTTCGTAACTTCTTTCAAAATTTCTTGCGGTGCTGTTTTATATGTTTGCGCAATTTGAGAAATTTGATCAACAATATCTGCCTGTTCAATTTTAATGCCTTCAGCTTTAGCAATTTTTTCGATTATTAAAGAGTTTTTAATTCTTCTGATTGCTTCTTCTCTAGCTTGTTTTTGAACTGTTTCGCCGCTTTGAGATTCCATTATTTTGTTCCAATCTTGGCCTCTTGCTTCAGCAGCTTGTCTTGTTTCCGCAAAAACAGCTTCGATTTCTCTTTGAATCATTGCATCTTGAATATCAATTTTTGCTTCATCAACAACTTTGTTGAAAATGGCTTCCATTTTGCGTTTGTCATTTTCAATTTTTGAAGAATCATCCAAATATTTTTGAATATCGTTTTTAAGTGCTGTTGCCGTGTCGAATTTGCCAACTTTTTTAGCCAATTCATCATTTAATTCAGGCAAAATTCTTTCGTTTAATTCATGAAGTTTAATTTTAAATTGTGCTTTTGCGCCTTTTAATTTTTCTTCACTGTAATTTTCGGGGAATGTTACATCAATTGTAAACTCTTCGCCTTTTTTATGCCCGATGATGCCTTCTGCAAAACCGGGGATAAAGTTTGAATGTCCTAAATCAAGCGTGTAATTTTTGCCTGAACCTCTTTCAATCGGTTCATTATCAACAAAACCTTCAAAGTCAATAACAGCTAAATCTTTATCGCCTGCGGGCCTGTCTTCTTCAATCGGCTTAATTGTAGCAAAACGGCTTCTAATAGATTCCAATTCCATTTCAAGCGCATCTTCGGGCACTTTGTATTCGTCAAATTGAATTGTTTGGTTTTTGTATTCACCCAAAGTAACTTCAGGCTTAACTTCAGCTTTTGCAACAATTGTTAAATCTTTTCCAAGGTCAAAGCTGAAAGATTCTATTGCAGGTTGAACTGCAAGGTCGAGTTTATTTTCATCAACCGCTTTTGCAAATTCCATCGGGAATAAATCTTCAACAACTTGAACTTTAATTCTTTCAGGGCCAATGTATTTTTCAATAACACTTTTAGGAGCTTTTCCTTTTCTGAACCCAGGGATATTAACTTGTTTTGCCATTCTTGAAACAGCGTTATTATATGCTTTTTCAGCAGTTTTAGCATCAATTGTGATATCTACTTTTACTACGTTTTGTTCTAAATTTTCAATTTTTGCGGACATAAATTTACACCTTTTCTAATCCTGCAGAAAAATCTGCAATTATATTTAACTAATGACTTATTTTAGTATAACTTAAAAATAAAAAACATGGTCAATTTGATGTATAATTTAAAATTATGGATAAAAATTTAATTCTGAATAAAATTAAAAATAAAATTATTGTTTCATCTCAAGCTCAAAAAAACGAGCCTTTATACAATGAAATTGCAATGAATGCGCTCATTGAAACAATTGTTGTTTTAGGAAAAACAGATTGCCTAAGGCTTGCAGGCGCAAGAGATGTTAAAAACACAAAGGAAAAATTCGGTGACAGCGTTGTTGTAATTGGCATTACAAAACCCGATATAATTCCGGTTAATTATAAAGAACTTGTTTATATCACCCCGAATATTGAAGATGCAAACAGCTTAATTGAAGCAGGTGCAGACATTATAGCCTTTGATGCAACAAAAAGAGAAAGAAAAACAAGCGTTTTAGAATTAATTAATTTTATTCATTCCAAAAATAAAATGGCAATGGCAGATATTGCAGAATTTAACGAAGCAAAAGAAGCGTATGAGCTGGGCGCAGATATAATTTCAACAACACTGTCAGGCTACACCAAAAATACGGAAAATACCCCCGATACTCCCGATTTTAATTTGCTTCAAAAATGTGCAAAAGAATTAAAATGCCCTATAATTTTAGAAGGCAAAACAAAAGATTATAAAGATGTAAAACATGCCTTTGAACTTGGCGCTTATGCTGTTGTAATAGGCTCCATGGTTACAAGGCCGCACAAGATAATAGAAGAATTTAAGAAAGGTTTATTATGAAAAAACCAATCCTTGGAATAGACATAGGCGGCACAAAAATTTTCCATGCCTTAATTAATGATGAGGGAAAAATTTTAACGGAAGTTAAAAAAGAACAAACCCCAAAAACCGTTGAAGAGATTGAAAATAAATTAAAAGAAATAATAAAAGAATATGAAAATGAAACAAAATTGGCAGGCATTGCAACTGCAGGCGCCGTGAATAATTCCAACGATAAAATTTTAAGTTCAACAGGCAACCTGCCAAAAGGTTACAGAGATATAGATTTTAAAAACCTAAATGAAAATATGGAAATTTTTATAGAAAACGATGCCAACTCTGCAGCATGGGCAGAATATAAAGTTGGCGCCACAAAAGGCTATAAAAATTCAATTGTTTTAACTTTAGGCACAGGGGTTGGCGGCGGAATAATCGTAAACGGTTCGCTTCTAAAGGGAAAATCGGGTGCTGCGGGCGAAATGCATTTTAAAATGTCAACAGATAAAAAAAGGCTTTGCACATGCGGCACTTACGATTGTTTTGAAGCTTATGCATCAGGAAGGGGCTTAAAATTAACTTATGAAGATATAACGGGTGAATGCCTTTCAACTTATGAAATTATTCAAAAATACGATAAAAAAGAAGAAAGCGCCATTAAAACTCTTGTTAAATGGAATGAATATATTGCAATAGGGGCTTTAGGGTTAAATAATATTTTTGATACCGATGTTATTGCCTTTTCAGGCTCAATGGCACAATTTGCCGATGTAGAATACATAGAAGAATATGTAAATAAATATACGGTTACAACGCCAACCAAAATTGCAATTGCAAAAGCGGGAAATTATTCGGGCGTAATTGGCGCAGGGCTTGTTGCATTTGAAAAAACAAAACAACTGGACTAAAAGTATAATTATTTATTAAATAAAAAGGGTTTTACTCTAACTCAAACAAATTAGAATAAAACCCTAAATGTTTAATATTATTTTTCATAACTTGGCAAAATTATTTTCCCTTGCCAAGTTCAACTGCTCTTATACAAGTTTTTTCAACAGTTTCAAACAGAACTTTTTCAATATCGGATTCAATTAAAACTTTGTTTCCTTCTGCAGTTGTGCCGTTTGGGGTTGTTACTGCGGTAATTAAATCTTCAGGAGTTTTATTTGTTTCCATAATCATTTTAGCAGCACCCAAGGCGGTTTGAGCGGATAATTTAAGCGCAACATCATAATTAAGCCCCAAAACTTCACCGGCACGTGCAATTTTATCAATAATATAATAATAAAATGCAGGGCCTGAGCCTGAAACTGCCGTTACTGCATTAATTTGGGTTTCATCCAATGAAATTGCCGAACCTAATTTTGAAAATAAATCCAAAACAAATTGAAGGTCATCATCCGTTGATTTATTTCCCCTGCAAACAACGCTCATTCCTTCATTTACCATAGCGGGGGTGTTTGGCATAACACGGATAATTCTTGAATTTGGCAAGTTATCCTCATATTTTTGAATAGTAATGCCTGCTAAAATTGAAATAATAAGCTTATCATCTGCAACATCTTTTAAATTAGATAAAACATCATCAACAACAAAAGGTTTTGTTGCAACCAAAATGTTTGAGACATTTTTAGCTAAAGTTTTAACGTCAACAACGGCATTAATTTTAAGTTCTTCTGCAACTTCTTTTAAATGTTCAAAATTAACGTCATAAGCATATATATTACAAGGCTTAATAAAGCCTGAATTAATAACACCTTTGCATATAGCCGAAGCCATTTTCCCAAAACCTATAAACCCTAAATTCTTTGTCATAATGCCTCGCTCCTTATATAAACTTGACAGCAGTTTTTGTCTAAATTATCATAATAAATACTGTAGTAAAAATCAACATCAAGGAGTAAATATAATGCGTCGCACATTAGAAGGCACAAAAAGAAAAAGACAAAAAGTTTCAGGTTTCAGAGCAAGAATGGCTACTCCTGAAGGACAAAAAACAATTAACAGACGCCGTGCTAAAGGCCGTCATAAAGTAGCAATTGTTGCAAAAAACCGTGCTTAATAAAAGAAACAGATTAAAAACAAACTCATCATTCAAAGCAACATACTGCCAAAACAGAGTTGTTTCTGATGAGTTTTTTGTTTTATTCGCGGGAAAAAACAAGCCTGATTGCAACTATGAGCCTAAAATCGGCTTTGTTGTAAGCAAAAAAACAGATAAAAGAGCGGTTGTAAGAAACAAAATTAAAAGAAGGATGAGAGAAAGTTTCAGAATTTATTTAAAAGAAAAAGAAATTCCTTATATGAGCTTAATTTTAACCGCTAAAGAAAATGCTAAAAACATTAATTTTGAAATTACATTAAAAAGTGTTTACAAACTGATGGATAAAATGGCAAACAAATTTATTCAGGAGTATTATTAAATTCATAATGAACGCTTTAATTGAAACATACGATATAAAAAACAACAATCAAAAGCTTCAAAAGCCGAATTTTGACACAAAAATCGGCAGAGAATTTTTAGCGTTTTACCTTCAAACAAAATTCAAGCAAATTTTAAATTTTGACAAAAAAAATGACGAGCATTTATTTTTAGAAGTTAAAAACGATTTTATCCCCAATTTTTTAAACCGCTTGGTTAATTACCCCAATATGAAAATTTTAATCGGCATAACAGGGGAATCTGCCTCGGGCAAATCTTCAATTTGCAATGAAATTCAAAAAATTATAAACGAATTTAATATGCCGATAACAATTATTAATGCTGATAATTATTTTAGAGATATCTCAGATTTAATTAAAAAATACGGCACTTTCGACAATTTAAGAGATAACGGGCATGATGTGGATGCGCCTGAAAATTTCAGGTTAGAACTTTTAGCAGAGCATGCCTTTGACCTTAAAAACGGCAAAGACATTAAAGCACCTAAATATTTAACAAATGGAACGGGGGTTTCCGTTTTAAATGCAATAGATGTTAAAACAAATAAAATTGTTGTTATTGAAGGCATGGCAACAATGTTTGAGCCTGTAAGAAGCTTGTTTGACATTAAAATTTATGTTGAAACAACAAGAAAAACAAGAAGAAAAAGGTTCTTAGACAGAGCCGCTGAAAGAAACCAAGACAAAGAAAATGCCTATAAACATTGGGATTATGTTGAAAAAGCAGGTGCAAAATATATTAAACCCGCTAAAGATTTTTCAGATATTGTTGTTAACGGGGAATGCAGCCTTGAATATTTTGTTCAGGTAATTGAATTTATTAACCATATTACAAATTGTTTTAGCGAAGTTGAATAATTTTTTCTTTTAAAAAATCAATTAAGGGTAAAATATTCTTTTTTAATTCTTCAAAATCGCCATCATTATTTAAAACGTAATCAAACCCCTTGTAATTATCAAGTTCAATTTCGGTTAAATCATTTGTATTTGTAATTATTCCACGTTTACTTCTTGTTTCAAAGCTTGCTTCAACCCTTATTAAAATGGCGCCTGCAGCCTTAAACACTTCTGCTTCGTGGATTAATCTTACATCAGGCACAATAACATTTTTATCTTGCTCGATAATTTTATTCAGCCAAAAATCAGGGTGAACATTTCTGCCTTCGTTTCCAAGTTCAATTAGGCCTGTTCTGTATTTTCCTTTATTAGCTTCAATTTCTTCAAATGTCAGATTATTTCTTTTTCCAAATTCAAGTTTAATAGCATCAGCAATTCCAATTCGAATAAAACTTGGAAAAGCTTCTAAAACAAGCTTTGCAGCTGTATCTTTACCAGAATATTGTTTTCCTGAAAAGCAAATTATATTTTTCATATACAGATTATATCAAATTATATACATAAAGAAAAATCGCAATTAATAAATTGCGATTAATGCCTTTTTCTCCATAAGTCCCAAAGCCATAGTAGCGGCTTTTATAAATTCTTGATTTTAGTGTCGTAGTAAGGGTTTTAGTAGTTTTTTCTTACACCTTTATAAAAACATTTGATATATACGAATTTCATATTTTGTATATAATGTTACATTTCTTAATATTAAGAAACTAAAAAGGCAATTTTAAAAAGTATATTTTTTTTATATACATGTACGAGAGATTACAAAGTTACAAAAGAGAGATTAAAGAAAGATTGGAGTAAAGACCAATGGGCTGGGTAACACTGTCACTCAGAAAAATGGTCTTGACTCAAAGAGTATCACAATTAGAAAACAGATTACTTCACTTGAGTCAGGAACAACAAACATTAGCTAACAGCTCGGCATATACCGAGAGGGCTATTGGTCTTGAAAAACAAGACGCTTATTCATCTCTTATGAATAACTACTCCGGCAACTTGACAAATATATCCGATTTTGTATCAACGGGAGACGCAAGCGACCCTGCGACATTAATTCAATATCAAGTACAATTGCAACAATCGCAACTTGATTATATGTACAACAAAATGGTGATTGATTCAGTATTTACACAAAAAGAACAATCGCTGCAAGATCAGGTAAACAACAAACAAACATATCTTGAACTTGAACAGGAACAAGTAGAAACCCAATTAGAAGCGGCAAGAGCCGAACTTGAACAGTTAGATGAAGCTTGTTCACAAGATATTCAATCAAGTACGATTAGCTTAGTATAACGATAAAACGATAAAACACCACAAGAAAAGGAAAAAGGAGAACACACTATGGGCTGGGCAGCATTATCACTTAGAAAGATGACGCTCAAACAAAGAATCAACAACTTGGAACAAAGGCTTGTAAACATAAGCCAAGAGCTCCAATCAATGTATGATTCGTCATCTTACGCACAACAAGCATTAGGCGTTGAAAAAACGAATGCACTTTCAAATTTACAACAAATTTATTCTAACAACACATCTTCAATTGCAGGCGCTTATCAAGGCTCAACTGATACAGATTCATTGAACCAATATAACCAAGCTTTGCAACAAGAACAATTATCTTTGATGTATAACCAAATGATTCAAAATTCATTGTTCACTGCAAAAGAATCTGCAATGCAAGATTCAATAAACCAAGCAGAAACACAATTACAATTAGAACAAGAACAAATTGAAACCCAATTGGAAGCAGCAAGAGCAGAATATGATTCATTAGACCAAGCTTGCTCACAAGATATTCAATCGGGCGCAATTAAATTAATCTCATAAAGTCTGATTAGTAATTCATGCTTGTTTAAACTATAATTTTGGTTATGAAAATAATCGATGAGTTTAAAAAAGCAAACATTGAAATTCTGTATGAAAAGGCAGATATATACCCATATGCCTTTGATACGGCACCTATGAAAGAGGATGTTATTCTTCCCCTTCTGGTTGCACTGCCACATTCAACAGAAGATGTTCAAAAAATTGTAAAAATCTGCATTAAAAATGATTTAAAAATAATTTCAAGAGGAGCAGGCACCTGCCATACTTCAGGCTGCAAGCCGACAAAAAATTCAATTGTCATACATTTTAGCAAAATGAATAAAATTCTTGAAATTAACAAAGAAAATTTAACAGCAATAGTGGAATCCGGTGTTATCGTCGGTCAACTTCAAAGTGAGGTTGGCCGTTTTGGTTTGTTTTTTCCGCCCGATCCTTCAAACCTTAAAGTTTCAACCATAGGGGGCGCAATTTCGCTATCATCAGGCGGTGCAAGAGCTTTTAAATATGGCACAACAAAAGATTACATTTTAAATGTAGAAGCAGTTTTAGCGGACGGCTCAATAATTCAAACGGGCAAAAACGTTGCAAAAAATGTAACAGGGTATAATTTAACACAATTATTTGTTGGTTCTGAAGGCACATTGGGAATTATTACAAAAGCAACTTTAAAGTTAATTCCAAAACCGGAAACTACACTTGTTACAATGGCATATTTTAACAGCATAGAAGAAGCTGCAATTGGTGTTAATAACATAATAAATTCGCTTCTTATGCCAAGCACAATTGATTTATTGGACAGAAACACAATTGAAACAATTGAAAAATTTAACCCTTCAGGCTGGCTTTCTTATGAAGCTATGTTATTAATTGAATTAGACGGCAATTTAGATGAAATTAAAAGAAAAAATGAAAAATTAAAAGAAGTTTTAATAAATTCTAAGGCAGATAAAATAATTCAAGCAACAAATGAATTTGAAAACGAAAAAATTTGGAATGCAAGAAGAAGCGCATTTGCCTGCACTGCCAAATTAAAACCGAATGTCGTAACAGAAGATGTTGTTGTTCCAAGAAATAATATTGTTCCTTTGATTAATGAAATTAAAAAAATGTGCGAAGAAAACAACATAACAGTTTGCATTATGGGCCATGCGGGCGATGGAAACATTCACCCCAATTTTGCTCTGGATTTTTCGGATAATGATGAGATGAAAAGGTTTAAAAAAGTAAAAGATAAACTTTTTGAACTTGCAGTTAAAATGGATGGCACATTATCTGGTGAGCATGGAATAGGCTCTGAAAAGAAAGAATATCTTGATATGGCACTTGATAAAACAAGCTATTATTATATGAAGAAAATAAAAGAAGTTTTTGATAAAGACAACAGGTTAAATCCGGAGCTTATGTTTTAAAAATGGATGTTTTTACTTTCAAAAAATATTTAAAAGAGCTTTTAATTCTTGCCCTGCCCATTTTAGCGGGCAACATAGGGCAAATGCTTATAAACCTTGGAGATGTTTATGTAGCAGGGCATTTTAACACAAACACGCTAGCTGCAATAAGCGTTGCAAGCGCAATTTTTATGACGTTTATTATCCCGGGAATTGGCCTTTGCGCTGCAGTTACGCCCGTTTTATCAAACTATAGAGGTGAAAAGAAGCCTGTTAAAAGGCTTTTTGGCATTACAATTATATTCTCGCAAATTCTTGCAATATTGTTTTTTATTCTTTTGTGGCTGACAATTCCTTTAGTATATAAAATAGGGCTGTCAGGCGAAATCATTCAAGACACGATTGATTACCTTAAAGTTTCATCACTTTCAATTTTTGGAATATTTTTATATTCGGCCTTAAAAGAATTTTTACAATCCCATGAAATTGTTCTTTTCCCGAATGTTATGATGGGTTTGTGCGTTTTTATAAATATAGCGCTTAATTTTATTTTTACTTTTGGCTATGGGTTTATTCCTTCAATGGGAACAATTGGCCTTGCAATTGCAAGCTTAACCGTCAGAACATTACTTGCAGCTGCAGTATTTATATATTGCATGGGCTTTTTAAAAAGAAGCAGATTTAAAAATATTAAACGCTATGCAAAAGATTTAATCAAAATTGGGCTGCCTATTGCAGGCGCTATGTTTATTGAATTTTTAGGGTTTAATTTTGTGGCTGTTTTTGTCGGCAAATTTGACCCGATTTATGCAGCTTGCCACAACATAATTATTTCAATTACAAGCCTTGCTTATATGATACCGTTTTCCGTTTCAAGCGCATTATCCGTTAAAGTGGGGTATGCAAACGGAAGCAAAAATATTCAAGATATTAAAAAATATACCCTTACATCTTTTATTTTTATCTTAATTTATGCTTTTATAACGGTTATTTTATATTTGGTATATAAAGAACCTGTTATGAGAATTTTTTCAAAAGATTTAGAGGTTATAAAAACAGGCGCTTCAATTATGGTTATAGTGGCAGGGTTTGTAACGTTTGACGGCATTCAATCGGTTTGTATAGGGGCACTTAGGGGCTTAAAACAAACCATGCAAATTTTAATTGTAATGTTTTTAAGCTATGCCATTTTAAGCATACCTTTAGGGCTTATTTTGGCATACAAATTTAACCGCATATTGGAAGGTTTTTGGCTTGGCTTAGCAATAGGCATTTTTGTTGCAGCAATAATTTCTGGCGGCATTTTAATTAAAAAATATTTTAATTTAAAGAAAAAATTTATAGTCAACAGATTATAATATTCCGTTCAATTTGAATAAAGGATATTTAAAATATCTTTTATTTATGAAACAAACCGAAGATGAATTTTCACAACTTGCAAAATTAGCAAAAAACGGAGATAAAGAAAGCTTAAAAAAGCTTTTATTAAAAACAGAGAAATTAATTTATATTTCTCTTTATTACCTTGCAGAAAATAACTGCGAATTATCCGATGTTATTCAAGAAAGTTTACTTAAAATATCGAAGAATTTAAAAAAATTAAACGATACAAAAGCTTATAAAAGCTGGGCAAACAAAATTGCAATAAGATGTTTTTATGATTACAAAAGAAAAAATAAAAAAAGCGAAAATTGCAGCCAAATTAGCCAAGATGATGAAATATTAACAAATATAATTTGTGAAAAACAAAAAGAACCTATTGAAAACTGCATAAATTCAGAACTTGTAAAAGTAATAAAATCATCAATTTCAAAGCTCAATGAACCATATAAGCTGGCAATTATAATGCGTGAATTCGAAGGGCTTTCTTATGATGAAATTGCAAAATTAACAAAAACAAATGTAGGAACCGTAAAATCAAGAATTGCAAGGGCAAGATGCCAATTAAAAGAATATATTAAACCGTATATGGAGTAAAAAATGCTGACGGGCGAATTAAAATGCAGCGATATAAATAAACTTTTAATCAGATATATAAATTTTGATTTAAACAAAAAAGACAATTTAAGAGTGGCAATTCACCTTAGAAATTGCCCAAAATGCATGGAAAAATATTCCCATATATTAAAAAGAAAAAACGAATTAAAAAAGATTTTTATTGAAATAGAGAAAAAATTAAGAATGCAAAATGAGATTTCAAGCTATGTTGATAAAGAATGCGAAAAAGAAAGCAGATTTATAATTGAAGCAATGCTTTTGTGCGATGAAGATTATAAAAAAGAATTATTGGAACTTACAAATTTGCAAAATATATTTAAAAAAACGGAAGAAATTATTCTTGAAAATAAAAAAACAAATTTCACAAACAAAATTCTTGCAAGAGAAAGGATAAGAAAATACGAAAAAAGAAAGTTTTTAAATAAAATTATTCCGCTTTTTCCACATTTACGCCATGCGCTTGCAAAATTTGTATGAAATTATTTGCAGCTTGCCTTTGAATATCTCTCGGCACAACCCTTAAAAGTTCTATTGTTAAAGAAAGTGTAGGGTCATGGTCATACCAGCGGTTGCCCTTTATCATCGGTTTTACTATTGAATAAAACCTTTCTATTGCATCTTTTGAAACTCTTTCTTCAACTTTTTTTAAAAAAATTTCAGCTTGGTTTTTCAATTCATCAGGGTATTCCCTTAAAAGGTCAACCACCTGCAAAAGCAATGGGTCATAATCATACCATCTTTTATATTTTTTTTCTTCCGTCATACTAACCCTTTACATTAACAAATTCATTTTGTTCATTAAATATATTTTCATCAGGTTGATAATCGATAGGAACTCTTACAACCTTTGCGCCAAGCCCGTTTAACTTTGCGGTAAACTTTTCATAGCCTCTGTCTATATGATGTAGCGCCTTTACAACAGATTCACCTTTTGCCATTAGGGCAGCAACAACCAATGCTGCGCCTGCTCTTAAGTCTGTGCACATAACTTCTGTGCCGACCAAATAATCAACACCTTTAATTATTGCATGGTTATTGCTTTGCCTGATATTTGCACCCATTCGCCATAATTCATTTATGTGCATAAATCTGTTTTCATATAAACTTTCAGTTACAACGGAAATTCCGTTTGCAGTAGATAAAAGTGTCATGGCAAGGGCTTGAAGGTCTGTCGGAAACCCCGGGTATGGCTGAGTTATAAAGTTCATGGCATCAAGCCTTCTATCTGCTGAAACTTCCATCACGTGGGGTTCAACAAGTTTAATTTTTGCACCCATCTCCAAAAGTTTGCCCGTAAAAATAGTTAAATGGTTCGGAAAAACATTTTTAATATAAGCATGGCCTCTTGTTGCAATAATAGCAGACATATAAGTTCCCGCTTCAATTCTATCGGGAATTGTAGCGTGTTCAACCCCATGGAGTTCATTTTGTTTAACACCTGTTACTACAATTTGGTTTGTGCCTGCCCCTTCTATTTTTGCACCCATTGCGTTTAAAAAGTTTGCAAGGTCAACAATTTCAGGCTCTTGAGCAGCATTTTGAATAACGGTAACACCATCAGCTAAAACAGATGCCATCATAATATTTTCCGTTGCGCCAACAGATGGAATATCAAAACAAATATCAGCACCTTTTAATTCTTTTGCAACTGCATAAACATAGCCATCTTTAATATCGCACTGGCAGCCCATAGCTTGCAAGCCTTTAATATGAAAGTTTACCCTTCTTTCACCAATCTGGCAGCCCCCGGGCATTGCAACACAAGCTTCTCTCATTCTTCCGACCAAAGGCCCCAAAACAACAAAGGAAGCTCTCATTTTTGAAACAAAAATATCAGATGCAACGCAGCTTGTAATATTTCTTGAATCTATTGTTAAAACACCGTTTTGTTTGTCGTAGTTTACAATTGCGCCAAGTTCCGATAAAACATCTGTCATAATTTCAACATCAGATAATTCGGGAACATTCTTTATAACAGAAATATCACAAGGCAAAAGCGAAGCGGCCATTAATTTTAAAACCGCATTCTTTGCGCCCGAAATTGAAACCTCGCCTTTTAAGGGCACACCGCTTTGTATTATTAATTTGTCTTGTGAATTTTGCATAAAAATACGACCATAACAAGGTTACAAGATTATTTTAATACAACAATCAAAGTTTTAAAAGAGTTTTAACAAAATTAATGAATTATTATGAGAAAACTTTTTGAACTTCTTCTCTGTCATCAAAGTGAATTGTTCTGTCTTTTAAAATTTGATAATCTTCATGGCCTTTTCCGGCAAGAATAATAACATCATTTTTGGATGAAATCTTCTTTAACAGTTGGATTGCAAGGTGCCTGTCAGGTTCTACAAAAACGGTTTTCGGGTTAATTAATTTTAAACCCGATAAAATATCCGTTATAATTTGCTGAGGGTCTTCAGACCTTGGGTTATCAGATGTAACAACAATTTTATCGCTTAAAGATTGTGCAATATTTCCCATTTTTGGCCTTTTTGTTGCATCTCTGTCGCCGCCGCAGCCAAACATGCAAATTAATTCGGCATCTTTGGGGGTTAATTCTCTTGCGGCACGAAGAATATTTTCCAGGCCGTCAGGTGTGTGGGCATAATCTACAATAACCATAGGGTCAGAATGAACAATTTCAAAACGCCCTGCAACAGATTTTGTAGCTTCAAGAGCATCTTTACAAGATTTTAAAGAAATATCGGACATTAAGCCGACACCAATAGCACAAAGGGCATTATAAACACTGAACATGCCATTTAACATTAATTTTATTTCCACTTGTTCATTATTGTAGCAGCAATCAAAAGAAACGCCACGAGATGTAAACACAATGTTTTTTGCCATTAATTTTGAATCGTTTTTAACGCCGTAAGTTAAAACATTAACTCCTTCAGGAACTTTTTGAATAAACTTTTTAGCATATTTATCATCATTATTTATAACTGCATATGCCCCTTTTTGAAGCCCGGAAAATAATTTAGCTTTGGCATTAAAATAATTTTCCATTGTTATATGAAAATCAAGGTGATCTTGAGTTAAATTTGTAAAAGCGGCACCTTTGAATTCACAATTTCTTACTCTGAATTGTTCAAGCGCATGGGATGAAACTTCCATAACAACATTATTTATATCTGAAGCTAAAATTTTTGATAATGTTGCCTGAAGTTCAGGTGCTTGGGGTGTTGTATGCTTTGCTTCCAAGTAATCTGAATTAGATTGAAGCTTATAGCCTAAAGTTCCGATAAGTGCACATTTTTTGTTTTCATGTTCAAAGATTTTTTGAACCAAATGAGTTACGGTTGTTTTGCCGTTTGTGCCTGTAATACCAATTAAATTTAAAGATTTTGAAGGGTTATGATAAAAGCAGGCAGCTAAATCTGCAATTTTTTGTTGAGTTGAATCTACTATTAATTGCGGAATTTCAATGTTTAATGGGTGTTCTGCCATAATTGCAACAGCACCTTTTTCAAAAGCCATTTGCGCAAATTTGTGCCCGTCCACATGCTCGCCTTTTAAGCAAACAAAAATTTCATGGCTTTTAATTGTGTTTGAATTATATGATATTCCCTTAATATCTACATTTTTATAGTTTAAAATTTCTTTTGTTTCAACATTTTTAATTATATTGGCAAGTTCCATAAAGCTACCCCCTGACATCATATATATTTTACGCCAAGGGAAAAATTTGCACAAGAAAATTAAAAATTATGAATCCCAATCATCAAAAATGGAAGTTGAATTGTTGTTGTGATAATTTTTTCCGCCAAAAGATGAAGGTTCAAATTTTAAATTAAAAACGGCTGTATCATCCGTTTCATTTGTTTTAAAGCCATCAAAGCCAAAATCTGTTTTTGGAATATCGTTCACTCCAACCATCATAATTTTATCTATCGACATAAAATCTCCAAATTTTCCGACAGATAAATAAAAAAATTTTTTTTATAAAAATTGCCAAAAATATTACATATCTTTAAGTTCTTTTGTTGTATCCAAAAGTTTTGCAAGAGTTTTGGCATCACCTTTCAATTTAAAATATTCGGCAAATTTAGGCGTAGTTTTTAGGTTGTATGAACGGCCGTTTTTGTCTTTGGTTCTTGAAATAAGCCCTTTTTCAATTAATTCCTGAATATGTTCATAAGCATTTGACCTTAGTTCTTTAAGCTCCGTTTGTCTTATCGGTTCTTTCAGTGCAATAACGGTTAATGTTTTAACAACAGCAGGCTTAAGGTCTACAGGGCATAATTTTTCAACAATATCCAAATGTTCCGCTTTTACTTGCAGAATATACCCGTCCTCATCGTCAATTTCAAGTGCACCATCTCTTGAAGAGTAATCAAACATTAAATCTAAAAGAGCAGATTCAACATCTTCAACGGGGACTTTTAAAATTTCAGATATTTCAATTGGCTGCATGGCTTTTGCAGTAACAAAAAGAACGGCTTCCACTTTAGATTTCAGGTTTTCTGTCATTGGGCACCAACCTCAATTTCAACATTTTCATCATTTTTATTTGGAAGCTTAACAAAAAGGTCGCCGTAAAATTCTTTTTGTTCAATGTCATATTTACCCCTTGAACAAAGATATAAAATGGCAATATAGGCTGCAGGCTTTGAAAAACCGATAACTTTCAGGTTGGAAAGTTCTATTTTTTCTTCCCTTTCCAAAATTTTTGTTAAATTTTGATCCATTTTATCAACCAATTCTTCAATGTATTCATCCTGAACCATATCTAAAATATCGGTTGTGGTTAATTTTGAATAATTTTTAGAACGGTTATGGTGGCTTTCGATTTGGTTTTTAATAGTTTTCTTTTTTTCAAGTTGTTCGTAAAATTCCAAATGGCGTATTAAATCGTTCAAAGTAATAGCACGGGAACGGGTTAATTTAACGCTTGTTCTTCTTTGAAGAACTTCATCAAAAGAAATAACGTTATTAGAGGGCAATTTTAGCTGTTCTGCTTCATAATCACCATCCATAAGGTCATCAATGTAATCATCGTTAATTTCAGGTTCAGGTTCAAAATCTGCTAAGCTGATTCCGTTTAAAACCTTTGATTTTAAATTAAGCAAAATTGAGGCAAACAAAAACGCACGGCCGACAAATTTTAAATTATTTTGTGCGTTGAGTTCAGCCAATTTTTTCATATATTCATCATAAACCTTTACAATGTCTATATTCCAAGGGTCAATTTTTCCCGTTTTTGCCATATCAACAATAATTTCAATAGCATCAACAGGGCTTTTTGCGGCATTTGAAAAAGATGTTATCATTTCATATTCAAAATTGCCGTCAATTGTTTTATAGCCGCCATTTTCGGCTAAAAATTGCTTAACTGCGTTTTTATTTTCATTGTAAAAATTAACCGCATTATTCATATATTATCCGGCAAGCGCCGCCTCCTTTTCCGGTTCTTTTTGAAGCTTAACGCCGCTTATTTTTGTAACGCCTTTGTCTTTTTGAGTAACGCCAATCATTCTGTCTGCCGATTCAATCATCTGCGACCTTTGGCTGATTACTATAAATTGTGTGTCTTTAGATTGGTTTGAAATCATTTTTGCAATACGTTCAACATTAAACCCGTCAAGAGCCGCATCAACTTCATCAAGCGCATAAAAAGGCGCAGGAAGATATCTTTGAGCGGCAAAAACCAAAGAAAGCGCCATCAGGGTTTTTTCACCGCCGCTCATGCCGGCTAACTTTTGATTTTTCTTATTTTTCTGCTGCCCTTCAATTGTTAAACCACCCAAGAAAGGATTATCAGGATTTTCTAAAATAAGCCTTCCCGTGCCGTCGGTTAAATTGGCAAATATATCCATAAAATGGTTATTTACTGCATTAAAAGTATTTAGGAAGGTTTCTTTTTTCAGGTTTTCATAGCCTGTCATTCTGTTTTGAATTTCTTGTTTTTCTTTTTCCAATGTATCAAGTTTTTCTTTAAGCTCGTTTTGCTTTGAAATAACTTCATCATAAGCTTCAATTGCCCTCATATTAACAAGGCCCAATTCATCCATTTTCTTTTGAAGTTTTTGAATTTTGGATGTAATGTCATCCACAGACATTTCAGTCGGTTGAATTGAATTTATATCAACCCCTTTTTCTTTTAATTCTTCGTGGGTTTCTTTGAATTGAGGTTCAATTTCATTTCTTCTGACTTTTGAAGATTCAATTTGTTCTGTAATTCTTTCAATTTCATTTTGAATTAAGTTTCTGTTGTTTTGGAATTTCAAAAGGTCATCTTGAATATTTTGTCTTAAGTTTTGAAGTTCAATTAAATTTTTGCCAAGCTCAATTATTTGAGCTTCAAGTTCTGCCAAATCTTTTTCTAAAAGCTTAATTTCAGCTTCAAATTTTTCTTTATCGGCTTTTAAGTTAATGTTATCCTGCTGTAATTTATTAATATCAATTTCTTTTTGTTCAATCATTTTTTCATAGAAAATGATGTTTTGATTATCTCTTAAAATTTCGTTTTCAACATTTAAAATGTTTTTTTCCGTTTGTTTAATTTCATCTTCAGCGCCTTTTGTAAGGTCTTTAAGCTTGTTTAATTCGCCTTCGTCTATAAATTTTTCAACTTCTTTAATTTCATCAGTTAATTTTGAAATTTTATCTAAAATATTAACGTGTTTTTCTTCAAGCTTATCTAATTTTGAGTTAAGCGCCTTAATTTCAGGTTCAACTTCCGCAATTTTTTTGTTCAAATTGTCTAAAATTTCATTAGATTTTAAATTTGTTTGAACTAAAGCGTTAAGTTCAATTTTTGCGCCGTTATATGAATTTGAAGCGTTTGAAAAATCGTTTCTGATTTTATCAAGTCTTGATTCAAGCTCATCTTTTCTTTTTAAAAGTTCCTGATAAGTTTTTTCAAATTCAACCAAACGAGATTTAAAAGTTTCTAATTCCTTGTCATCCATTTTGCCAAATGACATTTGGTTTTTTCTTTTTGCACCGCCTGTAATTGCCCCTGATTTTTCAAAAATTTCACCGTCCAGAGTAACAATTCTATACTTACCCATTAACTTTTTGGCTGTTTCCATATTATCTACAACCAAAGTTTCACCAAGGGCAAAATAAAATGCATCTATATATTTATCGTCAAAATCCATTAAGTTAATGGCAAAATCAATCACACCTTTATCTTTTGGAAGTGCCAATTTATTAGGTGCGGGTTTTAGCTTGTTCAAAGGCAAAAATGTTGCCCTGTCCCTTCCTTGAGATTTTAAAATTTCAATTGCCTGAGATGCCACGTGTTCGTTTTCAACAATAACAAACCTTGCTCTGCCGCCAAGTGCTTCATTTATGGCATCTACATATTCGGCTTCAACATCAGCAAGCTGCAACAAGGGAGCATGCACCCCTTTTAAATTGGCTTGCATAATGGTTTCAACACCTGCACCCAAACCAAAAGTTTTAAATGCACGCTTGTTTGCTTCAAGCTCCATAATTTTTTTATTTGAAAGCTGAATGTTAAAGGTTACATCGTTTATTTCATTTTTTGTTTTATCCAAAGATTCAAACGTAAGCTTTTGTAATAGCTTCATATCTTCCATTTCTTTAGATAATTTTTCAATTAAAAGTTCTAAGCGGTCTTTATCATCTTTAAAGGTTTTTTGCGATATCAACAAGTTTTCTTTGTTTTTATTTGCAGAATTTAATTCGTTATTTAAAAATTCAAGCCTTGATTCATTTGAAATTTTATCTTTAACAATATTTGTCTCGTCATCTTTAATTTTATCAAGTTCACGCCTTAATTCCGCACGTTTTTCAATGTATGTATCGGCAGTTTTATTAAGCCCTGTTACTTCTTCTAAAATTTTATTTAATTTTTGTTTTTGAAGTTCAAGTTCATCTTCAAATTTTTTCTTTTGGGCTTCTTTTTCTTTTATAACATCAACAGAAACTTGCTTTTTAGAATTAAAATCTTCTATGCCGTTTTTTGAATTTTCAATTGTTTTATTATTTTGGAAAATAACCTTGTCTGTATGAATTATGGAATCTTTTTTTCTTTGAATTTCACCTTTTTTTTCTTCCGCTTGGCGTTTAACTTCTAACTGTTTATCTTCGCCTTGTGCTTTTACTTTTGCGCAAATTTCATCATATTCCTGTTTTTTATGTGCAATTTTTTCATCAATTTCAACAGATTCTTTTTCTTTAATTTTTTTGTTTTTTTGCGCTTCTAAAATATTTTGATGAACCATATCTAAAATACGTTTAAAATCAAAATATTTAACAACGGTTATTTGGCTTTCAAGTTCGTCTTTTTTGTCTTTTAATTCACGATATTTTATTGCAACTTCTCTTTCTTCCTTTAATTGTTCAACCCTGCTTGTAATTTCACCCAATATAAGGTTAGAAGTTTGCACCCTTTCTTCAACGGTATTCAGTTCATTTGTTGCCATTTCAATTTTGCGGTCAAAATCTGCAGTACCTGCAATTTCATCAATAAATTGCCTTCTTTCTTTTGAAGAACAATTAACAAGGCCGACAACATCGCCTTGCATGATTATATTATTGCTGTTTGGCGTTATTTGGTATTTTTCAAGTTCATTATGTACTTGAGCAAGAGTTTGGGGCTTATCGTTTATATAATAAATGCTTTGATACCCTTGGCTTGTTTTTTTAACTCGCCTTGCAAAAGAAATTTCTGTGCCATTGTCGTCATCTAAATCGAATACAACCTTCACATAAGCTTCGTTTCTTTTATTGTGAGTGGAAATTAAATCTGCTATGCCTTTTTCAGACCTTAAAGCACGGGCGGAAGATAAACCCAAAGTAAATAAAATGCTGTCTATAATGTTGCTTTTGCCCGAACCGTTTATACCCGCAATAGCAGTAAACCCTGTCAAAAAAGGGATTTCCGATTTGTTTGCAAAAGATTTAAAGTTATCTATTTCTAACCTTTTGATGTGCATATATGCTTTTTTAAACCTTAGTCAAGGATAGTGTCACTTCCCTATTACACTATATATCGATTTCGCATGTCAACTTCCTTAATAAATTGAATAAATTATACTTCTTTTAATGTAGAATAGTTTTATGCAAAACCAATCACCAAATTATAAATATTTAACATCTCTTGAATTGGATAAAATTTTATCCGAACTCTCTGATTGCGCCATAACAAGCCCTGCAAAAGAAATGGCGCTTAATTTAATTCCGTATTCGGAAAAAGAAAAAATAGAAAAAGAAATTAATTTAACAACGGAAGCAAAAAATATTTTAGACAACAACGGAATTAATTCCATGCCTGTTGATTTTGCAATAGACCCCGATAAAATCTTAACAAATGCAATAATTTCCGTTAATAACATCATCGATTTAACAAAAATGTTAATTTCTTCAAGAAAATTAAGAACATTTTTATTAAATAATAAAGAAGCAATTCAATTAAATGAAAAATTTATAGATAACCTTTATGTTGATAAGGAACTTGAAGAAAAAATAGCTTCTATTTTTGACCAAAATTATAATATTAAAGATGATGCGACAGTTGAACTTTTAAATTTAAGAACATCATTGAAAGCGCAAATTCAAAACCTTAAAAATACAATTGATAACTTATTAAAAGATTCAACCTTCACATCATATCTGCAAGATACAATTGTAACAGAAAGGATGGGAAGAACCTGTTTTCAAGTAAAAGCAAGCGACAAATCAAAAGTTAAAGGTATCGTCCATGATGTTTCAGCCAGCAATCAAACATTTTTTATAGAACCTGAAATTTTAGTTAATATAAATAACAAAATAAGAACAATAGAATGCAAAATTGAAGCTGAAATTGAAAAAATTATTGCAGAATTATCTTCTGAATTTCACAAAATTAAAAATGAACTCAAAATTTCATATAATTCAATAAAAGAAGCAGATTTAATTTTTGCAAAAGCAAAATATTCAATTAAAACAAATTCAACCCCTGCAATTATTACAGATAAAAAAATAATCAAATTGCATTCAATGTTTCACCCGCTTATAAGAAATAAAGAAAATTTGGTTAAAAATGATTTTGAACTTGGGGAAAATTTTAAATCACTTTTAATTACAGGCTCAAACACAGGGGGAAAAACTGTAACATTAAAAACTGTAGGGCTAATTTGCTTAATGGCAAAATTGGGGATGCACTGCCCTTCATCTTATGCTGAAATTTACCCTTTTAAAAATGTATATTCAGATATTGAAGAACACCAAGATATAACTCAATCATTATCAACATTTTCAGCCCACATTAAAAATATAGCCCACATTATAGAAAATGTTACAAAAAATGACCTTGTTTTATTTGATGAACTTGGTGCTGGAACTGACCCTGAAGAAGGGGCGGCACTAGCAAGAAGCATTATTGAATATCTGAATTCAAAAGATGTTTTAACCATTTCAACAACACATTTGGGTGAATTAAAAATTTTAGAATATCAAAATAAAGATTTTAAAAACGCTTCGGTTGAATTTGATAATGTTACAATGAAACCCACCTATAAATTAATTATAGGCCTGGCAGGAAGCTCTTATGCAATAGATATTGCTAAAAATTGCAACTTGAAAGATGAAATAATTTTAAATGCAAGGGAAATTTTAAACAAAAATTCAAACCCTGATTCTAAGATTTTTAATAAAATTCAAGAAACACACCAAGAGCTTTTAAACCACACCAAAAAAATTGAAGAAACAAAAAATATAACAGTTAAAAAAGAAGAAGAACTATCTGAAAAATTAAAAGAAATTAAAGAGAAAAAGAAAAAAACTCTTGAATCTTTTAAGAAAAAATACCAATCAAATTTAGAAGCCGCAAGAGAAGAAATTAAAGAAACCTTAAACGAATTAAGAAAAGAAAAAACCGAAAAACTTGTTAGAAGAAGCTATGCAAGGCTTGCTAAGCTTGAAAATGAAATAAGAGCAGAATTTTCAAAAGATGAAGATGAACTTTCAGGCAAATACCCGCCCCTTGATTGGAATGAAATTAAAATTGGGCAAAATGTTTTGGTTATTGGAATTAACCAGCCTGCAATTTTAAAATCCATGCCGGATTCAAAAGGTATGGTTGAAATTCAAATCGGGCTTATAAAATCTAAAATTCATAAATCTAAACTTGCAAAAACAGATAAAAAAGTTTCAAAACAATTAAAAAAATTAAATGTTTCTTTTGATGATTTCAACTCCGGCGCAAGCTTTTCTCCAAGGCTTGATTTAAGGGGAATGAGGGTTGAAGAAGCGCTTGATTCAATTGAACAGCATTTAGATAAAGCAATGCAAAAAAATATCCACGAATTCACAATAATCCACGGCCATGGGACAGGTGCTCTTAAAAAAGCAATAAGAGATTACCTGAATGATTCCCCTTACGTTTTAAAATATAGAGCAGGCGAAGACGTTGAAGGGGGAGATGGCGTGAGCATTGTAGATGTAAAATAGTTAATCTTTTTTATTAAAATTAAATTTAATGTTATTAATTTGCATTAAATATTTTTTTAATTCGCCTATATTTGCGTTTTCTTGAATTAAATCTTTACCTGTAGAATTTCTAAGCCCATCCATAGTTTTTCCAAATTCAGATTTTTCACCCAACAAAAGGCTAACCAAATGGTCAAGGTTTTTTGCGGGGTATTGAGAATATTGGTTTAAAATTTCTTGTGGGGTTTTTCCAACTTCAAACTTATATAAAAACCTTGCCGTTAAAATATCGTTTTTTGTAATTGCTGTTCTTCCGTATTGATGGGGCGTATACATAATATCTTCAATATTCGGGGAATGCCCCAAACCTATTGAATGGCCAACTTCATGGATAATTGTGTGAAAAACTTCATTTTCATCCATATATTTTTTATGAATAATGCCATCTGACAAACCAATATTTACTTCCGCAGAATAATATCTGCCAAGTTCATCATAGTTAAATTGGCAATGCCCCAAAGATTTTCTTTCAACCCTTCGCCATTCAACATTTATATGGGAATCATTCAAATTAGAAACAAAATTAAAAACAACCATGCCGGATAAATGCGATTGCCACATATTAAAAGCTTGCATGACCATATTGTTATATTTTTCGCCTTCAAACTGCCCTAAAGATTTATACCACCTAAAAGGCGCTATATAAACGTTTAAGGGCATTAAAGAAGCCGGCCACCTTGAAAGTTGACCCCTTTTTGATAAACAATGTTGTAGGTAAGTTTTACTTTGCATTATAATTAGAATTATAGCATAATAGATAAACGATATAAATTTTTTAAAGAGGGGGAAATAAAAAATATGAATATGATTCAAATGATGCAGCAAGCACAAAAAATGCAGAAAAGATTAAAAGAAGTTCAAGATGAACTTGCAAATTCCGAAGTAACTGCAAAATCAAACGGCGGCGCTGTTGAAGTTACAATGAACGGCCAAATTAAATTTAAAAAAATTAAATTAACAAAAGCTGCAATTAACCCTGAAAACCCTGATAGCGTTGATGATGAAACAGTTGAAATGCTTGAAGATTTAATCACACAAGCAATGATAAACGCAACAAGCGAAGCAGCAGCTTTAATGGAAAATAAAATGAAATCTGTTACAGGCGGCATCAGCATTCCGGGGTTATTTTAATTAAATGGAATATACTAAGCCCTTACAAAAATTAATAGAATATTTTCAAAAGCTTCCTTCAATTGGCCCAAAAACGGCGCAAAGGCTTGCCTTGCACATTTTAAAAATGGAAAAATCGGAGGTTGAAAATTTTGCAAATGCAATGGTTGAAGCAAAAACCACAATTAAATATTGTTCAAATTGTTTTAATATTTCAAGTTCAGACCCTTGTGAAATTTGTTCTTCAATTTCAAGAAATAAAGAAACAATTTGTGTGGTTAGTGAAGCAAAAGATTTAATTGCAATTGAAAAAACAAACGAATATAACGGTTTATATCATGTTTTGCAAGGGCTTATTTCCCCAATAGATGGCATTGGGCCGGAAGATATTAAAGTTAAAGAGCTTTTAAATAGAGTGCATAAAGAAAACATTAAAGAAATTATTTTAGCTCTTAACCCTTCTGTTGAAGGGGAAGCCACCGCCCTTTATTTATCAAAACTTTTAAAACCGTTTGGAATTAAGGTTTCAAGAATAGCTTATGGTATTCCCTTGGGTTCAGAGCTTGAATATACGGACGAATTAACCCTTATAAGGGCCTTAGAATCAAGACTGGAAATGTAATTTTAAGCCATTACATCAAGTTTATTTCTTTTGCTTTTTTCTTTCAGAGCTTTTGCTTGAGCTCTTGAAACCTTTGCTTGAGTTTCCGCTTTTATTTTTTCGGCTTCAAGATGAGATTCTTTTCTTGCAATAGAATTAAAATCGCCGCCTGAATTAATTAAGCTCTGTTGAGCTTGGCTTGCTCTAATTGCAGCCATTTCCGCTTGGTTTGCTCTCATAATTGCAGATTGAGCAGCAAGTGATGCAGCGATAGACATAAAACCTCCAAATCTTTTTATAACAAGATAAAACAGCTGAATAACAAAAATTGCTAACATAATTTTACAAATCCATTAAAAATTATGCAAGAAATTTAATTATAAACTTGTAATCAGACTGTTTTTTAATTACATTATTATATTATTGATAAGCATAGAATAGTGTAATTTGAATGGAGGTCTTTAAATATGCAAAAAACTATCACTGTTGATGGTAACTATGCCGCAGCGCATGTGGCATATGCCTTAAGTGAAGTATCTGCCATTTATCCTATTACACCGTCTTCAACGATGGGCGAATGGGTTGATGAATGGGCTTCACAAGGCAAGAAAAACATTTGGGGCAAAGAAGTTAAAGTTGCCGAAATGCAATCAGAAGCTGGTGCAGCAGGCGCTGTTCACGGTTCTCTTGCAGCAGGTGCCTTAACTTCAACATATACAGCATCACAAGGTTTATTGTTAATGATTCCTGTAATGCACAAAGCAGCAGGTGAAATGCTTCCGCATGTTATCCATGTTTCAGCACGTGCATTGGCTGCTCAATCATTGGCAATTTTTGGCGACCACACAGACGTTATGGGCTGCCGTAACACAGGCTATGCAATGTTAGCCGCTAATTCGGTTCAAGAAGAAATGGATATGGCGCTTGTTGCTCACCTTTCAACTTACAAAGCAAAAGTTCCTTTCCTTCAATTCTTTGACGGTTTCAGAACATCTCATGAAGTTCATAAAATTGAAGAAATTTCTTATGAAGATATTGCAAGCTTAGTTGAACCAAAATATATTGAAGAATTTAAACAAAGAGCAATGAGACCTGAAGCGCCTGTTTGCAAAGTTGGTGCTCAAAACACAGACGTTTACTTCCAAGGAAGAGAAACAGTTAATAAATACTATGATATGGTTCCTGATATTGTTCAAGAATATATGGATAAAGTTGCTAAAGTTACAGGCAGACAATATCACCCGTTTGATTACGTTGGTGCACCTGATGCAACAGATATCATAGTTGCAATTGGTTCATCTTGCGAAACAATTGAAGAAACAATTGAATACTTAAATAAAACAAGAGGCACAAAATACGGTTTAGTTAAAGTTAGATTGTATAGACCTTTTGATACAAAACGTTTTAATGCGGCATTACCGAAAACAACAAAAAGAATTGCCGTTTTAGACAGAACAAAAGAACCAGGTTCAATTGGCGAACCTTTATATTTAGATGTTGTTGCAGCATTAGATAACAAAGACATTAAAGTTATTGGCGGCAGATACGGTTTAAGTTCAAAAGAATTTACACCATCTATGGTTCTTGCAATTTACAAACACCTTGAAAATAATGGGTTCCACGGCTTCACCGTTGGTATTGAAGATGATGTAACTCACAAATCATTAAAAATTGAAGAACATATCGTTACAGAACCTGAAGGCACTACAAATTGCATGTTCTGGGGCTTAGGTTCTGATGGTACGGTTGGTGCTAACAAAAACTCAATTAAAATTATCGGCCAATATACAAACAAAGATGCTCAAGCATACTTTGCTTATGACTCTAAAAAATCATTCGGTGTTACAGTTTCACATTTAAGATTTGGCGATAAACAAATTAAATCAACATACCTTATCACAGCTCCCGATTTTGTTTCATGCTCTGCTCATGCATACATCGGAAGATATGATTTATTAAAAGGTATTAAAGAAGGCGGCACATTCTTATTAAATAGCCCCTATTCAAAAGAAGAAGCATTTGCTCACTTAACACGTGATATGCAAAAGACAATTATAGATAAGAAAATTAAATTCTATAACGTTGATGCTGAAAAATTAATTGAACAACAACCGGGGTTAAGAGGCAAAGGTGCAAACACAGTTATGATGGTTGCATACTTCAAAGTTTCAGGCATCATTCCTTTTGAACAAGCATTAGAAGGCATGAGAGAAATGACAAAGAAAACCTTTAAGAAAAAAGGTGATGACGTTGTTAAGATGAACTTAGCCTTAATTGATGCTGCAGTTGATGCAACGGAAGAAGTTGTTATTCCATCAAGCTTAGATAATGTTTGTGCTGCAGATGAAATTCAATTAATTCCGGATAACGCAGATGAATTTGCTAAGAAAATTATTGAACCGTCTATGAGACAAAAAGGTGATGACATCCCTGTTTCTGCTATGAGCGTAGATGGCGTTATCCCGACAGGCACAGCTTGCTTAGAAAAAAGAGGCATTGCACCCAGAGTTCCGAAATGGAATCCTGAAAATTGTATTCAATGCGGCATTTGCGCATCTGCTTGCCCGCATGCAGCAATCAGAACAAAACTTGCAACACCTGAAAGCTTGAAAGATGCTCCCGAATCATTCAAAACAATTAATGCAAGACCGGGAGACGGCGAACAGTTCAAAGTTCAAGTTTATTGCAAAGATTGTACAGGTTGCGGTGTTTGCGTAGATCAATGTCCTGCAAACAAAAACCCTGACAAAAAAGCCTTAACTTGGTCAACAATTGAAAAAGAAGAAGCAGCTTGCGAAGTTGTAAATGAAAAATTCTTCGATTCATTGCCTGATAACGTTATGGGCAAAAACACAACCAAAACAATTAAAGGCGCAATGTTAAGAAAACCGTTGTTCGAATTCTCAGGCGCATGCGCTGGTTGCGGTGAAACACCTTACGTTAAACTTGTTTCACAATTATTTGGTGAAAACGCAATTGTAGCTAACGCAACAGGTTGTTCATCAATTTATTCCGGCACATTCCCAACGATTCCATACACAAAAACAAAAGAAGGCAGAGGCCCCGCTTGGGCAAATTCACTATTTGAAGATAACGCCGAATTTGGTTTTGGTATGAGATTAGCGGTTGATCAAAACAGAGAAACATTAAAATTATATGTTGAAAAAGTTTTGAACAACGAAAAAACACCTTCTGACTTAAAAGAAGCACTTGAAGCTGCTATGAGCCACTTTAACAATTCAAAAACAGATGAAGCAATTAAAGCTCAAGACAATGCTAAAAAAGTTATTGCAAAATACGCAGACTGCGGCTGCCCCGATTTAGCAAAAGTTAGAGAACTTCAAGATTACTTCACCGATAAATCTGTTTGGATTATAGGTGGTGACGGCTGGGCAAACGATATTGGATACGGCGGTATCGACCACGTTTTAGCACAAAACAAAAACGTAAATATTTTGGTTCTTGATACTGAAGTTTATTCAAATACAGGCGGTCAAGCTTCAAAATCAACACCTACAGGTGCAGTTGCCAAATTTGCAACAGGCGGCAAAAAGACATATAAGAAAAATATGGGCTTAATGAGCATGAGCTACGGCTATGTTTATGTTGCATCCGTTGCACTTGGAGCTGACAGAATGCAAACCTTAAAAGCATTCCAAGAAGCTGAAAGCTATGATGGTCCTTCAATCATCTTTGCATACGCTCCTTGTATCGCTCACGGTATTGACATGTCAAAAACTCAAACCGAACAAAAACGTGCAGTTGAAGCAGGTTATTACCCATTATACAGATATAACCCGAATAATGCTGATGCACCGTTTACTTGGGACGCTAAAGACCCCAAAGAAAGCTATCAAGACTTCATTAAATCTGAAGGACGTTACAAATCACTTACAAAAACCAACCCCGAAGCTGCAGAAAGCCTTTACAAAAAAGCTGAAGAAGACGCAGCAAAAAGAATGGCTGTATTTAAAGCTGTTGGCGAATTGGTTAAATAAGAAACGGGCTTTCATAAATAAAACGGGTGGTTCAAAAAACCACCCGTTTTTTATTTTCTTAAATTTTTAAAATAATCATCTAAAAGCTTATCGCCAATATCTTCCATAATTCCGCCAAAAATTTTTATTTTGTGGTTTGAAATATCCGATAAATTAATTTTAGAGCCCATTGCGCCATATTTTATATCATAGGATGAAAAATAAACGGTATTAATTCTTGAATTTAAAATTGCCCAAGCGCACATCGGGCATGGTTCAAGCGTTACATATAAATTGCACCCTAAAAGCCGCCAAGAATTAAGCTTATTTGAAGCCCTTTTAATTGCAAGAATTTCAGCATGAGCTATTGGGTCATTATTTAATTCTTTTTCATTATGGGCTCTTGCAATAATTTCGCCATTAAGTTCAATAATGCAGCCAACAGGAATATCAGAGCCTGATTTTTTTGCTTCAATAAAAGCTTCTTCCATAAAATTAAACGGCTTCATCATATTCCTTATTCATAAAATCTAAAATAACAGAAAATCTTTCATTTTTATTTTCAATATTAACTTTTATATTCATTGCATTACAAAGCCCTTTAACAATATAAAGGCCTAAGCCCGTTCCTCTTGTTGTTCTTGTTAAATCAGAATCAAGGCGAATAAATTTATCATAGAGTTTTTCTAAAATTTCAGGCGGAATATTTTCCGATTTATTTGTAATTTTTAATTGAACTCCGACATCAGTATTTTTAATTGAAATTTTAATGGGTTCGTTATCAAGATTATATTTAACCGCATTATCGCAAAGGTTAATTATAATTTGAATTAACCTGTCATAATCAACGTAAACTTGGTTTAATTTTTCATCTTGTTCAATTTCAAATTTAACATTTTTTGTATTTGAATATTCTACGCAAAGTTCCACAACCTTTGGCAAATCTATTAATTGGGGGTTAATTGAAAGGTGAAAACTTTCAATATCGGGAATGGTTAAAAGGTCATCCACCATTCTTGATAACCTTTGAGCTTGTTGTTTTATAATATGCAAAGATTTCATTTTCATATCTTCATCAATTACAATATCTTGCCTCATAAGGCGGCTTGAATAGCCAATGATGCTTGTTAGGGGGGTTCTGAATTCATGGGAAATGGCGCTAACTAAAGAATCTCTATATTCATTTAACCTTTTTAATTCAAGGTTTTTTTCTGAAATTTCAGAATAAGTTTGAGAAACTTTTTGGGTCATATAGTTAAATTCTTTTTCCAAAAAAACAATTTCATGGGGGGTAAAAATGCTTTTTAAAAGGCGAATTTTTCTGTCATAACTTCCTTTTGAAATAGCAATAATACCTTTAAATAATTGTCTTATATTAATATAAAGGTAATATGTATAAAGGCCGACAGTTAAAAATATACAAAAAGCAGCAATTAAAAGGCTTAAAACGATTTTTTCTCTTGCTTTATCTATTGTATTTTTTGTAACGGATGGGTTTGTCATAACAACAACAACCCAATTTGGTTCTTGCATTTGAAAATATGCTAAAGGCTGGTTTTTAATTTTAGAAAATAAAACCCCTTCATCTTGTTTTCTGTTTTTAGGCAACGCTCTCATAACTTCTTCAAGCGCTTTTTTATCTTGACTGTTTGCAGCTACAAGCGCCATTTCATCATCAAAGATAAAAATAGTTTGGAGCATATTATTTGCTCTTTCGCCAATTAATTTTTCTAAACCCTTAAATGAAAGTTCGCCTGATAAATAGCGGCTGCCTTCAATATTTGCAAATAGTGAAACAGCCTTGGTATCCGGGTTAAATTCATATTTATTTGAGACAAAATTATCAAGTCTTACAATTTTTAAATTTTTATATTTATCCGATTTTTTTTCAATTTCATTCAAATATTTTTTTGTTAAAGTTCTTGATGGAATTTCATGAACAGCAGCTGCAATGTAGCCAAATTCATTATCAGACGCTTTAATAAAACTTGAAATTGTATCTGCTATATAGCTTGAAATTTGTGTTACGCCATAGTTTAATTCACGGCGAACAGATTGCTGTGAAACATTTGAAATGATAAGGCCTATTGTAACAAACGGAACAACAACCGCAAATAAAATTACAATTAAAATTTGCTGAACAATTCTAAGCCTTTTCAATTTTCTTCTAAACCCCCAAACGGCGTTAATTTATAGCCAACGTTTGTAACCGTGTGCAAATATTTTGGGTTTCTTGAATCTTCTTCAATTTTTTGCCTTAAACCGCCCACATGAACTCTTACCATTCGAACATCTTCATCAGAACCATAGCCCCAAACTTCATCTAATAAAACTGCCAAAGAAACGGGTTTATTCAAATGCTGCATAAGACAATATAAAATTTCAAACTCCGTTGGTGTTAATTTAACTTTTTTACCTGCAACAATGGCTTCCAGAGAATCGGCTAAAATTTCAATGTCGCCTGCTCTTAAAATTTCTTTTTCTGTTTTTTGTTCAACTTTTGTGTCGTTTCTTCTAAGCAAAGCTCTTATTCTAAGCAATACTTCCTGAATTTCAAAGGGTTTAACAAGGTAATCATCCGCACCGACATCAAAGCCTTCCGTTTTATCTTTAATTGAACCTTTGGCGGTCAACATTAAAATGGGCACATCGGGTTTAACAAGCCTTATATTTTTGCAAACTTCATAGCCTGTCATTTTGGGCATCATAACATCCAAAATAATAAGGTCATAATTATTTTCAAGCGCTTTTTTAAGGGCAATTTCACCATCTTGTGCAGAATCTACAATATACCCCGATGATTGAATGTCAAAGACAAGTAAATCTCTAATTTGGTCATCATCATCTGCTATTAAAAGCCTTTTATTTGAGTTCATTATCTGCCCCCCTTTGTTTTTTTATTCTTAAATTTATTTTTAATATAGGGTTTAACTGCAAAATATATTATGGGAACAAAAAACAAGAACCCAAAAACTTGAACAAAAATTTCATCAGGAAGTTTAAATGCAATAACAGAGGCAAACAAAGAAGCACCTGCTAAAACAAGCGGCAGGGTTCTTAAAGTCAGAAGCTCTATAAAAAGAAAAACAAACCCTGATAATGCCCAATATTGATATATTTCAATTACCATTACACTAAACTCCCAAAGGTATATAATAAGTTTAAAATTACCCACCCTATTATGTCAAATAAATTGGGTGGGTAAAATTAACTTATATTACATTAATTAAATTAACAACTTCAATAGCTGCTTTTGCAGCGTCAAAACCTTTATTGCCTGCCTTTGTGCCTGCACGTTCAATTGCCTGTTCAATATTATCTGTTGTTAAAACACCAAATATAACAGGGATTTCTTCAGATAATGAAACAGAAGCAATGCCTTTTGAAAGTTCGTTTGCAACAAAATCAAAATGCGGTGTTTGCCCCTTTATAATAGCGCCCAGAGCAACAATTGCGCCGTAACCCTTTTTTGCCATTTTTTTGCACATTAAAGGAATTTCAAAAGCGCCCGGCACCCAAACAACATCAATATTTTCTTCTTTAACGCCATGGCGAATAAAAGCATCCAGTGCGCCTTGAAGAAGTTTTGAACCGATAAAATCATTGAATCTTGAAATTACTATACAAAATTTATCGGTTTCTTTTGCGGTTAATTTGCCTTCAAATACTTTTACCATAATTTAACCTATTTACTTTCTATGACTTTTGCGTCAATCACAGCTTCTTTTGCTGAATTTGCTTTTTTGTTTTCATCTTCTTTTTCAAGCTGTTTATTAATTATAACAGTTTGAGCAATTTGGAAGATGTTTGATGTAACAAGATATAATAAAACACCTGCAGGAATTGGAACAAAAAGGAATGTAACCGTTATCATTACAGGCATGACAGTTGTCATTGATTTTTGAATGGCTGCTTGTTGAGGGTCTTGGTTTTGAGTTTTTGTTTGCGCCATCATAACTTTTTGCATTAAAACCATTGTTAATACAAACAATACAAGCAAGAAGATAACATCATAATGAATGGTTTCAACAGCTTTTATAGTTGGCACTTGTGCCGTTAAAATGTCGCCCGTTCTGTTGAATGTAACATTTTCCGTTTCTCTTGTTTGTGCATTTGAAACTTTAACTTCAACTTTTTGAATATTGTTTAATGTTGCAAAGTTCAAGTTTAAATTATCCATTTGAAGTTTAAGATCAATTGGTTCTCCGGGGGTAATTTCACCCTGAACGGTAACTGCTTTTTGCGGGTTTTGAATTTTAACATCGTCTAAAATTTTGCCGTCTTTTAAGAAAACTTTTGCAACTTTACCGGATTGCAACCTAACGTATCTTTCCACTTGGAATTGACCATCGTTTGATAAGCCCGCATTACTTCTGATTGTTGCATCTAACCTTTTTACAAAAAGAAAATCTGCATTTCCCGCTTGCTCAATAAAATACGGGCTCATTAAAGCGGAATATAAAAGAATGAAAATAGGAAGCTGAATTAACATAGGCAAGCACCCTGCCATCGGGTTTACTTTGTTTTCTTTCCAAAATTCCATCATTTTTTGCTGCATCATCTCAGGGTTAGATTTATATCTTTCCTGAATTAATTTAATTTTTGGCTGAACCATTTGCATGGTTTTCATGGATTTTTGTTGTGAAACATTAGCCGGCCACAAAGCAAACCTTATAATTAAGGTTAAAATTATGATTGCAACGCCCCAATTGCCCACTAAATCTGCCAAAAGTTTTAAAAATTGTATTGTTAATGCTGTAAAATCCATATTTTCTCTATTTCCCCATTATAAAATAATTTTAATCGTTACTGTTGATTTTATTATAAACATGATAATATTTACAATTATGAGTAACTTTTTTGATACAATTTGCGCAATAGCAACTCCCATAGCAAAAGGGGGAGTTGGAATTATAAGGGTTTCGGGGGAAACTTCTAAAGATGTTGTTAAAAAATTTTTTAACAAAGAAATAATTCCAAATAAAATAAACCATGGTTGGATTGTTCATAACAATAAAAAAATTGATGAAGTTATTGTTTTATATTTTGTATCCCCAAGAAGTTTTACAGGGGAAGATGTTGTTGAAATTCAAACCCATGGCTCACCTGTTATTTTAAAAGAAATTTTAAACCTTTTACTAACAAACGGCGCAAGGCTTGCTACCAAGGGCGAATTTACAAAAAGAGCTTTTTTAAACCACAAAATGGATTTATCTGAAGCAGAGGCTGTTTTAGAATTAATTGAATCAAAAAGTGTAAAATCAGCTTCTTTGAATGCTTCAAATTTATCCGGCAGTTTAAGAGAAGCAATTCAAAATATGAGAGATGAAATTATTGAAATTTTGGCTAAAATTACAGCCTCGATTGATTTCCCCGAAGATGTGCAAGAAGTTCCTTATGAATTAATTGAAGAAAAATTAACCAAAATAAAAGAAAAAATTGAAAACATTTTAAAGGGCGCAAAATCGCACAATATTTTAAGAGAAGGCATTAAAATTGCAGTTGTCGGCCGCCCGAATGTGGGTAAATCATCTCTTTTTAATGCGCTTTTAAATTTAAAAAGAGCAATTGTAACTGATATTGCAGGCACAACAAGAGATATAATAACAGAAAGCTTTGATATTAATGGAATTAATGCCACTTTAACAGACACCGCAGGCATTAGAGAAGATAATAAAATTGATACCGTTGAAAAAATCGGCATAAATAAAGCAAAAGAAACAATTGAAGATTCAGACATTGTTTTACTTTTGTTTGACGGAACAATTGGCATAACAAAAGAAGATGAAGAAATTTTTGAATTAGCCAAAAACAAAAAAACAATTTTAATTTCAACAAAACAAGATATTAATGAAAAAACCTATGAAGGTGCGCTTCCAATAAGTTCTAAAACAGGAAAAAACATTGAAGAATTAAAAGAATTAATTTATAAAAATGTTGTTGATGTTGATATTGATAACATTGAATTTACAACAAACCAAAGACAGCAAGAAAGCCTTCAAAATGCACTTATTGCAATTAATAATGCGCTTTTAGGAACAAAAAATAAAGAGCTTCAAGATTTAATTTCAATTGATATAAAAACGGCCTTAATTTCGCTTGGCGAGATAACAGGCGAAGTTATAAACGATGAAATTTTAAACAGCATTTTTGATAAATTTTGCATAGGAAAATAATTATTCCCTGCTTTCAGGCTCCCACAAATCAAGTTCCGTATTATATTTATAAGTATGAAGTTTGCCATCTTCACCAAGTTCTCTATAGAAAGAATCATTTGGGTTAGCCTTATCAAAATTTATTTCAAAGCTTCTGTCAACAATTTCGCCTTTTTCGTTTGAAAGGCCTGAGATATAATAAAAGCCGCCTTTTGTCGGCATTAAGGTTCTTTTTTCTAAAGTATCTCGGTCTCTTTCAGAAACAGAAAGAGCAACAGAGCCAAACAAATTAACCGTTACATCCGTTGTATCATCTGCCATATAATCAACGGTGATTAAAGAATCAGTTCCTTCCGGAATAGAATATGCTTTTTTAACATTCATGCCGTTTGAAAAATCTAAAATTGTAATTGTTTTGGGAAGGTTTGTATCAGGGTTTATTTCGCCATATAAAATTTTTTCATTGTTTCTAAGGGGCGTAGTTTGAAAATTGCTTAGTTTGCCTATTTTTAAATATTCTTCGGCAATTTTTTTATCGTATTTTGCACCTTTTTTAAAATCATCCGCTTGTTTTTTTAAGCCAAAAATGACATCTTTAATTTCTTCACTTTTTTCAACTTCCGGTGTCAGCTCTTTTTCTGTAAAAAACTTTCCAAAAAGCCTTTCTAAAAAGCCTTTCTTTTCCGTTTCGACATTTGACGTGAAAGAAACAGAGTCTTGAATTATTCCAAAATTTTTTCTTGTTTGAATATGGCTATTTTGAACATTATATAAAGAAATTTGATTAACTCTCATTTAAACCTCAAAAAATCTAATGTTCAAACAAAACCAATGAATATAATTTTTTGCTTTATGCTATAATTTTTTTATTTGGAGTAATTAATTATGGAAAAATTTTCAATCACAACAGCAATAGATTATGTAAACGGCGAACCGCATATTGGCCATGCTTATGAAAAAATCTTTACGGATGTTATTTTCAGGCACTTTAAAAAAAGAAGCAAAAAATCTTTCTTTTTAACAGGAACGGATGAACATGGCATAAAAATTCAAAAAACGGCAAAAACATTGAATATAACACCAAAAGAACTTTGCGATAAAAACGCAAATTCATTTATTGAAGCTTGGAAACTTTTAGATATAAATTATTCCCACTTTATAAGAACAACGGATGATTACCACCAAAAAACCGTTCAAGACATTTTTGAAAAACTTTTAGAAAAAGGCGATATTTATAAACATAAATATACAGGGCTTTATTGTTCAGGCTGCGAATGCTTTTTAGCTGAAAAAGATTTGGATGAAGAAGGCAATTGCCCAATCCATGGTAAAAAGCCTGAAGTTGTATCTGAAGAAAATTATTTTTTTAAGCTGACAAAATATAAAGATAAAATTATAAACCATATTAAAAATAACCCTAATTTTATTCAACCAAGCTATAGAGCCCAAGAAGTTTTAAACCAACTGGAAAATATTGAAGATATTTCTGTTTCAAGGGCAAAAACAAACGTTGAATGGGGAATTGAAGTGAAATCTGACCCAAGCCAAGTTATTTATGTTTGGATTGATGCGCTTTCAAATTATATTACAGGTTTAGGCTATAAAGTAAATGGTGAAAGCGAAGAAAACTATAAAGAATTTTGGCCCGTTAATTACCACATAATAGGGAAAGACATTTTAAAATTCCATTCAATTTATTGGATTGCAATTTTGATGGCGCTTGATTTAGAACTTCCAAAAAGCATTTATGCCCATGGCTGGATTATGATTGATAAGAGCAAAATGTCTAAATCAACAGGAAACGTTATTTCTCCAAAATCTGTTATGGAAGCTTTTAATTTAAAAAACCCTGATGCTCTAAGATATTTTATGGTGACAGCAGCAGTTAACGGCAAAGACGGCAACTATTCAGACGATGATTTTAAAGAAAAAGTAAACGCTGACCTTGCAAACAATATGGGAAACTTATTAAATAGAACCTTAAATATGCTTGTTAAATATTTTGATGGCGAAATTAAAGGTGAATTTATTAATAATGAACTTATAAATGAAACTAAAGAAACCATTGATTCTGTTTTAAAATATTTTGATGAAATGGAACCGGCTCTTGCTGCAAATAAAATTATTGAACTTGTGGATAGCGCCAATAAATTTGTAAACGATAAAGCGCCTTGGGCATTAGCTAAAAATGGCGATATGGTTGAATGCGGCAAAACTTTATATTCAATTTTAAATTTAATGGCAAAAGTTGCAATTTTAATTGAACCTTATTGCCCAAATATCGCATTAGATATGGCAAAACAGCTTAAAATTAATATCGATATGAAATATTTGGAAATTGAAGATTTAATGATAAAAGAAGGCAAATTAATTACAAAAGAAGAAATTCACCCCGTATTTTTAAGGTTAGATTCTGAAATTATGGGCGATAAGAAAAAACAAAATTAAAAATTTAAAAGCGGGGAAATTAAACCCCGCTTTTTATTTTAAGTATTCAATAAATTTTTTATCGGGTTCAAATTTAAACCCGCAGTTATCTAAAGTTGTTCCCCCCATTTGAATAAATTTTTTGTTAATTGAAGGGTAATCACGGCAAAAAATCGGGCGGAAAAGATAAATTGAACAACGATTATTTTTTAAAAATTTGCATTTGAATAAAATTGCACCGTTTAATTCTTCCCCTTCATTTTGCACCTTGCCGTTTGGAGAAAAGAACCTGTATATAAAGTGGTTTTTCTGCATTATTTTAAAATCATCTTCATTTTTTATATAGCCATTTTCATTTGAAAAAAGAATATTTTTGCAGCATTCACCGCACATTTTGCATTTGCCTTTAACAACATATTTAGATGATGTTAAATGGTTTTTAAATGTTAAAAAAATATCTTCTAAAAAATTTTTAATTCGGGTCAACTCTCACCATTCCAATCACAACAGGCTGTTTAAAATCGGTAAAATCAAAAATTTGAAAAATATAAAAACCTCTATTATTTATAACTACATAATCAGAAAATGTGGTTTTGTTTTTTAATTCTAAGGTTCTGTTGTATAAATATTCATAGCCCCAAAATTCAGATTTTTCATCTTCTTTTTTAAAAACCTGAAGTTTCAAAAGGCGAGTTTTAAACTGTTTTGGGTTATAGACGGCAAAATAAATTCTCTCTCCCACTTTAAATTCATTTGTTGTATTATACAAAGTTTCTTTTGTAAAGGGAGTTTTAGAAAATGCGATAATTGGTTTATCTTTGATGCAGCCTGTTATAAAAAAAGTTGCAACAAAAATAAAAAGAATTAAAAAGAACTTTTTCAATCTACAAGCCCTTCATATAAAGTTTTAATTTTTAATTCAGCCTGTTTTTTTAGTTCAGGGTTATCTGAAACCTCAATAAATTTTTCATAATAATAAATTGCATTATCTTTGTTTTGTTTCTTTTCAAAACATTTTCCTAAGCCCCAATAAGCAAAAGCGTATTTAGGGTTTATGCCAAGCGCTTTTTCAAAGTTTTTAATGGCCGAATCATAATCATTTTTGTCAAAATCGCAAAGCCCAAGGTTAAAATAAGCGTTTTCACTGCTTGGGTTTATTTCAAGCGCTTTATTATAATTTTCAACTGCTTTAATATCATCTTTTAAATATTTATACATAGAGCCTATTTTAATGTATAAATCGGCATCATTCGGGTATTTTTCAAGGCTTTTTTGGTAAAGTTCAAGCGCACCTTCAAAATTGCCTGTTTTTGTGTAGCTGTCTGCCAAAAGTTCAAGCGAATCATCATCATTATTGTCTAATTCATAGGCTTTTTTATAGGCATTTTGTGCAGTTTGTTCTTCATTTAAGCTGCTTAAAGATTTTCCGTATTCTTTATAAACTTCTTTATCAGTTGGTGCCACTTGAATTGCTTTTTCATAAGATTCAACAACTTTTGTTTTTGCGCCTAAACCTTCATATGTTTTTGCTAAACCTAAATATGCCTTTGAATTTTCGGGGTTTTCAGCAACAGCAGCCGTATAAATTTCTTTTGCTTTTCTGTAATCTTTTTCTTTTACAAGCGAATTTGCCCATTCAACAGAATTTGAATAAATGCTGTTTGAAATATCAGTTTTTTTAATTCCAAATTCCGCTAAATCGCTTGGTTCAAAATAAGAAAGTTTTCTATAAATAGTATCTGCTTCTTTAAATTGTTTCATTGCTTCTAAACAAAGCCCTTTATTATAAGCGGCTCTTAAATTTTTAGAATTTACATTTAATTCTTCTTCATAAATATTTAAAGCGTTTTGAAATTCGCCGTTTTGAAAATAACTTTTTGCAAGCTCATTTTTAATGTCGAAATCGGATGAAACTTTAACACCTTTTTGAAGAACACTGATTGCATAATTAGGATTATTATTTTTCTGATACAAAATTCCAAGGTTCATATAAGCGTTTTTATCGTTTGGATATGCCTTTATGTAATCTTGATAAGCTGCAATTGCTTCATCAGTTTTTCCCATTTGTTCCAATAGTTTGCCATAATCAAATCTTAAATTGTTCAATTCGGGGTTCAATTGAAAAGCTTTTTGGTAATTTTGATAAGCTTCTTCATTTTGTTTTAAATAGCTCTGAACAACTGCCAAATTACCATATGAAATGTAATCATTCGGGTTAATTTTAACCGCACTTTCAAAATTTTCTTTTGCTTTTTGGTATTCGCCGTTTCTTAAATAAGCAAGCCCCAATTCAGGATAACTTTTAAATGTTTCAGGGCTTTGTTGTTTAACATTTTCAAACTCTAAAATTGCATTTTTATAATCTTTTAAATTAAGGTAGCTGTTAGCTAAAAGGTTTTTTGCTTCTTTGTTGTATGGATATGCCGACATAAACTTTTGATAAAAACCGATTGCATCATTATATTCTTCACTGTAAAATTTTGAATTTGCCAAATTCAAATAGTTATATTTGTAATCGGGCATAATAACTTGTGCTTTTTGGTATTGTTCAAAAGCCCTTTTGTAGTCGCCTTTTTGTTGGTAAATATTACCAAGGCTTATATATAAAAAAGCATCGTTTGGGTTTTGTTCAATTGCTTTATTGTAATAATTAACCGCATTGTCAAATTCACCGTTTCTTGCATATAAACCCGCAAGCTTAACAATTAAAGCAGGTTCATCTTTAGAATTGTTCAACGCTTTTTGAACAAGGTCAATTGCATCATCAAAACGGTTGTAATTTTCAAACTTAATTGCTTCCTGATACAATTTGTTTGCTTCAGGAGACATTTTAGCGTAGCTTGGAAGGCAAACAAGCAAGGTTAAAAGAAATAATGTAGTTATATTTTTTGCATTTTTCATAATCAAACTCCTTTTAGCCTAAATGGGTTTCTTCCATAACTTTGAATGCTTTGCTCTTTTTGTTGCTCGTTATTTCAATATACTTCTTTAAGAGATTAAAGCAACCATTTGTAACTTTTTCATTTACCAAATCATCGTATTTTGTTTTTTTATCAACGGGCGTTTCATTTAATTCAATTAAAAAATTTCTAATCTTTTCATGCATTTTAACATAAGAAACAGAATCTATTGCACAATCTAAACAAGCAATGCCGCCTGTTTCCGTTGAAAATAAAACGGTTCCTTTGGGTTCTTTTGAACACTTCAAACACCTTCTAAGTTCAATTCCAAAACCCGATAAATTCATAAAAATAAGTTGAAATTTAATTTCTGCCAATAAAATTTGGGTTTTATTTTGGGCGTTTTGAATGTTATTTAATGTTTTATATAAAAGTTCATAAATCGCTTCATTTTGGCTTTTTTCATTGTTTTCAACAGCACAAAAAGTGTTTATTGTTTCTGTTGTGTAAATCGCCATGGTTAATTTGTCAAGGTCATATCTTAATTTGTTAAAAGAATTAATAGCGCTTGCTTCTTTAATAATATCAAGGTTTCTTCTTTGCGACATAATTAAACTGTTTGCAACAAGTGCCTGAGAAGCTGCGCCAAGTTTGCTTTTTGGGCGTTTAACCCCCTTTGCAACTCCTCTAATCAGCCCCATATCTTTTGAAAACATTACGACAATGTTGTCAAATTCGCTTATTGGGTATGTTTTAATATTTATTGCATCTGTTGAATAGTTTTGCATTGTTTAAGCTGTAACCTTAATTGTGGACATTTCGGAATTAATAAATTCTTCGCACAAAGAATCTTCCGTTATAAAATCGGCTTTAACTTCAATTGAAGAATCAATTTCCACAAACATTTGTTTATAATATTCTTTTTTGGTTGTTTCTTTTGATAAAATATAAACTTTTTTAGGCTTTGAAGCTTTAAAAGCCGTTTTTAAAAACATGGAAGTAAGCGCACGGGAACTTTCCAATGGAGGATTAATTAAAATCCAAGTTTCAGCACCTGCCATGGCGTTTATACCTTGAAGAAAATTAAACGGGCTTGCGTTTGATTCAAAATTCAATGCTTCATAAGTATCAGGATACATAACAGATGAACATTCGCTGCATTGAACAGTTAAAATTTTATTTTCTAAAGTAACAACAGCTTCTCTTTTTCCGCATTTTGGGCAATAGAAAATGTTCGACAAGCCAAACAGGGGAACAATTTCAATTTGTTTGCCTTCAGAATTTTTTGTTTGAACGTTTTGAATTTTAAAATTTATGTTGTTTTCAATAAAAGTTTTCAACAAATTTTCGCTTTTTGAAGTTGTTACAAAATAAACATCCCCTTTAATTGTGTTCAGCATTTTTAAAATTTCCGAAAATTCATCCGTTTGAATATCAACCGCACTTTTAATAACAGGCGCATCCAAAATAGGGTTTGCTTCTTTATTTAAAGAAAGAGCATCTAATTCAAGACGGTAGCTTTTATTTTTTAAATAATCAATAAAAGGCGCTTTATCATCATAAAAAACGGCAACATTGTTCAAAGTAAGCTCTTTTTCCTGAATTATTTTAAAAGAAGGCGTTTCTTCTTTTTTTATTTCAGGTGAAGTGTTTGAAATCGGAACTTCATCAATTGTATTTACCATATTAATAACAGCATCTTTTGGGGTGAAAATAACCGGTTCTTCCTTTTGTTCGGATAGAATTGGCGCTGAATCCTGTTCAAAATTATCATCTGTTTGTTTTTCTTCAGCTTCAACATTTTGGGATTGCTGGCTGTTATTTTCAGGTTCAAAAGATGTTTTAGCTTCAAAATAAGAAAAAGAAGCCGAAGGTTTTTGTTCATTTGAAAAAGAATTATTAAATTGTTCTGTTTCCTGTTTAATATCTTCCGTTTGTAAATTTGAAACAGGCTCTTTATTTAAGGGTTCAAAAGTTTGAATTTCATTTTGTTTTGGCTCATCATTATAATAAGAACTATCGGGCTCTTTATTTTCTAAAATATCCGTGATTGTTTTGGTTAAAAGTTCCTTTATGTCATTTGGAATTTGTTGTTCTTCCACGTAAGATAAAATTTGCCTCAAATCATCCAATAGTTGAAATTTATACCCTGTGTGGTATTTTTCATGCAATTTGTGTGCACCCATTTGTAAAAGCTGCATGTCATCTCTTTTAAGAGCAACATACAATCTTTTAACTGTCATATCTTCTGCTTCCGGGAATGGCGCCATAACAAAATCTCCTTATTTAAAAGCTAAATTAAATTTGAAGAGGAAGGATCACTTAAACCGTGATAAATGCCTCTCATCATCTGATAAAGTTCTGTCGGGTTATCGCTATATTCAATTGCCGTTTCTTTTTCAACCAAATGCAATTTATATAAATTGTAAATTGATGAATTCATGGTGCATAAAGTAGAATTGTTTGAACGTGCAATTAATTGGTCAATATCGCTCATTTTATCTTTTGCAATGTAATCTGCAATTGCAGGCGTAGATGCCATAATCTCTAATGCAGGAACAAGCCCGCCGCCGATTTTTGGCAAAAGCTTTTGTGCAATTGTACCTTTAAGGGCAACAGAAAGCCTTTTTCTTATAAAATCTTTCTGATCGGATTCAAACAAGCCCACAATTCTGTTTATTGTTTGCGTAGCCGAATTTGTGTGAATTGTGGATAAAACAAAATGCCCTGTTTCTGCCGCTGAAATTGCAGCTTCAACCGTTTCTTTATCTCTTATTTCACCGATTATAATAATATCAGGGTCTTGCCTTAGGGCATATTTAATGCCGGATGGAAAATCGGGAACATCTATCCCCAAGCCTCTTTGCGTTATTAAACAGTTTTTATCCGAATATAAAAATTCAACAGGGTCTTCAATTGTAATAATATGCCTTTTTTGGGTTTTATTTATATTTTCAATCATAGATGCAATTGTTGTAGATTTACCGGAACCAGTTGCACCCGTTATTAAAAGAATACCTGAATTACATTCCGTAAAATGTTGAATGGAAGGGGGCAGCATCAGCTGTTCAAATGTCGGAATGTCGTATGGAATAAGCCTCATTGTAATTTTCGGCATTCCTAAATCTTTGCAGTAATTAACCCTATATCTTGAAACACCTTTTAGTTCATAGGTAAAATCAAGGTCTGTTGCATCTTTTAATTTATATTGAATATCTTTATGTAAAATTGTAGCCAAAATGCCATCAAAGTCTTCTTCGGTTAAAGCGGGGGTATCAAGCCTTTGAATTTCCCCTGAAATTCTTAAAGAAGGCTGTTTTCCAAGCATTAAATGAACATCAGAAGCTTTAATTTTAGATATTTTTGCTAAAAAATTGTTAATCTCGAACATAAAATTAAACTAATCTTCCTAAAAAACTCATAATACACAAATATATAATAGCTCATTGTTATTTGAGTGGCACTTTTTGTTACAAAAATTTTATTTATTATTAAGAAATATTAAGAAGATTTGAAATAAAGGGCAATTCAAAGAGAATAAAAGTTTTTATTAAATTGTAAGGTTAGTATTATTAAGTATTTCGGAAGGAAGTTTTTATGGGACTTGCAACAATTAACAGCCAATACACCGGTTTAAACGGGTTATCAGGCTATGGTTCAACTTATTTTATGGGCGGCGGCCTTTATTCTGATTCTTATGTTGAAAACGCAAAATCAAACATTGCAAACGGTTATGAATTAAGCGCAACTTCAAGCTCTTATTCAAATAAAAATTCCGTTTCATCCTCAAGTTTTGCACAACAATGCCAAGCTATAGAATATCTGCTCCAACAAGGAAGAACAGATGATGCTATGGCAAAATATAAAGATTTATACGATGATATGGCCTCAAATTCTTATTATGAAGGCTACACTGAAAACGAAATTAAAACATTGCTGCAAGAAAAATATATGACAGCAACCGGCACAACTCTTGTAAATGATATTACAACAAATTCAAACTCAGCCTTTACAAGCGGGCTTGAAAGCTCAATTCCCGTTTTAGGCTTATTATTCAATGAAAACTCATCAGATGATTTTGTTGCAGAAGCAACAGGAACAGAGGTTTCGGGTTGGTCAAACGTTAAAAAAGGTGCAGGCGTAGTTGCAGGTGTCGGCTTAAGTGCAGCAGCAGGTGCAGGTTTAGAAGTAGGTTTAAGCGCACTTAAAAACCTCAAAAATTCAAGCATAACAGAAGCAATTTCAAAAGCAGCAACAGGCAAAGGCAAAATTGTAGCAGCTTGTGTAGCAGGCGGCGCAGCACTTTTAACCTATATCGGCAGCAAGCTTTTTAATTCAGATAATAAATAAATTTAATCCGAAAAATACTAATCTTTAATATAAGGCGCAAAAATTTTGCGCCTTTTTTATTAAATGTGATAAAATTCAAAAATATGGAATCAGTGGGCATTGTAAAAACAAAATATTTCAATTTAGATAAAACGCTTACTCTTGAAAGCGGCAAAACCTTGCAAGGCGTAAAAATTGCATATGAAACCTACGGCAAATTAAATGAAAAAGGCGACAATGCAATTTTAATTTGCCATGCCCTAACAGGCGATGCCCACGCTGCAGGCAAAAACAACGAAAATGACAAAAAACCTGGTTGGTGGGATACCATGATTGGCCCAAACAAGGCCTTTGATACAAATAAATTTTTTGTAATTTGTTCAAATGTTCTGGGCGGCTGCAAAGGAACAACGGGGCCATCTTCAATTAACCCCGAAACAGGCAAAGAATACGGACATTCATTTCCTGTAATAACCGTTGAAGATATGGTAAAAGCCCAATATGAACTTATAAACCATCTGGGCGTTAAAAAATTAACGGCAGTAGGCGGCTCTATGGGCGGCATGCAAGCGATTGAATGGTCTATAAGATACCCTGAGCTTGTAAAATCGGTTATTATAATTGCAGCGGCGGCAAGATTATCTGCCCAAGGAATTGCATTTAACGCAGTTGGCAGAAACGCAATTTTGTTTGACCCAAATTTCAATAATGGCGATTATTACGACAAAAAACACCCCGAAGTCGGCTTATCAATTGCAAGAATGATTGGCCACATTACATATCTATCGGAAAAATCCATGCACAAAAAATTCGGCAGAAATTTTAAAGATAAACCGATTTTTGATTTTGGGGTTGATTTTGAAGTTGAATCATACCTTGATTATCAGGGAAGAATTTTTGTAGACAGGTTTGATGCAAACAGCTACCTTTACATTACAAAAGCAGTTGATTACTATGACCCTATTTCAAAATACGGAAGTTTAGAAAACGCTTTTTCAAACACAAATGCAAAATTTTTAGTAATTTCATTTACGACAGATTGGCTTTTTTCAACAGCACAAGCCAAAGAAATCGTAAATTCTTTAATAAAAATAGATAAAAATGTTTCATTTATTGAAATTGAAAGCCCTTGCGGGCATGATGCGTTTTTATTGGAATTTGACAAGCAAACAAGAATTATAAAAGCATTTTTAACATAAAAAACGGGGAATAATTTTGGGAAAAACACTAAACTATTCACAAATAACAAAACTTGTGCCAAAAGGGGCTAAAATTTTAGATTTAGGCTGCGGGGACGGGTATCTTTTTAAAAAATTGGTAAATGAAAAAAATGTAACGGGCGTTGGCATTGAAATTAATGAAGACGAAGCAATTAAAGCAATTGAAAAGGGCTTATCGGTTATTCAAGGCGACTTAGATAAAGGCCTGAAACAATTTTTTGATAAAAGCTTTGATTATGCAATTTTAAACCAAACCGTTCAATCAACAGACAGGCCCGATTATGTTATAGAAGAAATGCTCAGGGTTTCAAAATGCGCAATTGTTTCGTTCCCGAATTTTGCCTATTGGAGAGTAAGATTTTATCTTTTCTTTAAAGGAAAAATGCCAAAATCAAAAGCGCTTCCTTATGAATGGTATAACACGCCAAATATACACTTAAATACAATTGAAGATTTTTTTGAATTTTGCAAAAAAAGAGATATAAAAATTTTAGAAGCTGTTTATTTAGCAAAAAATAAAGCAAGAAAGAAAATTTTAAAGCCGCTTGCAAACTTTTTTAGTGAAGAAGCAATTTTTGTGATTTCAAAATAATTATTCTTTGTTTAAATCTTTTGCTTTTTTAACCAAACCGCATTTAATGCAGGCTAAAACTTTTTTTGTTGAATCAACGGGAACAAAAGTGTGCTCGCAATTTTGATATTCATCTGAAAAATCTTTTTCAATTTTCTTTTCAGGGTTTTTAATTTTGTTTATAATGGTAGAAATTAATTCAAAGATATACATATTTTAATTATAATAAAATTGTTATGAAAAATAAAATCGAAAAATTTATATCATCAACAGTTGAATTCCATGATATTTTTAAGGCAGTTGAAGTTGCAAACGAACTTAATATGGGCTTAGAAATAAGCAGATTTGGCAAATTAAAAGATTTAGACGAATATTTTGATGACACATTAAACCGCTATGAAGATGCAATTAAAGACTTAGAAGGCCCTCTAACGCTCCATGGCTTTTTTTCAAACCTTTGCCCAACATCAAAAGATAAAGGCATAAAAGATGTTTCAATTAAAAGGTATTATCAAAGTTTGGAAATTGCTTCAAGACTGGGGGCAAAAACCGTTGTTTTTCACACCTGTTTTAACAATTTATTAAAACAAAAGGTATATAGGGAAAATTTCTTTGTAAGTTCGGTTGAATTTTATAATGAAATTATTCCATACTTTGAAGAAAGAAAAATTACAGCCACAATTGAAAACGTTCATGAACCAAACGGGGAATTAATAAGAAATATAATAGCTGCGGTTAATTCGCCATATTTAAAGGCAACAATTGATATAGGCCATCTTAATTTGCATTCTTTGGTTCCTGCAAGAGATTGGATTAAAGATTACGGCATAATGCTTCACCACATGCATTTTCACAACAACTTCGGCGATGAAGATGCCCATGGTTCTTTAAAAAAAGGAACAATGGACGTTAAAAAAGTTCTTTTAAGTTTAAAAGAAATGCAAATTTACCCTCAAATAACATTTGAAATTTTTGATAAAGAAGAATTAATTGAGAGCATCCAATATCTTGAAGAACTTCAAAATGAAATTGAATACGGAATTTAATTTTTAAAAATTAAAAACGCCAAATATTGCCCCAAAATAACCCCAAGCAGGCAAAATAAACCGCTAAGAAAAATATACATACCGCCTTCAAAGTAATGTTTATTTTGAAATAACATAACAGCTTCAAGAGAAAATGTTGAAAATGTTGTAAAGCCGCCTAAAAAACCTGTTTTTAAAAGCAGCAAAAAATGGGAAGAAACACCCCTTTTAAGGGCAATTGCAGAAACAAAACCAATTAAAACACACCCTAATAAATTAACAAAAAAAGTTGCAATTGGAAAAACACCTTCAAATGTAATTTTTCCGGCTAAATATCTAAATATTGCGCCAAGGGCGCCGCCTATACCGACAAGTAAAATATCCGTCATTTTTTAAATCTTTCCCAAAATTTAAGTCTGTCTATTCTTTCTTGTTTTTTGGCTCTTTCGGCTCTTTCCATTAAAACTTTATCTTTATGTTCATTTTCGGCTATCATTTTTTGAATTTTATAATCTTGTTCTCTTGTTAAAACGTTTCTATATCTTAATTTATAATAATTTTTCTTTTGGTTAATTTTCCTTAAAGCCTCATTATATTCCATTTGCCTTTGTTCTATATCAAGCTTTAATTTTTTCTTACATTCAAAATCAAAGGTTTTACATTGAAGAGAATTTAAAAGCTCCAATCCCCTTTCTTTAGATTCAATATCTAAAGTTAAAGGTTTTAAAACAAAATTTTCTTCATTTCTTATTCTTAAAACTTTTTCTCTTTGTTCTGCAGATAAATTAACCGTCTCAAGGTAATCGGGGTATTCGTTTCTTTTAATTCCTGCTTTTAAGTTTTCAGCATAAGAAAAAGAAACAAACAAAAGAAACAAAAAGAATATAATTAAACCTTTTTTCATTTTTTAAGCCAATCAATTTGTGTGTTCCAAAGAATGTCTTTATAAAATTCAGGCTTATCCGTTGGAATTCTTGCAGGTTTTTTAATCCTATGGTAAACTTCTTTTCTTATAAATAAGGCAAAAGTTCTTGATTCTAAAACCAAATAATAATCAGGATGATGTTTTAGGTTTTCATATAAGTTGTAGTGTTTGTATGGAATAATAATATCGTGGTGAACAGAATTTAAGGCTTCCTTCCAGCCGACACCGCCCAAAGTAATTAACCTTACATGTTCATCATTCAAATATGGGCTGTAAACTTCTTCATATCTGCCATCTTGCAATATAAAATTATTCGGGTAAAGTTTATAAGCTGCATAGCTTCCGCATTCAAAAGGAACAAAAACATTGCCTTTAACATTATTTTCAATTAAATATTCAATTTCAGACAATGGAAAAATTGAATGAAAATTACCGTATCTTAAATCACGAACGGTTATATTTAATAAAAAGACAAATAAAACAATATAAAATAAAACCAGTTCTTTTATTTTGTTATATTTTGGCGCAAGTTTTTTGTTAAATATTGAATAGAAATCATCATAGCAAAAAGGAACCAAAACAAAGATGAAATAAGAAATAAACCTGATAGATTTCATTGTTAAAAGAAACATAACAAAAACAAGAACTGCTTTTGTTTTATCCATATTGTTCCAAATTTCCTTTAATTTGTTTAATTTGCCGCAAGCTTTTGTTTGAAGCCAAGTTTTATAGAACCTGTAAACAGAAAGCCCCATAAAAAATAAAAGAACAATTTTAAATTTAATGAATTTAGCCATAAAATAAGAGCCAAAAGGCGGCTGCCATTCAACAATGTTTGGCCTGTTCATAGTTGTTGCTTTAACCAAAAACGTAACATATTCAACGCCATAAGGGTTTATAAACATAACTAAAAATGAAGCTATGAAAAGATAAACATAAGGCAAAAAAGGCTTCTTTCTTAAAAATTCACCTATTATATAAAGCCCCGTTATTCCAAGCCCCATAAAGCAGCCGCCATGCATATTTGACCAAACAATCATTAATAATGGCAAAACCCACATTATTCTATAGTTTTTTTCTAATCTTGCTTTTTCCATTACATAAAGCCAAATTGCAAAAAACATAAATGTGAAATGGTGGCACCTTAAAGAAAACACAAGGTTTGAAATTGGCTGCAGCGCAAAGAAAAAGAACAAGAAATTAAAAATGGGAAATTCTTTATCGGGGGTTAAATTTTTTCTTCTTAATTGAATAATTAAAACAAAGAAAACAAACGTTATAAACAAACAAATTGCTTTTAAAACCTGCAAGCCAACATCTTGAAAATGGTCTTGCACAAAATAAAAAACAATGCTTGAGCCCCACTCATGGTCCCACCAAGGGTGGGTTTTTGAATAAGAAAGAAAATCATATTTTAAAATATCGCCTGTTTGAAAAAAGGTTTTACCTACAATTAATCTTGCAAAAAAGTCGTAATCCACATAATCCATGCAGCTTCCAACCAAGAATAAATAAAGAAAAAGTGTTATAAAAAATATGATTAACATGTAAAATCTCCGATAATAAAAAGGATTATAACAAAAAATTATTCACCTGTGCATTTTTTTGTTATCATTATATAAGTTAGAGGTGAAAGTTAAAAATGGAAGAAAAAATTTTACAAATTAAAAAAGAAGCATTAACTGAAATTGAACAAGTTAAAAACCAAAAAGAACTTGATGAAATAAGAAATAAATATTTATCAAGGGCTTCAGAATTAAACAACCTTAAAAAAGGCTTAAAAGATGTTGCACCCGAATTAAGGCCAAAAATAGGCGCTCTTACAAACGAAGTTTCAAAAGAAATTGAAGCTTTGGTTAATAAAAAAGCGGAAGAATTTTACCAAATAGAATTAAACAAAAAACTTGAAGCGGAAAAAATTGATGTTACCTTGCCTTCAACTTATGAACCATATGGGCATATTCACCCATTAACAAAAACAACAAATGAAATTGTTGAAATTTTTGAAATGCTCGGTTTTTCATTAATTAAAAACGAATATTCACCCGAAGTTGAAGTTGAAAAATATAATTTCGATTTGTTGAACGTTCCAAAAGAACACCCTGCACGTGATGTTCAAGACACTTTTTATTCAAAATTGGCTAAAAATGTAATTTTAAGAAGCCAAACATCAAACGCACAAGTAAGGCAAATGCAAAATTCAAGACCGCCGATTAAAATAATATCCCCCGGCAGAGTTTACCGTTCAGAATCTGTTTCTGCAAGAAAAAACAACCTTTTCCACCAAATTGAAGGGTTATATGTTGATAAAAACGTAACTTTTGGCGACCTTAAAGGCGTTTTAAACGAATTTATCAGGTTATATTTTGGCTCAAGCCGCCCGACAAGATTTAGAAACAGCTTTTTCCCATTCACGGAACCTTCTGCTGAAGTTGATGTTCAATGCATTATGTGCCATGGCAAAGGCTGCCCAACCTGCTCCGGTACGGGTTGGTTAGAAATTTTGGGTTCAGGCATGGTTGACCCTAATGTTTTAAGAGCAGTTGATATAGACCCTGATGTTTACACAGGTTTTGCATTTGGCATGGGAATTGAAAGATTAACCATGCTAAAATATGCAATAGATGATATAAGACTATTCTTTAACAACGATATAAGGTTTTTGAACCAATTCTAAAAACTGTATAGAGGATATATGGCAACAAAAGAATTAACATCGGGCAAACCGCTTAAATTGATTTTTCTTTTTATGCTGCCGATGTTTTTCGGAAATTTATTTCAACAAATTTATAATTTGGCTGATGCCTTAATTGTGGGAAGAACAATCGGGCTTGAAGCACTAGCTGCGGTTGGGGCAACATCGCCCATGATTTTTCTTGTAATAAGTTTCATTTTTGCATCCACCCAAGGTTTTGCAGTTGTAACGGCTCAAAGGTTCGGTGCAAGAGATTATGAAAACGTAAGAAAATCCGTTGCGGCAGGTTTTATTTTATCTTTTGTATTAACCCTAATTATGACCGCAATTTCACTTCCTTTTGTTCAACAAATGCTTGATATTTTAAGAACACCCGATGATATCATAAATTTAGCCCATGATTACCTTTTTATAATGTTTGCAGGAATTATTGCAACGGTTTTTTATAACCTTTCATCTAATATAATAAGGGCTTTGGGAGATAGCAAAACACCGCTTTATTTTTTAATTTTTGCATCAATTTTAAATATATTTTTAGACCTTCTTTTTATTTTAAAATTTCATTTGGGAGTAGCAGGTGCCGCTTGGGCAACCGTTATTTCTCAAGCCGTTTCAACCGTTCTTTGTATATTTTTCATGTTTAAAAAATTCCCTGTTTTAAAATTGAAAAAAGAAGATTGGCAAGTTGATAAAGATTTTCTTTATGAACATTTAAGAGTGGGCATTCCAATGGGCTTTCAGATGTCTGTTTTAACAATTGGAATTATTGCGCTTCAATATGTTTTAAACGGGTTCGGTTCAACGGCAATTGCCGCTTTTACAACCGCTATGAGGGTTGATCAATTGGTTTCTCAAAGTTTATTGGCACTTGGCGCAGCTGCCGCAACTTTTACTGCTCAAAATTACGGCGCAGGCAAAATGAAAAGAATAAGAGAAGGCGCAAGAGCGAGTGTTTTAATAGCTTTTATTATAAGCATTTTTTGTGCGGTTTTTGTTTTAACATTGGGCGAAACCGTTGTTAATCTTTTTATGGATGTAAAAAACGAAGAGGTTACAAGGCTTGCAATGCAATATTTGCACATCATAATTATTTTCTTTTTCTTCCTTGGCTTATTATTAATTTACAGAAACATTTTGCAAGGCATGGGAAATGTTATGGCGCCTTTGTTTTCAGGAATTGCAGAATTAATTATGAGAGCGCTTGCCGCCTTTAAATTGGGAGAAATTTTGGGCTACACGGGAATTTGCCTTGCAACGCCCGCAGCTTGGATTTCAGCCGCCATTGTTTTATATGTCGGCTATAAAATAAGCCTTATGAAAAATTTAAAAAAATTAAGAAAAACAGCCTAAATTAAAGGGGTTTTGGTTTTTAATTTTCTTTTTAAAATTTCAGCTTCAGGCATTAATTTATATAAAAGCTTCCAAAAGTTTTCTTTGTGGTTTTTTTCAACCGTATGGCAAAGTTCATGCAATAAAACGTAATCAATAAATTCATTATCTAAAAGCATTAAATTTATGTTTAAATTAATGTTATTAACGCCGGAACAGCTTCCCCAGCGGGTTTTATGGGTTTTTAGAGAAAGTTTATTATATTTAAAATTGTATTTATGTGCTAATTCATTAAGCCTTTTTGGAAGATAATCTTTTGCTTCCATATAAAGGGCTTTTTTTAGTGCCTGTTTTAATTTTTCTTGGTTTTCTTTTGAATAAAAATTTGAATTAAATGGGTATAAAAAATAAACTATTCCCTGTTTTGTTTTTATAACAGGTTCTAAAACAAGCGATGGTTTAATTACAAGTTTATTTGTTTTTGTTTTAAAATTTTCATCTATTAAATTAAATTCATATTGTTCAAGGGTTTTTTCTATCCAGCTTTGTTTTTTAAAAACAAAAGTTTCAGCGTCTTTATAGCTTAAATAATAAGGCATGGAAACTCTTATATGAAAGCGGTCTTTAACTGTAATTTTAAGAGATTTGGAACTTTTTGATTTTACATATTTATATTCAACATCATCTATTAAAACAACTTTGTTGGCTGCTTTTTTAGTTCTTGTTTTAGGTTTTAAAAAATCAAAAATTCCCATAGAAAAGAATTATAGCATGTTAATCTTCAATTATTTCAACAAAATTATGAAGAAAATCCGCCAAATCAAACGCTTTAATTTTTGCGCCTTCAAGTTTTATTCCGTATTTTAAGCTCCAAAGGCAAGTGGGGCAAGTAGTTAAAACGGTATCAGAATTTGTTTTTAAAACATTTTGAATTTTTTCTTTTGATAAAATTGTGGCGGTTTTTATATGCCTTGTGAAAAAATCTCCCCCAAAACCGCAGCAATCATCAAATTTATTAAGCCTTGTATAAGAAAGGTTTTCTATATGAGATAAAATTTCTTCAATTTCCAAAAATTTATTCATATCAAGGTGGCATGGTTTATGAAAAGTAATTTTAAATGGTTTAATTGCTCTTAATTTTTTATTTTTGTAAAAATCCGTAAAATAGACAATTTTTTCTCTGTTTACACCTTCATAATTTAAAACGGTATCATAGCAGGTGGCGCAATCAAAAATGATTTTATCAAATTTTTCAAACCTTTTTAAGTTTCTTTTTTTATATTTTTCATAAACATCAATTCTTCCTTTAACAAAAAAAGGAAGCCCGCAGCAATCAAAATTTTCTTCTTTAAATTTATAGGGTATTTCAAATTTATTGTTAATTGATTTTGTTGCACAACCGTTGAAATGCACAATATTAAAGAAAGTTTCACTTTTTTTTATTTTTTTATAATAACTTCTTTTAAAAGGATATTTAACCTTATATAAAGCCCAAAGTGAAAACATTTTGATTTTAAAAACAAGGGGCGAATTTAAAAATTTTTCAAAAGGTGTTTGAAATTCATTTTTAATTTCCGCAAAAATTTGAACCGCATCAATATCAGATGGGCAAGCAGCTTTGCATTTTTTACAATTCAAGCAAAGGTCTAAATTATATTTAATTCTTTTATCAAATTTTAATTGTTTTTTTATTAAGCCCAAAAGCTGCAAAAATTTTCCTCTTGAAACGGATGTTTCCGTTTTTTTTGCTTTATATACGGGGCAAACATCCATGCAAAGGCCACAGCGAGAGCAATTAACAATATTTTTAATAAGTTCTTTATCCATATAATTTGTAGTATAATTTTACCATGAAAAAAGCACAGATAATGTTGGAATATTTGTTATTTTTCCTTGTAGTAACCGTTCTTTGCGTTTTAATTACCATGCTCTGGAACAGAAGCGCTATTATAAGGGGCAGCACGTTTGGTGTGGAAGATAAAAATAATTCTGTTCATGTACGCCCTTTTTCGGAATAAAAAAAATGAGAAGCGCAGTTTTAAAAAATAAAAAAATAACAATTGAAAATAAACAAATACCAAACCTTAAAGACAAAAAAGGCGCAATAATTAAAGTTTTAATTTGCGGGCTTTGCGGTTCGGATATTGTTAAAATTAACCATTCAACCCCCGAAAATGAAGGCAAAATAAGCCTTGGCCATGAAATTGTGGGGGAAATTATTGATATAAATGTTGAAATTAAAGGAACGGGCGCAACAGAACCTTTTAAAAAAGGCGATATCGTTGCAATGGGGCACCATTACCCTTGTTTTAAATGCAAATATTGCACCCATGGGAACTATTCCATGTGCGAAACCTTTATAAATTCAAATATTCACCCCGGCGGCTTCAGCGAATATATTTATGCGGATTCAAACCACTTAAAAAACACGGTTTTTAAAAAACCGGAAAATTTAACCAACGTTGAATTTTCATTTTTAGAGCCCTTATCTTGCTGTATTAGAGCAATAAAACGCTCAGGGCTTGTATTTAACAATAAAGAATTAAACAAAACCTATAGTGCGCTTGTTTTAGGCTTGGGTTCAATCGGAATTTTAATGGCACAAGCAATTAAAGCCTTTGGTGCAAATACATTCGGGTTTGATATTAATGAAAAAAGGCAGGAATTCATAAAAAACTATGGAATAAATTTTGATAAAAACATTAAATACGACCTCATTTTTATGACATCAGGCGCTTCTAAAGCAATTGATTCTGCAATGAATTTAATTGATAAAGGCGGCAAAATTGTTGTTTTTTCATCCGTTCCTGATGATTTTAAAGGTTATTTTAACAACGATATTTATTATAAAGAACTTAATGTTTTAGGAAGTTATTCGCCGTCGCCTGATGATTTAAAAATGTCTTATGAATTTTTGAAATTAGGTTTTGTTAATGTTAAAAATATATCTGCAAAGTATAGTCTGGAAAATTTAGAAAATGCAATTAACGATACAAGACAAGGAAAAATTTTAAAGGGGTATATTGAACTATGAAAATGAAAGCCATAATGTTTTATGCCCCGAAAGATATAAGATATGAAGAGGTTAATGTTCCTGAACCAAACGAAGGCGAAGTTTTAGTTAAAGTTGAAGCAGCCTTAACTTGCGGAACAGACGTTAAAACGTATAGAAGAGGCCACCCTGTTTTAATTAAAAAAACACCGTCAGGTTTCGGGCATGAATTTTCGGGAACAATTGCAAAACTGGGCGAAAACGTTGAAGGGTTTAATGTTGGCGACAGAGTGGTTGCGGCAAATTCTGCTCCTTGCGGAGAATGTTTTTTCTGCAAAAAAGGTGAAGAAAATTTATGCGAAAATTTAGAACTTTTGAATGGTGCATACGCACAATATATTTTAATTCCAAAAAATATTGTTCAAAAAAACTTAATTAAAATTCCTGAAAACCTTCCTTTTAAATTGGCAGCATTTACGGAACCTTTATCAAATGTTGTTCACGGCATTTCAAGAACACCGATAAATAAAGGCGACACCGTTGGCGTTATTGGCATTGGCCCAATTGGTTTAATGTTTTGTGCGCTTGCAAAATTAAAAGGTGCAAAAGTTATTGCAATGGGCAGAAACCCCTTAAAATTAAAACTTGCAAAAGAATTTGCCCATGCAGATGAAGTTATAGATTTAAAAAAATATAACGACCCGACAGAAATAATTCTTTCCATGACCGAAGAAAAAAGAGGTTTGGATGTTGCAATTGAATGTGTGGGTTTGCCTGAAATTTGGGAATCAATGTTTAAAATTGTTCGCCGTGGTGGCTGCGTTCATTTGTTTGGGGGCTGCGCTTCAGGCACAAGCGTAAATATTGACACAAAAAGGCTTCATTATGATGAAGTAAACATTATAAGCGTGTTTCACCACACACCGAAATATTTTAGAGAAGCACTAAATCTTATTGCAACAAAACAAATTGATGTTGAAAAATTAATTACAAAAACCCTGCCTCTAAAATACACAAAGCGTGCGCTTGAAATGCAGCAAAACGGCGAAGCCATAAAGGTTTTGATTGAACCATAGATTTTTTCTTGACTTCACATCTTGAATTGATATTATAAAGAAGTTCGGAAGGGCAAAAGGCCATTCCAACAAAAAATTAAATAATATGCCGCAATAGCTCAGTTGGTAGAGCAAGGGACTGAAAATCCCTGTGTCCTTGGTTCGATTCCGAGTTGCGGCATATTTTTTATACAAAAAGGCCAAAGAAAACTAAAATGTAATCTTTGGCCTTTTATACATTTTCTAAAGGCTATACTTTTGCAACCATGGAAGCTATCATGTTTCGAACATTATCGCTGTTTGCAACAAGGTTTATAAAGCCTGCAATGTCTAAATCTCCTTGGTTATTGGCATTGTTTACATTTTGTTCTTGACCTGTCATAAGCGATGAAACATTTGAGAGCATTTTTGTTTGGAAAGATCTGCTTGTAACGGTTGATGTAAGCGTTGCCGTTAAAAATACTACAGGGTTTGAAAGTGAAGCCGGATTTGTAAGAGCTGTTTTGATGCCGTTTGTAATAAAGCTTGAAACAAAAGTGCCAATCGAGCTTTTTACAAAATCGCCAAGTCTGCCTTCAACTTCATCTCGGTTATATCCTGATTCTTCAGCCAACTGGTCAAGGCCTTCATCTGTTTTTTCATTTAAAGTTTTTGTTTCGTTTTGAACGGTTTTTATTATGCCCGATACCGCATCATCAATTGTTTTGTTGCCGCTCAATAAATCAATTGAACCTGTAATTACGCTTGATAAAACATTTGAAGAAGCGTTTGACATGTTAGAAAAAGTGTTAATACCAAAATTTAAAAGCCCGCCTGCGGAAATACTTATTCCCATGACGTTAATATTGCCTGTTGTTGCAAGAGATTGAAGGTTTGAACTTAAAGATGTTTTAACCAAACTTGTAAATTCTTCATTTCCCGTTTGAGCCAAGGGTGATTCATCAATTAATTTGCCTGCAAAATTTTCAGCCAAAACTTTAACTGCAGAGCCGATATTATTTGCATCTTTTGCAGTAACCGCATCCGAGCCGCCAAGAACGGTTGAGATTATATTAGTTATAGAACCTGCGGCATTTGCCAAAGATTGCGCCGAATTATCGCTTGATGAAACATCACCCAAAACACTCACAAATTCCATTGCGGTTTGAGCAATGTTTGAGCCCTGTTCTTCAAACAAAGGGGCTTCGGTTTCCGTTTGAGATGCCGAATTTACAAGAGAAGTAGCAATGTTTGTAATGCCGTTTAAAATGCTTTCAAAATTAATGTTTTGACCCATAGTTAGCCTTTCTTTCGTTACTGTTAAATTATTTATCGGCACAAAACGAAAGAAAATTTACACTATTTTAAGAAATATTTCAAAAAATTATTTTATGATATTATTTTTATATGTTTGATTCACTATCGGAAAAATTACAGGAAATAATAAGAAAAACATCGGGCGAAGCCAGTTTAACAGAAGAAAATATGGCTGATGCCATAAGAGAAATCAGGCGTGCGCTTTTAAACGCCGATGTTTCACTTAATGTTGTTAAATCTTTTATAACAAATATTAAAGAAAAAGCCGAAGGTGAAGCTGTTTTAAAAAGCGTTAAACCGGGGGAACAGCTGGTAAAAATTGTTCATGATGAACTTGTGGAATTATTGGGCGGCGAAAACAAGCCCCTTGATTTAACGGGAAACCCCACAATGATTATGATGCTTGGGCTGCAAGGTTCAGGCAAAACGACATCATCTGCAAAATTAGCAAAAAAATTAAAACAAGACGGTGCATCCCCCCTGCTTGTTGCCTGTGATATTTATAGGCCTGCTGCAATAAGCCAATTAAAAACATTGGCTGATGAAAACAACATTGATTTTTTTACGCTTGATGGCTCTAAGGATGTTATTGAAATTATTAATGCAGCACTAAATTATGCAAAAGAAAAAAATAACACTGTTTTAATTTTGGATACGGCAGGCAGGCTTCAAATAGACCTTGAAATGATGGCAGAATTAATGCTTATTGAAAGAAGTTTTAAATTAAATGAAAAACTTCTTGTAATAGATTCAATGACAGGGCAAGAAGCAGTTGATATTGCAAGAAACTTTGATGAACAACTTGGAATTACGGGCGTAATTTTAACAAAACTTGACGGCGACACAAGAGGGGGCGCCGCTTTATCTGTTGTATATTCAACCAAAAAACCCGTTAAATTGGTTGGTATGGGCGAAAAAATAGACCCCTTGGAACCTTTTTACCCCGATAGAATGGCAAACAGAATTTTGGGGATGGGCGATGTTGTAACTTTGGTTGAAAAAGCCCAAAAAGCCTTTAATGAAGAAAGCGCAAAAGAACTTGAAGAATCAATGCTTAAAAATTCATTTTCTTTTGAAGACTTTCTGAAGCTTCAAAAACAAATAAAAATGCTGGGCTCATTTGATTCAATTTTGGGAATGCTTCCAATCCCCGGATTAAAAAAAGACGCAAGACAAAAAATTTCCCATGAAGGAGAAAAGCAATTTAAAAAAATTGAAGTAATGATTTCATCTATGACGCCACAAGAAAGAAAAAACCCTGATATTTTAAATTCATCAAGAAAAAAAAGAATTGCAAAAGGGGCGGGTGTTTCAATAGATGAATTTAACAAATTTATTCAACAGTTTGAAATGATGAGAAAAATGATGAAGGGGCTTGGCGGCCTTGCACAAGGAATGAAAGGTGGCGGCAAAAACGCCAAAAATGCAAGCTTAAATATGATGAAACAAGCCCAAGCATTGAAACATAAATATAAATTCAAATAAAAAGCCCGATAATTTAATTATCAGGCTTTTAAAATGAAAGGATAAATTATTTTTTTGCTTGTGCCTGATACATTGCTCTTTGCGCAGCAACACCAAAAGGGACAGCTTCTTTATCAGTTATCATTACAGTGAATGTATCTGAAAGCTTCAAACCAAGAGGATCAGAGTATTTGTATTTCTTTGCACATTCAACACTTTTGCAGTTAACGTTTGAGGGATTTGGTTTTCTATCTCCGTTAACATCGACTGCAATAACGCACGGTGGTTTGGTTGTTTGATTAGTATTACTATTTAAACCATAACTTCCACAACCTTGACAGCTCAATGAAGGTATCTTAGAACCATCCATACTCATTGTACATGGCACAATAGTATTTGATTCATGCAGCCTTAAATTATAAAACTGAAATCCGCCAGTTCTAAATTCATATCTCATACCATCAGTAGTATAAAATGCAGAGTTCTGCCAACTGTCACCATTTGGTGATAATATTTGAAATTTTTCAGATAAATTTGTTGTTGATTCAATTATTGACATATGCCTCATCAAATAACCCATTAAATTGGCATTATCATAAGGGGTTTCACCATCTATTGCCATATTCATGGTTATTGCAGAATTTAAAACTGAAACTGCTTTTCTTAATCCTGTTTTAAATTCTTGCTGTTGAGAATTACTGATTACAGATGGAATTGTTAAAGCTGCAACAACGCCAATAATAGCTAATGTTATTAAAACTTCCGCTAATGTAAAACCTTTTGTAAGTCCTTTCATAATATAAACTACCCTTTCATTAATTTCTAAAAGTGCAACAAAATATTCATTATGTTGTAATTAAATAGAATAAAGCGTTATTTTTGAATGATGAGAAATTAAAATATAAAAAATAAGTAAAATCTGAAACCTTGAAGAAAGGTTGAAAGAATGGTATTATTGGAATATAAAATAAATGCACCAAAATGAATATTATGGTGCATTTTTATTAAAAAACCTGCCATTTGGCAGGTTTATATTTTTATATAAATTATAAGTTAGATAATATCAAAACCGGTGTATTTTCTTAAAACTTCAGGAATAATAATATGCCCGTCTTCTGTTTGATAATTTTCGACAATTGCAGCCCAAGTTCTGCCGACAGCCAAGCCTGAACCGTTTAGAGTATGAACATATTCTAATTTGCCTGTTGCTTTTGAACGATATTTAATGTTTGCCCTTCTTGCTTGGAAATCGCCAAAATTTGAACAGCTTGAAATTTCCTTGTAGTTATTATAAGAAGGGAGCCAAACTTCTAGGTCATAGCATTTTCTTGCTGAAAAACCAAGGTCGCCCGTGCATAAAATAACTCTTCTGTATGGAAGCCCCAAAAGCTCAAGTACTCTTTCGGCGTTTCTTGTTAATTTTTCATGTTCTTCAATTGAAGTTTCAGGAGTTGTTAATTTAACAAGTTCAACTTTATTGAATTGATGCTGCCTGATTAACCCTCTTGTGTCTTTACCGGCTGAGCCTGCTTCACGCCTAAAACAGGGAGTGTAGGCTGTCATATATTTTGGAAGTTCATCTTCCGATAAAATATCGCCGTTATAAATGTTTGTAACAGGAACTTCTGCAGTTGGAATTAAATAAAGGTCTTCATCCACACATTTAAACATATCTTCTTTAAACTTAGGAAGTTGCCCGGTTCCAATCATGGCGTTTGAATTAACCAAAACAGGGGGAAGAATTTCTTCGTAACCATGGTCAGTTGTATGAACATCCAAGAAAAAGTTAATGATTGCTCTTTCTAACCTTGCGCCTTTGCCTCTGTATAAAGTAAACCTTGTATGAGCCAATTTAACACCACGTTCAAAATCTAATAAACCAAGATTTGTTGCAAGTTCCCAATGGGGTTTTAGTTCAAAATCTTTTTTTGTAGGTTCGCCCCAAGTTTTTAAAACGGGGTTATGGGAATCATCTTCGCCTGTCGGAACATCTTCACTAGGGCAATTTGGAATATTTAATAATAATTCTTTTTGTTTATTGTCAAGTTCTGTTTGTTTATCTTCCAATTCTTTAACTTCATCACCAAGTTTTTTAACTTCAGCTTGAATAACATCCGTGTTTTCGCCGTTTTTTTTCATTAAACCTATTTGATTAGACATATTTTTTCTTTTTTGTCTTAATTCATCGCAAGAAAATTGAATTTGGCGCCTTTCTTTATCTATTTCAATAACAGAATCTATTGATAAATTTGGGTTTCTTCTTTTTAAAAGTTCATTTACTTTTTCAGGGTTTTCTCTAATAATTTTAATATCCAACATATCTAATCTTCCTTAATTTTTTCCAAATAACTTTTTAATTCTCTGATTTGTTTTGGTTTTAATTGTTTATATTGACCTCGTTTTAAGCCTATCACATCAATGGTTGCATGTCTAATTCTTTTAAGATTAATAACTCTATGGCCCAAATATTCAAACATTCTTCTTATTTGGCGGTTCATGCCTTGATATAATGTAATTTCAAGAAGGGTTGAATTAGAATCTTGCTCTAAAATTTCAGAATCACAATATGCAATTTTTCCCTTTTCAAGCTCAATTCCTTTTGCTAAAATTTCCAATTCTTCATATTTAATTTTAGCATCAACTTTAACTCTATAAACCTTTGAAACTTTTATTGAAGGGTGGGTTAATTCATAAATTAAATCACCATCGTTTGTTAAAATTAAAAGGCCTGATGAATCTTTATCCAGCCTGCCTACAGGTTTTAGGTTTTGAAGTTCAGATGGCAGGTAATCATAAATTGTTTTTCTGCCTTTTTCATCGTCTTTTGTTGTAATGCAGCCTGTGGGCTTGTAAAATTTATAATATAAAAAGTTATTAGCTCGAATTGGCTTGTTGTCAACGGTTACTTTGTCTTTGGTTCTGATTTCAAAACCAAGCATTGTAACAACTTCGCCATTCACTTTAACCCTGCCTGATAAAACAAGTTCATCGGCTTTTCTTCTTGAAGCTATTCCTGATTGAGCAATGTATTTGTTAATTCTCATAAATAAATTTTAACATAAAGAATTTATAAATATATTATTATTGCGTGGTAGAATATAGATAAGAAGGGATTAGAATAAAGGGAGATTTTTTATGATACCTATCATTGATTCAAAAAGACAATATGCAACAATAGCAGAAAAAGCCGAAAAAGAAGTTTTAGAGGTTATGCGCTCGGGGCAATATATTTTAGGCAAGCACAACAAAGCTTTTGAAGAAGAAATTTCAAAATTTTTGGGCGTTAACCATGCTGTTTGCTTAAATTCAGGAACAGACGCATTGCATTTGGCTCTAAGAGCATTAAACATCGGCAAAGGCGATGAAGTTATAACAGTTGCCTTCACTTTTGTTGCAACAACAGAAGCTATTGGTATTGTTGGCGCAACACCTGTTTTTGTTGATATTGACGAAAACACATTTAATATGGATGCGGATAAAATTGAAGAAAAAATCACCCCAAGAACAAAAGCAATTCTGCCTGTTCACTTGTATGGCCAACCTTGCGATATGGATAAAATTATGGCAATAGCCAAAAAATATAATTTATATGTTATTGAAGATTGCTGCCAAGCAATCGGAGCTGAATATAAAGGCCAAAAAGTGGGAACCTTCGGCGATATAGGCTGCTACAGTTTCTACCCCACCAAAAACTTAGGCACAATGGGCGATGGGGGCTTAGCCATTACAAACGATGAAAACCTTAAAAACAGAATAGTTGCACTTAGAAACCATGGCGGCGCTATCAGATACCACCACGATGAAATCGGCGTAAATTCAAGGCTAGATGAAATTCAAGCGGCAATTTTAAGAGTTAAATTACCCTATATTGATGAATGGAACAAATTAAGAAGGGCACATGCCGCTTATTACAATGAACTTTTTAAAGGCGCTGAAGGCATTGAAACTCCAAAAGAATTAGACAATACATATTGTGTTTATCACCAATACACAATTAAGATTGAAAATAGAGATGAAGTTCATAAAATGCTTCAAGAAAAAGGCATTGGCGCTATGATTTACTACCCAATTCCATTACATTTACAAAAAGTTCATGAATATTTAGGCTTCAAGGAAGGATATCTTCCAAAAACAGAAAAGAACACAAAACTTGTATTGTCGCTTCCTATGTTTGCGGAAATTACAAAAGAAGAACAAGAAACCGTTGCAAAAACAGTTATTGAATGTGTTCAAAAATGCTTAGTTAAAGCATAAATAACCAAAAATATTAAATGCACCCTTTTAAACGCAAAGGGTGCATTTATTTTTGAAAAAATTCGCAAAAAAAAACCGGCGAGCCGGTTAAATTTACCACATATTAGAGAGAGGAATTAGAGAGAGAAACTTTTTATATAATCTTATTTGATTAATTATCTTAATTACACTTATAATGTTCCCCGAATTGTAAATTTTATAACAATTTTTTTTCATTTTTTTAACATTTCTTAAAATTTACCCTAAAGATTGTTATCGATGTTTGTTTGATATAAAATTTTTTTTGCTATGTTACAAGAATTTTTATACGCAAAAATCCATAGAGCAACAGTAACGGATGCCAACCTTAACTATGTAGGTTCTATTACCATTGATAAAGCATTATTAAAGGCTTCAGGCATTAAAGAAAACCAAAGAGTTGATATCTTGAACATTAATAACGGCGAAAGGTTCAATACCTATGTTATTGAAGGAAAAGAAAATTCAGGCTGCATTTGCTTAAACGGCGCTGCGGCAAGAAAAGCCGAAAAAGGCGATTTAATTATAATTGTAGCTTATGCGCTTTTAGATGAACAAGAGCAAAAAACCTTTGTTCCGCAAATTGTCCATGTTGATGAAAACAACAAAATCACCAAAAAAAATTAAAATTACAAACTTTTGTAAAAAATAGCTTATAAAATAGCAACTTTGAATGTTTAGGGCTCTTTAAAAAAATGTAAATTTTGTAAGCTTACATTCGGAAGGTTTATGAAGGTTAACAACGTAAGAAATCAGATATATAATACACCATCATATAATGCAAACCAAAGGAAAGCGGGAAAAAATTCAAATCCTTCTTTTGGCGGGGCTTTAGCCATTAATTTTTGGGATGCGGTTGCAAGAGGCGGTTTTGCAGCATCTTTTACTTTGCAGGATATGACAGGAACTAACTTCCCAAGAACTTGGCAAGCACTGCAAAGAAATAAAGAAATAACAGGCGAAAACAACTATAAAGCAGCAGCCGAAGTTATGATAAGGGAATTTGTAACAGGCCCTTCCATGACATTAATTCCGATGGCGGTTTTAGCCATTGCAAAGAAAACGGGCGGCAGCGCAATGGAAGTGCCAATGGAAAACATTGCGCCATTTTCAGATCAAATGAAAGCTATTTTGGAAAAAACGGATTTTTACCGCACCGATTTAGATTTTGTTAAAAATTACCCGCAGCAATATTCTCAAAAAATTAAATCTAATTTTTACCAAAGAATGTTTGCGCTTGCTTTGGGCGAAGATATAGGCGAAAACGGCAAAAACATTTCAGACAGTGCAAAAGAACTTGCCAAAATGCTTGAACAATATGACGAAGCACCAAAAAGAGGCTTTTTTAAGCAACTTTTAAATAAAGATTTAAGAGAAAAAGTTGACCCGACGGGAACTGAACTTAAAGGCAGCATTATTGAAGCAAAAGACCAAATATTTGAAAAAATTATTACCAAATATACAGACATAAGAAAAACAAAAGATACTGATTATACAGGGCTTTTAAAAACAAATATGAACGGGCTTTTGGATAAAGAAAATTCTATAACATCACTTGTAAAAGACTTTTCTAACTTCGGGTGCGATGTTCAAAAAGTTATGCAAAAGCATACTGTTAAAAACGGCGCAATTACAGATGTAAGCGTTCAAGCAGAATCATTTATGGAACATTTCAAACAATTAAGAACCGGTTCAAAATTCCTTACAAATCTTCTTATGGTTGTTGCAACCGGCTTATTTATGATGAATATTCCAAAACTTTACACTCTGTATAAAACAAACCCTGAAACAGACGCATTCAGAAACAAAGAAGGCGAGGTAATACGTGCAAATAAATAGTATTACATCGGCCATTTCAAAAGGTGCAACAAGAATAGGGCAAACAATTTTAGATAACAAACCGGATAGCGCAAAATTAGGCAACAGCCTTAGAAAAGTAAACAATTTCATTCAAGGCGAAAGCTTTAACCCCGGCAGAGGCGCATATTACGTTTTAATGGGCGGCTGCGTTATAGCTCCAAGGCTTGTTCAAGCAAGAGAACCCGATGAATTCAGAGAAATTTTAACAAGGGATATAATTACCGTTTTAACAATTCTTTTTGCAATGAAGGGGTTGAAATCCGGCATGTGCACAGCTGCACAGAAAAAAGCAGGTATTCCTTTGGTTGAAGATTTAGTCGGCAAAAATGCGAATAAATTCCAAAGATTAAAAGGATATCTAAACCCAAACGGCGGCATTACCGCACTGGATTCAAACGAAATAAATTCAAGATATTCAAGAATTTTCACACAGGATGAATTGGTGAAAACGCTTGAAATGGTTGATAAAGAAGGCGGAAGCATTGCCGATATGTTCTCTGTTGAAACAAAAGACAGCTTTATTTCAAAACTTTTCAAAAAACAAAAGAAAACACCGCTTTTAGATGCTGCAAAAGAAATGTTGGGTGATGATTTTACAACAAAATCAAACAAGGAATTAATTGATATTGTTAAAAATATTACACCTGAAAATGAAGCAGCCATGGGCGGCATGGAAAAAATTATCGGTTCAAAACCCTTTGGCGAAGAAGCTTTCTGCAAGCAATTGGCTGAAGAAGCCAAAGTATATTATGATGAAGCCGTTAAAAGAATTACTAAAAAACAACAAGCAACAACTGAAGCAAATGCAGCAAGCACAGTAAATGTTCTAAAACATGTAGCACCTGCAAAAGATTCATTTAATAAAGCAGAACAAATTGCAAAAAAAGAAACCGAACAATTCAAAAGAAATAAAATTTCAAAATTACAACAAGGCATTTTAAACGGCGAAAATAACCCGATAACTTATTATGCAAGAAACATTGCAGCCAACTTTGAAACATTATCTCTTGCCTTAACTGCAGGCTTCCTTGGTTTTGGCTTGCCAAAATTAAATGAACAATTAACAATGAAAAAACACTTAAACAAACCCGGTGTAAACCCGACAAAAGAACCGGTTCCGACAAATGCATGCCCTGTTGATAACCCCGGCATAATATATGGCGCAATTGAAAAACAAAACAAAAAGCCTTTTCAAGCTTTTATGGGCAAAAATTAATTATTTTGCAATCCTAAGCGGGCAGTCAGACCTGTCTTTTACAACGGATAAAATGTCTATAACTCTTGATGCAATGGATTTTGTTGCTTCGCCATTAGGGTTTAGTGCAATATATTTTTTATAGAACCTTACGGCTTGAGTATATTTTTCCGTTTTATCAAAGCAAATTCCAAGCCCTAAGTATGCTCTTGAATAACTATCATCAATTCTTAAAATATCAAAAAATATTTTAGCGGCTTCATCAAAATTACCCATACTCATTAATAAGCCTGCTTTATGGTTATGAGCAACAATAAAATCCGGTTTTTCTTCAATAATTTTTTCATATATTTTATAAGCCATTTCAGGTTCATCCATTAATTCATGAGAAATAGCAAGTTGAACCTGTGCACTTAAAAAATCAGGGTTTAATTTAATTGTTTTTCTGAAATTTTTTGTAGCTGCTTCAAAATCTGTGTTTAAAAGGTGGTTTAACCCCAATTCGTAATAAATTTCATAATCAAAAGTATCAATTGTTTTTGCTTTTTCTAAGTGCTTAATTGCTTTATCATATTGTTGCAATTCTTTATAAGCACGGGAAGCACCAAGGTATGTTTTTATATTTCTGTTTTCTTTCATGATTGATTTTAGATATTCACTGACTGCTTCTTTTGGCATGGATTTTTGCATAAATTCATCGCCTTTTTTAAGTGCAGAGTTAATATTTTTTTCACCTTTTAATTTTTCAATCAAACTCATAAACTAATCCTCAATCTATATAACCAGTTTATATAGATTTAGAGAATTTTTTATTAATCCAAAGGTTGAAAAAAGAATTATCCAAAGATTTATATTTAGATGATATAATTGAAAAAACAAAGGGGGAAAGATGCTAACGGTAAACGATTTCACAAGTTTTGAAAATTTCATGAGCAAGGTTGATTTAGGGCTTATTACAAAGCTTTGTTTGGAAGTAATATTTTACTTTGTTGTTCTTTTTTTAGTAAAAAAAATTATCGGAATTTTTTTCACAAAAATTGTTGCCAAAATTAAAGACCATGAAATTAAAAGGCAATATGCCACAATTCAATATTTGTGCATTTCTATTGCAAATGTAATTGTTTTTCTTTTCTTTGCAACAAACATTTTAGGCGACCTTGGGGTTGATATGAAACCAATTTTGGCAACAGCGGGCGTTTTTGGTGTTGCAATAGGTTTTGGCGGCAAAAGGTTTGTGGAAGATATTATTTCAGGCCTTATGATTTTACTTTCAGGCCAATTAAGAGCAGGCGATTATATTACAATAGATAATTCAACAGGAACAGTTGAATCCATTAACCTTGTTATGATTAAATTAAGAGCGTATAACGGCGATGTGCACTTTGTAAGAAACGGGCTTGTTGAAAAAGTTATTAACCATACAAGAGATTTTTCCCACCCGATTGTAGATGTTCCCGTTGCATACAGCACAAATATTCCATATGCAATTGAAGTTTTGAAGGAATTGGGCAAAGAAATAAGAAATAACCCTGATTTTTCACAATATATATTAGATGAACCCGAAATTGTAGCAATAGATAAATTTGATGATTCGGCAATTTTATTAAGAGTAAGGTTTAAAACAAGAGCCCTTCAACAATGGGCAGTTCAAAGATATTTTAGAATTATGGTAAAAGAAAAATTTGATAAATTAAATATAACAATTCCATTTAACCAAATGGAAGTTACAATTAAAGATAAAGCGTAATTGTTTAAATTTGTTTATCAAAAACTTTAATTCTTGTCGGTGTTAACCTGAGTGGTAGTTCTTGGAGTGCGTCTATTGCCACCTTTATGCGTATTAACTTCAGATGTTGTTCTGCCCAAGGCAGGTCTGCGTTTTTTCTCTGTCGTAGTCATATAAGATTTGTCTTCAGCTGCTTCATCTAAAATATTTTCTTTTGGAATAGCGCCAGCTACAGAATCAGCTTCTTCTGTTGAATTGGGAAGCGTTTTTGGTTCATTAGCAGTTTGGTTTTTTATAGAATCAGGGTTCAGTTTTCTTGTTGCTACTTCTTTAATGGCACATGCGCCTATTGCACCCAACAAAACTGCGGCTGAAACAGCCAAAATGTTTTGCATTTTATTTGCATTTTTAAACGATTTAAAAATATCTTTTGATAAATATTTATTTGATAATTCACTAACACCTTTTTTAAGGTTTTCACCTTCCAGTGTTGTTCCGATTTTTCTTGCGGCATTATTTCTATAGCCATCTATTAAATCTGAACTTGATTTTTTAACGGTTTCTGCAATTTCATCAGGATTTGATAAACCCTTTAGAGATTTATTGATTTTTCCAAAAAAACCTTTTTTTGCTTCAACTGCACGGGTTAGAAATTCATTATTCTTTTTTACAAATAGGTCGCATTCTGTTGGGGTTGAATTAAAAGCCTTAACGGTTTTATCTGCCAATTTTTTCAACCTGAAATTATTAACACCTGAAACTGTTGCGCCTGAAATAGTTGCACCTGCTGCAGCTGTAAGATATGAATCTGTTTTAACATTATTGTTTGTTGAATTAACTGACATTTTTATACAATAATACTTTCTAACTTCACAAAGTAATAAAAAAGCGCAAATGCTAAAAATTGCCATTTGCGCCATTTATTTGTTAAATTATGTTAATATTATTTTGTTAAATATTTAACAAGGCTTCTGACCATAACACCTGTTGCCCCTTTTTGAAGTTCCGAATATGGTTTATCAATATATGCAGTTCCTGCAATATCAATATGCAGCCATTTTTTAGATTGAGTAAAGTTTTCTAAAAATCTGCCTGCAACAGATGAACCTGCATATCTTGGGCCTGTGTTTTTCATATCTGCAATATCAGATTTTAAATTGTCTTGCATATCATCAAAAATAGGCAACTGCCAAACAGGTTCGCCTGTTAATTTGCAAACTTCTTTAAATTCATCAATCATTTCTTGGTTATTTCCCATAATGCCTGTTATGTTATTTCCAAGAGCAACAATAACAGCACCCGTTAGGGTTGCAATATCAATAACTTCATCAGGGTTAATTGAATCTGCGTATGTTAAAACATCTGCTAAAGTTAACCTTCCTTCAGCGTCTGTATTATCAACTTCAATTGTTTTGCCTGATTTAGAAATTAAAACATCGCCCACTTTATAGCTAGAACCTGACGGCATATTTTCACATAATGCAGACATCACATGAAGTTCAATTTCAGGTTTTAATTCGCAAATTGCCTTCATAACCCCTAAAACAGTGGCACAGCCTGTCATATCTGTTTTCATGGTAAGCATTGAGCTTGGGGGTTTTATATCTAAGCCGCCTGAATCAAACGTGATACCTTTACCAATAAGCGCAACTTTTTTCTTCGGGTTTTCACTTTTATATGTCAGGTGAATAAATTTAGGCTCTTGAACGCTTCCTTGCCCAACTGCAAGAAAAGCATTGAAGCCCATTTCTTTTAAATCATCTTTATTATAAACCTTAATTTCTATGCCATAGTTTTTAGCTAAATCTGTTGCAATTTCAGAAACTTTATTTGGTGTCATAATTTCAGCAGATTCAAAAACCAAATCTTTTGTGAAATTCATTGAATTTGAAATAATTTCTGCCATATTAATGGCTTCATCCAAATCAGAATCATCAGTTAAGGTTAAAAGTTCAATATTTTCAACTTTTTTATCTTGTTTTTTGGTTTTATATTTGTCAAATTTATAATTTCCAAGGTTAACACCCAATGGAACTGATGAAATTAAGCATTTTTTGCAAACGTTATCATTTAAAATGTGTTCAAATGAAATAGTTCCGTCAGCTGCCAATTTTTGAACAGAAGAATAGTTTTTAACAATTAATTCTCTTAATTTTTTAGATGTAAATTCACCATATTTGCCTAACCCCAAAGCAACGATTTTAACACCGTTTTCTAATGGGAAGGTTAAAATTTCATTAAATTTACCGCTAAAATTTTTTAAAATGTTAGATGAAATAACACCTAAGAACTTTTTATCAAGTTCCATTTGAATTTCGCTTAATTCTTTTTTGTCTTCATAAAACCCTAAAACAATAAGCTTTGAATTTGTTTCAAGGGGCTTAATTTTAACTGTTTTCATAAAGCTAAAAACTCCTTTTTAATTTTTATAAATGTTTTATAGCACATTTTTTAATTCTTGAATACAACTAATTGAGCGATTTGCAAGAAGTGAATTTTTCGCTTTTTTATCTTTCCTTATTTTTTTATCAAGTTCAATTGGTGCCACTATTCCCCAATTTGAATTAACGGGCTGTAAATTTTTATGCCCCTCGAACGTTATATAATCTATTAAAGCGCCAAGCATTGTTTTATTATCAAGTTCAATTAAAGGTTCATTTTTAATTAATCGATAAGCATTAATTGCAGCAAAAAGCCCTGTTGCAATTGATTCATTATACCCTTCAACACCTGTAATTTGCCCTGCAAAAAACAAATTGGGGTTAAATTTTGCTTGAAGAGTTTTATTTAAAAGTTTTGGGCTATTTATAAAGCAATTTGCATGCATGACGCCATATCGAACAATTTCAGCGTTTTCTAACCCCGGGATTGATTGAATCATTTTCTTTTGTTCACCCCATTTTAAATTTGTTTGAAAACCAACCAAATTGTATAGTTCGGCTTCTTTGTCATCTTGCCTTAGTTGAACAACCGCATAGAATTGCTGTTTTTTAAATTCTGTCGGAATTCTTTTATCAAACAAACCAACTGGCTTCATCGGCCCAAACCTTAGGGTGTCAACTCCCCTTTTTGCCATAACTTCAACAGGCATGCACCCTTCAAAAAATTTGGCTTCAAAATTTTTAAGTTCAATGGTTTCAGCCGTTGTTAAAATTTCATAAAAATTTTCATATTCTTCTTTTGTCATGGGGCAATTAATAAAATCAGCTTCGCCCTTATCCCACCTTGAAGCATAAAAAGCTTTATCAAAATTAATTGAACTTTTTTTCACAATTGGGGCAATGGCATCATAAAAACTGAAATTATTTGAACCTGTTTTTTTAATAATATCATCAGCTAAATTTTTACTTGTTAAAGGCCCCGTTGCAATAATATTAATGCCTTCATCAGGCAATTTTGTAATTTCATCTTCAATAAAATTTATATTCGGGTGGTTTTTTATAATATCCGTTATTTTTTTTGAAAAACCAAACCTATCTATTGATAAACTGTTACCTGATGGAACGGAATTTATAAAAGCTTCTTTAATTAAGGTTGAACCTAAAAGCTTCATTTCTTCTTTTAATAAGCCTGAAGCACTTGTTATATCAACTGCACCCAAAGAATTTGAACAAACAAATTCGGCGCAATAGCCTGTTTTATGCGCACCCGTTGTTTTATTCGGGCGCATTTCAATTAAATCTACTTTAATTCCTTTATTTGCAAGGTATATTGCAGCTTCAGACCCTGCCAGCCCTGCACCTGTTATTGTAACTTTTTCCATAAAAATATTTTATGTTAAAATCACAAGATATGGAAGAAAAAATTGTTTTAACAAAATTAAATGAAGAAGAACTTATGAATTTTTTGTTATCCTTAGATGACAAAAAGTTTAGAGCAAAACAAATTATAAATTGGATTTATAATAAATCAGCATCAACATTTGATGAAATGACCGATGTTAAAAAAGAATTAAGAGAAAAATTAAATGAAATTGCCAAAATTACGGATGTTAAAATTAAAACAAAACAAGTAAGCAAAGATGGCACTATTAAATACCTTCTTGAATATAATGACGGAAACGTTGCAGAATGCGTTTTAATGAGATTTGATAACAGGGGCAATTTAACCGCTTGCGTAAGCTCTCAAATAGGCTGCCCTATGGGCTGCATTTTCTGTGCAACGGGAAAAAGAGGTTTTATAAGAAATATGGCGCCATATGAAATCATAGAGCAAATTTTAACCATTCAAAGAGATACGAAATTAAAAGTTACAAACGTTGTTTTTATGGGGCAAGGTGAACCATTTTTAAATTTTGAAAACGTTAATGAAGCAATAAAAATTTTAAACGATAAATTGCAAATCGGAATTAGGAGAATAACCGTTTCAACCTGCGGCATAGTTCCAAAAATAAAAGAAATTGCACAAAAAGAATTAATTCCAACCCTTGCAATTTCTCTCCATGCGCCAAACAGCTTATTAAGGCAAAAAATCATGCCTGTTGAAAAAAAATATAATTTAGAAGAACTAAAAAATGCTCTTAAATTTTATATTGAAAAAACAGGCAAAAGGATTACTTTAGAATACATTTTAATTGGCAAAATGACAGATACAAAAGAATGCGCCCTGGAACTTTCAAAATATATAAAAGATATTAAATGCAATATAAATTTAATTCCCTATAACCCTGTTGAAAACTTAGGGGCAGAATATAAAAAACCAACCAAAAAAGATATGATGCTATTTAAGTATATCTTGGAAGCTTCAGGCAAAAAGGTAACAATTCGCCTTGAAAGGGGAGCAGATATAGATGCTGCCTGCGGGCAATTGGCAGGGAAAAACAAAAATTAAAGGGGGCTTAATTTAACCCCCTTTTTTAATTTTATCTGTTTAAAAGTTTTTTAAATAACTCAACATATTCTTTAGCGGAATTATCCCAAGTGAATTTTGAATTTATCGCATTTTTTCTTAACAGTTCAAAATCATCTTTTCTATCATAATATGTCCAAACGCCGTTTTTAATTTCATCCACCATAGATTTAGCGTCATATGTTAAAAATTTAAAACCGTTTGCTTTTTCGTTGGGGTATGAGATAACAGTATCATCAAGCCCGCCTGTTGCACGAACAATTGGAATTGAACCGTATTTCATTGCAATCATTTGGCTGATTCCGCAAGGTTCAAATAAAGATGGCATCAAAAATAAATCTGACCCTTTATAAATTGTTTCAGATAATTCGGGTTTAAAATCAATCCATGCTCTCATATTGCTTGAATTATTAGAGCACCAAATAAGCATATTTTGATACCCCCCTTCCCCTGTTCCTAAGAAAACAAAATCAGCGGGGATATTCATTAAATCAAACTTTGCAAAATCAATTAAATCAAGCCCTTTTTGATAAACAAGCCTTGATATAAAAGCAACCAAAGGCCTATTTGGATTATCGGGCAAGCCAAACAGTTTTTGAACTTCTTTTTTATATTTTGCCTTATCTTTTAAATTGAATTTTTTATCGTAATAGGTGCCGTTTAAAATGCCTTTTATTTTATTGGTTTGCCCCCTTAGGGTGTAATCCATTCCTTCGCCCATCTCAGGCCCTAAAATTTCATTTGCATATCTTGGTGAAACGGTTGTAATAAAATCGGAACAATATATTGCACCTTTCACCCAGTTCACTTTGCCATAATGTTCAATGCAATTATCATACCAAACATTGTCCCATCTCATATTTGCAAAATCTATTATAGCTTTGTCGCAAGAGCCTTGATAAGCTAAATTATGGATTGTAAAAATAGATTTTGTATTTTTATAAAATTCATCATACTTATAGTTTGTTTTAAGGTAAACGGGAATCATGGCCGTGTGCCAATCGTTTGCTTGAATAATATCGGGTTTAAAGTTTAAAAGTTTTGCATATTCTAAAATGGCAAGAGAAAATGAAACATACCTTTGTTGTTCATACATTTCATCCACCCACATAGGATAAACAACATTAAAACAAGAAAAATATTTAGGGTTATCAACAAAGAAAATATTTATATTTTTTGATTTAGGGTGTTTTGCCATTTTTAATTTAAAAATGTGTTCAGTATGCCCCATTGAAATTTTTAATTCTGAATTTGGAAGCTCAACTATTCCCCATTTTTCTTGGTCAATGCAGCCATATAAAGGGGTGAAAACTGCAACCTCACACCCTTCTTTTTCTAAAAAAGGTGGTAATTCCCCAACAACATCGGCTAAGCCGCCAACTTTTGAAAAAGGTGCTACTTCGCTTGATGCCATTAAAACTTTAATTTTTGAATTTTTTTTATCTTCCTTTATAGTTGCTTTTTTAACAGAAGTTTTTTTCACCGTTTCTTTTTTAACATCAGTTTTTTTAGTTGCTGCTTTTTTAACTGTTTTCTTTTCGCTTTCTTTTTCTTTTTTAATGGTGGCTGCCATAGTTCCTCCTTATATATTTGATAACATTGATAATGCTTCCTTTAATATATCTTCTGATGTTTTGGCATTTTTATTTTTTAGTGCAAATTCAATTGCTTTTGTATATTCATTGGGGTTATAGCCTAATGATTGAAGAATTGTTTGAACATCTTCAATAATATCAGGCGCAATATCTTGAGCATTAATTTTACCCCTTACAATTTCAGATACTGTTTGTTTTTGGGTTAATTTGCCTTTTAATTCTAAAATTATCTTCTGCGCTAATTTCGGGCCAACGCCCTTTGCTCTTGAAATAGATTTATAATCTTCGGATATAACATAATCTACAAGTTCAGACCCACTGAATTCATCCAATAAAGTTAAGGCAACTTTTGTGCCAATACCTGAAACGGACGTTAAAATATCAAAAATTGTTCTGTCTTCTTTTTGTTTAAAACCTGCTAAAAGCATAACGTCTTCTTTATGGATTAATTTTGTATAAATTGTAACTTTAGCGCCAATTTCACCAAAAAGAGAGATTGTTCTTTTATTTGTTAAAATGGAATAGCCAATGCCGTTGTTTTCAACGACAATTGTGTTTTCCCCCGTATAAACCAATTCACCTTTAATATAATCAAACATAAAATGATTATAATATAAAATTTACAACTAAGGTAAAAAAGAATAAAATTAAATTAACAAATTTGGAGAACATTATGAAAGTTTATAATAATTTATTAGAATTAATCGGAAATACACCCCTTGTCGAATTACATAATTTTGAAAAAAGTTTTAACTTAAATTCTAAAATAATTGCAAAAATTGAAAAATTTAACCCCGGGGGCTCATCTAAAGATAGAGTTGCGCTTAAAATGGTGGAAGAAGCAGAAAAAAAAGGCTTAATTAAAAAAGGCGGCACAATAATTGAACCCACAAGCGGAAACACAGGAATAGGCCTTGCTATGGTTGCTGCAATTAAAGGGTATAAGGTTATTTTAACCATGCCGGATACTATGAGCGAAGAGAGAAGAAAACTTTTAAAAGCTTACGGAGCAGAACTTATTTTAACGGATGGCAAACTTGGAATGCAAGGGGCAGTTGAAAAAGCAAATGAACTTTTAAAAACAACCAAAAATGCTTTTATTCCGTCTCAATTTACAAACCAAGATAACCCAAAAAGCCACTTTGAAACAACAGGCCCTGAAATTTGGCAAGATATGGATGGCAAAATTGATATTTTTATAGCAAGCATTGGAACAGGGGGCACACTAACAGGAGTTGGCAAATTTTTAAAATCAAAAAACCCTGAAATTAAAATTATAGGTGTTGAACCATATTCATCCCCCTTATTAACCAAAAATGTTGCAGGCCCTCATAAAATTCAAGGAATAGGGGCAAATTTTATTCCTGAAACCTTAGATAAAACAATTTATGATGAAATTGTTGATATAAAAGATGAAGATGCAATTAAAACGGGAAGTTTTATTGCAAAAAACGAAGGGCTTCTTGTGGGCATTTCAAGCGGAGCGGTTTTAGCTGCTTCAATTGAAATTGCAAAAAAATATGAAAATAAAAACATTGTAATTCTTTTACCTGATACAGGCGAAAGATATTTAACAAGTGAAATGTTCAGCTAAATTTTACCTAAAATTTTAAGTTCAAATTCAGGCGCAATTTCATCAAAGCTGATTGTCGGAATATCCATATAAAGCTGAGAAACAAGAGCAAAAACAACCGCTCTGATATGACTTGGCACAACCAAAACAACCGGCTTTTCAAGTGAAATTTCCGCAATTTTTCTAACCATATCTTCAAATTGAAGCCCATCAATTTTTACTATTGATTCACCTTCATCGGGTTCAACTGCGTTTTCTTCCAATGCTGAAATTAATTCATCAGAAAGTTCATAAGCTTCAATTTCTTTGTCTTTATTGCTAATAGACCAGCAAATTTGGCGAGAAAGTGAAATTCTTAATTTTTCAAGTAAATCTGCTTTAGAATTATCATCTGCAAAATCGTTTATTTTTTCAAAAACGTAAATAACATCTTTAACGCTTATTCTTTCTCTGATTAATGAACAAAAGATATATTTTAATTCGCTGATCGAAATAAAATCGCCTAAAATTGTATCTATAATTAAAGGGTTGTTATCCGAAACTATTTCAATATAGCGGTTCATATCGGAATAATTAAAAATTTCATTAACATGCTTAATTGAAAAATATTTCAAACATTTTGCAATGTATTCATTTGGCCCTAACCCTTGAGTCCAATAATCTTTTGTATATTCATCTTTTATCCAAATAATCGGTCTTGTTGTTGTGGGGTCAATATCTGTAATAGATTCAGGGGGGAACTCATCCATATTTAAGTCATCTTCATAAAAGGCCTTATAATTTGGATATGCAAAGCCGCTTATAACAGGAACACCATGGACATTAATCGTAAAAGAGTTATCTTCAAGTTCACTGTTTTCAAGAAATTGAACTTTTGGAATAATATAGCCTAATTCTTTTGTTAGTTCCTGCCTTGTTTTAATTGTTTGAGATAAAAGGTTTTTTTCTCTGTATGGGTCATTTAGGCAATAGTTTTCTTCGCTTAGAGAAATCGATAATCTTTCTTCACCTAAATTAGACGCCATTTTAGATGGCGACAACAAGCTTTTTAATTGTTTTTTAAGAGAATTAAGCCTGTCTACTTCTTTTGCAATTTCTTCGTTTAAAACAGCTCTTTCATCTTCTTTAGCGCCATCTAAGAAGTTTTTAATTTCATCAATTTTTTCTCTTTTTTCTTTAATTTTCTTTTGAAAATTAAGGCAAAGTTCATAAGGTTCTTCTTTTGATGAAAACATTTTTTCCATCACGGTTTTATAGCCTTGAATGTCTATATCATCATTATCTTCAATTTCAATTTCACGGGTAAAAATGATGTTATAAACAACTTTATTGTTTAATTCGCCTTCATAAATAGAATATAAATCCCACCCGTCTTTAGACATTGAATTTAAAACAGCTTCAACCGAAGGAATATCATCTGTCGGGGCAGATTTAATACAAAATTCTTGTCTTTGTCCTCTAATCATATTCTAATTTTAACATATAAATTATAATTTTTTATAATTTTATGATAGAATTTTTTTATGTTTGAAGTCAGAATTGAAACAAGTTTTTCATCAGCGCATCACCTTTTAAATTACAAAGGCAAATGCGAAAATATGCATGGGCACAACTGGAAAGTTGAAGTAACCTTAAAAGGCGATAAACTTGACCAATCAAACATTTTGGTTGATTTTAAAGTTTTAAAAAAATGCGTTAATGAAATAATAGATTACTTAGATCACAAAGATATAAACGAACTTGAAGAATTTAGAGGGGTTTCACCAAGTTCTGAAATTATTGCAAAATATATTTTTGAACAAGTTGAAAAAAAATTCCCCATAGTTTCAAGAGTAAACGTTTATGAAACACCAACATCTTGTGCAAGCTATTTTAAGGAATAAAAAATGCAAACTTTGCAAGCAATTATTATGGGGGCAGTTCAGGGCTTAACGGAATTTTTGCCCGTTTCAAGCTCGGGCCACATTGTTATATCATCAGCTTTTTATAAAATGCTTACAGGGGCTGAGATTGTTGTTACAAATGAAGAAATATTTTTTGATATTTTAATTCACTTATCAACCCTTTTTGCAGTCATAATTTATTTCTTTGGTGATATTAAAAACATTTTATCAAATTTTTATACGGCTGCAAAAGAAAAGAATTATAAAAGCGACAATTTTTTATTTGTAATATATATTTTGATTGCAACGTTTATAACAGGTGTTTTTGGCTTATTTACAAAAGAAGCAGCCCACAACTTAACCGAAAACCCTTTTATTGTAAGTATTTTTATAATAATAACAGGATGTGTTCTTTTAATATCGGAAAAAATTAAAAAAGACGAAAATAAAAAAACAGATATAAAAACAGCGCTTGTTGTGGGGCTTTTTCAAGGTTTTGCCGTTATGCCGGGGTTATCAAGATCGGGTATGACAATTTCATCTGCCATGTTTATGGGGCTAAAAAGGTTTGATGCGGCAAGATTTTCTTTTATTTTAAGCATTCCAATCATTCTGCTTGCTTCTTTTATCTACCCCCTATTAACATTTGACCTTAAAGATATTGCAAATTTTAACTATCAGGCGCTAATTTCAGGCATGGTAACATCTTTTATAACAGGGTATCTTTGCATTAAATATTTTATGAACTTTTTGAAAAATAACAATTTAAAATGTTTCGCATATTATTGTTTCGTTGTGGGAACAATAAGCGCTGTTATATTTTATATAAAGGGAATTTAATTATTCCGATACAACTTCATAAAGGCTGTCTGCTTCGTTAACGGAAACATTTCCTGTCGGAATTTTTAAAACCTTTACAACTAAAGTTTTAACTTTATATTCGATTGTTATTATATCGCCCTCTTTTAATTGTTTTGCAGGCTTTGCGGGGTTAGAATTAACAAAAACTCTTGCCATATCGCAAACTTCATTTGCAACTGTTCTTCTTTTTATAATTCTTGAAACCTTTAAGAATTTATCTAGGCGCATATAATTTCAACCTTATAATCAGGGTTATTTTTTAATTTTTCTTCAATTAAAGAAAAAGGAATTAACCCCTCTTGTGCGCCAAAAACTTCAACGCAAGAAGCAGAATTAACAGATGCCATCATAATTGATTTTTCAATATTGCCGCCAGTTTTTTCCATTGCGGCAACAAAGGTGGATGAAAAAGCATCACCTGCGCCTAATGTACTTCTAACTTCCGCAGGAAACTCCGGAGCCTTATAAAATTTTGCCCCGTCATAGGCAATTGCGCCATTTTTACCGTCTGTAATTATAATGATTGAATGGTTATTATTTCTCAATTTTTTAAACATTGAAACCATATCAGGGTGAATTTTTTCTTTAGAGAAAAATTCGGTTTTTGTATCGGGGCGAACTTGAATTTTTGTGAGCATAGATGCTTCTTCTTTATTTAAAATTAAAATATCGCAAGAATTAATAATGTTGCCAAAATATTTTTCGCCTTTTTTTATTGCCGTTGTGCCTGCATTAATTGCAAGTTTAATTTTGTTTTCTTTTGCAAATTCAGCAATTTTATCCATTAATTTGTTTGATTCACCCGCAAGCGGCGCCAAATAAATCCATCTTGTATTTTTTAATTTTTCAAAATCGATATCGGTTTCTAAAATACGAGCGTTTTCGCCTCTGTGTGCAAGAACCGTTCTATCGCCCTGAAAGCTGACCAATACAATTGAAAAGCCTGTCAGGCCGACATTTGAATGAATAATATTTGATGTATCAATTTTATGAGATTTTATTTTATCTTCTATAACAGGTGCTGTTTCATCGCAACCAAGCTTCACAACAAGAGATGTTTTTAGCCCTAAGTTTTGAAAGTTTATTGCAGTATTTACGGCACCCCCGCCAAAATTCCTTGAAAAATCAGTTATTTCGATTTTAGAACCATATGGAAATGACATAAAATTGCTGCATTTATTTGTAGATGAAACCGAAACTATATTGGCATCATCTGATTCTATAAAAACATCTAAAGTGGCAGAGCCGATTGTTATAACATCAAACATAAAGATTTACCTTTTAATGTATCAAATTTTATTATAATATAAACTAAACAAACGGGGATAATTATGTTTTTAAAAAATATAAATTTGAAAAATTTCAGGAATTATTCTTTTCTTGAGTTTGAATTTAAGAAAAATAAAACCCTGTTTACAGGCAAAAACGCCCAAGGAAAAACAAACCTGTTAGAAGCAGTTTATTACCTGTCATCATTAGATTCCACAAGAATCAGAAAAGATTTGGAATTAATTAAATTTAATGAAACCATGACAAATATAAAAGGTACGGTAAATAAGGGCGATATTGATATTGACTTGGAAGTTTTAATTAACCCCCCAAAAAATAAAATAATTAAAGTGAACGGCATTAAAAAAAACAAGCACAAAGATTTTATAAGGGTTTTATCTGTTGTAAGCTTTAGCTCTCAAGATTTATCTCTTTTAAGAGGAGAACCTTCGGATAGAAGAAAATGGCTTGATTTAGCCATATCTCAAGTTTACCCGCAATATTTCGATAAACTTGCAAAATTCAACAAAATAAGGCTGCAAAAAGCAAATTACCTTTCAAATTTCAACATTTCAAAAGAAATGCTGGATGTTTTTAACGAACAATTTGCAATTGCAAATTCAAACATTGTTTATTTAAGAATGAAATATTTGAATGAAATTAAAGAAATAGCAAAAGAAAAGCACAAAACCATTTCAGAAAGCGAAATATTAAACATTAAATATGAATCTGAAACAATAAAAGAATTAACCCCGATTAATGAAATGACGGAAATTTTTAAAAAAGCCCTATATGAAAACAAAGAAAAAGAAATGCAAAGGGGAACTTGCCTTGTTGGCGCCCATAGAGATGACATTTGTTTTGAAATAAACAACAATGATGCAAGAAAATTTGCTTCTCAAGGCCAGCAAAGAACGCTTATTTTGGCACTGAAACTTGCGGAATTAGACGTTATTTCAAATAAAACAGGCGACAACCCGCTTCTTTTATTGGATGATGTTTTAGCGGAATTAGACGACAAAAGGCAAAATTACCTTTTAAGGGCAATTAAAGAAGATATTCAAACAATTATAACAAGTGTTGATACTTTCTTTTTTGATGAAGAATTTTTAAAAGATGTTGATATTGTGAATATTAAAAACGGTGAAATAATTTAAAACCCCCTTTCTTTTTATAAAAGGGGGTTTTAAAATTTTTATGACTGCCTGTTTTTTATTTATATTATTCGCCTTCTTGTTTTTTCTTTTCTTCTTCAGTAGCTTTTTGATCTGCTTCTTGTTTGCCTTTTGTATCGTTGATGTGTTCATCCCAGTAATTATCAACTGCTTCTTCTGCAGCGTCAGAAGCTTTGAAGCTATCGTTAATATTTCTTTCGGCAGCTTTTCTTGCAGCATCCCTGATACCTGTTAAGTATGCAAGGCCTGTAATTTCGTGGATGTCATCAGCACTGATAACAACGTCGCCATATTCATAATCATCGGTTGGTTTGTTTTGTTCTTGAATTTCTTCCAATCTGTCTTTAACATTTTCAATAACTTCAGACCCCGGAGCATTTGCATATGCTTCTTCAACATCTTCATCGGTTGCATGGATTAATGCTTGGCCTGCGTTGTCATCTTTTGCAATTTGACCATAGAAGGTTTCAAGGTTATCTGCAGTATTTAAGGTTTCTTTACCTGTTATTTCTTTACCGCCTTTATTTACGGTGAAGGTGTTAATAACGCTTGAACCGTTGATATCGTCATAGCTTTCTTGGAAGTTATCACCCCTTGTTGAATCTGCGATATCATCACCTTGGCCTGTACCCATCATGCCGCTGACATCAATTGATGTAATGCCTGCATCACGTGCGCTTGAGTATGAAACTTTGAAGTCAACAGAGTTTGTATAGCTTGGGCCGTTTTTGTAAGCATCAACGTCTGCTTTAGAACCAACGGATTCATCTTGATTATTTGCCATAAGCATTAAGTTATCAAGAGCTTTGTTGCCGTCTGCATCAACGTCGCTGTCATTAATTACACCATCGCCGTTGTAGTCGTATGCAAGAAGTTCTTCAGCACCTCTTTCAGAACCCAACAGGTCATTTTGTTTACCGTTTGAGTAATCAAATGAACCGTCTTCCATTTTTTCTGCATTTAAGAAGGTGTATGTTGTGTTACCGTCTTGGAAAGTCATCGGGTCAAATCTGTCAACTTCACCGGAGGTTGAATCATCACCTTCAGTTGCTGCAGAGCCGCCAACATTCCAATAATTTAGAATTTGTTCACCAATTGTTTTATACAATGTTCCGCTTGCTTCGTTATCGGCAACTTTTGAATAAGTTCTTGTGCCGTTTTGTGCACTCAAATCATATTGAATGCCTGCATCAGGGAACAATTGAGTAAAGGTGTACATTGCTTCTTTAAATGTAAAGCCTGCTTCATACATTTGAGTTAAAATACCGTCTTGTTCAACTGCTTTTTTCATTTCAGCCATTTGTGTTTGGTTAACTGAATCTGCAGTTACATTCTTTTGTGAATTTGTAATCAATTCAGACAAAGCAACATAAGCAGGTTCTTTAACCCAAGCGTCTGATGAGTGGCCGTATGGAATTTTCCAATTGTTGCCGCTTTTGGTAATGCCGACATCCCAATTAGATGAAACAAAGGTCATAATTTCATCAACATTCATGCCTGAACCTTGAAGGTCTTCAATCATGCCATTTTCAACAAGGTTTCTTAGGTTCATTAATTCAGGGTTTTGTTGTGCCGAATATTTATCGCCCGATTTATAATCACCTTGTTTTTGGCCAAGCCATTCGGTTTTTGCAGCTTCCATATTTTCAACATTTGCACCTGTATTTTGTACTGCAGTCAAATCGCCTTCTGCAGTATATCTTGATTGATATTGAGATAATAAGGAGTTTGCAACTTCGGCTTTTGCGCCTGAGAAAATAGGAACATCCGTATTTGTATCTATATTTTTATAAGCATCTTCAATTGTGCTTTGTTCCATAATGTTTTTGGTTCTTGTAAGAAGGCTGATTGTAGCATTTACGTTTTGCAATTGTGCTTCTAAACCTGAAACTTTGTCTAAAGCGCCTTCAATTTCTTCTGCAATTGAATTAATTCCGGCTTTGTTTGCATCGTAAATTTCATATAATCTTTGAATTTCAGCCTGATTTGCCTGCAAGCCGCCCAAACGTTTTTGGAAAGCTTGGTTGAAGCATTCTGCAAAGGTTGATTCGCCATCGCTTCTTTTATAGCTTAAAATAGCATCTTTTGATGCCATTCTGGCAGCTTCAGCAGTTTGGTCTTGGAAATCACCTGTAGCATCAGTTAATTTTGCAGCAGAATCAGCAAGAGCATCGCTTTTTTTGTTAACGTCTTCGTTGCTTTCTTCAATGTCTGCTAAAATCTTTTGTGCTTCTTCTTCCAAATCAGCAATCTTGCTTTGAAGTGTTGCGATTTGTTTGTCTAATTTTTTTGCACCTTCTTCACCTTCATTGTAGGTTTGCATGTCGGTAAACAAAGTTTCAATTTGGTCTTTTACCTTTGCTGCACTTGTTTCACTGGCACCTGACATATTAAGCTTGTTAATGTTTTCAAGCAAGGTGTCCACATTTTGTTTGTTAATGGCAGTCATACTTTTTCCTTTCCGCTGTTAAGCTTATTATATGTACTTAAATTCGTCATAAAACGGTAAAAACTTTAATTAAATAAATGTAAAATTAACATTTATTAACAAAAGTTTAAACTTTTTTTAATCTTTTGAAGATTCTTTGTATAAAGACAGAAAATCATCCATGTTGTCAAAGGCTCTGCTTACTGCATCTGCTGCATCATCCGACCAAGAATCATCAAAACAATTTAGGTTCTTTTCCTCATGCGGCATTTCATTTTCCTTTTGAATTGCTATATTTTGGGGAGAGCGGTTGTTGAAATTAACAAAATTGTCCACTTTTAAAAGTTCTCCTTTTATTTTCCTAAAAATAATATCGGAGTTTTTAATTTTATCTTTAGGTAATAAAAAAAGATATTCATAATTTGTTACAATGACTTAATATTTTTTGTAAATATAAAATATTTTATCTTCATCATTTCCTGTTTTTTTCAAAAAATCATTTGCTTTATATAAAGCTTTTTTAAAAGGAATGAAGCCTGAATTAATAAGATATTTTTCATCAATCAAACAAACTTTGCCTGTATCTCTATTCATATATTTTGTAATTTTACAATCATTTGTTTCATTGAAATCAATAACCGTTGAAATTGATTGAATAAAACCATCCAAAACAATGTAATCATAGCTGTTTAGGTTTGGTTTTTTATCAAAGGTTAAAAAATCAACTTTTAATTCATTTTTAAAATCAAGATATTTAATGGGATATCCCATAAAGCTTTCACTAACAATAAGGGCTACTTTGCTATTTTTTGGCAGGTTTTGAATTTCGTTTTTTAAAAAGATGTGGCTTTTACTTATAGAATATGCTTTCAAATTAACATCTCTGATGTTATTCATAAGATAAGCCAAATTCGGATTCTTTAAAAATTCACTGAATATAGCAACAAAAGGCCTTTGCACCATAAATAAAGGAACAAATAAAAGATATAAAAAAGCAATTATGGTAACAAAATTTTTATAATGATTTTTTTTATAAAAAATTGAAAAAATTGGAATTAAAAATGTTAAAAAGGTGATAAAAAACCTTATTGTTGTTGGAAAATAAACAATTGCAAAAGAAAGAAGAACAGTTTGAAAAACAAAAACTATTACAAAAGGCCTTAATTTTTTATTAAATAAAGCAACAATTGAAGATGGCAAGACATATAAAAAGCTTAAAACCCCTAACCCCATAGTGTGTTCAAAAAGTGCTGCATTTAATTTTGGAATTTCACCGTTTGAATTAAATAAGGGGTTTATATTCAATAAATTAAAAACAAAATGCACTAAATTATCATAAATAGGCGAGAATAAATAAAATATAACAACTCCGGAAAAATCAAAAACAGAAAAAATGTATCTGATTAAATTTGAAACGCCGCCCATAATAAACGTTTGAAAGCTGTTAAAATAAAGCGAGTGTTCATTTATAGCAGTTTTAGCACCTAATGGCGAAGAATAATTTATTAAATTTAAAATGTAGTTGTAGCTAGAAAAAATAGAAAAATTTAGAATTAAAAAAAGGAAATATTT
>ULUL01016679.1_pt1 | contig 88807 bp, 81 predicted proteins | sample 1958481 | NCBI WGS metagenome assembly ULUL01 (sample SAMEA4835759, study PRJEB28245) | human gut metagenome | biome: gut microbiome; material: fecal sample | place: Denmark | collected 2008 | reverse complement strand
CTTCGTCAAATTATCTGCTTGGTGGCTCGCTTTCGCTCGCTGTTTTCAGCCGCATGCTAGGCGTAAGCCGCATACAAGCAACTACCCTGCCGTTCACAGCGACACATTATATGCGCGCACGTACATGTACATACACGCACACATGCGATTCGTTTATACATGAATTATAAATCCACAATGCATAAATGTCAACACCAAAATTAAGATTTTCTTTAGATTTCCACATTTTTCCCTACAAAACGAATGATTTTATCCGCATCAAATGTATGATGTCCATACATAAATGCGATTATGTCGGTTTTCTTGCGCAATGTAATTTTGGATATTTATACATACTTATGCAATAATATTGCATATTTTGATAATTTTATGCGATATATAATATATAAAATGCATATTTTGTATAATAACGTGCGTAAGCGAGCGCGCGTTGCGTGAGCGCGAGGCTCACGCAGTGATATTGTCCTTACGGACAGTGATATTGCCTCTTTGAGGCAGTGATATTGCACTTTGTGCAATGATATTGCGCCTTTGGCGCAGTTGCGGATGATTTGAATGTGTGAATTTCTCTAAAAAAATCAATTCCCTGCCTTGGCAGTTGTGCAGGAGCTGATAAGCATTTTTCTTATTGCCCCACAATCGTTTTTCAAAGTCCTGTAAGTTTGCTCTTTCAAATAATTGGTTTCGAAAAGCAAGTCTAGCCAATATTCGCTTTCATAACACTCTTTGAGTGCAATCTCAAGTTTCGATATAAAATCCAATCTGCCTTGAGCATAGGTTGATTCATAAACATTTGCGCCGATGCTCGTGCCGGAACGCAACAGTTGATCGGTCATCACGTATTCACGTTCAATGTTTCTGATATTGCGCATTGCCAATACAATCTCTTTTGCAAACGCCTTTGATTTTGCAAGCAACTTTCCGTCGTTCATAACTCCCCCCCCCAATATACTTTTATCCACAACTGCATCATTGATGCAATATCACGTGCGCTTTGCGCACATATCACTGTGCCGTCAGGCACAATCTCACTGCCGTCAGGCAATATCACTGCAACGCAGTTGCAATATCATGATGCATAGAAGTTCAAGCCAATCTTGCAATAACCTCCCAATCGGTCATCGATACATTCAAAGTCACTCCCCTCAAGCCAGATGCTGACGTAACAATACATGATGTCGCCTTTTGCCATGTCCGCTTCGCGTTGGAATACATATTCGTCCGAAAAGAACGGCGTCGTGGCAAAAAAGCCGTTTGCCATATCGTCAAAACGCTTGTCGATGTCAACCGTGGATTCATAATCCTTGACGTAATAATACTTGTCGCCCTTGTGAACCTGTGTGGTAAAGTCGCCCGGATAGGCAACATACTCGATGAAGCCCTCTTGCGCCGTGCGGAAAGTGCCGTCGCCTTTGGCGTTGATGTTGGAGCCGGCAAGACGCTCGTTTTTGGACAAAGCGGCGTAAATTTCCACGTCGGTGTTCTTTTCAAGCTCGACGGTTTCGTTTTTGAAGCTTTGTCCCCACATGACGCGGACGGCATCGTGAAGTTTGTGCTTGTCAAATTCAAGAGTCATCTCATAGTTGATGTGCGCCGCCTCGTTGCCCGTGTTTTTGAGCATGAAAACAAATCTGATAAATTGCTCGCCGTTTTGTGTGCCAAGTTGCACTTCGTCCGCCTCAAGCATCTCGGCAACTTTGGCAATCGTGTCAAGTTGCTCGGTTTTGTAGCGGACATCATAGCTGATGTTCCACATATGCTCCGGGCCGTCGGCATTGAGATACGGCGTCCAAAACTCGTTGTCCATGGACAACGAGATTGATTTTTCTTTGTTGCGGTTGCTCGCCGTGATGCGAATGTTGTTTTCTTGAACAAACAAAAGCATAATGTACACAACCGAAGTCGTTATGAGCGAAAATACAAGCAAGATGAGCATGGCGCGTTTGAGCTTGCGACGCATTTCCTCGCGCTTGACCTTTTTGGACGCAACGATAGAATCTTCCCACTCTTTTTTCAGGCGGGCTTGCTCCTTCTTCGACGCCGATTTGGACTTTTTGCCTTTTTTGGCGTTTTGGGCAGTTTTTTCGTCGGTTGCGGGCATTGCCTCCGATTGCTCGGCGGTTTGCTCCTGCGCGGACGTTTGTTCTGCCATCGTGTTGTCGTTTTGTTGTTCGCTCATCGTTTGTTTTTTTCTTTTATTTGTTTTTTACATTATTTGACGTGTGTTTGGTGTGCTACGTCATGCACTTTTCCTTATGTCATCCTGAGCTTGGCGAAAGATCTAGCTGATAGGCGCATTTCGCTACGCCGGATGTTTCGGCTGCACTTCGTTTCGCTCAACATGACGGACGAGAAACAGTTTGGTGCATGTGTATAATTGTCTTCTTTCTTGTCATTCCGAGGGAACGGAGTGACCGTGGGAATCTCGCGGGAGCGTACAATCGGCATTCGTTTCCGTCCCCGGAGATTGCCGCGCTACGCTCGCAATGACACGTGGTGTGTATGATTATTGCTTTCCCTTGTCATGCGACTTTCCCTTGTCATTCTGAACGAAGTGAAGAATCCAGCCGTAAGGCGCATTTTCACTTTTCCTTGTCATTCAGAGGGAACGGAGTGACCGTGGGAATCTCGCGGGAGCGCACAATCGGATTTTGTTTCCGTCCCCGGAGATTGCCGCGCTACGCTCGCAATGACTATTATCATTCAAAACTTGTGATAAGTTCCGTCGCCTGCAAAGTAGCCGTACGGCACCCACTTGCCTATCTTATCGTCAAAGTAGCCGTTGTCTACGATTTCGCCGCTCGGATCGGTGTAGGTGTAATCTATCCACCTGCCCTCTTCGTCGAAATATCCGTCATAAACGTTTCCGTCTTTGTCAACCCATTGCGCGTTTTCGTTGTAAGAGCCTTCCTTGCTCACGTCAAACTGCTCGTATTCAACCCAGTTGCCTTCGACATCGAAATAGCCGTTGAACACGTTGCCGTCCTCGTCAACCCATTGACCTTTGTCGTTGTATGTTCCGACAAGATCGGGCTCGTCTTTGTCCTTGCTTGCAACGTGCATCGTGACGCCGAAGCCTTTCATGCCCGAGTCCATGCCCAGACCGCCGAAAAGACTGTCGGACTTGTATTCATTGAAAAGTTTTTCCTCTTTGTCAAAGTCCGCTTTGATTTTCTTGGGTTTCTTGTGGGCTGTAAATCCCGACGGTTTTTCGGGACGGACGGGAGCCGCAACGCTGTTTTCCTCTTCCTTGACTATGGTTTCACCTTGCGGTTGCGGTTTTTCTTCTTCCGCGGCAACTTTTTGTTCAACCTTTTCGGTCTTATGTTCAAACGGTCTGTCTATGCCGAGTTCGCTCTTCTTTTGCGATGCGAAAGACAACGCAAGCGCGCTTTGCACGTCACTTTCATAGCGCATACGCGACATCTCGGTGATGAGTTTCTTTTCTCTTTCCTCAGCTTCTTTCGGATCCTGCTCGACAAGTTTCGCCTGCGCTTGCAATCTCTCCTCGGTCGCTTTCTTTGCGCTCAGCTTTTGCTGTTCGAGTCGAACTTGATACGGCGATTTTGCAAGTTCGGGGCGAGGTGCTGAGGGCATAACCTTTTCACCGTCGGTCGCTTTTGCTTTCTCTATTGCCGCAAGCCGCAACGCTTCGAGCTCGGCTTGCTCCGCCTTTTCTTTGGCGTCGAGAACCTTTTGAAGTTTCTTGAGATATTGCTCTCTCTTTTCGCCTTCGGGTTCTTTTTGTCCGAGCATCTCGTTGGTCACCCAACGCGAGAGCTTCGATACGCCCCTGCCCGTCATATACTTGACGCCTTCGCGTTTGTATCTCGAATATTGGCTCGGAGTGTCCACTCCTTCCATAACGAAACCGATCTTGTTGGCTTTGCAAAAGCTCACGAGCATGGCAAGCACTTTCTTTTTGTTTTTATCCGTGCCGAAATACTGCGCTTCGCATCTCAGATAATCGAAAGTAAAATCGGAAAACACGTCCAACGAATTGTAATCTTCGCCAAATGCCGTCGCGCAAATCTTGTAGCCGAGCTTGCGCAAACGATTGTATCTTGCTCTGCCCTCGTCGTCGAGCTTCGTCAAAGACGATACGAAAAAGGAAATTATAAGTCCGCTCTTTTTGTACCCCAAATCTTTGATGGCGGACGTGAGCACGTCAAAATCCTTGTCGTTCTCCAAAAAGCGAGTGGAAATCGGAAGATTGTAGGTGACGTCGGGGATAAGAAAATTCTCTTTCATCACGAGGTCGTAATTGACAAGTTCTTCAAGAGCGATAATATTGAGTTCGTTGATGCGCACCGAGCCTTCCGCGATATAAAAATAATTGCAAACGCTCATTCTGCCGAGATAGCGGTCGTTCAAAACCTGAAACGCGTCGACAAATGCAATCTTTTTCGTCTTGCCCGAAGCGTCTGCCACTCCGCGGAAGAAGAAATCGATGGGTTTGTATAACGTCCTTTTGGCGTATGTCGTGGAATTCATTTCTCACCTTATCGTGCGTGTGCGCATAATGCGTACGCATACTCTCTCAATATACTTAATAATTATAACATCGCGCGTGCGACTTTGCAATAGGTTTGACTGCAAAAAATCGATTTTTAATACATTTTGCATAATTAGTTAAGTCGCAATAAAAAACACCCCGAAAAAACGAGGTGTTTGGTGCCGAAAATCGGGGTCGAACCGATACGATGTTTCCATCGAGGGATTTTAAGTCCCTTGCGTCTGCCTATTCCGCCATTCCGGCTTATGCTTATTTGTATTAATTATTGAAAATTTTAGCACGAAACCGCAAAAATGTAAAGCGCAACAAAAGCGTTTTTCGAGGTTTTTCGAGCATAAAAAAGAATTCGCGCGGAATTCTTTTTTTTCGACAAATTTCTCAAATCTTCAATCGGCTTTTGCCGCCTCACTTTCCTTTGCGATGGTGGACATGAGCATCTTCTTTATCTCGATACACTTTTCAAGTATCATTCTGTCCGAATAATACGTGCCGCTTTCAATCAACAGCTCTATCCAATATTCCGTTTCCGAGCAGTCTTTGAGCGCGTCTTGCAATTTTTTGATAAAGTCGTTTCTGTCTTGCAGGCAATATGCTTCCCTCACTCTTGCGCCGATGCTTGCGCCCGAAAGCATAAGTTGATTGACAAGCACCGTTTCGCGCCTATCGATTTTGATTTGATTGCACAGCTTGATTATGTCAAGTGCAAACGATTTTGATTGTTCGACAAGAGGACTGTCTTCCATATCGTTACCCTGCCTTTAATTTCTGAAACAATGATACCACCGCTCCAAAGAAATGTAAATAGTAGATTCACCGATACGGCTCAAATTGTTGCTAAATAATCGAAATGCAAGCGAAGCAAGTTATTTCAAATTCTCTTTTGCTGTATTTAGAGATGCAATCAAAATTTTCTTCAACTCAACACATTTGTCAAGCGTTGCCTTATCCGAATAATATCCGCTTTCAATCAAAAGTTCCAGCCAATACTCGGTTTCCGAACATTCTTTAAGTGCGATGTGCAATTTCGCTATAAAATCGGCTTTTCCGTGAGCGTAAAATGCTTCGCGAATATTTGCGCCAATGCTTGTGCCTGAACGCAAATACTGATTTATCAACGCACTTTCGCATTTTGCTTCTCTAAGTATCTTACAAGCACGAATCGTTTCTAAAGCAAATTCTTTTGATTTAACGATTAATGGGCTTTGTGACATAAACAATCCCCCCTCATATTTGTTTCCATGCAAATTGTAACATAAAAGCACTATTTCTTCAACCGTAAAAGCGTTTATCGGTTTAACTTCTTCACTTTTCACTATTACTTCTAACCTCCAAAAATCTCCTCGGCAATTTTTAGTGAAGAGTGAAAAGGTAAAAGTGAAAAAGTAAAATCTCCCCGAACTATGTCCGAGGAGATTTTTGGAGGCATCACCCAGACTTGAACTGGGGGTGAGGATTTTGCAGACCCTTGCCTTACCTCTTGGCTATGATGCCGTATCGTATCGGGTGATGCCGATACTTTGTGTGGAGCGGGAGACGGGATTCGGACCCGCGACTTTCACCTTGGCAAGGTGACACTCTACCACTGAGTCACTCCCGCACACGATTGCTTTAACAATATATCAAACAAAATCGAATTTTGCAACCTTTTTTTGCAAGTTTGCGATATTATTTGGTCTATTCTTTTCTACCGCACAACGCCGTGGCAAAATCGGACAACTCTTTGGCGTTTGCAAAGGTTGTTGCCAAATCGATTGCCTTTTGCGTTTCGCTTTCGAGAAGTGCGTGCGTTTTTTCTTTGCCCCACACCCCTACAATGCTGTTTTTGTCTTCGTCCAGCAAATCGTCCGCAAGCTGAAAAGCTATGCCGACGTTCATTGCGTAGTCTCCTATTCTTTCGATCTGTTCGAAGTCCGCATCCGCACAAATCGCGCCTGCGCCGAACGCACCCACGATCAATGCGGCGGTTTTTTGAGAGTACATTTCAAGAAAACTATCGGCACACTCGCAACCTTGCAAATCGTTTGCTTGACCGACAACCATACGTTTTGCCGCAACGACAATCTCTTGCGCCGCTCTTGCAAAGTGCGAGCCGAACGCTCTTGCGCCGTCGAGAAGCACGCATGAGGCAAGCGTAAGAAGTTGGTCGCCTATGAGAATCCCGTTTGCGTGTCCGAATTTTTTGTGAACGGAAAGTTTGCCCCTGCGATAATCGTCGTTGTCCATTGCCGGCAAATCGTCGTGGACGAGCGAATAGTTGTGGATAAGTTCAACCGCAACCGCAAGGCTCACGACTTCGTCTACTTCGGCGTCTTTTCCCGTCGAGCGCGCGCCGTAATACACGCAAAGAGGACGCACTCTCTTTCCGCCGTCGAGAGCGGCATAGCGCATACCCTCGTCGATGACGTTATCGTCATATCCTATCGCGTCTTTGAGCGACTGTTCGAACGCAAAAAGAAATTCGTTTTTGTCAATGGTCGAGATTTTCATAATCAGTCGAGTTTCAATTCTTCGGTGAGGTTGTTGATGTCGTCGACCAAAAGGGAAAGTTTGCCTTTTTCGGCTTTGAGGTCGGCAATGCAAACCTTGCTGAGTTCTATTCCTTTTTCAAAAGCCTTCACTGCTTCGTCGAGAGGAATATCGCCTTCGAGTTTCTTTACGATTGCTTCGAGTTCTTGAAGCGCGTCTTCAAATTTTTTGATTTCTGCCATTTATTTATTCTCCTCGGAAATTTCTATTTTGCTCACTTGCGCCCATATCGAGCCGTCGGAGCCGGTTGCGGTGACCGTGTCGCCTATTTTGAGATTTGCAACTTTGTTGATGGTTTTGCCGTCCGCTTGAAGTCTGAAATATCCTCTTCGCAAAGTTTTGAGCGGAGAGAGATTGTCAAGCGATGCCGTGGCTTTGTCCACCCTCGCATCCGCAATCTCGAACTTCCTCTCGATTTGCGACTTTGCCCTTTGCATAAGCACTTCGATTTTGTGCCCTCTTTGCAAATAAAATTCGGATGCCAGTCTGCGAAGTTTGTTGCAACAAATTTGCGTTGCGGAACTCTTTTTCTCATACGTCCTTGTCGCATTGACGGTGAGTCTGCGCATATTTTGTCTGAGCTCGTCCGCAAGCGCATAATAATCGTAAGCCACAAGCTCGCCCGCAGCGGTCGGCGTCGCCGCTCTCTTGTCCGCGACGAAATCGCAAAGCGAAAAATCGGTTTCGTGTCCCACGGCAGATACCACCGGGGTTTTCATTTTATACACCGCTCTTACAAGCGTTTCGTCGTAAAACGGCGCAAGATCTTCCAGCGATCCGCCACCCCTTGCGATGACGATGACGTCGTAGCCGAGATTGTCCACTCTCTCAAGAACTTTGGCAATTTCTTTGCCTGCGCCTTCGCCCTGCACGCGCACGTCTTTGACAACGATATCAATGACGGGATTCTTGCGGCGAACGGTCGTAACTATATCCCTTATGACCGCACCGGTTTTTGACGTGACGACCAATACGTTTTTCGCAAATTGAGGAATCGGTTTTTTGTGCGCCTCGTCAAATAGTCCCTCCGCCTGCAATTTTGCTTTGAGTCTTTCAAACTCCAAAAACAACATACCCTGTCCGACGGGAGTTATCGAGCTTGCCTGCAAAGACAGTCTGCCGCCCTTGACATAATAATCAAGCGAGCCGCGCACGATGACGCTTTCGCCGTCTTTTGGGACATACGTTTTTTGTGCGTAGAAGCAAACGCATGAGAGCTGCGAGTTTTTGTCCTTGAGCGTAAAGTAAGCATGCGCTCCCGAAAACTTATAACCCGAAATCTCGCCGAAAACCTCCAACCCCTTGAATATCGGGGCATCGATGCAGGCTTTTATCGTCGCGTTTACTTCGCTAACCGAAATCGTATTTTCAGAAAATGGGGTTTTATCTGACACAATCGACACTTTATACACCTTTTTTGCAGTAAAACACCGATTTTTCGGCATTTTTACGTTTATTTTGAGTCAAAAAATCCCGAAATATCAAACATTCGCACATCATTTTCGCAGTATTTGAAAATTTCGGGATAATTCTCTTTGATTAGTCAATATCTTTCACTATCTTGGCAAGCACACCGTTGACGAACGAGCCGGATTTGTCCGTACCGTACTTCTTTGAAAGCTCGACAGCTTCGTTGATTACGACTGCGTTCGGTGCGGTATGTTCCAAAAGTTCGTACGTTGCCACAAGCAACACCGCATAGTCGGGACGATACACTCTTTCGAGCTTGTATCCCTCAAGGTGATTTTCTATGATGCCCTTGAGTTTTTCGTCGTTGGTGCAAACGCCCAAATACGTCGAGTTGATATATTGTCTGTCGTCTTCGGTAAGATCGCTGTCCACAAGCATAAGCTCCAAAGTGGACTCGTTCACCGCGCCGTAGAAGGTGTATTCGAACACCAATTTAAATACGTTTTCTCTTGCTACTCTTCTCATGATTATTGCGCCACGTTTACGTTGACAACCTGAACGTTTACGGATTGAACCTTAAACTTGGTTGCGCCTTCGATTTGATTTTTGACTTTTTCTTGCAAAGTTGCAACTTGGGAGGGTACGGTGTAACCGAGGTCGATGCTCACAAAAAGATCTACCGCAACTTTTTCGTTTGGCAAAACGTAAACGGACACTGCGCCGCAATTGCGCTTTGAGTTGAGAAGGTGCACGCCCTCCACATCTTGCGCAGCCTCGGTTGCAAGCGAAACCAAAACTTCGTTCAATACGGATGATTTATCTTTTGCCATATTCTGCCTCCGTGCAAATTATTATATCACACGCAAAAAATTATATCAACCGTACGCAAAAATTATTTTGGTTGACAATTGCCTTTTGAAACAATAGTATTACTCAAACGAAAACGAACATGAAAATATGAAAGATTGCGACGATTGCCGCAATCTTTCAAGACAATATCACCGCGCCGCAAAGGCACGCTTTGCGGCGCGTCCCCTCCCCATGTCAGTTGAAAGGAATCACTTTGACGTCGGTTGCTTTGAAAGTCGTTTCGGCAACCACGACGGAAAGTATTTGATTGGCTTGTTCTTGGCTTAATTCGCTCTCGCCTACGACGATACTCACGCCTTTGTCGCCGATGGTGACGATTGCGTCGTCGAATCCTCTGCCTTTGATAAGAGTTTCAAGCGCAAGTTCTTTTTCCATTCTCTCGACGAGCAACATTTTTTGCTCTTGCGCCGTTGTCTTTGCTTTTTCCGAACTCTCTTCGGAATTCATGATTGCGTCAAGATACAAAAATTCCGACTCTCTCGTAGCGTCGCGGTCGCTTCTTGCCGCCGCAAAAAACGTTTGCGTCACGGTGTCTTGTTGTCCCGCTACGTCGGTGGACGTCTTGTTCAACTTGTCGCTGAGCACAAAGTTTAGTACGCCCGTGGCAACGAGCAAAGCAACCATAACCGACAACACGATTATCTTTTTTGTTTTGGGTTTCATTTTCATATATTCCTCCTATAGGTTCAGTTTTTGCGGCTCATGACGCTCACCGTGTCCGAGTCTACTCCGAGTGCGCTTGCCGTTGCGCTCAGAAGTCGAAGTCTGACAATCGGATTGTTTGCGCCGTCGGCAATCACCAGCACTCCGACGATTTGTCCAGACGATTTCGTTATCATCGTTTCCACTTCGCCTGCGCCTTCGACCGACGACAATATGCTTGCAAGGCGCGTCTCGTCGTCGTTTTGAAAAGACTGCTTTTCGCTCTCTTTGTCCGCGGCTACGCTAGAGTATATGATGAGTGCGATTGCGATTATGAATATCAAAGCGATAATCTTTATGTTTTTTATTCCTTTGATTTTTTCAAACGCGCTCTTGACGTCGCCTTTGACTTTTTCAATGCCTTCGCTCATATCAAAATATATATGCTCACCGCCCGATTTTATGAAAAACGAAAAAGTATTTTTTGTGTGGAATTTGCGTATTTTCTCGTGCTTTTTGCGCGCGTGCGCGCGCACGCGCAGGTACATCAAAATTCGCGCATGCGCCCGCGCGCACGCGCGCGTAAAAAGCGTCTATTCACTGTAAATAACGCGTATTATTTGCGGTGAAACGGCAAGCGTTTTCGACACGATTTCGACGATGCGTTTTCCGTCTATCGATGATTTTTCAACAAATATCCGCACGCCTTTTACAACCGTCGCTTCACATTCTATCTCCACCCTACTCTCGCAGCCCTCGCTTTGCAAGGCAAGCCGAGTTTTTTCGCTTGCGCTCAACGTCAAATCAAGCGTTGACGTTTCGACTTCGCCGGATGAAAAAACGTCGTTTAAATCCAGCGTCCAATCAGCTTTCGCTATCGAGGGAATTATCGACGCAATCACAAACACGACGAGCAACGAAAATGCGCCGCGCACGTACTTTGCGCTTTTGCCGGACGGCAGCACGATTTCCACCAAAACGCCGAGACAAATCACCCCGACCACAGACATTATCCACGCCGCCACGTCACACCCCCGGATTGCAAGAAGAAATCATAAGCATCACAAGCAAGAAAAACGCAAACGCCACGCCTGCAAGCGCGGTTATGAGCAAGTTGGTGTTTTTTGACACCGCAAACAGCAAATTCGACGTTCTAGTGTCTCCCAACGGCTCGCATACCGCCGAGGTAAGTTTCAGCGTGAGCGAAAATACGACGACTTTGACAATCGGAAACAGCACGATCGAACAAAGCACGATTGCTCCGACATAGCCGAGCGCGTTTTTGACAAGCACTACGGATGCCGTCAGCAAATCAAGGCCGTCGGAAAGATAGCCGCCAAGCACCGGAACGTAGCTGGATACCGCAAACTTTGCCACGTTGAAACCAAACTTGTCCACTGCGCCGCCCGTCACTCCCTGCACCGTCAAAAAAGTCGCGAAAAGTCCGAACGCTATCCCCACAAGCCAAGTCGACGCCGACTTGATAAGTTTTGAAAGTTTGTCGAGTTTCACCGTTTTTGAAACGTTGCCGACGACGCAAAAAACTATGCATGCAACAAACGCAGGCAAAATCACGCTGCCAACGAGCTTCATAACAAACGAGCACAGCACCGCAACGAGCGGCGAATATCCCGAAACCGCCACCGTTGCGCCGAGTGACGACAACAGCGTCAACAACACGGGAAAAATTGCGTTTGCAAAGGAAGTGAGCGCGCTTATCGTGTCGCTTACCGTTTTTATTATGCCGACAATTCCGCTCATAAGCACGATTACGATTGCCGAATAACACACCGTATGCACAACCTCCGTCGTTGAAGTGTTGAGAAAATCCCCGGTTAGCGAGCAAAGCATGTTTTTGAGCAGACATATCACCACGATAGTCATAAAGCTAGGCAAAAAGGACAAGAAATACCGCCCTGCCGATTTCGAAAGCAAATTTAAAAAATTTTGATAGAAACTTTGAGTTTGTCCGTTTACGAGTGCTTTCAGCGTTGCTTTCAAGTCATCGATCGAAACTGCCTCTTTTTCGTTTTCACCGAGCGAATTTAAGAAGTTTTGAATGGCGTCGAGATCCAGTCCGTCTATTACGTCGTTGACGTCCCCCTCGAACTCCTTTTTGATTTCCTCTTCGGATTTGTCGGCGGCATAGGCGATATTTTCGTATAAAATCGATGACGTAAAAGCAATGGATAACGCACAAAAAAACAGCAAAAGAGCAACGAAAAACAGTATTTTTTTTGCACTTTTTTTGCATGAAAAATCCTTTTGAAAACGCAATGCCGAATTGTTTTTCATATCGAACTCACAAGCGTAGACACGACGTCCACAAGAGATTTTACAACTGATATACTCATCAAAAAAATCACGATTTTTCCACCGAATTGCAATTTTTGCGCAATGGAATCGCACCCTGCGTCCGTTGCTACGGACGAGGAATATTCCGTAAGATATCCTATGCCGATAATCTTCAACACTGCCGAAAACACTTCGTCGTTTACACCGCTTTTTTCAACGATGGAGTCGAAAGCAAGTACGACTTCTTGCAGTGCGGAAAGCATGGTTATCACCATCACAACCCCTGTTGCAATAGTTGCAAACACACTGAATTCAGGCTTTGAATTTTTGAGCAACGTCACCACGACAACGCCCGTCAAAGCAATCCCGACAAGTTTGAATATCATTTTCCTTCCGCCGCTCCGTCTTGCATTTTCACCGAATGTTGCACATACAAGCACTTTACATCACTATATAGTATCAATAAAGTGCCAGTATTGATTTTAGCGTGTCAAACAATCCGCCCAGCATATCCAGCACGAGCACCGCTACAATGATAAGACCTGCCAGCGTTGCAAAAGTCGCAATCTCGTCACGGTCGCTCTTTTTCAAAATCACGCACACGATTGCCGTGAGCAGTCCTACTCCTGCAATTTTCAAAATTACGTTTACGTCCATATCTCAATCCTCAAAGTCGTCGGCTACGCCGCAAAGAATTTTTCTACGTTTTGCCGAGTTTCATTTGACTCTACACACCGGCGTTTGCTTGCATTTTTTGCTTTCGATCAAGCAAGAATAAGCATTATCGCAATGCCGGCAAGCACGCACAATTTGAAGTACGTGTTTCCAAGTTTTTTGCTCTCGTCCTCGCATACCTTCTGCTTTTGCTCGAATACGTTTTTGTAGTATCCCACGTGGGAGAGCTGATCCTTCAAATCGGTTTTTCCGAGTGCAGAAAAAAAGGACGCAAGCTGTTTTTTCTCATCGGTTTTCAATATCGAAACGTTTGCGTTTTCAAAGGCATAAACTCCGCCTCGCTTTGCAAGGTTTATCCAGCACTCGACGCAACTTTCAAACTCTCCTTCCCTTCCCTGCAAAAACTTTGAGGCTATCTTTGGCATAGGCGTTTTTTTCAGCGAAAGTTCGGTTGCAAGGCAAGAGGAAAACTCGCAAGCGGACTTGAAAAACGTCACTCGTTTTGCATACCGTCTTTTGATAAGCACGCCGATATAGCATGCAATCAGCGCAAGCAAACCGCCTGCGACAAGCCTCAAAATTTCGCTCATACGCGTTTTTCTACGATTTCCCCGACGGGATTTCTTCCAAGCACGCATACGACTTCGAAAACGTCGAGAAGCGGCGCAAAATCGCTTTTCTCAACGCTCTTGATACTCTCGCCGTGCAATGACGCAAAAACGCTCACGCCACACCTTACGACGTCCGAAATCGCTTTTACGTCCTCTTTGCCGAACAACTCATCTGTGACGATAACGTCGGGATTCATTGCCCTCACGCAGCTTTCGTAAGCGTCGGTTTTAGGCACGCCGCTCACCACGTCGCAATCGCCTATATCGAGAATCGGAACGCCGTCGGACACGGCGCACAGCTCGTATCTCTCGTCAATTACAACCACGTTAAACCGCTTCGAGCCTATGCGCGCAAGCTCGCGTAGCAGCGTTGTTTTCCCGCACCCCGTCGGCGAAACGATAAGCGTATTCCTTGCGCGCTCGCCTACGAACACGTCGCTTGCGATTTTGTCCGCAATCCCCTTTATCTGATGAGGAATACGGATGACCAAATACCCCACGTTCTTCACGCTTATGAGCTTGCCGCCCTCCGACACGCCTTCTCCGCCCACGCCTATGCGATAATGCTTGCACGGCACGTAACCGCGCTTCATCTCCTCCGACGCGCTGTAAAAGGACATATTCGTCGCTCTTGCCAAAACGTCGTCAACGTCCTTTTGGCTCACGATATACGGCATGCCGTTGTAGGTTGCAATCCTCTTACCATCTGCAGTACACACGACAAGAGGACGGCCGATGCGCAAACGCAACTCCAAAATATTTTTCTCGTCACCGACGATTTTTGCGATTTTGTCCCCTACTATCTCGACAAGCATACAAAACTATATGCCGACAAAACAATGCAAATTGCATTGCGACAAATTTAGACTTTTTTCTTAATGAAAGATAACGAAAACCAAAAAAACAATATTGATTATATTTTCCAAAAACTCTTGTAAAAAGTGCGGTTATTTGGATAAAAAAAGAACGAAACAATTATGACTTATCGTCAAGAGTCTGAAACGGATGAAGAGCACGCGTTAATACCTAAGTGCGCCAAACAGATGAAGCATAGTCAAGAGTCCGAAACGGATGAAGAGCAAACGTTAATATATCTAAACACGGATGTGTCAAGAGCCTGAAACGGATGATGCACAAACGTTATATATCTAAGTGCGCCAAAACAGATGAAGTATAGTCAAGAGCCTGAAACGGATGAAGAGCGCGAAAAAACCCTTTTGACGCTCGCCCAACGTACTTTTCGTACGTGACGAGTGGCAAAAACTATGACAGTATATTCCTCGTATAAGTCAACTCAAGCGGCGTAGAACAAGAAAGAGCCAATGACACAGACAGGAGTGTACTTGGTCGTACATGACTGTTTGTGTCAATGGCTCTGACGCAGTTATTCGTCGTTTGGTTGACTTATACTCTTGACATGTATTCGCCGGTGCGTGTATCGATACGAATAGTATCCCCTTCGTTGACAAACATAGGCACTTGGAGTTCATAACCTGTTTCGACGGTTGCGGGCTTGGTTGCGTTGGTTGCGGTGTTGCCTGCAACTGCGGGTTCGCAAACGGTGATGAGAAGTTCGACAAAGTTTGGCGGTTCGACGGAGAACGGAGCTCCTTGGAAGAACTTCATGGTGACGTTCATGTTTTCTTTGACGAAGTTGAGAGCGTCTTCGACTTGGCTCTTGTTGAGCGGAATTTGCTCGTAGGTGTCGGCATCCATGAAGTAATAGAATTCACCGTCGTTGTAGAGGTATTCCATCGTTTTGGTTTCGATGTGTGCGAGTTCAAATTTTTCGGTGGGGTTGAAAGTTTGTTCAAGCACTGCGCCGGTGACGACGTTTTTCATTTTTGTGCGGACGAAAGCAGCGCCCTTGCCCGGTTTGACGTGCAAAAAATCGACTATGGTCATGATTTTGTTGTCATAGAGGAACGTAACGCCCTTTCTCAAATCGCCTGCCATAATTTGTGCCATAATGATATTCTCCTAAATATGTGTTTTGTGTTGTGCGCTAAAGCCTTATACAAGCATTTTAGCACCTTATATGCCTCAATGCAAGTTCTACGCAAAAATTGATAGAGCTTGCACCGTGACAATTGTATTTTTCGTAAATCCGAAAGGATTATTTTGCGTATTCTACGCTGCGAACTTCCCTGATGACGTTGACTTTGATTTGTCCGGGATATTCGAGCTCGTTTTCGAGTTTTTGAGCAATCTCCTTTGCAAGGAACACGGTGTTTGCGTCGTTGACTTGCTCGGGTTTGACCATAACTCTGATTTCTCTGCCGGCTTGGACTGCGAAAGTTTGTTCGACGCCGTCAAATGATTTTGCGATGTCTTCGAGCTTTTCGATACGTTTGACGTAAGTTTCGACGGATTCGCGTCTTGCACCCGGTCTTGCGCTCGAAATTGCATCTGCCGCTTGAACGAGAACCGCGTCGATGGTTTGCGGCTCGATGTCGTTGTGGTGAGCGGCTATTGCGTGGATAACTTCGTTGCTTTCGCGATATTTCTTTGCAATCTCGACGCCGAGTTGAATGTGCGTACCTTCAAACTCGTGGTCGATTGCCTTGCCGATGTCGTGCAACAAGCCCGCCCTCTTTGCGATGCGAGGATCGATGCCGAGTTCTGCCGCCATAACGGATGCGACGGATGCAACCTCGATTGAGTGTTTGAGCACGTTTTGTCCGTAGCTCGTGCGGTATTTGAGTCTGCCAAGGATCTTGATGAGTTCGGGATGCAATCCGTGCACGCCCACTTCGAACGCGGCTTCTTCGCCGGCTTCCTTGATGCCTGCCTCGACTTCTTTTCTCACCTTGTCCACCATCTCTTCGATGCGAGCGGGATGGATACGTCCGTCGGTGATAAGTTTTTCGAGAGTGAGTCTTGCAACTTCTCTTCTTACAGGGTCGAAACTTGAAAGCGTGATGACGTCGGGAGTGTCGTCGATGATGAGATCTACGCCCGTCGCGCTTTCGAGTGCGCGGATGTTTCTGCCCATACGTCCGATGATTCTGCCCTTCATATCGTCGTTTGGCAAAGCCACGACGGAAACGGTGTTTTCGGTTGCGGTGTCGGCGGCGCAGCGTTGAATGGCTTGCGAAATGATGTTTTGAGCCTCTTTAACCGCATTGTCTTTTGCTTCTTGGATGAGCTGTTTAGCCTCGTTCGCACTGCTCTTTTTCACGCTGTCCAAGAGTGCGTCTTTCAGTTCTTGCGAAGCCTCTTCCTTTGTCATGCCGGCAACTCTTTCAAGTTCCTTTTGCATGGTTTCCTGGGCGTTGTTGAGTTCGTTTTCAATGCCCTTCAAGCGTTCTTTGGTTTCTTCGATTTGTTTTTGCGACCTTTCAACGTCCTCGATTTTCTTGTCGAGAGCGGCGTCTTTCTTGTCAAGAGCGTCCTCTTTCTTGTCGAGTGACGCCTCTTTTTGAGCGAGGCGGTTTTCGGTGCGTTGCCAGTCTTGCTTGCGCTCTTTGGTTTCGTTTTCGAAATCCACGCGCATTTTGTTCATTTGTTCTTTAGCCTCGAGCATACCGTCCTTGCGAATGGTCTTTGCTTCAAGATTTGCTTCTTCGATAATTCTTGCCGCTTCGCGTTTTGCATTGCCGATTTTGTTTTGAGAATAAACTCTGTAAATTATAAAACCGATCAATCCGCCGACGATAATCGCGCATGCCGCCGCAATACCTGCAGCCGCACCCGGCGAGAGAGCAGCAATCAGAAAATTGAAATTCCCGGTCATATTTGACCTCCATATATATAATCAAAACCACACGAGAAAGCAAAAATACGGTTATAATAAAAGTTTTTTCAAAACTGAAATGCCCCAATTTATATATCCAAACTTTGTATCTATACCAAATATTGTTTTCAATATATAGTTTTGTCTTATATAGTATATACTATTTGTAGTGTTTCGTCAATGCCGAGCCTCAAAAAAAATCGCTTTTCGTGTCTGAAAAGCGATTTTTGTTCAAATCAAGGGTTTATACAAGACAAATCACTTGTTCATCTCGTATTTTTCGCGGATTTTCGCGTCGAGTTCTTTGTAAACATCGGGATTGGACTTCAAAAATTCCATGGCCTTATCTCTGCCCTGTCCGATCTTTTCGTCGTTGTAGCTGAACCAGCTTCCGCTCTTTTGCACGAATCCGTTTTCGACTGCCAAATCCAAAACGCATCCCATGTTGGAAATGCCCGTGCCGTACATGATGTCGAACTCCGCGACTTTGAACGGAGGCGCGACTTTGTTCTTGACGACTTTTGCTTTGACGTGGTTGCCAACGATGTCGCTGCCGTCTTTGAGCGTGTCCGCTTTTCTTATTTCGATACGCACGGAGGAATAGAATTTGAGTGCTTTACCGCCTGTGGTGGTTTCGGGATTGCCGTACATAACGCCGATCTTTTCTCTCAATTGGTTGATGAAGATGATGGTGCATTTGCTCTTAGAGGACGCTGCGGTGATTTTGCGCAACGCTTGCGACATAAGGCGCGCTTGCATACCCACGTGGCTGTCGCCCATATCGCCGTCGAGTTCGGCTTGCGGAGTGAGCGCGGCAACGGAGTCGATGACGATGATGTCGATCGCGCCGCTTCTGATAAGCGTTTCGGTGATTTCAAGCGCTTGCTCGCCACTGTCGGGTTGGGAAATGTAGAGGTCGTCGAGGTTTACGCCGAGTTTTGACGCATACACGGGATCGAGTGCGTGTTCTGCATCTACGAATGCCGCCGTGCCGCCCTCTTTTTGCACTTCCGCCACGCAGTGAAGCGCAACTGTCGTTTTACCGGAAGATTCCGGTCCGTAAATTTCAATGATTCTTCCCTTCGGAATACCGCCGATGCCGAGTGCGACGTCAAGCGTCAAACATCCCGTAGAAATTGCTTCGACTTTGGGGATTTCCGTTTCGCCAAGACGCATAATCGCGCCCTTGCCGAAGTCCTTTTCTATCTTTGCAAGAGCAAGTTGCAAATTGCGTTCCTTATCGTTAACCGCGGACTTATCCTGAGTTTTGTCTGCCATATTGTTTCTCCTTTATATCCTTTCGCCGAGTTGACGGCAAATGTTTTCTTTTTCTATATTATGCGGCAATCCATGTACCGAAATCGGTACATCAAAGGCGCAAAATATCCCCTTTCAGATACCTTATGAGGTAAAACAGCGCAACGTTTGACGTCGCACGTCTTATCTCGTTGCGGCTTCCCGAAAATCTACGCTCGAACACGGTGATGAAATCTCCTCCGCCCACGCCGATATACACAAGCCCCACGGGCTTTCCTTCATCGCCCGTCGGTCCTGCGAGACCTGTGGTTGCAAGTGCGATGTCCACCGGACGTTTGCAAAGACCTTTCACCATTGCGTAAGCCGTTTCTCTGCTCACCGCGCCATAGTCGGCAAGCACGGATTTCGGCACGCCCAATCTTTCGACTTTCGAGGCACGATTGTAGCACACTATGCCCTCGTAAAAGTTTGCGCTGATGCCGGGAATGCCCGTAAGGCGCGAGCAAATCTCTCCGCCCGTCAAACTTTCGCCTACGGCAAGCGTGCGATTGTTCATTTTCAAGAGTCTTGCGGCAATCTCTTCAAGCGAGCCTTCCGTTGCGGAATAAACTTCCTCTTCGAAAGCGTTGTACACTCTGCTCTTCACCGTTTCGAAAACGTCGCGTTTTGCGCTGCTCGACATGCCTATCGTTGCGTCGAGGCAATACTCCTCAACCGAAAAATTCACGCCGAAACCCTCGAATTTTTCGAGGCGAGAGAGGATTTCCTCCTTGTCGAGTCCGCAAATTTTGACTATTTCTTTTATCATTTTTCGATTATCTAAACGGATTGTTTATGCAATTATTCTGCTTTTTCTTCTTGTGCGGTCTGCTCGTTTTGTTCGTTTTCGCAAGGCTCGTCGTCCTATCTTAAAACGTGCTTGTTTTTCAATACGTAGTTAAGTCCGCTGTACACCGCAAAGAATGCGCCGATATAGAAGGTTATCGTGCCTATCCAACCGAGTACGGGATGAAGTCCTGCAAGCATGAGTATCGTAACTCCGACGTCCAAAAACACGGTTTTGATTTTGCCGTAGATGTCCGCGGCAAGCACCAAACCTCTGGACGCCGCAATGGAGCGGAACACGCCTATCATAAGCTCTCTTGAAAGGATGAGCCCCGAAAGAAGCGCGATTACGAGTGCGTTATACGTGTAAACTCCGTTCATCGAAAGTCCGTCGCGGAACAACACGATGAGGAACAACATAACGACAATGACAACCTTGTCCGCAAGCGGATCGAGAAATTTGCCCAGCATTGACACGGTGTTGGTCTTTCTTGCGATGTGTCCGTCAACGAAGTCGGTTGCGCAGCATATTGCAAACAACGCAGCGGCAATGACTATGAGCGCGATATGCGCGCCTTGCGACACTCTTGCAAGCTCTGCCGCGATAAACATGGCTATGGTTGGTATAATCAAAAATATACGCGCTATCGTAATTTTGGTTGCGAGCGTGATTTTCATTCTATCACCTTCCCTACAAGGTCTATGCCGTCCGCACCCGTGATTTCGACGGTGTAAAATTCGCCTATTTTCACTTCCTCGTCCGCACTGAACAGTGTCACGTTGTCGATGTCGGGGGCTTGCGTTTGCGTTCTGCCCACAAACGTTTGCTTGTCGTAATCGATATCGTCGTAAATGACCTTGACTTGTTTTCCTATAAGTTCTTTATTGTGATTTTTTATAATTCTTTCTTGGACGGCGGCAAGTTTTTTCGCTCTTGCTTCCTTTACGGATTCGTCGATGTGTCCGTCGAGTTTGTCGGCGGGAGTGCCCTCTTCCCTCGAATACGCAAAGAATCCCGCATAGTCGAATTTGACCTCTTTGACAAACTTTTCGAGTTTTTCAAACTGCTCCTGCGTTTCGCCGGGAAATCCGCAAATAAAGGTGGTACGCACTGCGATTCCTGCGTTTTTGAGCTTTGATATAAGCTCTCTAATGCTCTTTTCGTCGGTTCTGCGATTCATCCTTTTCAACACTTGGTCGTCAATATGTTGAAGAGGAATATCCATATATTTTGCGATTTTCGGATTGTTTTTGACGTATTGGATGAGCGTATCGTCCACCATTTCGGGATAGAGATAAAGCAAACGAATCCACTCGAAATCTAACTCGGACAACTTGTCCAAAAGCTCGATAAGATGTGGCTTTCCGTCAAAATCAGTGCCGTATCTCGTCACGTCCTGCGCAACCAAAATGAGTTCTTTCACGCCGTCGTCGGACAACTTTTTCGCTTCGCCGAGCAAGTCTTGCATCTTTTCGGAGCGATACTTTCCTCTTATGGACGGAATGGCGCAATAAGTGCAATGATTGCTGCATCCGTCGGCAATTTTGAGATAGGCGTAGTGATAAGGCGTAGTGAGCACCCTACCCTCGTGAAACTTGTCGAGATTGGCGCAACAAAGCACCTGTTCACCCTCTTCGACGTCCTCTATGGTATTCAAAATTTTGTCGTAGTCGGCAATGCCCAAAATCGCGTCCACTTCGGGAAATTCCTCTTTGAGAGTGTCGGCATATCTTTGCGCAAGGCACCCCGTAACGATGACCTTTTTGCCCTTCGAGGCGGTTTTTGCCGCGATTGCGTTCAAAATTTCGTCGATTGATTCCTCTTTCGCCTTGTCGATAAAAGCGCAGGTGTTGACGATGATTACGTCCGCTTCTTCTTCGCTTCCCACAAGCGTATGTCCGCCGCCCACAAGACGAGAAAGCATCTTTTCGGTGTCTACTCTGTTTTTATCGCATCCGAGCGATATTGCTCCGATTTTCATTCCTCGTCCTCGCTTTGAACAGTGGCTTTAAGTTCTTCCAACTCCTCGTAAGTGATGTTGACTTTCTTCTTTTTGGGATCATGCTCGTCGGGAGTGAGATATCCCATAAGATCCATTTTGTCGTAAATCTTTGCGGCTTTCGGCCAGCCGAGTCCCAAACGACGTTGCATAAAGGATATGCTGATAGGAGCGTCTTGCTCTTCTCTAAGCTCTATGCCGAGTTGCAATGCGTCGAACAGTTCGGGCGGTATTTTATCTTTGTTTCCTTCCCTTGCGTCCTTAGATTGCGCAGGCTTTTCTTCTTCCTTATCCTTGAAAATAGCGTCTTTGATATTATTGTCGAAATAAGCGTCGTTTTTGGCTTTGACGAAATCGACGACTTTTTTGACTTCTTCGTTGGATATAAACGCGCCTTGCATACGCTCAAGGTCACTTGCGCCGGGCATCATATACAGCAAGTCGCCGTAGCCGAGAAGTTTGTCCGCACCCACGGTGTCGAGAATTGTTTTGCTGTCGAAACTCGACGTAACCTTGAATGCGACTCGGCTCGGGAAGTTGTTTTTGATAGTACCGCTGATGACGTCGACGGACGGTCTTTGCGTTGCAAGCATAAGATGAATACCCACGGCACGCGCAAGTCTTGCAATGCGGTTTACGGTGTCCTCGACCGCCTTTTTGCCTGTGGACATGAGGTCGGCAAACTCATCGACGATAATGACGATTCTCGGCATCTTTTCGTATCCGTTCTTTTGGCAATCGGCGTTGTACTCGTCAATATCTCTGTAGTTGACGTCGGCAAGGAACTTGATACGTCTTTCCATCTCGCTTATCGCCCAGTTGAGCGCGCGGATAGCTTTGTCCGTGTCGCAAATAATTTCGTCCATAAGCAAGTGCGGAATGCCTGCGTACACGCTCATTTCTATGCGCTTGGGGTCGATGAGAATAAGACGCACGTCGTCGGGAGACGCCTTATAAAGCAAGCTGACGATAATGGAGTTTATGCAGCAGCTCTTGCCTGCGCCGGTTGCACCTGCGATGAGCACGTGCGGTAACTTTTTGATTTCCACGACTCTTGATTGTCCGTACAGGTTTTTGCCGAGGGCAAAGGTTGCCGGAGCTTTTGCGTTGTTAAACTCGGGCGATTGAATGATTTCGCTGAGGTTTACGTTTCTTCTATGCTTGTTGGGCACTTCGATACCAACCGCATTCTCGCCCGGAATAGGCGCGATGATACGCACGCTGCCAGCTTCCATCTTCATTGCGATATCGCTTTCAAGAGAAGAAATATAACCTATCGTTCTGCCCCTCGGCATCTCCACGCGCAATTTGTACATCGTAAACGTCGGGCCGACCATGATGTCGATAACCTCGCCCGTTATGCTGAAAAACGCAAGCGTATTGATGATTTGTTCTTTCTTTTGCTCGTAGTCCTCGTTCTGATCGATTTCGGGAGCAGGCGGATTGAGCAAGGAAATGGGCGGCGCAACGTATGGACGCTTGGGCGACGCTTGGGATATGGCTTGATCCATATTCACTTGCGTAAGACGCGCATCGCTCTTCTTGGGAGTTTCGTCCTTTTGGATTCCGCGAGATTGAGAGGCTTTCATCTTCTCTTCTCTCATGAGAGCTTCCCTCTCGTATTGTCCCACTTGCGGAGTTTCTTTGATTGCTTGTTTTATGTTTTGAATACGAGCTTTAACCTCTGCGTTTTCAATGTCTTTTGCAGAGTTTTTTGCGATTGCGGTCGTTGATTGAATTGCCGCTCTCGACATATCGCCGCCCGTAACTTTTTGTTGCACGGGAGCGGGTGCGCTCGGATTGTCGCCGCCTACGGTCTTGTCCTCGTCAACGTATTTGGGGCGTTGATTTTCAAGCGTGGCTTTGCTCGTTTCGTACGTTTTTACGGGCTTGGTTTTGCCGATACCGCCAAAGAAATTGGTTTCCGTCTTTTCCTCTTCGACGGCGGTCTGCGCAAAGGCTCTTGGCAACTTCGCTTCGCCTTGCACGGGCTTGTATCCGCTTCTGTCAAGCTCGTCTATGCTTGCCGCTTTCTTGGGAGCGACGACGGGAGTTTGAGCGGTTTGAGCGGATTTTGCAGGTTGACTCGGCGCAACGACGTTGTTTTCAACGGTTTTTTGCGTTGTGGGCTGAGCGGTATTTTGAGTGTTTTCGCCCTTTTCGCGAGCGATAAACACCATATCCGTTTTCGGCTTTTCGTACGCCTCGGACACAATCTCTTCTTTGACGACGGGCTTTTGTTCTTCTTCACCCGAAATGGCTCTGTTGAGTGCGCCGAGCATACCCACGTTCACTTGCTGTTTGGCAACCGAATCGTTTGCCTTTTGAATGGTGGAATTGATTGCTTCCGCACCGTCGTAAGTCTTTGTCGGTTTTACGACTTCCTTCTTCACAGGCTCTGCGATAAGACACGCTTCGTCTTGTTGTTCCATATGCACGCCCGCCTCGAATTCTGGCTTTGCGTACATTTGACCGAAGCGTTGCGTTTGCTCTTGTTTAAGCGCGCTGAAATCGCGTTTGAAATCGAGAGGGGTTTCGATTTTCCTCGTTGCGGAGGCTTTTTCGCTCGTTTGAGAGGTTTGCGAAGTCGTAGATTGCGGCTCGGGCTGAACGGCTCTGTATCTCGACATAAAGTCCTCGCGGATTGCGCTTTGCGTAGCGTCCACGCCGAGTTTGGATTTAAGTTCGTTTCTTCTCACCGCGCTATACGGTGCGCTCACGCTCGAAAGAGCGTTGTTAGGATCTTTTACGGTGTCGAATCGTGCAAGATTGTCGTTGCTGGGGCCCGAACCGAAAAGAATATCTCTTGCAATGCCTCTTGCGGAAAACTTGTCCTCGCCGACGGGTTTGATGGGACGTTTCACGTCGTCCTCAACCGTGCCTTGCGCATTGGGATAAAGCGGATTGAACGAGTCGAGCGGACTGTATCCTTCCGCTCCGAGAGCTTTTTTGTTGACTTTTTGTTGCAACGGATCGCCGGGTACGTCCACAACGTAGAGTCCTCTGCCCGTCCCTGCCGTGTTGAAATCGGTGATGGTGGGTGCGCTTTGCGCCTCGACAAGAGGAGAAGTTTGCGCCGTTTGCTTTTCCTTTTTGGAGAAGAAAGAGCGTTTTTGTTTTGGAGCTTTCAACTTTTTGTCGCGTTCGCCCTTTGTTGCGACGGTGTACGTTACGTTACGTTTGATGGACGGATAAATCGCAAAAAACGCAAGGATAAAGAATGCCACGCACGCCGCAATCAATGCGCCGACGGAAGTGATGACTTTCATGAGCGGATATGCCGGGACGCCCAAAAGCATACCGCCTGCGGTGTTGGTATTGTTGTAGCACGCAAGCAAATATTCAGCGTAGTTTGCGCCGACGATGTGCGTGCTTGACGTGTAAATTTGAAGAGCAAAAATGCCGAGTATAAGCAATCCGAAATAGGTCAACGCCTTTGATAAACGCATTTTGGGACGCACGTTGAAAGTGACGGCAATGCCGATGATGAGTCCCATGAGCGAATAGGCATAAGCCGCAAGCCCGAAAAATCCGCACAGGAAAGAATACACCATTCTTCCCACGCCGCCGAGCGCGCCGACCAATGAAAGAAAGCAGAACAACGACACGATGATGACCAGCACCCCTGCCGCGATTCTGTTGCCTTTGTTTGCTTTTGCTTGTCTTGTATCTGCCAAGGTAAACCTTCCCGATAATATATAATATTAGTATAAAAATTATACCACAATGCAGTGCGTTTTACAAGAGAAAATGTCAAAAGGTTTTTCTAAATATTTCATAAAGAAAAAAGTCTTTTGCCGCGTTTGTGCGGCAAAAGACTTTTTTTCGATGGTCTAACGCTATTTTTTCATTATTTTCAATATGTCGACGTCGTCGTTCGGAGCGACTATTGACGAGCACACTTGCGAAAAGTCGAAAATCTCTTTTGCGGTTTTTTGCACGTCCTCTTTGGTGACTGCGTCGATGTTTTTTATCCTCTCGTCAAAGTCGTAAAGTTGCCCCGTTTGCACGGCGTGCGCACCGAAAGTACGCATCATTGCCGAAGTGCTTTCCTGCCCCAGAACGAGAGCGGTTTTGACTTGTTCCTTGCCCTTGTTGAGTTCCTCGTCGCTCACGCCTTTTTCTATGAGGAGGTTTATTTCGTCCCTTATCGCTTCCACCGCTTTTTCGGCGTTATTCGGGCTTGTGGACGTATAAACGATAAACGCACCGTTGTTCTGATATGAGGACGGATAGCCGTAAATCGTGTAGCAAAGTCCAAGTTTTTCACGCACGCTTTGGAAGAGCCTCGACGACATTTCCATGCTGAAAATTATCGTCATAAGTTGCATTGCATTGCCTCTTATATCGTTGTACGGATAGGACGGAAACGCAAATGCGATGTGCGTTTGTTCAATATCCTTTTTACGCTTGCATGCATGCGAATGCGCAGGGCGCGCGGCAACGGGTACGTTTTCGTAAGGCACATCCGAGACGTATTTGTCCTCGAAATACTTCTGTGCGATGGCGATTGCTTGTTCCTCGGTGAGATTGCCGGCAATAGACAGCACGGTGTTTTTTGCGACGTAGTGCTTGTCGTGATAATCTTTGAGCGTTTGGCTCGTCATCTCTTTGAGCGTCTTTTTCGTGCCGAGAATTGCTTTTTCAAGCGGACAACCTTTGAAGAAAAGGCTCAGAAGTCGCTCTAAACAGAGGTCGTCGGGAGTATCTTCGCTCTCGTTTATCTCTTCGATGACCACCCTGCGTTCCTTTTCAAGTTCAACGGGGTCGAACGCCGGATTGAAATACATATCCGACAGCACGTCGGCGCACTTCTCGGCATTAGTATCGAGAGATACCGTGTGGAAACATGTGTAACTCTTTGCGGTGTAAGCGTTGATTTGCGCACCTATGCAATCGATTTCGTTGACGATGTCGAATGCGCTGCGTTTTGTCGTGCCCTTGAACACCATGTGCTCGATAAAATGGGAAATTCCTGCGTTTTCGGGTGTTTCTTTCACAACGCCCGCGCCCACGAATACGCCGATAGCCACCGACCTTACGGCAGTGTTTTGCACAAATACAAGTTTCAATCCGCTTTTAAATTCAATCATTTTTTGCATACGGATATTATATCACATAGTTTCAAACTCGCAATCATATTTTATGGTATGAGTGAAACGAGATTCCGCAATTTTTGCGCAAATTTTGTCATAGTGTCAATACTTTTGCTTGTTTTCGGCGTATCTTTCGTGGCGGCGTACCCCGTTGAAGAGAAAATCGAACAAGTCAACAACGCCGTATATAACGGCAAAACCGACTGCGGAAAAATCGCGCTTACGTTCAACGTGTACGAGCGCGCCGACAACGTGGCAAAGATTGCCGAAATACTTGACGAATACGGCTTCAAATCAACGTTTTTCGTCGGCGGATGCTGGGCTGCCAAAAACGGCGATACTCTCTTAAAACTCGCTTCAAGCGGTCACGAAATAGGCAATCACGGCTATTCCCACCTCGACCACGCAAAGCTCTCTCGAAAACGAAACAAGGAGGAAATCCGCATAACGGAAAAGGTGATAGACTCGTCCCTCTCCTCCCTTCCCGATTACGCAAATTCAAAGCTTTTCGCACCGCCGAGCGGCAGCATGTCAAACGCTATGTTCGACGCTTGCAAAGAACTGGGCTATACGGTGATTATGTGGACGCGCGACACGATAGATTGGCGCGACCATAATCCCGATTTGATTTTCGAGCGCGCGACGAAAAACCTGAAAGCCGGCGACATAATCCTTATGCACCCCACCGACGCAACCGTCGCCGCCCTGCCGAAAATACTCGAATACATTAAATCTCAAAACCTCAAAGCAGACGTTGTAAGCAAGGTTATATAAAAAATATGCCGCTACGCACTCAATGTGTTGCGGCATATTGTTTATCTTGTTTTTTATTTGGTATAGTAGCTATTGTCAAACTTTTCGCTTAGGCTTTTGCGATAGACTTCATATGAAGTTCTCTCCAAAGCCATCCAATTAAATGCATAACGCGAAAACAGCCCCTTGAACCAAAACCCAACGTACAAAGCGTACGTGATTTTGGGGCAAGGGGCTGTTGACAAAGTTAGGCGTTAATTGGCGGCTTTAGAAAGAACTTCTTTAAGACGCAAATCAACTCTATGCTTCTCGTCAATCTTGATAACCTTGACGAGAACGATGTCGCCTACGTTCACGACGTCGGTGACCTTTTCGACGCGTTGATCGGAAAGTTTGGAGATGTGAATCATGCCGTCTTTGCCGGGAGCAAAGTTGACGGACGCACCGAATTGACCTTTGTCGTTTTCCATGATCTTGGTGACTTTGCCTTCGTACACGTCGCCGACTTCAACGTCGCGGACGATGTTTTCGATGATGGTGCGAGCTTTTTTGATTGCCGCGTCGTCACTGGATGCAATGAAAATTGTGCCTTCGTCGTTGATGTCGATCTTGACGCCGGTGTCCTCGATGATCTTGTTGATGGTCTTTCCACCCGTGCCGATTACGTCGCGGATCTTGTCGGGATCGATTGAGAAGGACACGATCTTGGGAGCAAACTTGCTGAGTTCCGTTCTCGGTGCGGGAAGCGTTGCGAGCATCTTGCCGAGGATTTCGAGTCTGCCGAGTCTTGCTTGTTCAAGAGCGCGAGTGAGGATTTCTTCGTCGATGCCCTTGATCTTGATATCCATTTGGATTGCGGTGATGCCTTCCGTCGTACCTGCGACTTTGAAGTCCATATCGCCGAGGAAGTCTTCAAGACCTTGGATATCGGTGAGCACTGCGACTTTGTGGCTCTCTTCGTTCTTGATAAGTCCCATTGCGATGCCTGCGACGGGTGCTTTGATAGGAACGCCTGCGTCCATAAGTGCGAGCGTGCTGCCGCAAACGGATGCTTGCGAAGTCGAACCGTTGGAGCTCAAAATGTCGGATACCGTGCGGATTGCGTAGGGGAACTCCTCTTCGGAAGGAAGCACGGGTTCGAGAGCGCGTTCTGCAAGTGCGCCGTGTCCGATTTCACGACGACCGGGGCTCTTGAGAGCCTTTGCTTCGCCTGTGGAGTAACCGGGCATGTTGTATTGATGCATGTATCTCTTGTAGTAATCGTCGTCAAGACCTTCGAGCTTTTGAGCTTCGCTTATCGTGCCGAGAGTGCAAGTGGTGAGAGCTTGAGTTTGTCCTCTTGTGAACACTGCGCTACCGTGAACGCGCGGGAGCATACCCACTTCGCACCAGATAGGACGAATTTCGGTGAGCTTTCTGCCGTCGGGACGCACGCCGCCTTCGAGAATCTTTGCACGCACTTTTTCTTTCTTGAGATAGTAGAGGCTGTCGAGGATAAATTTGGTTTTCTTGGGCTCGTCGCTGAAGTCGTCTGCAAAGTGAGCAAGCACGTCAACGTTGAGAGCGTCTTCTCTTTCTTCTCTCTCATAGCGGTCAAACGCTTCGAGGACGTAGTCCATTTTTTCGTTTGCGTACGCTCTAACAGCTTCGTTGATGTTGTCGGGGATATGTTCGAGATCCATATCGAGTTTGGGCTTGCCGACTTCTTTTTGGATTTCTTCGATGAAAGCCACGATCTTTTTGATCTCTTCGTGACCGAACATGATTGCGCCGAGCATTTCTTTTTCGGTGATGACGTCTGCGCCCGCTTCAACCATCATGATAGCGTCTTTCGTGCCGCTGAGGTTGAGAGTAAGGCGAGATTTTGCGCGTTGTGCGCTGTCGGGATTGATGACGTACTCGCCGTCCACCATGCCGACCACAACCGAACCCGTAGGACCTGCCCACGGAATGTCGCTTATAGAAAGTGCGACGGAAGAACCGATCATGCCGAAAACTTCGGGCGGAATGTTGGTGTCAACGCTCAAAACGGTTGCGATGACCGTAACGTCGTTGTAAAGTCCCTTCGGGAAGAGCGGACGAATAGGTCTGTCGATAAGACGAGAAGTGAGGATAGCTTTGTCGCTTGCTCTGCCCTCTCTCTTTTTGAATCCGCCGGGGATTTTGCCGATTGCGTACATTTTCTCTTCGTAGTCAACGCTCAAAGGGAAAAAGTCCATGCCGTCGCGGGGAGCTTTGCTCATCGTTGCGTTGACCATAACCACGGTGTCGCCGCAACGCACGATGCAAGAACCGTTGGATTGTCCGCAGTATGCGCCTGTTTCGACGGTCATTTCTCTGCCGCCTACCGTTGTCTTGAAAATTCTTTTTTCCATAAAATTTCTCCTTCTGGGAATTCCGTCATTCCCGTAATATCCGCAAAAGCGGTTTATTTTTTTATTTTTACCGCACGATTGTGCGATTATTCCAAAAAAAACGGGTGCAGTTAAACCACACCCGATATTTTTTACTTTCTCAAACCAAGAGCAGATACGATTGCACGATATCTCTCGATGTCCATCTCTTTGAGATAGTTGAGAAGACTTCTTCTGTGACCGACCATCATAAGAAGACCGCGACGGCTGTGATGATCCTTGGGGTGATTCTTGAGGTGTTCGGTGAGTTCTGAAATGCGCGCCGTCAAAAGAGCGATTTGAACTTCGGGAGAACCCGTGTCGCCTTCTTTGCGAGCGTACTTTGCGATGATTTCTTGTTTCGTTGTTTTATCCATTGTTTTGCCTCCTTCGTTGGATAAATAATTCGCTTTCAACCAAGTAGTGACTCGGAGTTTTGTCGCAACCTCGTCGAAAGTACAAATGTATATTAGCACATTCTCAAAGCGTTGTAAAACGTTTTGCGGTTTTTTTATAAAAATTTAAGATATAAATAATTTTGATTTTATTATTCAAAACAAAATCGAAGTGCCCCCTTCCTCAGGTGTTTCCCCCACCGCCGTTCCCCCTCTTCATAAATTTGAGGGAACCCACGGCGTCCGCTCCGCGTGGGGCAACACTGACGCGATTGACTTCGTAGCAATCGCTAGTTCGTTGCAAGCAACGAACGGCATACAGGGCGTTTGCAATACAAATCGGCTGAAAGCCGTGCCACTCGTTCACGGGCGAAAAAATCTACACTCGCTCGTTCACTTGTACAAAGCGTCACGCTCGACGCTCGCTTCCTCGCCGCCATTGCGGCTCGCGTTCCATCTTAGAAAATATTTCTATTATAGTAAAAACTTACGTTGCCGTTCCAACATTTCATCGATGTGTTTTATGTATTCTATCGGCTCTTTGTAGTTTGCGCAACGAGTGATGAGATTTATCTTTTTATTCCACTTTTTCGAGATTCCGTTGGCTCCGTTTGCAATGATCGAGGTATCTTCTTCCATGATGTCGATATTGTAAACGCACGCTTTTTTCGGCTTTGCGTAGCCCACGTTTTCGAGGTTGCCGCTGGTGTATTTTTGACGATACATATAGTACGGCTCATACCCTGCCGAAGTCAGTTTTCGATAGGCGTAATCCACCATTTGCGACGCGGTTTCGAAGTCGGTGTTGTCGTAGCCCGCCTGTTTGAGCGCAGAGCCTTTTTTCATATAAAGCGTATGCACCGTGACGTTTGCCGGATTGAGTGCGACAGCAATGTCAACGCTGCGTTTGAAATCGTCGATGGTTTCGCCGGGCAGACAGGCAATCAAGTCCATATTGACGTCAAACTTGTCTTTGACAAGCATATAAGCGTTGTAGGTGTCCGCGCTTTTGTGCTTTCTTCCTATGATTTCAAGCGTTTTGTCGTTGAAAGTTTGCGGATTTACCGACACTCTGGTTACGCCGTGTTTTTGCATGACGTCCACGATTTCGGGAGTGATAGTGTCGGGACGCCCCGCCTCGACGGTAAACTCTTTCGCGCCGAAGTGACAACGTTCGAGAACATTGTCCAAAAGTTCCGCTCCTATCGAAGTCGGCGTGCCTCCTCCGACGTACACCGCCCTGACTTTTATACGCTTTTTTTCGATTATTCGTTTGGTTTGTTCAAGCTCTCTTACAAGGCAATCCACGTAAGGCTCGATGAGTTTTTTTTGCTTGTCGATGGGAAGGCTGACGAAAGAACAATACGCACATCTCGTCGGACAAAACGGAATAAAAACGAACACGTCGAATTGCCTTGACGATTTGTTGCGTATAGGCTTTTGGACAGCGACTATTTTTTGGATAAGCTCGACTTTTCCTTCGCTTACGCTGTAATCTTTCAAAAACACGTCGCGCGCCGATTTCGAATATCTATCCGCATCGTTTTCAATTTCACAATAAAGTTTCGTAGGACGAATTCCCGTAAGACAACCGTATGGCAAATTGACGTTCAAAAGAAAACTCAACGTGCGATATATTGCGATTTTAAGGTATCTTTTTTCCACTCTTTTTCGTTCGAGTTCGCCCTCTGTGTCAATCTTGAAAGCGTAGTTTTTGACAAAACCGCCAAACTTGTCCGAAGTGATTTTAACCTTGAAAACACCGTCGATATTTTCATATTCGACGGCAATGGAAACGTCCTCGGCCGAGCGCGATTCAAACGGCCTTATAAGTTCCATAAGGTCGTTGAGATATTCTTCGTTTGAAATGGAAAAATCAATCATATACGGCTAGTCTGCGTTTATATGCGGAGCGTCCTCGATTATGGGATTGTTCACTCTCTCGAAGTCGAGCGTGGTCGGCTCGCCGTGCCCCGGCAAAACCGTGTAGTTTCCTTTGAGTGCAAAAAGTTTGTTTACAATGGAATTTTTGAGGTCTTTTGCATTTCCGTCGTAAAAGTCCGTGCGCCCGACTGACATAAAAAACAGCGTGTCCCCGACGAAGATTTTGTTGCCCACGACGTAGCAAACACCGCCTTTGGAGTGTCCGGGCGTGTGAATGACTTCAACGTCAAGTCCTGCAATCTTCAATTTTTCACCACCGCAAAGCAGCACGTCGGGCGTAAATTTTTCAGGATTTATGCCCATTGAAAAGCCCATATTTTTGTACGAACCGATTTTTTCGAGGTCGTCTTTGTGCAAAAATACGGCGGGCGAATTTTGCAAGTTTTCATTGCCGTTTTCGTCTTTGCTCGCCATACGGCAAAGCTCCGCAACGCCGCCGATATGGTCAAAATGTCCGTGCGTAAGCAAGATCGCTTCGATTTTCGCCTTTTGTTTTTTGAAAATCGCAAAAATATCCTCGGCGTTTCCGCCCGGATCGACTACAAAACCGCTGTTTTCGTTTATCACAATATACGTATTGACGTCAAGCGGTCCGGTATACAAATGAAAAAACTTCGGGCAAGTCATCTTCTCACCTCGATAACGCCGTCTATCGAGCGCAGTTGTCTGACAAGTTCTTCGAGTTCGCTACCCTTTGTGATTTGCACCGTAACGATGATTTCCGCAATGCCCGCCTTTTCGTCAACGCGCACGTTTGCCGCGGAAATGCCGAGTTTTGCGTTTGCGATATGCGCTGTTATCGTTGCAAGCAAACCGCCCTTATTTTCGCAAATAAGCGTGAGCGTTGCGTTGAATCTCTCTTCGCCGTCGCTGTCCCAACTTGCTTGAATAAGTCTTTCATCTTCCATACCTTTGACGTTGGGGCAATCTTTTCTGTGAATGGAAACGCCTCTTCCGCGCGAAATATATCCGACGATGTCGTCACCCGGCACGGGCGAGCAGCACTGCGCCATACGCACGGTGAAGTTTGCGTTGCCGTTGACCAAAACGCCGCTCTTGGAGTGCTTTCTGGGCTTCTGTTCGGTGAGCGGAATGCTCGTTACGTCCTGCGATTGAAGAGTGTGGTCCTCTTTTTTGAAGTCCTGAATAATTTTGGTGAGTACTTGACTTGTTGTGAGTCCGCCGAAACCGACCGCCGCATACAAATCGTCCTCACTGCTCATTGCGTGGCGTTGCAATATGCTTGACAATATGTCGGGAGTAAAGATGTCCGCAAGAGCGTAACCTCTGCGTTTTGCCTCTTTTTCAAGCATTTCTTTGCCGCGCGCGATATTCTCGTCCTTCTTTTCTTTTTTGAAATAAGCGCGGATTTTCGAGCGTGCGGAAGCAGTATGGACAAATTTGAGCCAGTCTAGGCTCGGCCCTTTCGACGAGTTGGACGTGATGATTTCAACGATGTCGCCGTTTTGAAGTTTGGTCGAGAACGGCACCATACGTTTGTTGACCTTTGCGCCTATGCATTTGTTGCCGATTGCGGAGTGAATTTTGTACGCCAAATCTAGCGGCGTCGAACCCACCGGCAAATCGAAAACGTCGCCCTTTGGCGTGAACACGAAAACTTCGTCGTCAAAGACGTTGATTTTGACGGCGTCCATAAACTCTTTTGCGCCGTCGATGTCTTTTTGAGCGTCCATAACCTCGCGAAGCCAACGCACTTTGCTGTCGAGTTCGCTGTCCTTGCCCGTCGTGCCCTCTTTATATTTCCAGTGTGCCGCAACGCCGTATTCCGCCACTTTGTGCATTTCGTAAGTGCGGATTTGGATTTCGAAGGTTTCGTTGTACTGCGTCACGACGGTGGTGTGCAAGGATTGGTAGTTATTCGCTTTGGGCATTGCGATATAGTCCTTGAAACGTCCCGGCATAGGCTTCCACATCGTGTGGATTTCGCCAAGCATCGTGTAGCAATCCTTCACGGTGTCAACGATGATTCGCACCGCCAACAAGTCGTAAATCTGGTCTATATCGATGTGCAAATTGTGCATTTTTTTGTACACGGAATAAAAGTGTTTGGGTCTGCCGTTCACTTCGCCGTGTATGCCCATTTCTTTGAGTTTTTCTTCGATTTGCTTGCAAATTGCGTCCAAAAAGCCTTGTCTTTCGGACTTCTTTTTGGCAACGTTTTCCGCAATATACTTGTACTCGGCAGGCAGCAAATATTTCATTGCCAAATCTTCGAGTTCGCACTTGAAGAAAGAAATACCCAGTCTGCCCGCAAGCGGAGCATAGATGTCAAGCGTTTCTTTTGCGATACGTTTTTGCTTTTCTTCGGGGAGATATTGCAGCGAGCGCATATTATGCAAACGGTCGGCAAGTTTGATGATGATAACTCGCAAATCCTTTGCCATAGCAACGAAAATCTTTCTGAAGTTTTCCGCTTGCGCCTCTTCTCTGTTGACAAATTGAAGTTTGTCGAGTTTGGTTACGCCCTCGACAAGTTCGCAAATCTCGTCGCCGAATTGCTCTCGAAGTTCGTCGTAAGTGACGGATGTATCTTCCAAAACGTCATGCAAAAACGCGGCTATGACCGTTGACGAGTCAAAGCCGAAATCGGCAAGAATTTCCACAACCGCGCAGGGATGAATAAAATAATCCTCCCCCGAACTTCTTTTTTGTCCGCGGTGCGCTTGCTCGGCAAAATCATGCGCCTTTTTGATTTCCGCATAATTCGTCGGATAGGTTTTTCTGAGTTTTACAAGCAATTCGTCCATACTTTTCACTCTTCAACGGCGATGAAAATCTATTTATCGTCCGTTGACAATACAATATTATACTTGAAAAAACAAAACATTGCAATACGCCTAAAACGCGAAAACGCAAAAAATCGTCGTGATTTTATGCGTGTTCGGTGTTGCGATATGCAATGCTGTCTTCCAAATTTACTGATTTTGCGGATATTTGCACAAATCCTTTTTCGTTGATTTTTACAGTGCCCACTTCGTCGAAAATGCGCAACGCAAGCATAAATATGCTTTCGGGCACTTTGTAGCCGGAGCATACGGCGATATACGCTTTGCGCGGACTTGCAAGTTTCGGCGTGCGACGCGCGACGTTGACGATTTCTTTGTACACTTTGCGCAAAACGTCCTTGCTTACGGACATTTTCTTTTCGGAGCAATCTCCCAGAGCGTACAATGCCTTGCTTTCCTTTTGAAGTTTTGCAAGATACCCCTCGCAAAGCGGACGGCCGCATACCACCACTCTGTTGTAGAATGAGAAATCGAAGCACTCGGCAGGACACACCACCACGCAGTTTTCGGGATTCAGACAACGAGGCGTCGCAATAAGCACGGGAAGTGCCTTAACGCTCTCGTTTTGTGCGCAAATATCGTCGTATTCCTGTCTTGAAAAACATACGATTGCCGTCCCGAACGGCTCTTTAAGCCACTCGTCAACACACTTAAAGTCCGTTTTTTGCAAATTCGCGCTACCTTCGCAGGACAACTGATGCAAGTTCATGCACTTTGCCTCGTCCTCGTCTATTTCGATGTCCTCGAACTGCAAAGTCTGTATGATACCTTGCGCAGATTCTCTATTTTGGAACGCGTTTATACCCAGCGAAAGTTCAAAATCCACTTTACCCGTTTTTGCCATGAGGCAAGGAGCGAATTTTGAAAATCCCATAAGTTCGACGTTGGGCGAAACGTATTTGACGTGTTGCGAAAAGCCTATTCTATCGAATCGCAATCCCTGCCCTTTCACAAGGAAAGTCGGACGAGGATTCTGATAGCCCGTCGGTTCCATAAGTTCGAGTTCCTTTGCAAAAGACAAAAAGTCCATATCTATGGGCAATTCCATCTCGCAACTTATCTCGTGCGTGAAATCGTGCTTATCGTGCGTGGACAAAATAAGCTCGTTCGCCGCTTTTACGAAATCGTCGAACTTGCTCTCGTCCATAGAAATTCCCGCCGCTTGCGCGTGTCCGCCGAATCCCGTAAAGTATTCGCTGAGCGAACAAAGAGTTTCAAAAATATTGACTTGCGCAATGGAACGCGCCGAGCCGCGAAGCTCGCCGTCGTCGGTGTTTGCAAAAAGGATTGTCGGACGTTTGAACTCTTCAACGAGTCGCGCGCACGCGATACCTAATATACCCGGCTCCCAATCTTTGTTTTTGAGAATGATTATTCCGACGTCGTTGAAGTCGGTGCCGGCAAGTTGAGCCTTTGCCCTTTCAACCGCTTTTTCGCAAAGTTCTTGTCGTGCGGCGTTGTCCCTTGCAAGCTCGTCAGTGAGCGTCCTCAAAAGGAAATAATCGGTTTCGAGAAACAATCCGACAACTTTCATTGCCGAGTTGAGTCTGCCTGCCGCGTTCATTCTCGGCGCAAGGCGGAACATGACGTCGGTTGCCGACACGCTCTCTTGATTGAGAAGCATTTTCACGCCCTTTCTCGGCGACGTTGTGATTTGTTTCAATCCGTAATAGGCAATGATTCTATTGTCATTTTTGAGAGGCACCACGTCCGCAATGGTTGCGATTGCAACGATGTCCAGATACTTTTTCGCCTCTTCTCTTCCGCCTAGCGCTTCCACGAGTTTGAGCGCAACGCCCGCGCCGCAAAGATCGTAGAAACCTTTTCTTGCGACTTTGGGGTCTACGACGATGCAGTCGGGGATTTTTTCTTGCGGCTCGTGGTGGTCGGTGACGATGGTGTCAATGCCTCTCGATTTGAGATACTCCACTTCCTCGATTGCCGTTATGCCCGTATCAACGGTGATAACGAGCTTCGGCGAATGATACGCAAGGATTTTTTCCAGTGCGTCGACGCTTATTCCGTAGCCGTCTTTGTTGCGGTCGGGAATGAAGTAAAACACGTCGAGTTTGTCGCGCAAATACAGCATAAGCGTGGATATCGCGCAAATGCCGTCGCAGTCGTAGTCGCCGTAAATAAGCACTTTTTCTTTGTTTTTGATTGCTTTTCGAATACGCGCGACAGCCTCTTGCATACCGTCGATTTCATACGGCGAAGAGAGTTTGTCCAAAGACGGATGAAGATAGTCGTAGAGCGAATCTTCGCTCATACCTCTTCCCAGCAACAAACGCAAAAAGTCTTGGGAAATCCCAAGACGCTTTGCAAGCGCAACTCTGTCGCTTGTGAGTGGAAAACGAGGAGTTTTTACGACGTATCTCATAAAATCATAAAACTACGCCCCCAGCTTTGTGAGGGCGCAATCTAATCGTTATTTTTTCTTTTTAAACGTCGTATTCTTCTTCGAATACTTGTAGACGACGTTTTGTTTTTGCTTTTGTTGCCCCGCTTGTTTGACTTGCGGTCTGACGGTTTGTTCTCCGTCCTCGCCGACGATGATTTCGGATTCGGAATCGTCTTTCTTGTCGTAAGTCACGGCGTTGCGTTTTGCATACTTGGCTTTGGTCTTATCCCAAGAGATGCTGAGTGCTGCCCAAAGCGGAGTCGCTAGACATGTTGCCGAGAACAAGCCTGCAAGCAAACCGAGGATGATAGGCACGCAGAATTCTCTTATCGTGTCGCTGCCGAGGATTGCAAGGAAGATGATCGTGACCATAGTGGTCAACGTGGAGTACACCGTACGAGTGAGCGAGGAGCGCACCGCCATGTCTCCGATGCCCTTATAATCGATGTCCTTTTGACCTTTAAGGGGCTTGATTGTTTCACGGCAACGGTCGAAGATGACGATCGTGTTGTTGATTGAGTAAGCAACGATCGTGATCATAGCCGCAACGTAGGAGCTGTTGATTTGCACTCTGCAAATAACCGTGAGAGCAAACATGATGACGACGTCGTGCAACAAAGCCACGACAGCCGCGATTGCGCTCGTGAACGTGAAGCGGATCATGATATACACAAGGATCAACGCGATTGAAACCGCAAGAGCGATGCCTGCTTTCGAGAGCAAGTCTGCAGCGGCGGTTGCGCCGATGGATTCGTACGTAATCTTGTTTGCGTCCGTCAAAGAAACGTTGGGATCGACGTGATCGTCAACCGCTTTTCTGATGGCTTCGTTCATCTTGTTGATGCTTGCGTCGTCGCTGAATACGTTTTTGTATCTGAAAACGATCGAGGTCTTTGAGTTGTCGTTTGCCTCTTGACGTTGCATGTAGCTTACCACAACGTGTTGACCGTCGATTTCAACACCTTCGATAACGTTTTTGATTGCGTTGCCTTCGCTTTGATAGGTCGAATCGTCAAGGATGCTTTCGCCGAGCGTAACGGTAAGAATTGTACCGCCCTCGAAGTCGATGCCGATGCCGACCGCGTCGGAGTAGCTGCCCGACGTTGCGCCGAGAGCGACTATCACGATAACCGCCACGAGCACGATGACGAAAGGCACAATTGCCATATATTTTGCATTTTTGCAAACGCTGTAATTGTTGCAAAGATTGCGGAAGTTATTGTTTTTCATATTACGCCTCCTCCTTTGCAAGTTGTGCAGGAACGGAATCTTTGTTCTCGTCCTCTTTGACGCGTTTCAAACCGTAGAACTTCTCGCTTGTGCTGTTGAGCGGCATAAACGCTTTGAGCACCAATCTTGTCACGACGAGCGAGCAGAACAAGGAAAGAATGATACCGATGAAGAGCGTCACGGCAAAGCCGACGATTGACGCAGAGCCGAGCACCCAAAGCACGATTGCGCCGATGAGCGTCGTAACCTGACCGTCGATGATTGCGCCCGCGGAGCGTTTGAAACCTGCCTTGATGCAAGTTGAAATGGGCTTTGTGGAATGTTTGTATTCGTCCTTGACTCTCTCGAATATGATGACGTTTGCGTCGACTGCCATACCGATTGAAAGCAAGATACCCGCAATACCGGGGAGTGTGAGTTGCACCCACGGGAGCACTGCGCAGAACCAAATGAGCAAAACGATGTACACGCAAAGCGAGAGGTCTGCCGCAAGTCCGAGTCCGCGATACACGCATGCCATGAATATGAAGATGAGTGCGACGCCGATGATACCTGCGATGAGAGCCGTGCGGATGGAATTTTCACCGAGCGTTGCGGAGATGCTTCTCACCTCTGCGAGTTGGAGCGTAACTCCGAACGTGCCCGATTGAAGTTTGGTTGCATATTCGTAAGCGGATTGATATGTGTAGTTGCCGGTGATGATTGCGGATCCGTTGGTGATTGCCGCATTGATGGAAGGCTCCATAATCTTTTGTCCGCCGACGTAGATATACGTCTTTTTGCCGACGTTTGCGGAAGTGATTTCTCCAAAGATCTTTGCGCCTTCGGTGTTGAACTTCAAACCGATTGCGTAATTGCCGTTGTCGGACGTGGTTACGTATGCGTTTTCAAGATGTTCGCGGCCGTTGAGGAAAGCTTCTTTTTCGAGGTCTGCATTGCTTGCTTCATTGCCGAGATCTTTGAGCGTAAAATACAGCGACGCGGGGCGACCGACGAGTTCGAGCACACGTGCGGGATCGTCAACGTCGGGGATTTCGACACGGATCGTGGTGTTGCCGTCGCTCGACGTACCTTTGGTGACGGTTGCTTCGGTGTAACCCTTGGACACAAGCAAACTTTGCAGCGAGCTTATCGTGCCGTTGATACGGGTATCGAAATCGCCGTAATCGTCGTTTGCGACTCTAAAGACAGCGGACACACCGCCCGACATATCTAAACCTAGTTTGATTGTCTTTGCATAACCGGTGTAATCGTAAACCGTGCCTGCGATCGGGAACGAAACCACGGCAAACACAGCCATCAAAATGATGAATACACTCACTATACACAAGACGACAATAGACTTCTTCTTGTTCACAGGACTAGTCCTCCATATAGTAAAACATAGATATTATAACTATAACCTCTTGTCAAGTCAAGAAAATATGATGCGATTGCTCCATTTTAAGTTGTATTTTTTGCCCGAAAAGTCATATATTTTTGCCAAAACTCATAGTTTGTGATATGGAAAAAGCCAAAAACCTGAAAACCGACGTCACGGACGTATTGAAAGCCGTGTTGTTTGCAACCCTTATATCTCTTGCAATGGTGCTGATTTTTGCAATCGTAATCCGTTTTGCAAACGTCGAAAACAAAGTGATTATGCCCGTCAATATCGCAATCAAAATCCTATCCTTGCTCATAGGCGTGATGCTTGCGTTCAAAAATCCGCAAAACGGACTTGTCAAAGGCGCGATAAGCGGACTCGTATATATGCTGTTCACGTTTTTGATATTCTCCGCTCTCACGGCGTTCAAAGACGTTTCTTTCAGTTGGATAGACCTTATCACCCTGCCGATTGCCGGCGCGATAAGCGGCATAATCACAGTAAACATAAAATCGAAAAAAGCTTGATTTCACTATGTCACACTACAACGGCGATAACACTCAATTCGAAGCGTGCTTATACACGGTATGTGCAACTTCGAAGACGGAACACGAGCCGCAACGGCGGCGAGAATATGAGCGCCGAGCTTGACGTATAGTACAAGTGAGCGGACGAGTTGGGATTCTTTTCGTCCGCGAACGAGTGACATAAAAAGAGAACGATAGCAATTTATGCGAGTGCTGAGTGTGTCCCCACGCGGAGCGGACGCCGTGGGTTCCCTTTTAAGGGGGAACGGCGGTAGGGGAAACACGTGAGGAAGGGGGAAGATGTATTAAAAGTGCTAAACGTTCAACTCTTGTAGAGGACGAAACAAACACTCATTCAGAGTGTTCTTAAAGCAAAAAAAGAAAGCACGCTCGAGCGTGCTTTCGTTTTTTTTGCTTATCTCTTATTTGTTTTCTTCGGTTGTTTCTTCAACCACTTCACCGCTTACGGCTTTGTCGCAGTCCGCTTTTTCGGCGCATGCGTCGCAGTTGTTGTCACAAGTTGCTTCTTCTGCTTTTTCTTCAACTTTCGTTTCTTCCGTTGCGGGGGCTTCGGGAGCGGTTTCTTGTTGAGGTGCCGCAACTTTTTCGAGGACGTAACCGACCGCTTTCTTGTCGATGACGATCAAAGTGGGGTTGGCTTCCGTGCCGACGTTGACGATGAGCGTATTGTCTGCGTTGACTTGAGTGATTTTGCCTACGATGCCGCCGACGGTCATAAGTTTCGTGCCGACGCAAAGACTGTTCATCATATTTTGTTGTTCTTTTTGACGTTTCTTTTGAGGAACGATCGTAAGAACGATCATAAGCACGAGCACGACGCCGATGACGACGTACATAATCCAACCGTTATTGCTTTTGGTTGTTTCGTCTGCTGCGAGAATCAAAGAATTTAACATATTTGCTCCTTTATTCACCTATACGGTTATTCTATTTTGATGATTCAATGTTACACGATTTCATATAGTTTTGCAACAAAAATCGTACATTTTGTGGCTTTATTAAAGCATTTTTAATGTTTTGTATGCTCTAACCTTGATACTGCGCCATAAACTCTTTGCGGAATTCGTCGTATCTGTCCTCCAAAATCGCTTGACGGATATCGGCAGCAAGTCGTTCGAGGAAGCGGATATTGTGGATGGACAACAAGCGTCCGCCCATAATCTCGTCGCTCTTGATGAGGTGACGGATGTACGCTCTGGTGTAGTTGTTGCACGCATAGCAATCGCACTCGGGATCGATAGGCGTAAAGTCCTCTGCATAGGGCGCGTTGCGGATTGTCAAAAATCCTTCTTTCACCATTGCCGTGCCGTTGCGCGCGATACGGGTGGGAAGCACGCAATCGAACATATCCACTCCCCTTGCAACGCCTTCGACGATATAATCGGCAGTGCCCACGCCCATGAGATAATGCGGTTGATCCTTTGGCAAAATAGGTTGCAGAACGTCAAGCATTTCATACATTTTTTCCGCGCTTTCGCCAACCGACAATCCGCCGATCGCGATGCCGCATTTTGCGTACGGAACGGTGCGCTCCGCGCTCTCTTTTCTCAAATCCGCAAAGACGTTTCCTTGCACGATCGGGAACAGCGTTTGATGAGGTTTAAGCTCGACTTTCGAGCATCTATCCAACCATTTTAGCGTACGTTCCATTGCATCGCGCGCTTTGTCGTGCGTTATGTCGGGAGGCGTACACTCGTCGAAAGCCATAACTATATCGCTGCCCAAAGCCTTTTGAACTTCCATGGATTTTTCGGGCGAGAAAAAGTGCTTGCTTCCGTCGATAAAACTGTTGAATTCCGCTCCGTCGTCGGTGATTTTACGCAATGACGAAAGCGAGAAAACCTGAAATCCGCCGCTGTCCGTCAGAATTGCGCCGTCCCAGTTCATAAACTTGTGAAGTCCGCCCGCCTTTTCGATAAGCTCGTGTCCCGGACGCAAGTACAAGTGATAGGTGTTAGACAATAAAATTTGCGCGCCCGTTGCGTGCACTTCTTCGGGTGAAAGCCCTTTTACAGTCGCTTTTGTGCCGACCGGCATGAAACACGGAGTGTCGATAACGCTGTGTTCGGTGTAGAGTTTGCCAACCCTCGCACCCGTCTTTTTATCTTCGTGTATAACTTCGAATCTCATCTCGTTTTCCTTGTTATATTGTTGTATTGTTATATTATTTATTTTTACAAAAATCTGGCGGTACGGTTATTCAAAAAACGAAGAATCGCCGAACGAGAAGAATCTGTACTTCTCCTTGACCGCCTCTTTGTAGATTTCAAGCGTTTTTTCTCTGCCCGCAAACGCCGATACAAGCATAATCAGCGTGCTTTCGGGCAAATGGAAGTTGGTGATAAGCCCCTTGACGCACTTAAACTTGTAGCCGGGATAGATAAAGATGCTCGTGTCGCCCTTTTGCGCGCGAACATATCCGTTATCGTCGGCAACCGTTTCAAGCGTACGCACGCTTGTCGTACCCACGCAAATCACTCTTCTACCCTCTCTGATTGCGGAATTTATCTTTTCGGCGTTCTCCTCGTCGATTTCATAGTATTCGGTGTGCATCTCGTGATCGAGGATGTTGTCCTCTTTGACGGGACGGAACGTGCCTAGTCCTATATGCAAAAGCACTGTTGCGAAATCCACGCCCATATCTCTGATTTTTTGCATGAGTTCGGGCGTAAAATGCAATCCTGCCGTCGGAGCGGCGGCAGAGCCTTCAATCTTGCTGTAAACGGTCTGGTACCTCTCCTTATCGGCAAGTTTTTCTTTTATGTACGGAGGAAGCGGCATATTGCCCACTCTGTCGAGAATGTCCTCGAACACTCCGTCGAATTGAAATTCAATCGTGCGAGCGCCGTAGTCGCCTATTTCCGTAACGACTGCGCTCAATTCGTCGCAAAAGTGTATCACCGAGCCGAGTTTTGCCTTGCGTGCCGGTTTCATGATGGTTTCCCAATGCGTGTAATCTTTGCGCTTCAACAGCAAAACTTCAAGCACGCTCTCGTGATTTTCGATATGTCCGAAAATGCGCGCCGGGATAACTCTCGTGTTGTTTATCACAAGCAAGTCGCCTTTTTTGAGGAAGGACGGCAAATCGTAAAAATGCTTGTGCCAAATCTCGTCCGTTTGACGATTATACACCAAAAGCCGCGAATGATCGCGAGGCTCGATCGGCGTTTGCGCAATGAGTTCTTCGGGCAATTCGTAGAAGAAATCGTGCGTTTTTAGATTTTTGTTTTCTTGTTCCATATTCAAATTTTTCCGCGGATTGATTTATTTAAACTCTCTGTTCAGATGCTTATACGCGTTTTCCGTGCAAACTCTGCCCCTCGGAGTTCTTCCGATAAAGCCGAGTTGAATGAGGAAGGGTTCGACGACGTCCTCTATCGTGCTTGCCTCTTCGCCCGTTGCGGCGGAAAGTGTTTCAAGCCCCACGGGGCCGCCGCCGAATTTGTCTATAATGGCTTCGAGAACGGTGCGGTCGGTGATGTCGAGCCCGAGCTCGTCTACGTCCATAAGTGCAAGAGCCTTTTGAGTGATGGCAAGATTGATTCTGTCGAGTTTCTCGTACTCGGCAAAGTCACGTACGCGGCGCAAAAGTCTGTTTGCGATACGCGGAGTGCCTCTTGAGCGTCTTGCGATTTCAAGCGCGGCGTCCTCGTCGATTGCGATGCCGAGTATTCCGCTCGAACGCATAACTATGCGTTTGAGTTGCTCGTCGGTGTACATTTCAAGGCGCAAAGACATGCCGAAACGATCGCGCAAAGGGCTTGACAGCATGCCTGCCCTCGTGGTTGCGCCTATAAGCGTAAATCGTTTCAAAGGTATGCGGATGCTTCTTGCCATAGGCCCCGTGCCGTTGACGAGGTCGAGAGAAAAATCTTCCATCGCAGGATACAACACTTCTTCTATATTGCGGTTGAGGCGGTGTATCTCGTCGATAAACAGCACGTCCCCTTTTTCAAGGTTGGTGAGCAAGGACGCAAGATCGGCTGCTTTTTCTATCGCAGGACCGCTCGTAACTCTGATTTGCGCGCCCAACTCGCTTGCAATAACGTGCGCAAGCGTAGTCTTTCCGAGTCCCGGAGGGCCGTAAAGCAACACGTGGTCGAGAGCATCGTTCCTCGCCTTTGCGGCAGATATGAACACTTCAAGATTCTTCTTTATCTTCTCTTGCCCGACGTATTCGTCCATGCTGTGCGGACGAAGGTTGTTTTCTTGCTCGTCGTCATCGATGGTGAGCGAACTCACCACCCTGTTTGTGACGTCGAAGTCCTGATTTTCTTTTGTAAATTGTGATTTGATCATGATTTACCTTTTCGGTGGTTATTTGCATTGCGTTAATAAGAACACACTAAATGCCAAATAGTGCTATTTGCAGCAAATTGCAATATTTGGATGAAGAACAAGGAAGGCTGCAACTGAACAGACAGTAGCGTACTTGTTGTACGTGACTGTTTGAGCAGTTGCACCTGACGCAGTTATTCGCCAAATAGTGCTATTTGCTCATTTTTTGCAAGCAAGTGCGTATAATCTCCTCTGTGCCGTGGCACGTCTTGCTTGCTTCGGTTGCCATGCGCACGGCTTCGGTTTTTGAAATTCCGAGGCTTTCGAGGGCAAATACGGCGTCTGCAATATCCTCGCCCGTAACCGCGTCCCGATGATCGTTGAAAAGCGTGATGTCGTCGGCAACTTGATCGCGCAAGCTCAATATGATGAGTTCCGCCGTCTTTTTCCCTAACCCTTTGATTTTGCAAAGAGTTTTGCTGTCACCGCTTGCAATCGCAACCGTCAAAGTTTTCAAATCGTAGCCGCCCAAAATCTGCATTGCCATTTTCGGACCTATACCGCTGATTTCGATAAGGCGCAAGAACAGTTTTTTCTCTTCCAAGCGCGAAAAGCCGTACAGTGACATCTCGTCCTCTCTGACGTAAAGATATGTGTAAATCTTGACTATTTCGCCCATATCGATGTCCGTGAGCGTGTTGCCGCTTACGCCGATTTCATAACCTATGCCGTTGTTGTCCACAACGATTGACGTGAACGTTTTGTCCACGATTTTGCCTTGAATGTAGCTATACATATTTCACCTTTTGGGCTTTACGTTATATTTACTGCACCTTGAAAGTGCCGATCATTCTGCTTGTTTGCGCGTGGCATATCGCAACCGCCAAAGCGTCTGCGGCGTCGTCGGGGCGCGGTACGCTTTTTAGGCGCAACAAAACCTGCACCATGTGTTGCATTTGGATTTTGTCCGCTCCGCCGTAGCCCGTAACCGCTTGCTTGATTTGGTTGGGCGTGTATTCGTACACCTCTTTGCCAAGGCTCTTCACCGCCGTGAGCAAAATCACGCCTCTTGCCTCCGCGACAGGAATGCCCGTGGTTATGTTTTTTGAAAAAAACAGTTCCTCGATAGACACGTTGTCGGGCTTATAGGTGTCGATAAGCTCCTTTACGCCGTCTTCGAGTTGGAGCAATCTTTCGGGCAAAGTGCACTCTTTGGGCGTGGTGACAACTCCGTAATCGATTACGGAATAGTTGCCTTTTTCTGAATTAATCACCCCGTATCCCATTGTGGCAAGTCCGGGGTCGATGCCCAAAATTATCATTTCAGCTCCTGGAATAAATCGAGTTCTCGTTGGTGTCGTCAAAGAGCAACGCTTTGCCCAAAAGCGGAAGCGTACCCGTTTCGGCAAGTTTTTCGTCACACTTCACACGGCGGTTTCCGCACGTAAGGATATAGCCGCTTTCACTCTTGTACGCATGCTCGACTTTTGCCTTTCTCTCTCCCGAAACGTCATAGCAATCGCTTGCCCAGCCGACGTAAACGTCTTGCCCGATATACGATTTTACCACTTTGCCGTCAAGGTGCGAAAGGTCGATTTCAAATCCGTCCTCCGTGGTTGCGACAAGTTTGCCGTCCCCAATTTCCAGCCTCGCTTTTTCAAAAGCGTAGTCCTCGTCAAACGCCTGCGCCGCCCATATATTCGACGGACTTTGTGAGATTTGTTCGAGCGTGCCTATTTGCTTGATTTGACGAGAGTGCGTCACGACGATTCTGTCCGCAATCGAAATTGCCTCGTCCTTGTCGCGTGTTGCGAAAATCACTATTTTGCCTTCTTTTGCAAAATCTTGGAGAGCCGGAGCAACCTCTTGCCAAAGCGTCTTTGCATCTTCTTTTTTAAGTCCTCTCGTAATATCGTCAACGAGCGCAACTTTGAAATCGCGCAAAAACAGCCTTGCTATCGCCAAACGCTTTTTGTCTATCGAATCGAGTTTTCTCGCCTTGAAATACAGCGAAGCGGTTATGCCGACTTTTTCCGCCGCCGCTTTGACTCTCTTGTCGATTTCGTCTTTGTTCGCTCCTCTTATTTTGAGAGGATAGGCAAGATTATAATAGCAGGAACGGTTTGCAAACAACGCCAGATCGTCGAAAATCATAATCACGTCGTCGGGCTTTTTGGCAAGCGGTTCACCGTCGAAAAGCACTTTGCCTTCCGAATCGGTCACACCTGCGACAACCTTCAAAAACGTGGTTTTGCCGCTCAACTCGTCACCGAGAAGAGCGACAATTTCTCCGTCGTTTATAGTCATATCCACGGGAGCGAAAACTCTCGCTCCATAAATATACTGTTTGCTTACGCCGTCTAATTTTATCATTTTCAGATGATGTATTTCGTCAATTTCTTAGGAGCGTTTGCAAGCTCTTCTTTCTTTTGTTCGTAACCCTTTCTGTCAAACATAGCATAGGTTGCGTTTTTGCCCTCTTCGACGCCCGGTTGATTGAATGTGTCGATGTTGAGCATCTTGCCGCAGTATGCGGTTTCGAGTTGGAAGAACATCAGAAGTTGACCGATTGTGTTTGCGTTGACTTCGTCGAGCATAATGGTGCGATTCATATGTTTGGATCGAGTGAGCGCATATTCGGTTGCTTCTCTTTCGGTGTTGATAAGCTCGCCCATCGTATGTCCGCAAAGGAAGTTTACATCCGCAAATTCCTCCGCGCCGTTTGCGATGACCACGTCGCCTCTGTATTTCTTCACGCCGATGAAAGTCACGACTTTGTCGAACGGACCTTCGGTGTAAAGTTGCACTTGCGAGTGTTGGTCGGTCACGCCGAGCGACTTGACGGGGGTTTGTCCCTTGTGCACCACGTTGCCGTCAAAGTCGACCGCTTTGCCGAGGCTTTCGCCCCAAAGTTGACAATACCAGTCCGCCATAAGTTTGAGGCTGTCCGCATAAGGCATCATAACAGAGATGTTTTTGCCTTTTTGCTCCATTGCGATATATTGGAGCGTTGCCGCCATAAGAGCGGGGTTTTTGTAGGGATTTGAGGAGTTGCACGCTTTGTCCATCTCCGCCGCGCCTCTCAAAAGTCCGATAATATCGATGCCGAGCACTGCCGCCGGAAGAAGTCCCACGGGGCAAAGTTCGCTGAAACGTCCGCCCACTCCGTCGGGGATATAGTAGGTTTTGAAGCCTTCTTTCTTTGCAAGTTTGATGAGATTACCCTTGCTTTGAGATGTCGTTGCAATGATATGTTTTGCCCAATCCTTGCCGCATTTCTTTTTGAGAATGTCGGTGATGATAAGGTATTGGCTCATTGTTTCCGACGTTGCGCCGCTCTTTGTGATGACGTTGAACATGGTTTTTTCCACGTCAATGACGTCCAAAAGAGCAAGCATACGTTCGGGATCTACGTTGTCCTCAACGTAGAATTTTACGCCGCGTTTTTTTGCGTCGAGGTCGTTGTATCTGAAATGGCAAAGCGCGTTGAACACAGCCATAGGACCAAGTGCGCTGCCGCCGATGCCCAAAACCACGAAATTGTCGTAATGCGCTCTCACTTCCGCCGCCGTGTAGATGATATCTCTCACGATTTCTTCTTGATTGTACGGAAGTTCCGACCAACCCATCCAGCCGGTGCCGCGATTCTTTTCGAAATAAGCGTAGCTGTCGCCTGCCTTGTCAAGCACGGCTTCTATTTCTTTTTCGGTGATGCCTTGCTCGCCGATCGAGGATTCCATCATATTGTTGAAATCAAACTTGATTTGCATATCTTTTATGCCTCCAAAATGTTTTTAAGGTATTCCACCGATTCCTTGACCTCGTCAAAAGAATCGTAATTTCCCGCATATTGTTCGATGATGAGCGGTCCGTCATAACCGACGTCTTTGAGCCTTGCCACAAGTTCTCTGAAAGGGAAATCTCCTTTGCCTACCATAGCGATTTTGCCGTCTTTGACGTCGCTCACATGCACGTTTGTGACGCTGCTTCCCATAACGTCCAGATACTCCCGCCAGTCATAGCCCGATTGCCTTGCTTGCTTTATGTCCAGAACGGTGCCTATATTCTGCGCATACGGTTTCATCTGCCTGAAAAACTCGGGTGAATCGAAAGTCGCCCAATGCACGTTTTCAAGGCAAAGTTTTATGCCGTATTCGCTTGCGATATCTCCGAGTTTGCTCATCCTGTCGCCCACGAATTTCGGGTCGATATACACGCTTTGTTTCAGTCTTGCCTGAGCGTGAAAAATGTACGCCCTCGCGCCTATCGTTTTGCCAACGTCGAGCACCGAGCGGAATATGCTTTCGGCATCGGCGTACGTCCTTGGCACTTTGTTGAAAAGTTGCGGCTCAAACTGCGTGTTGAGCGAATGGACGGAATATACGTCAAAATCGCCTTTGCGTTGTTTTAGCAATTGCGCAAAGGCGGACGCATACTCATAAAAAGTGGTAAGGAACACCTCGCAGGTGTCCCCTCCACAGCGTTGAATGACCGAGAACGAGTCCTCGGTCAATACTTTTGAAAAAAACGTTGCTGTCGAAATGCCGACTTTCATTTATTCTTCTTCGCCCTCTACTTCTTCTTCGTAGACGTTGGGCGTACCTTTTTTGTCTTTGCCCCAAATGTCTTTTTGCTTTCTCATCTGTCCGAGAAGTCTGGGAATAACCTCGTCGAGATTGTCGAACGGAGAGTCGCTCATTGCGCTTGCACGGTAGGAAATACCTTTGCTTGTGACGACCATATCGGTGGTGTAATCGCCGTTTTCATACGTCACGGTGAACTTCACTTCAACGTTGTCGTCATCGAAACGTCTGTCGAGCTTTGCGCACTTTTTCTCGGTGATTGCCTTGAGTGAATCACTTGGATTGTAGTTCTTGCCAAAAATTTCGATTCTCATAAAGTAACCTCCAAAGTTCTTTGTGCCTTTATTATAGCAAGTATAAAAATAGATTTCAATAGAAAACTTATTTTTAGGTTAATTTTTAGGTGTTTGCCATTCAACTCTAGTTGCAATTTTCCCCCTTCCTCACGTGTTTGAACTTCGGCGTTTGCAAAGCAATCCGCCTCGTTCGCTTTGGCTACAACACATTCATAGGATGTGTTGTTTAACGCTGCCCACATCGCCGTTCATTCTAATCGGGTGTGGGTGTCCCACCCATACTGTCATTCTGAACGTAGTGAAGAATCCAGCGTAGCGAAATGCGGCTTGTGCCTAGATTCCTCAACGTTGCTCGGAATGACAATGGGAAGAATGCAACTTAATCGGGGCGGATGCCATGCCATTCTTCCAATCAAATTGCAATATCAAGCGTTGCTTTCAAACACCAGGTTGTTTCCGTCGAAGTCTATTTTTACTTTGTCGCCCGACGAGATTTCCGCTCTGATAAGTTTTTCACTGAGCTTGTCCTCGACAAGTCTTTGGAGCGTTCTTCTCAACGGTCTTGCGCCGTATTCGGCGTCGTAGCCTTCGCTTACGATATAATCCTTTGCGCTTTGCGTTATCGTCACCGATATATCCTTGCTTTCCAAGCGTTTTTCAAGAGACGCAAACATCAAATCGGCAATTTTGAGAAGACTTGCCTTGTCGAGTTTTTTGAACACGACGATTTCGTCTATACGATTGATGATTTCGGGTTTCATTGCGCCTTTGAGTGCTTGTATGTGGCTTTGACGTACTCTTTCGCTTTCGTTTTCAACCGCTTTTTCGCTTGCGAATCCCAACGTGCGTTGCGGCGCAGACGCTTCTTTTGCGCCGATGTTGGAAGTGAGAATCACCACCGTGTTTTTGAAACTTACAGTGCGGCCGTGACTGTCCGTGAGTATGCCGTCCTCCAAAATTTGCAACAAGATGTTGAAAATGTCGGGATGTCCTTTTTCGATTTCATCGAAAAGCACAACCGAATACGGCTTTCTGCGCACCTTTTCGGTGAGCTGTCCGCCCTCTTCGAAGCCTACCAGTCCCGGTGCGGAGCCTATGAGCCTCGACACGCTGTCCTTTTCCATATACTCGCTCATATCCACGCGGATGAGCAAATCTTCGTCGCCGAAAAGCGCACTAGCGAGTGCCTTTGCAAGTTCGGTTTTACCGACGCCCGTCGGGCCGAGGAAAATGAACGAACCTATCGGGCGTTTGGGATCTTTCAACCCCGCTCTTGCTCTCTTCACCGCCTTTGCAACGGCAGAGCAAGCCTCGTCTTGTCCGATAACTTTGGATTGCAATGTTTTTTCGAGATTGACGAGTTTTTCGCTCTCGCCCTCTGTTATTCGCCTTACGGGGATGCCCGTCCAATTGCCCACGACTTCGGCAATTTCGTCCTCGCCTATGGACAAATCGGTGTTTTTACATTTCTCTTTCCACTCGATTTCGGCTTTTTCTTTTTGCTCGATATAATCGTCGCGGAGTGCCTTGTATTTTCCGCAAAGTTCGTAGTTTTCTCTGCGTTTTGCCTCGCTCAAATCGAGTTCGGCTTGCTTGATTTTGTTTTCCAAATCGCGAATTTCGCCGGGAGTGGTAAAGGAAAAAATCTTCTTTCTCGACGCCGCCTCGTCGATAAGGTCTATCGCCTTGTCTGGAAGGAATCTGTCCGCAACGTATCTGTCCGACAAAATCGCCGCCGAAGATATCGCTTCGTCTGTTATCGTAACGCCGTGATGCGCCTCGTATTTCGGCTTCAATCCCTGCAAAATTTCAATGGTGTCGCTCACGCTGGGCTCTTCCACCAAAACAGGCTGAAATCGGCGTTCTAACGCACTGTCTTGCTCAAATTGTTTGCGATATTCTTCAAGCGTGGTCGCGCCTATCGTCTGCAATTCGCCCCTTGCGAGCATGGGCTTCAATATGTTTGCTATGTCCAGACCGCCCTCGCTCGAACCCGCTTTGAGTATGGTGTGAATTTCGTCTATGAAAAGAAGCACGTTGCCCCTTTGCTTTATGCCGTTGAGAGTGGCTTTGAGTCTTTCTTCGAAGTCGCCTCTGTATCGCGTGCCGGCAACGAGCGAGGTAAGGTCGAGCGAAAACACGATTTTGCCCCTCAACGCGTCGGGAACGTCGCCTGCCACTATTCGTTGAGCAAGTCCGTCTATAACCGCGCTTTTGCCCACGCCCGGCTCGCCTATGAGCACGGGATTGTTTTTCGTCCTGCGACAAAGCACCTGAATGACTCTTTCGGTTTCCTTGCCCCTTCCGATGACGGGATCGAGCTTGCCGTCGCGCGCTTTTTGCGTCAAATCCGTGCCGAATTTAGACAAGTCGAAATCGTCTTCGTTTTTGCGTGAATTTTCGTAATAATTATCGTTATTTTTTGCGATTTTTTCGCTGTTTTCAAACGCTGCGCCGCCGTTTTTGTGCGTATTTTGTTCGCTTTCGCCGAAGAAATCGGACACGTAACCGCTCAAAACGTCCCTTATGCTTTCCTCATTTCCGTTTGCAAGGCACATTGTCGCTCTGCCGCCGCCGCTTGAAACTATCGCATTGTACGTCAGGCGTTGCAAATATTCGGGATCAACGCCCTTTGCGCGCAAAACGTTGCTTGCAACCGAGGACGTTTCGTCCAAAATCGTATATAAAATATGCTCCGTGCCCACTACTTGCGAACCAAGGCGCGCCGCGACCTCTTTTGCGTTTTGCACCGCCCTTGATGCTCTTGCGGACATCTCCACCACGGGACGAGTGGGCATTGGCGAAAACACTGGTATCACGTCTTCTTCGTACACTCCGCAACCGTTCAAAAGTCTTTGCGCCGCCGAGCCGTCCACGTCCAAAAGACCGAACAAAATGTGTTCGGTGCAAACAAGTCCGCCCGTGCGTACGGCAAGTTCGTTGGCTCTTTGAAGCACGAGTCGAGCATTGTCCGAATACGTTATCATTCTTCCTCCGTCAAAAGTTTGCGAACGATGCGAGCGCGCGCTTTGTCACGCTCCTCTTCGCTGCTTCCGTTTGTGATAATCTGCAAGGACGAGGCGGAACACGCCCATATCATTTCGTCCGTTATCGCAGTTGATTTTATAGGCAAAATGCCCAATATTACGCCGATTTTTACGTCGACGAGCAATTTCATAAGTTCTTGCGCGGTGAGTGCATACGCACCTTTCAGCACGGCGTAACTGCGCGATATGCCGTCCAAAAGCTCGGTTTGCTTTTCTTTGACGAGTTTTTCGAGCGCAACCCTTTCGCAATAGCACATACGCGCCACGGCTTGCTCGACGTGAGATATAATTTCACCCTCGCTCACTCCCAGCGTGCGAGAGTTGGAAATCTGGTACATATCGTATGCGGCGTCGCTTCCTTCGCCATACACTCCGCGTATCGTCAAGCCGAATTCGCTCTTGAACGTTTTGAGCGTGTCCTCGATTGCTCCCGCCCTCTTCAATGCCGGCAAAAACAGCATACACGACGCTCTCATTCCCGTGCCGAGATTGGTTGGACCCGCCGTCAAAAACCCGAGTTGAGCGTCGTAGGCAATCGGCAAAGCATGCAACAACCTTTCGTCGTATGCGCGCAATCTTTCGTACGCGCCTTTGAGGTTGAATCCCTCCTCCACGCACTGCTCTCTTATATGGTCCTCTTCGTTGAGCATAACCGAGATGCCGAATTTCTTGTCGCCCTCGACTATAACCGCTCCGTTTTGAGTGTTGTTGGCAAGCGCAAGCGAGATGAGATGCCTTTCAATAAGAGCTTTTTTCCGTTCTTTGTCAAGTTTGTTCATAGGCAACAATCTTGCCTCGAACACGCCCTGCGCCGCAGAATACGCGCCGTTTATGAGATTGACGACTCTTTCGTCCGTAACCTTCAAATTGCGAGGAAATTCAAGCCCCACGACGTTGCGCGCAAGCCTTATTCTCGACGATACGACGTTGTTTTTGACAAGCTCGTTTACCGTGCAATCCTTTGCGGATTTGAGAGTGTTCAAACCGCTTTGTTGCAACCTCAATCCGTTTTCGCTTTCAAGTTCGCAAACGCTGTGAACGACGTTTTGCGGCGGACGAGCTTGCAAAAGTTCGGCGTTTACGCCTTGCGATTTGCTTGCCGCGCCGAGTGCGATTTTTCGCATTTGAGAATAACAATTCGCACAACCGAAAAGGAAATTCTTTTCAAAATCCTCAATCGTATATCCGCAATATTTGCACTCTTTGGTGCGTCTTGAAAGCCTATAATCCGCCTCTTCGTGCGGACTTTTGCCGCATTTCAAAGCGTTTTCGTAGCAACTTTGACAATACGCGTATTCGACGGGGTTGTTGTCAACAACCACGCTTTCGAAAAGAGTCGCTTCTCTTACGCCGCATATGTCGCAAATTCTTCCGTTCACCGTTTTATAATTCTTTTGTTATATTTCTCAAATACTCTTTGAATTCGCAGTCGAGATCCTTGTCTCGCAGAGCGTACTCGACGGTTGCTTCGAGATAACCTTCTTTGTTGCCGATGTCATAGCGGCGCGCACAAAACTCGTATGCGCATACGTCTTTTTCTTTGGCAAGAATGCTTATCGAATCCGTCAAATATGCCTCGCCGCGAGTGTACGGCGTGCGCTCGATTGCGTCGAATATCGAAGGGGCAAGCACAAATCTTCCGAGAGATACCAATGCGCTGGGAAGTTCGCTTTGCGGTTTTTCGATTATGCCGTCGATAAGCGTGGTTTTGTCGTCTATTGCCGACTTCGTTATCATCACGCCGCAACGTCTTGCAACCTCTTCGCTCGTGCGCTGACACCCCACTATAGACGCGCCGTTCGTGGCGTAATATGCGTCGATAAGTTGCTTGGTAACGGGCTTTTCACCCTCTTTTACGTACATCACGTCGTCGCCGAAAAGCACGGCGAACGGCTCGCCGTTCACAAAGTCTTTGCAAAGTTTTATTGCGTTTGCGTTGCCGTCCATCGTCTTTTGCGTGACAAAAGACACCTTTGCCCCGATTTCTGCGTTGGCAAGCTCGTACGCTTCCTTTTCGCCTTGCGACAAAAGATGCTCGTTGAGCCGAACGTTAGGCTCGAAAAGGCGTTTTATACTTTCTTTTTGCGGAGATATGACGATCATGATCTCCTCTATGCCGCTCTTCACCGCCTCGTCGACGATGTAGCACAGCGCAGGCGTATCCACGATGGGCAACAATTCTTTGGGCAAAACCTTGGTGACGGGCAGGAATCTCGTTCCGAACCCCGCACAAGGTATTATTGCTTTTCTGACTTGCATAAGCACCCCCTCTTTTCAAGCGTCGAATTTGTCCTAAGCCGTCAAATTCCGACGACGGATTTTTCTATGCGACGTTTTCGCCGCATAATCGTTTGTACAATATATTCGTAAGTCGCAACTCGATATTCTCGTTGCGACTTCGATTGCGATTTTCAAAAAGTCATTTCTATGAAATGAAAATCACTTTTCATAGCCGTGCGGATGCGTCAAGTGCCACTTCCATGCGGACGAAACGATGCTTTCGAGGCTGTCGTATCGAGGCTTCCAGCCAAGCTCTCTCTTTATCTTTTCGCTGGATGCGACAAGGGTTGCCGGATCGCCGGGACGACGGCCTTCGATTGTCCTTTCGATATGGCGTCCCGTCACTTTTTCGGTCACGTCGATAACCTCTTTGACGCTGAATCCGTTGCCGTTGCCGAGGTTGTAGTAGGTGGATTTTCCGCCGTGTTTGAGATAGTCGAGAGCACGGATATGAGCGTCGGCAAGGTCGGTGATGTGAATATAGTCCCTCACGCAAGTGCCGTCGGGTGTGGGATAATCGTCGCCGAAAATGCCGATGTGATCTCTCGTGCCGTTTGCCACTTGCAAAATGATGGGGATAAGGTGGGATTCGGGCTTGTGCGCCTCGCCGATTTCACCGCTCTTGTGTGCGCCCGCCGCATTGAAGTAGCGCAAAGCAACGTATTTGAGTCCGTACGCCTTGTCGTAATCTTGCATAAACTGCTCCATCATGAGCTTGGTTTGACCGTACACGCTGGTGGGATGCTGCGGACTTTCCTCGGTGATAAGACCGTCGCCGCAATCTCCGTAAGTCGCCGCCGAGGACGAGAACACGAGATACTTGACGTTTTCTGCAATCATAGCGTCCAAAAGCGCAAGCGTGCCGGCAACGTTGTTGTGATAATACTTCGCAGGATTGACCATACTTTCTCCGACAAGAGAGTACGCCGCAAAGTGAATGACGGAATCTACGCCGTATTTTCTGAACGTTTCGCGCAAAAGCTCGACATCAAAGATGTCGCCTTTGACAAACGGCACGTCCGACGGCACGGATTCGATATGTCCCGTGACAAGATTGTCGTAAACTACGACGTCCATGTTTCTTTCTTTGAGTTCTCTCACGCAATGGGAGCCGATGTAGCCTGCTCCGCCCGTAACCAAAATCATATATCACTCCTCGCACGTCCTCGCACGTCGGGCGCGCTGAATTTTATTCTATGAAATATTATAAACTAGAACCGCTTGTTTTGCAAGGCAAAATTGTGTATAATCAAATTGTGGGAAAAACAATTTTGCATTGTGACCTAAACAACTTCTACGCATCGGTGGAACAAAAGCTGCATCCCGAATACGACGGGATGCCTCTTGCCGTGTGCGGAAATCCCGAAGCAAGACACGGCATAGTGCTTGCAAAAAACCAGCTTGCAAAAAAAGCGGGCGTTCAAACGGGCGAAACGTTGTGGTCGGCAAGGCAAAAATGCCCGGATATAATTTTTGTTCCTCCGCATTTCGACGAATACGTCAAACATTCAAAGCAAGTGTTTGAAATCTACACTCGATTCACCGACCGCGTGGAGAGTTTCGGCATAGACGAGTGTTGGCTCGACGTGACGGGCAGCGAAAAACTTTTCGGCGACGGCGTGACCATCGCAAACAAATTGCGCGAGCTCGTAAAAGAAAAAACGGGACTGACCATATCCGTGGGCGTGTCTTTCACCAAAACGCTCGCAAAACTCGGCAGCGACCTAAAAAAGCCCGACGCGACGACCGTGCTTGACAAAGAGCATTATATGGACGTCATCGGCGATATGTCGCCCTCCGAGATGATTATGATAGGCAAACAGACGTCCGAAAAGCTGACAAAGCTCAACATCCGCACCATACGGCAACTGGCGAATGCCGACCGTGACGCTTTGCGTCACATTTTCGGAGTGGTTGCCGACAATATGATAAACGCCGCGCAAGGCGTCGAAACGGAAGAGGTCAAGCACTACTACGATATTCGCATCCCCAAAAGCGTGTCGAACGGCACGACCACTCCGCGCGATATAAAAAATCTCGACGAAGCCAAAATAGTAATTTACGCTCTTGCGGATATGGTTGCGTTGAGATTGAGAAGCTACAACCTCGTTGCAAACGGCATCGGACTTTCAATCAAAAATCCAGCTTTACAATGGACGTCAAAACAAATTCAGCTTTCACCGGCAAGCGCAAATTCGGGCGCAATCGCAAAATCCGCGATAAGTCTGATTGAAAAAATACACAATTTCAACGATCCCCTTCGCGCAATCACCGTGTCTGCAATCAGGCTGGAAAACAAAGACGGCGTGCAAATCAGCCTTTTCGACGAGCCGAACGACAAAGCCGACAAACTTGAAAAAAAAATCGACGATATACGCGCAAAGTACGGCTACCGCTCGGTGCAGCGCGGTATCTTGCTTGAAAACGATCTCACGGGCAACTTGCACGAGGACGACGATTTCAGACCTTTTCATCAAAGCAAAACAACCTGAAACCCAACTCGAACACAATTTGCATAATTTCCATAAAACCACAAGGCACGAACACGATTTACAACACATATCGTGTTTTGTTTTGCTAAAAATCAACGTTTTTAGCCTCATATCACCATTTTTCGGACGTACAATTTTATATCAATACACTTATCGTGTTGTATAATTACATAACACATTTCGTGTTTTTAGGCATTTTTGTCGAAAAAAGGAGCAAGTGTTCGTTTCCGTTTTACAATCGCGTCAAATTACCTTATAATTGATATCAAGTGATAATTGGGATTGTAAGAAGACACTGGCACAAGCCTATGGAGCATCCGCTCCTCACGCACGTACAGGCGTGCAAAAACAATATTTATGACACCGGTTCAAATCGCAACGGCAGTTTTATCTCTCATTGCAGGCATTGGTATATTCCTTATCGCTTGCACGATGATGAGCTCGAATCTGGAATCCGTAAGCTCCAACAAACTCAAACAACTTTTTGCGCGTACATCAAAGAGTAAGCTCGTCGGCGTCGGCATAGGTACGGTTGCAACGGCGGCGATACAGTCGTCGGGCGCAACGACCGTTATGGTCATAGGTTTCGTCAACGCCGGCATTATGTCGCTGATGCAAGCGGCAACCGTCATTTACGGCGCAAACATCGGTACGACGATTACCGGTCAAATCACCGCCCTCGGCATGTTTGAAAACTCCATCTCAACGGGGGTGGTATTTGCCACTTTTGCAGGCATCGGCGCATTTACGATGGCTTTTGCAAAGAAAGATCTTGTCAAAAAAATCGGCGGTATCCTTGCAGGCTTCGGTATGCTGTTCGTCGGTCTTGACATGATGAGTGCGTCAATGGATACGTTCGCATCCCTCGACACCGTCAAAAACTTTCTTGCATCCATAAGCAATCCGCTTCTTCTCGTCCTCATCGGCACGGTTTTGACCGCAATCATTCAAAGCTCGTCCGTCATGACGTCAATCGCCATCACGATGGTCTTTACGGGGCTTATTAACCTCGATCAAGGCATTTATCTCACTATGGGCTCGAACATCGGTTCGTGTGTTGTTGCAATCATCGCAGGTTTGACTTCCAGCACAAACGCAAAACGCACCGCTCTTCTTCACCTTCTTTTCAACGTTTCGGGCGTTGTGATTTTTATGCTCGTAGCAATGATGATGCGCGAAATCTCAAAGGCGGTAAATCCCACAAAGATTATAACTTTCGGCTACCTTTTCGGAAAAATGTTCCCCGGCGTTCCGCAAACTCAACTTGCAATGTTCCACACGATATTCAACATCATTACGGTTATCATAATGTTACCGCTCACCAATTTGTCGGTTAAGCTTGTATGTAAAATCCTTCCCGACAAAAAGAAGAAAGACGAACAACCGGCAGAACATTTTTACTACATCGACGAGCATATGCTCTCAACTCCGCCTATCGCAGTGCAACAAACCAAAAACGAAATCGTCAATATGGCGGAAATCGCATTGCACAACTACGACCTCGCTTGCGACGTGATTTGCACTCTCGACTATTCTAAAATCGAAAAATTCCGTCAGAACGAAAACGAGCTGAACTTCCTCAACAAAGAAATCGCAAGATTCGTCGTCAAACTTTCAAAGCTCGAAATGAACGACGCCGACCACAACTATCTTGCAACCACGTTCCACACGATCACCGATCTCGAACGCGTCGGCGACTATGCGGAAAACATCATCGAATACGCCGACAAACTCAAAGAATCCGACCAAAAGTTTTCGGACGTCGCAATCTCGGAAGTGCGCAACTTGCAAAGTCGCATAAACGATTTGTTTCAAAAGGTCATGAAAGCATACGTAAACAGCGACGCGGCTTCGCTTGACGAGGCAAACGTAATCGAAGACGAAATCGACGACATCACCGAAGCAATGGGCGCAAACCATATAGAAAGATTGCGCGCGGGCGATTGTACTCCCGACGTCGGAGCACAGTATCTCTCGCTTGCGTCCAACTCCGAGCGTGTTGCGGACCACTTCATAAACGTCGGCAAATCCATAAACGGCACAACCAAGAAAAAGGACTAATTTATGAAACTTGCAATCGCAACCAACAATCAGCATAAACTCACCGAAATCAAAGCTATCCTCGGCAACTCGTTCGAGGAGCTTTTGTCGTTGAAAGACCTCGGCATCGACGTTGACGTCGAAGAAACGGGCACTACGCTCGAAGAAAACTCTCTTCTTAAAGCACGCACGATTTGCGAGCTTTGCAACATGCCCACGCTTGCAGACGATACAGGGCTTATGGTTGACTCGCTTGACGGTGCGCCCGGCGTTTATTCCGCGCGTTACGCAGGCGAAGCTCACAACGATAAAGCCAACCGACAACTGCTTCTAAAAAACCTCGAAGGCGTGCAAAATCGTCGCGCCCATTTTGCGACGGTTATAACAATTTGTTATCCAAACGGAGACTTTATCACCGCAAAAGGACGTGTCGAAGGCTCGATTTTGCGCGAAGAACGGGGTACGGAAGGCTTCGGATACGACTCTTTGTTTTTCAGCGACGAGCTTCAAAAAACCTTTGCAGAAGCGTCCGCAGACGAAAAGAATTCAGTAAGCCACCGAGGCAGAGCTTTGCATGCAATGCTTGAAAAACTCAACTCCGAAAACTAACGTTATGAACACTATCGTAGCATTTTCGGACAGCCATAATTACCCTCTTCCGGATCGTCTTGTCGAAGTCGCAAACGAAAGTAAATTCGTGTTCTTTTTGGGCGACGGCATAAGTGCGCTCGGCGACCTTTTGTGCCATAAAGGCTTTCACGGAGTAAAAGGAAATTGCGACAATTTCGCTTTTCAGGACGAGGAAGTCATCGAAATCGACAAGGTGAAAATTCTTATCACGCACGGTGACAAATACCACGTCAAACGCGGGCTTTTGGAGCTGTATTTGCGCGCAACGGAACTCGGTTGCAGCCTCGTTTTCTACGGACATACGCACTTTGCGCAAATCGACGAACGCGACGGAGTTACCCTCGTATGTCCCGGAGCAGTCTGCTCTTCGACATACGGCACGCCCTCATACGCCTACGCAGTCGTGCACGACGGAAAATTTACCGTCAAAATCGTAAATCTAGCCCAAATTTGTTGACATCAAACCTTTGATGTGATAATATTGTCAAGCATTGAATCGTAGATTGCTCTTTCACAGCGTAATTTGAGTCCGTGCGGGTGTAGTTCAATGGTTAGAATGTCAGCCTTCCAAGCTGATTGCGTGGGTCCGATTCCCATCACCCGCTCCACAACTCAAAGAGCGTTTAAAAAGCGTCTTGACGATGCAATGAGCCTGTAGCTCAGCAGGATAGAGCAACGGCCTTCTAAGCCGTGTGTCGGGAGTTCGAATCTCTTCAGGCTCGCCATTATGGTGGATATAGCGCAGTTGGTTAGCGTGCCAGGTTGTGGCCCTGGAGGTCGTGGGTTCGAATCCCACTATTCACCCCACTTTGATACAAAGCTCCGAACGGAGTTGTATGAGTTCGAATGCATCACAAAATCGTATGGATTCGAACGGGCAGAAAATCAAACAATCCGGTGAATTGTTTGGCTGCCCTGGCGTGATAGTGCAGACCTTCGCAAAGTCGTACGGAATCGCATAAAAATGTGCGCCTGTGTAGCGCAAGTCGCTCGGCACAGGTCAAACGGCGCGAATCCCACTATTCACCCCACTTTTGTTACGTCACTCTGAAAAGAGTCGATATAGTTTGATTCCGAAGATTACTTCATCGGATTCGAACGGGCAAATGTAAAAAAGTTTTACATTTGCCGAAAAAGTGCAGTATATTTGTTGCAAAAACTTTGTTTTGGTGATAATATAGACTGCGTTGTAGGGGTATCGCCAAGCGGTAAGGCACCAGATTTTGATTCTGGCATTCGTTGGTTCAAATCCAGCTACCCCTGCCAATGACTCACTAGCTCAGCCGGTAGAGCACCGCACTTTTAATGCGATGGTCCGGAGTTCGAATCTCCGGTGGGTCACCAAAAGCAAATAATACGAACTCAAACTTTGGGTTCGTATTATTTTTTGCCAGAGAATTTTTCTGTGCCAAGTTGAAAATTTAGAGTACCCCCTTCTTTTGATATTCCACGTTTACCAATGAAAACGAATAGATTGTTAAAAGACTCTCATTTTGTAGATAAATTAAACTCTATTTTTTCTAATTTATAAAACTTCATAAAAACGTCTCCTTCTTTTTTGATGACGTCATTATAAAACAAGCCGCTGTCCCAAAAATCGGACAACGGCAAAAATGTTTATGTAAGATATTCAAGAAGTGGAGCGCAAGGTGTCGTCAGGCTATGCCCAATCCGTTGAAAAAGTCGGTTGCAAGGCGGGCGCAGCGCCAAGCGTTTTGTTTGACGTAGGATGAGTGTCCCTGCCACTTCAGCACGGCAACTTTTGCGCCGGGGATATTGTCTGCCAAAAACTTGGTGTCGGACAATTTGACTATATCGAACTCACCTGCGAGAATATATGCGGGAGTGGTGATTTTCGACAGTTTTTCCGCGGTGAAATCGGGCTCCTCGATCATAATTCTGTCAAGCGGTTTGTGAGTTGCGTTGTAGGAAATCTTCACGGACGTCGTGAAATAGGACTTCAACCCCTTTGGCGACGAGTTTGCGCCGCACGCGACGAAAGCGCCCAAAAGATCGGGATAGTCTATCGCCGTCTGAATTGCGATTATACCGCCGTCGCTATGCCCTATCACGAGCGGTTTTTCAAGCCCCATAATCTCGACAAACTGCTTGACGTCCTTTGCCATAAGCGCATAGGAGATCTCGTCCGTATATCCGCTCTCACCCTGCGATCTGCTGTCGAGCGCGTACACCGTATAGTGATTTGCAAGGCGGAGCATAAGGTCCGCAAGGTCCTTGTGACTGTTTCCGTTGCCGTGAACGAGCAAAAGCGGATAACCGCTTCCGCACTTTGCGTAATGCATTCTCACGTCTTGCAGTTGCACGTCGCCTTCTTCCGCCACGACGTCAAGGGGCGCGTCGTAAGACAGGTCGTTCACTTTGACAAGTCCGATATTTTTTGCCATAACGTCCACCGTGATTTGCCACACGCTCACACCGACAACCGCCGCCGCGAATATTGCGACGATGACGATGATTGCGATCTTCTTCCCTTTCGATTTTTCCATATTTCAATCATACTCCAACCGCAATATCAAATCAACCCCAAAAAAAGAAAAAGCCCGCAAAACGCGGACTTTTTATATTGCTCGTCAGATTTCAAAGCGGAAAAGCACGTCTTCTCCGACAAGGGATTTTACGCTGATTTCGTGCTCGTCCACGACGGCGTACGAGCGCACGGTGTCGGCTTTCGGCATTCCGATTGCGCCCACGCAGACGTATATCACTCCGTCGGCTTCACAAACGTTCGCTTTGTGAAAATGCCCGTAAAACACCACGTCGCCCCTTTTTGCGTCCTTGCAAGGAAGGTCGGGATTGCACTTGTGTCCGTGCGTGAAAAACAGCCTTCTCTCTCCCCATTGCAAAGAAAAGTCGGGGCGTATCTCGAACTCGGTTATCATCTGATCGACTTCGCTGTCGCAGTTGCCGTGAACCAACGTGACGTAATCTTTCGAGGCGTTGAGGCGCTCGGCAACCTTCATCGGAGCATAGCCTTCGGGCAAGGGATTGCGCGGACCGTGATTGTATATATCTCCGAGCAAAACGACCTTAGCGTCGCCGTGTTGCGCCCTGTACGCGTCAACCGTTGCAAAAAATCTTTCCACGTTTGCGCTCGAACCGTGCACGTCCGAGCCTACGAAAATGCGCATAATCTGATCTCCTTTTCGGATACAGTATAGCACGCATGCAAGATTTAGTCAAAATCCTGCGACACTTTTTGCAGGTTGGGTATTGTGGAAAAAAAATCGATGTGATATACTCTTTATAAAAGGTTGAATCCTAAAAATAAAAGAAATAAAGAAAAAGCACTTAATTTTGCCTATTCTGATCTCTTAGAAACTGGCAGAAAGGAATTTTTTGCCTTTGTGCCAAAGAAAAAAGGCTTGATACTGACCGAAATCATTGTATCAAACCTATGCTTTCAATATGGTGGGAAGCCCGTGACACAAGTTGAATAATCATTTAATTGTGCTTGCGCTCCGAGTTTTACATTGCCTTTCGGCGTGGCGGTTTAGCCCAGAGAAAAGCCTATATCAACGGCAAAATTATTGCTGATTAGATATAGACTGTTTTATTGTTAGCGCAATAATTTACGCTGGTCGTTGACATAGGCATCTTGCGATTTGAAGTGATACGTTTTGAGTTTTCTCGGTGCTGCGCCGTCTTGTTGCCGAAAGGCAAATAAAACTCGGAGCGTATCAAAAATGAAAAAACACATTGAAAATTATGACGTTTTCAAAGAAACAATCTCAGAAAATAACGTTCTAGCAATGGCAGAACAGTTGGCGACGTATGAAACACGATTCCTTATCGGCTATATGGGCAGCAGGATGCAAAAGATATATGCAGACCTATGCGTTGATGTAAAGCGTAAAAACGACATTAACCACACATTCAGCGACAATTATGATTTAGTCCAAGAATGTGCGCTATTCCTTTGTAATCATTATGGAAAGCGATTAAACGACGTTTTGGTATACGATAAAAAGGGCAAGGCATTAACAGTCAAGATTGCGTGCATTAGAGCGATGTCTAAACTTATAACCCGAAAAACAAGCGATTATTATCGCTCCGTGAGCCTTGACGCCTTAACGCCTGTAAGTGAACCGTCTTGCGAGATTGAAGAAGATGTTGTCAAAGACTATACCGCCTACGATTCAATCGTTGACAGCCTAAATCTGACGGACAACATGCGAATTGCGCTCGAATGTAGGCAAAACGGATTGAGTTATCCCGAAATCGCCGCCATACTTGAACGAGCGCAATCCACCGTGTTTGAATACTTTATCAAAATGCGCCAAAGATATAACGCAATTTACTGTTCCCTGCCCTCTTAATTAATTTAGCAATGGAGAACATCACTTTGTTTTTACCTACAACGACATTGTTGTCAATCAATTGTAGCTAAAACTGCCTTGGATTATCCATATAAAACAAGGCTTTGTCGAATATATGTTTTAATAACAACGTTATCTATTTATTTGAAATCACAGTGCTATCGGTCTATATGTAAACAGCTCTGCACTATTATTTAATATTTATATATTCAATCCTATAATTCTCATAATGCTACACCTATATCATTAACTTTTGTCATAAAAACATAGACGTTTTACTTCAATTTGGAAAAATCAAAGTCATCCAAACAAATTCCTGCATTTTCAAGCAGCGAGCGCACCTCATCGAACAGCGTTATGCCGCCTGTAATGAGCGCGTCGACAAACAATGGCAAAAGCACGCTTTTTTTGATTTCTTCCTGGTGTTTGACGAGCATATTTTTTGCATCTTGACTGATAATATCCATGTTATTCTCCTATTCTCCCTATATTGTCATACAGGCGCAGGGAATGAGATAAATTGAGTGACAAGACGGCGACTCGCCGCCCCTTTCGAAAAAAATCGAAATACCCTATCGTTCCATACGACAATATGACATTATTTTGAGTGTGTCGGTTCCTTTTTTTTGTCGAAAGCCGCTTTGCTTGCGACTTTCAACAAGCATTGCCCATTTTATCCGACGCAATCTATATCTCTAAGCAGCGTGTATTCGTTCAAGAACGAATAAATAAGCAAAGAAATCTGCTCGTTGCGAATGAGAATTTGCGGTGCGCCGAGTTCGATAAGTTTGCAAAGTCGCTTGATATAGCAGGACACTTCACCTGAAAACGTCCCGGTGATCTTATCCGTCTTTACTTGTGAGAGTTTTGCAAGAGTCTCGTCAAAACTTTTGAGAAATTGCGCACAGTCTTCTTTTTTGCAATCGATCGTGCAAGTCTCAATGATATTTGCACTCTTGGCATCGTCTGCAATCACGCAATAATCCTCGGCGCTTTCAAAACCGATGCTCAACACTCCGTCTTGGATTGCGCCAAACAAAGCGTCCACGATTTGAGTGTTTGAAAGGTCGTTGATATTTTTGATTGTGAGAAGGTTTTTCATTTTAATTTCCATCCTATCATTTATTGTAATTGCATTATAATCCACACTTTGTACCATATACGGTACATTAAGTTTCAAAATCTAAAAAACTTCTATAATGCTTAGAGCCGTCGCACACAACTTTAATCGAAAGATCGGCAAGCGCAAATTGTGCGGATAAGTATTCTAGGATTCCCTTTGTTGCAATGTCGGGATTGAGAAAAATCGTTGCCGTTGAGTTTCTAATCTCCACCCGTCCGCGCGGAAAAAAATTGTATTCTTTGCCCATTTGCAACTCCTTTTTGACATATGTAAGCCAAGTCAGTCGATGGTTGTAGCCTCTCCCGCTCTTGCTGTTGAGGGGATAAAACAAACCGATATCAAGCAAGTTACCGTTGCAATCTACGGGTATTCTGAATATATAATCATTGTTATTTTCTAAATGATTTTCATCCACAATCCAAAAGATTCCCTTGTAGTACACGCATGTTTTTGGGTTTTCATCGATACTATCGAATGGCATCGCCTGTTCCTCTCGTTTATTCTTATACCTATAATATGCCTCGATTGCGCGGAGCATATTGTTCCGACCAACAGGGTTTTGCGTGTGCAAAGCAATGGGATACATAGTATCTCTCTTTGCAAGCCAATCAATGAGTGCGATTCCGTCACCACCGTCCGAGGAATATTCGCCGAGGTCGTGGTCGATATCGAGCAACTCTACCCCCTCCAAGGCTTCACACAATTCAATTTGTTTTTTGCATTCGTTGACGCTGCGACACCATACGTAATCTTGTGGTGATTCCCGTATATCGTCAAGCCATATTTTCCATTTCATATGCTATTGCCTCCGTTTTTTTGCAAGCGTTGCACAGCCACAACTCAAAGTTTTATCGGCACAACGTCGTCATAAAGCGAATAATATTTGCCTATGTGCGTGTCCGTGTGCAGATGTCCCGAAAACCAATATTTGAACTCTACGACATTTTCGATTTGTTTCAGAAGCTCCTCGCTTTGAGTGTTTTTAAGTTTCGGTTCGAGATAGCAAGGCACATCTTCTCCGCATTGCGTGAGTTCTTCGATTATGCGTTTCTTAAATCTGGACGGCGGTATGTGTGTCAACACAATATCCACTTTATTATCACATTTTGATAGGTTAAACATTGCATTATGAATATCAGCCTCGCAAATTTCTTCGTCTTTCCACCACGTTTTATGCTCCAATCTCCACTCTTTATCGTGCGACTCTGCGCCGCCTAGCGCAAGGATTTTCTTGCCGCCTATATCAAAAACTTCTCCGCGCATTAAATGATAAATTCTATCGCTCACTTTGTGCGCGCGCCCGCCTAAAATCTCCACGATCGGCAACGCCTTGAGCATATCGAAGTTTTCGTGATTGCCGTCCACAAACAACACCGTTGCGCCGAAACTCTCGTATAGTTCAATCACTTTGGGCGCACTCTTTTTGTCCCAAAGCACTCCGCAATCGCCGCATATAATTATATAATCATCCTTGGTGGCATTGAGTTCTTTGAGCTTGTTTACGTCCCAAATCCCGTGGGTATCTCCCGATATATAAATCGTCATAGTTGTCTCCTTTTCATTCTCTATTTATTTGCCACGTGTTCGGAAACTTCAAGTTTTCGATAATATCACCGTGAATAAACACTGCCGGCAGTCTAGGCATAAGCGGACTTACGAACCTATATTTGTCGTAATACGCAACGTCGCTTCCGGTCAGCAACACAGACGATAATTTTGATCTGCAAACGCCTATTAGTTTTGCGTCAAACGATTTGCGATACGCCCAAAACATATCTCTCGTAGGGCTCATATCAAACAAATTCGGACGTCCTGACAAATACAATCCGATTTTCAATCTGTTGCCATCAACAAACACTGCTTTGATTATCTCATCAAATTCACGTTTGTTACGCACGTAAAAATCATAGGCACTCGGCACGTTTATGCCTACGAAAAACAGCTCTATATGCTTTTGATTTTTTAAGTCATCGTCAGACATTTTTTCACGCTCTTTCATCAGCATATACAATTTGCGTACAACTTCGTCGTATTCTTTCCGGTCTTGATTTTCATTGTATAATTCACAGCATGCAACACAATGCTCGTCGTATCGCGCGTTCCACACCGTGCCGTCGCCAACGAACACGTAATATCCTACTTCCTGAGCGGAATAGTGTTCTCTTATGTTCATAATCGGCAAATTGTGACCATGCGAGTAAACACCGTATCCCGAGTCGCACGACGCAAGCACGTTTTGCTTTGACATATTCCAAAATACGGGTTCACTGCCATGCATGCCGATAAGTGCATTTACGCCAACACTTTTATCGGGTGCATTTTCGTATGCAAGTGCCAACGCTTCAGCCTCGTTTGCAGATCTCTCTACACTCTTGCAAAACTCGGCGTTTTGTGTTGCTTCTTTATAGATGTCATTCAATTCGTTTTTTCTTTTCATGTTTTCCCTCCATAATCAATAAAAGCCCAGTCGACTTATCGTTTGTTTTTGTCTTTGGTCATCTACGCCTATATCGGCGGCAACTATCGTCTTCAGTTGCTCGTCTGACAAATATTCGATGTCTTGCTTCGCTATACGGCTTGCCTGATTCAGTTTTGCTTTTTCAAGCACGTTTCTTGCATATCTGCCGTTGCCAAAGGATGGATTTTGGCGCGCTTTTTTGTATATATCAAGCAACTTTTGATCGCAAGATTCATCAATGATAATGCTATTTTGGCGCGCGAGCAATTTGGTGATAGCCAAAAGTTCATCCTCAGAATAGTCGTCAAAGTCAATGTGGAACGCTATTCTCGACGAAAGACCGGGGTTGCGCTCGACAAACTCTTCCATTTCGTTTTTGTATCCTGCAAAAATCACTATCGTGTCGTCGCGTGCGTTTTCCATTTCTTGCACTATGGTATTGATTGCTTCATCGCCGTAAAGCCCCTTTTTGTCGTCCAAAAGCGAGTACGCCTCGTCAATAAACAGCACCGAGCCTTTTGCTCGTCTAAATACCTCCTTGACTTGGGGCGCGGTTTGTCCGACGTATTCGCCCACCAAATCCGCCCTGCCCACTTCAACAAGTTCGCCGCGGCTCAACACTTTATTGTCACGAAGAATTTGCGCCAAAAGACGAGCCACCGTTGTTTTTGCCGTGCCGGGATTGCCCGAAAACACCATGTGCATTGCAGGACGCGCAAAGTCAATGCCGCGCTCTTTGTATTCCTTTTGCAGTTTGAAATAGTTGATAGCACCGTCAATGACTTTTTTGACGTTGTCAAGCCCTATCATCTCGGACAACTTGTCATACGCACTTTTCTCGTTCAACGTATCGTCTTCTCCGCCTTTGCCGTTGAAATATGCGGTGTATTCGGGAAATTGCACCGTGGCAACGTACTCGTTGTACCAGTCGCTATATATGGTTTGCAACGATCTTTTTGAATACGTCCTATCGGATTTTCTTATTTTTTCAATCTCGCTTTCGGGCGCGCTTGTGCCGTTTTGGCGCGCGATTTCGCAAAAGCAATCCACTGCGGATTCTCCCTTGTATTCTTGATCATAAAACTTGATCAACGCAATGCCGTGCAAGCTGCTTATAATTTTGTTGCGCGTATTCATAGACGCATTGTCCATAGAAATGATCGTAACAACGCTTGACGCATATCTTTTTATGATGTTGACAACGCCGCTCCACCTCCATTTATAATTCCTTGTTTCGCTCTCGAACAAAATGTCTTCGTCGACACGCAGGACTATCACGCCGTCCGCGTTTATCCTGTACAACTGTTCGATGTGCCATTCTGAAATGCGCCTATCTCTAAGCCCGATTATCGTGTACTTTTTGGTGTTTATTCTTCCTTTGTAAAACAGCGAAAAGACAAGATTGCGATTGCGCACCATGCGAGCGTCGTCGTCATTGGACACCATAAAATAGTGCGCCGGATTGCCAATCGGTTTTTTCAGAGTTTTGCCCGCGTAAATGCGGTCAAGTTCGCGCTTGTATTCTTCATCCAAAAAGTATTTGTTTACATCCGCGTATACACTTGTTTTGGTTTTATGTTCCGTCACGATACGCTCATCAAACGAACCATGGCAAATTTCATGGAAAAAACCAAGTCCCAATCTGTCTATCGTCGCACTGCTGTCGGTCAAATAGCTGTCAATCTCCGCATCGCCTATATTGTTCACAAAATCAAACATTTTCCCCTCGGAAACCTTGATATCCGCAATGTTGTCAAAGAGTTTTTCGGCAAAAGTCTTGGCAAATTTCTTTTCGTCACATGACGAATCAACGCACGCAATGGCATCGACCACGGTTTTGCGTGTTCCGCGAACATAGACAAAACACGCCGGATTTTCTTCAAAAAGTTTGCCGCTAGCGCAAGCCGCTTCTTCCGGCTTAAAATCCTTGATTTGCTTTGCATCTTTCACTTTTATGGTAATATTAAAAAACCTCATTGCTTTCTCTCCGAAATTTAATGAAATAATATGTTGTTTTTAGTTGTCGTTGTGATTGTTACAAATTACCGTCAATGCAAAATCGATTGTGCGGTGTTGTTGCGTTTTGCTCCCCCTACCTTGAAAAGTCGGTGTGTCAATGCTGCGTTTTTGTTGCTGTCGATTGCCTATTTTATTGTTTTGTGCAATTCTGTGATTGATTTTGTTGTGTTTTTGTATTTGTTTGCGTATTTGTTTGTGTGATTTGGTTGATTTATAACATTATCATACACCATCCTTCCCCAAAAATCCACTAAATCTCGCTCAACATTGTACCGCGTACGGGACATAATGGTGTTATGCATTCTGATGTCAAAGCGCGAATAATTTTAGTTGATTTTCTCACGTAAAAATGGTATTATATAGCTCCAACAAAATTCAAACTTTTACACAGCTTTTTAGGAGAACACAATGGCACTTTTAGCAACATTACCTGGTTTGCAAAAAAACAACACTATTTATTCAGTATTGCAAGATATAGCAAATGACATGAGCAGTCATAAATTACTGTACCAAAACGAGCAACAATTTCAATTCGATTTTGCTTGGAGAATAAACAAAAAAATTGACACCACCAAACTTGAAGTGCTGTTGGAATACAACACATACGTTAAAATCCCAACCGACAAAAAAACTTACACAGATATCGTTATTCGCGACAAAAACGATCATAGTTTTATAGCTATTGAACTTAAATATAAAAAGCAAGGAGCTGAGATTCTTGACAATAACAACAATATAATTGACACGCTAGAACATGATGGCGCAGTTAATCTCGGTCGGTTTGATTTTTTATGGGATATCCATCGAATTGAAGACATCAAAAAATCTGCTCAAAATCAAAACAGCAAACAATTAAACAAACTAAACAATTATGTTTGTGGTTATGCCATAATGTTTACAAATGATAACTCTTATTGGAAGACAAATGGTAATAATTGTTCAAACAACATGTCGTTAAGCAATCAAATTGATAAAATTGCATGGAACGCCACAAAAAAAGGAAGTGCTCAAAGCATCCTTAATTCAGACAAGTATTTTAAAGTTTCTCTCATACCTAATCCAAATCCGCCATCAACGGCTCCTATAGAGAAAAAATATTTACCACTTACTAAAAAATACGATTTTAGCACCAAATATAATGTTTCTCATAATACAACACCTACTGCATGTTATATCGGCCTAACGCTCAAAGGCAATAGAATACCGCCACTGGCAAAAAAAACCAACCCAATTGATTTCGACTGCAGATTTTTTATTGCTCAAATTTAACAATCCACCATCCGAGCGGACAAAAGTCCGCTCGGATGTTTTATAAAAGTCTATTCAGCCAAATTTTCAGAAATTATTTTAACATTCTCTCTAATTATTTCATTTTTTTCTCTACCCTTCTCATATTTCAGATTTTTCAAATCTTCTGCTTCAAAAACATTGTTAGCCAATAACTTTCTTAATTCATTTACTATTGTTTTTGTCTTTTCTTGTTGCCAAACGATGAATTCTGTTTTCAACACGTTTTTGGGTAAGTGATCTTGCCGTAACAAATAATCTCTAATGTTGTTTTGAATTAGATTATAATTATCCTCACTTAAAGAACTCCACGTTAGCTCTTTCTGAGTTTTGTATTTTGGCAATGAGTAATACCAATTCAACGTATATGAATCTAACGGCATATGACAATACTCAAAATCCGAATCCACAACGCTCGGTGACACTTGCATACCAAACTTGGTTTGTTTGTCATCAAATTCCTTATCCGTATTACATTTAAATATGCAATACAAATATTTGAGTGACATGTTTACAATTTTTTGTGCTTTTCCATATTTCTGTTCTTCTACACTATACTTTTCAGCTTCCTTGTTAAATGTGGTTAGAAAGTTATCACAAGCATCTTTGTGCCATGCGTCAAACAAAGTTTGATTGTATGTGTTTTTCTCTATAAAAAAGCTTTTGATTTTGTCTTTCAAAACAGTAATACTTTTGTCTTTTATATCATTATTATGGCCTTTAATAGTCCTTAATTGCATATCGTAATATGCTTTGTTGATTGCGTAATCAATCGCCTTATCCAAATCATTGATTTTTGCTTTCGAAAAATCATTCATTACTGTTTCAATAAACTTGTTAAAAGCATTTTCAAAATCCATACTTTTTTCTCCTTTGCATTGTATATTTTCAATCTTTGACTAGGTCGCAGAGGGCTTGCCAGATTTTCACCATGGCGTAGGTGTCAAGTTCGCAGTATTTCAGCAGGTTGCGGCGCGCGATTGCTTGCTCTTTGGGCGGCATATCTTTGATTGCCGGGAATATACTCATTGCTTCACCGCCGTTATGTACGCCGTCAAGATTGTGATAATCGAGTTCGGGATCATTTGGGAACATGGCAGGCAGCACCGATTTGATCGAGAACGAGCCGCCGATTTCCTTGCGATAATAGTATCCGTCCCTAAACACGTCGAGCAAATCTTTGATGTTGTCCCTTATGTTGAGCAGATGTGTTCGCAAGTCGGGGAACATCTCGGCAAGCTCCTTTATGCGCGAGCACTCAAAGGCCTTGTTGTAGGCAAGCGTGCATACGTTCATGGGGATATCTCGCACAAGGCTTTCGGCAATGGCGCGGAGCGGATTTTCGCCGGACACTGCCAAGAACTCTTTGTGTTTGAGCGCACCGCCTTCACTCTCGATATAATGCAAGGAATATTGGAACGGGATTTGTTGATACGGTCGCACGCCCTCAAACGGCGGTATAATGGGTTGCATGGTTTCAAAATCCAAAAAGTACAGCGGATAAGAGAGCGTGGCAAGAAACTGCTTAATGCCGTCCTTGTCCGCATACACTCCACGATCATGCAAATAGAAGTCAACTTGCTTGTCGATTTTGTCGGAAAAATACCACCCCGTGCGCGCGTAATCTTCAAACGAAACAACGCCTTGCTCATAACATTCAAAGGCTTTCTGCTTTGGCAAACGATACATATCAAACACGCTCGGTTTGGGAAGATGCTGCGAGCAATATTTCCAAAATCCGCACTTGTATGGTGCAAAACAGTTGATTGAAATGTCAATTCGTGGCTCTTGCTCATCGGCAAGCAATTCTTCCGCGCCTTGCAAAAGTCCTTCAACGTTGCCGTATTCCTGCGCCACAAGCTCGTCAACGTTGCGCACTTTGAACACTTGCTTGATGTCAAGCTCTTTGCTCCTGACGTACTCGTTGTTGATGTACACGAGATATGTATGTTTGACGTTGACACCGCATTTTTCAAGCACGTATTTTTGATAACTCACGTCATAGATATACACCGCTTTTATGTCGGTTGCGCTCTTGACTTCGTATATGGAATAGCCGTCACCGTCCTTGCGCAAAATGTCCACGGCGCAATACAAACCGCAAAAATCAAAGGACGCTTCGCAAATGTTCTGCACTCCGTTTGCAATGCACTCCTTGGTTTTTGCAATCATTTTGGACAAATCGAGCGCGCCGTTTTCTTTTGTTGCGGTCACTTCAACGTAATCGCCAAAAAGTCCCATGGCAAAATCGCCAACGACGTTGCCGTTGTCCATTCTTGCCTTGACGCTTTGGTCAACTTCATATTCATCGGGCTTAAACTTTTTGAGCCACACACTCTTTGGACATTGACACAAAGAGCAATATCTTGATTTGCTGAAATACATAATTCGCTCCCTACATTCCGCAACTCATCTGCTATATTTTTCACATATTTGTTCTATGCTTTGTCTAATTTCGTTGCGCAAATGCTCAGGCGCAAGCACTTCGGCATTTTCTCCGTATTGCAATGCCCAAAACTTCATTGCCGTCGGGCTGACAACCAGTTCCACTTTTATGTTTTCGTCATCGATTGTCGACACTTTGACGTCTTTGCCAAACCAATCTACGATGTCGTCCATCATCCACTTCTTCGCTGAAATTACAACTTTTTCAGGTTTATCTGTAAACATATATGGGCGTGCGGTGGACAATTCCTTATAATTTATGCCGTTTTTGTATCCGTCGAGGCTCTTGATAGGCACAATCGGTTGATCGATTATCTCGATTTCCGTGATTTTGTCAAGGCGGTAGAAACTTATGTTCATCCACTTGTGGTTGCATCCCATAAGGTAGTAGTGCTGATTGTGCAACACCATTCTATAAGGGCTTACGCACGGGTGCGACGTGTGGTGCAGTTGCTTGTCCGCGCCGATTTTGTTGTAGTAGAATTTTATCTGTTTGCCTTGACTTATCGCCTCGTCTATCTCCGATATATTGAAAAACACCGCCTTGTTTTCGGTTTTATTCCAATCGTTGAGCGATTGCACGTATCTAACGCGCGATTTGAAGTTCCGTCCACCCATTCTAACAAGTTTGTCTATAAGTTGTTTGGAATGAGTCGCGCTTATATGCGTCGAGCAAAGCACGCTGTCTATGAGCATGTGCAGTTCGGATTTTTCAATCGGTCTATCCACGAGATACGCACCCTTGCGGCTTGATTCGACGTCGATTCCCATCTCGTTGAGATAGGATATGTTGCGTCCGATTGCCTTGCGCTCCACCACCAAGCCATATTCTCTTTCAAGAATGTCGATGATGTCCTGTTGCGTGAGCAAATTGTCTTCGTCCGAATAATCAAAAAGCACTTGATACAATCTGAAAAGCAAAGTTTGTTTATTTTCAAATCCCATAAGCAAATCTCCTTTCATATATCATACCCCCGATTTATCGAAATGTAAATACGCAATGTACCGTATACAGTGCAAACAATTCTTCGCATATTACTTTTCGTCATCGTACTCACCGCCAAACGGCATCTCGTTTGAGTCGCAATTCTTGTTTTCAAGGATTTTCATTGCCGACACACAATACGCCTTACTTATCGACATGCGCATTCCTCGCGCAATTTTGTCAAAAAGCGCAAACCTTTCGGCACAAGCAATCCATTGCGGACAACGCTTTATAAACTGCGCTTCGAGTGCGTCTATTTCATTCTTCTTGAAGCTACATATAGTACGTCGTATTTTTTCGACTTCGTCATAACTATACCCCGCAATATAATGAATGAAATGCATATAATCTTCGGTATACGGCGTAGTTCCCAAATTGCGAAATCTATCAAACGTCCAATCTTCAACTTCTTTCATCGTTACAGCAGACGTTATTATCGGTATCTCAACTTTGTCGATGTGCAAAATGTATTCTCTTTCTCCAATCTCGATTTCCACAAACTCAAAGTCTTTTTTAAGATATTCCGCCAACTCGTCAAGCGTATCCTCGTCCATGTAAAAACCAAATAACCATTGCGTATTGTGCTTTTCGTTAAAATATCTTTCAAATATCAAACCATGTTCATACGGATTTATATCGGTTATCCCAAGCAGATACGCAACTAAACTGCAACCCCCGTTCCCGAAAAACCGAGGGCTCTTATCCTTCTCTTTCAAAAACTCACTTATCCTTCTTGCGATGCAAAAATATTTTGCCATATCAAGGTCTGTTATCCGTATGATCTCTTTCTCAATCATACCGTCCCAACTTGTATCGCAAGGCAACATTTTTTTGACATTATTTCTTGCAATTCGTTCCAAATCAATAATCGTTTCCAAAACCACGGCAATCTCCTGTACCAGTATAAATTTTTTCTTTATCTTATCCCATCGAGCGTACCGTCTACGGGACATTGCCAAAGTTTTAATGTGTTCCTTCTCAAGTATTACACAAAAAACCACTTTGGCACTTAGGCGTATGCTTGTCTTTGAACAAGTCGGCTCGGCTTCGCCTCGCCGAGACAAGCATACGCCTTGTATAAAAACAAACCGCCTAAAAAGGCAAAATCGCAGCCGTGCGGAACGGGCCGTTCGCGCTACACCGCTTGCGAATCGGGCCCGTTTTTCTCGCACATCGGCAATGCGATTTTTTGTCCTCTTTTTCATAGGCGGATTTTTTCTTTTTTTATATCAACCGGCGGAATTTGCTTTTGTCTTTTCGGCATCGAAATTGCCGCTCGAGTATACCTTAATATGCGTTTCCCCATTCAAATTTACACTCAACATTTATTTTTTTAACAAAAATTTCCCATAAAGTTGGATTTTATGTACTCACGCTCAAAAACGATTCTGTGCTAACTTAAAACTGTTCATAACACACAAACGGCATTGCAACGCCATTCTCAAACCATTGCGCTGTCCTGCAAAACCGAACGAAAACCATTGAAACTAAACTTACACCCATTTGTGCAAAACGTGTCGGCAATGATACGCTGTCGGTAGTTCATATCACAACAGGGCTCGGACGGTGTTCGGTCACGATTTCAAACTTGTCCAAAATGCGCACAACGATGTTCTTGGTTGTTCATCCGTTCGCGTTTACGATGTGTATTGTTCACAACACGTAAAGATGTAGCGAGTACGGATAAGTATAGACCGAGTATGGGCAAGTCTTGGCAAAGTACGGCTGAGTATTGAAACTGTCCTACTCATATCCAAAAGTGTCCGGATGGAGTCTGTGTACAACGCCAGCTCAGCTGTGTTATGAATAAAACCGCAAGACCGAGAAAAAGAGGTAAGGCCTATGTAGCAACCAAGTCCGTGAAAGTTAAATCTTCGTCTTTACTTCCTTTTCTCAACTCTTGCAAAAAATACTAAAAAGGAGGTAATGCCATTGAAGAGAAAACAAGTCCAACTCAAAGTAACAACCGTCGGTGAACCAAATCTCGAAGCGATGAGCGAGAGCGAACAAAAGGCGTTCTACGTTTCAATGCTCATGCAGTTTTTGGATAAACGCCGTCAGCAATTGGAAGAGCAATCCGCAAATGAGCACAGTCGCAAAACAGCAAGTTGATATATGCAAAACAGTTATATTAACTTTACGTTGTGCAAAATTGTGTTCAAATTAAACTGCGTCATCAATAGGCGCAACATCAATAAGAATACTATGAAAACAAAAATCATTTATCGTCTTTCGCGATGGGAGCGTAAACGAAAACTGCGGTTTGTCAAGGGTAAAATGTATGCTTGAAGCACCCTTGACAAACCTATAAAACCACTATGTTTTAGACATCATCGTTTCCGTTTATTTTCGTTCCCGTCGCAAGACGAAATAAACACAAAGAAGGAGAAAGATAATATGGAAACAAACATAAAAAAAGTATTTATAGCAGCCCTCGATGATTTCGAGAAATGCTATATCTTTGCGCCGTCTATCGGCAAAAAGAAAAACATAGGTGGTAAAACCTATAACGTCACAAGATATTTTAACGGAAATCGTGATTTTGAAACGTCCATGAAAGAACTTGCCACAAAGCAAGTATACGAATCAGCGAGGTAAATAATATGAAACCGAAAAAATATATTGCTGGATTATATTTCAGACTTTCCCAAGAGGATGAACGTCAAGGAGAATCGGCATCCATTGATAATCAAAGAACGATGTTGCGCAAATATGCAGAAGAACATAGTTTTGAAATTCACGATGAGTATATCGATGACGGTATATCTGGAACGACATTCCAGCGACCAGGAGTGCAACGACTTTTAGACGACGCAAAAACGGGAATTATTAACACTATCATCGTAAAAGACCTATCGCGTTTTGGGAGAAACTATATTGAAGTTGGGCAATACATCGATTATGTATTTCCTGCTTTCGGTATCCGCTTTATCGCCATTCAAGATAACGTCGATACGGAAAACCGTGACAGCGGATCAATGGAAATGATGCCGATTATGAACGTTTTTAACGAATGGCATGCGGCAAATACGAGCAAAAAGATTCGTGCGGTAAAAAGAGCGCACGCAATCGAGGGAAAATTCAGCGCATCGAGAACCCCATATGGTTACTTAAAAGGAACGGACGAAAAGAAAACCTTTCAGATAGACACCGAAACCGCGCCTGTCGTAAAGCGAATTTTTGAAATGTATGCTTCGGGAATAAGTCCGGATAAAATTGCCGCGAAATTCAACGAAGAAGATATTCCAAGTGCCGGTAGAATTGCATTTTTAAGAACAGGAAGAAAATATAACAACAACGAACACCCTTACTGGGAGCAGGCAACAATCAGACCTATCTTAAAGAACATTGCTTATCTTGGACATTTGGCACAACAAAAATTTACATCGGTTTCGTATAAAAACCACAAGGTGATACGTAAAGGCCAAAGCGACTGGGTTATCGTGTATAACACGCACGAACCGATTATATCGCAAGAACTTTGGGATAAGGTGCAAGAACGAATGAAATCGAGAGCAAAAGGTCGAAGAATGCATACGGGCGTTACTCATCCTCTTTCGGGATTTCTATATTGCGCCGATTGTGGCGGAAAACTAAAAATGGGCTATGTATGGGATAAAAAGAAAAACGATTACAGATATAATTTCGACTGCGGAAGACTTAAACGATACGGGAAATCTTATTGTTTCTCACACCATATAACCGCTTCTGTGCTTGAAGAAATAGTCCTTGGCGATATACGAGATATGGCACAAAAAATCGTGCTTGACGAAGATGAAATCAAAAAAGAGTTTATTCGTCAGAATGCCGAACTTGCCGATAAGCCAATGAAGGCTTCAAAGAAAAGTTTGCAATCAAAACAAAAACGAGTTGAAGAATTAGGACGGCTTATCCAAAACGTATATGAAGATAAGGTAAACGGTAAAATGCCTGAAAAAACCTGCTTTGAGTTTATAGACAAATATTCGGCAGAAAGGGAAACATTGTTAGGCGAAATCGAAACTCTCGAAGAAAACCTAAAAGCGACTGAAAGCACAAAACAAACTGCAGATGATTTTATTAAGGCAATAAAAAAGTATCTTAACGCTCCTGCGCTTACCCGTGAAATGTGCTATGAACTGATAGACCGAGTAATCGTCGGCGGTTTACCGAAAATAACTGGCAAAGAACGCACGATAGAAATCGTTTACAAAGTTGACATTATGTCCGTTTTACGTCATAAACTCAAATAATAACAAAAAGGCGTATGTTTCAATGTGATTCATACGCTATTGCTTTGATTTATAATAGTGTCCATAAAGAGAATTAGCAGCTGCTGTTTTCATATTGTTTTTCTTTCTCCTTTTTTTGGTTATTTCGTCTTTCGACAAGAGAGAGAAAAACGGAAACGATAGTGTCTATATCATAGTGGTTTTATAGGTTTGTCAAGGGTGCTTCAAGCATACATTTTACCCTTGACAAACCGCAGTTTTCGTTTACGCTCCCGATGCGAAAGATGATAAATGATTTTTGTTTTCATAGTATTCTTATTGATGTTGCGCCGATTGATGACGCAGTTTAATTTGAACACAATTTTGCACAATGCAAAGTTAATATGGCTGTTTTGCATATATCAACTTGCTGTTTTGCAATTATGTTCATTTGCGGATTGTTCTTCCAGTTGCTGACGGCATTTATCCAAAATCCGCATGAGCATTGAAACGTAAAACGACTTTTGCTCGCTCTCGCTTAGCTTGCAGATGTCTGGCTCGCCGACGGTTGTTACTTTGAGTTGAACTTGTTTTCTCTTCAATGGCATTACCTCCTTTTTAGTATTTTTTTGCAAGGACGGGAAAAGGAAGTAAAGACGAAGATTTGGCTTTCACGGACTTGTTTGCTACATAGGCTTTACCTCTTTTTCTCGGTCTTGCGGTTTTATTCATAACACAGCTGAGCTGGTGTTGTACACAGACTTCATCCGGACACTTTTGGATATGTGTAGGACAGTTTCAATACTCAGCCGTACTTTACCAAGACTTGCCAGTACTCAGTCTAGACTTATCCTTACTCGCTACACTTTTACGTGTTGTGAACAATACACATCGTAAACATAGACGAATGGACAAACAAGAACATCGTTGTGCGCAGTATGGACATTTTTGAAACATTAACGGAACGAGATTTGAACACAATTTTGATAATGAAAATATGACTGCGGAACAATGGCGCAACGCCTACGCAACACAAAAGAACGAAACGGCAAACGAGATTTTGCAATATACAAAACACCCAAGGAAACAGCAAGAAAAAGCGACGGCAACGGCATGGCGGATAAGCGAGGATTTCGCCAAGCGGGTTAGCGCGAAACCTCGCTCCGCTCCGTGCCGCCTTTTGCGGAATTGGGTTTGTTTTTATGCAAAGACGTGCCGTAGTCTTGCGCGCGCGTACGCGTGCGCACTTGTATCAAAGACTACGGCACGTCTAATCGCCAAATTGTGAAATTTGATACTGGAAGTAGTTGGCGTTTTGCAAAAATCAATTTATGAAGTGTGTGTCAATATTTGCATTGTACAACTATATAAATTATAAATTTTAAAGAAGCAAGAGTCTATAAATTATGTCGGATTGCGACCGTAACCGTCGTACCCACTCCGAGTTTCGAGGTGAGCGACAAATCGGCGTTATAAAGTGTGCAGATGTGCTTCACTATCGCAAGACCAAGTCCCGTGCCTCCCGTTTCGCGAGAACGGGATTTGTTGACGCGGTAGAATCTCTCGAATATGCGCTGTTGATGCTTTTCTTCAATGCCTATACCGTCGTCGGCGACTTTGAGCGTGGTATGCGATGCGTCGGACGAAATCGTCACTTTCACGTATCCGCCGCTACGGTTGTACTTCACGCCGTTTTCGACGAGATTCTTGACGAGTTCTATTGCGTGTTCCCTTTCCATTCTGACGATCGCATCGCCGTCGATGGATATTTGCACGTTCTTTTCTTTTGCAATAGGGGCAAGGCTTTCTTTCACGCTTTCGGCGATTCGAGCAAGGCTCACGTCTTCGGGATTGACGTCTTTTTGCGATTCGAGTTCGCTCAAATCGAGCATATCTTTGAGCAACGCGATTATTCTCGACACTTCTGTGTCGATTTTTTCGGAAAGTGCCTTAGTCTCTTGCTCGTTCGTTTGTAAGCCGATTATGTCGTTAAATCCCTTGATTGCGGTGAGCGGCGTTTTGAGTTCGTGCGAAGCGTTGGCGAAAAACTCGCTTCTCGTCTTTTCGCTCGTCTTGATTGCGGTTATATCGCTCAAAACCAAAACTTCCATCTCGTTTTCGAGCGCGCGTGCTGAAACCATATAGAATTTGCCGTCGCTTGCGTACTCGAAATCGCAACTCGTACCGTTTTCGAGACAATCCGAAACGTGTGCGGAAAATCCTTTGTCTGCGGTGAGTACGGTGTGATTTTTGCCGACGACATCTTTAAGGTCGAACACCGCGCAGGCGTTTTTGTTTATGGAAAGGATATCTCCGTCTTTATTCAACACGACGATTCCGTCGGATATGTTGTCGAGAATATAGTCGAGTTTTTGCTTGTCATCGGACTCTCTGAGCATGGAATCGCGCAGTTTTTCGCTTATGTCGTTTATCTCGACGAGAATCGCGTTGATTTCCTTGTCGCTCGACGAGGGAATAGAGGGGACATATGAGCCGTTTTTGACCGCTTCGAGATTGGTTTTTACGTCTTTGAGCGGTTTGAGTATACTCATCGACACTGCAACGCTTGCCAAATACGACAATAAAAGCACTCCGATAAGCACGCACACCATAACTACTATGCTCTTTTGGACGTAGCCTTGCACGCTCTCGACGGCGATTGCCGCTCGCACGAAAACGTAGTTGTCGCCGACGTTCACTTTTACGGCGTAATACGCCATATCTTTTTTGAGAGTATCGCTGTATCTCGTGACGACCGCAGGCGTACCTTTGAGCGCGTTTTGAATTTCCTCTCTGTCGAGATGCTGAACGCCGATTGCGTCCGCGCTTTGGCTGTCCTTTATCGCAACGCCGGTTGCGTCAACTATTGTCAAACGAATATGCGAAGGCACGTTTTCGGCTATATTTTCGTTGTAGTTTGCCGCATAAATATTTGCGACGTCGACGATTTCTTTTTTCGCTTCGTCAATGCGTTCGTCACGCGCAACCGACAACCCCGAAAAAAATATTGCCAAAATGGCAACTGTCAAAATTATAACATTGAATAAAACAAGTTTGTTTTTCATTTCAGTACATACCCCACGCCGCGTACGGTTTCGATTTTTGCCTCCGATTCGGCAAGCAATTTTCTCAAATCCGCAATGTGAATGTCCAAAGTCCTTGTTTCGCCGTAGTTGTCGCCCCATACGCTGTCGAGCAGGGTGTTGCGTGAAAGCACGGTTTGCGAGTTTTGAACAAGCAGTTTCAGAAGTTCGTATTGCTTCAAAGTGGTTTTCTTTTCTTTGCCCGCAACAGTTACGGAGTGAGTGGAATCGTCAATAAAAATATCCTTATACGCAATCGCGCTTTTTTGCGACTTGCGAAGTTTTGCGTTGATTCTCGCAACCAGTTCCAGAACGCCGAAAGGCTTTGCGAGATAGTCGTCCGCACCCAAATCGAGTCCGCGCACCTTGTCGATTTCGTCGGATTTTGCCGAAACCATAATTACGGGAATATCGCTCGTTTGCAAGTTGTTTTTCATCGCTTTGAGAATCTCGTATCCGTCAAGGCCGTCGAGCATTATATCCAAAATCGCAAGGTCGCATTTCCTTGCCGACAGCGCGCTCAAAAAGTCCTCGCCGTTTTGAAAACACTCTATATCGAAACCTGCGTTTTTCAGAGCGTAAGAGTAAACATCGCGAATAGATTGTTCGTCGTCAACCGCATAAATAAGGCGTTTATTGTCCATTTTTCACTCCATAAAGTGATTGTTGTGTTCAAATTTCAACTTTGACTGTGGTATCCGGTCACAGCATATTCCGCCCACTCGCCTATGTTTACGGCATGGTCGCCTATGCGTTCGAGATACTTGGCTATCATCATAAAAAGGATTGCCTGTTCGGCGTTTTCGGGATCTTTTTTGATGAGCGTTACAAGGTCGGATTTGACGATTTCAAACAACTCGTCAACCCGATCGTCGCGCTTGTCGAGTCCTCTTGCCGTGTCCAAATCCCTGTTGATGTAACTCGACACGCCGTCCTTGACCATACCGATTGCGAGTTTGGACATAAGTTCGATATGCTCGGGTTCTTTGATAAATTTGTCGTCCTTGAATTGCAAACTTATCTCGGATATATCGGCTGCTTGGTCGGCAATGCGTTCGAGGTCGGTTATCATTTTCAAAGCCGCCGAAACGTCTCGGAAGTCGCTTGCCACGGGGTGTTCCATAAGCAAAATTTTGAGGCAGTCCTGTTCTATTTCTCTTTGCTCGTCGTCGATGTTTTTGTCTTCGTCGATGACTTCTCTTGCAAGGTCTTTGTCAAGATGTTTGAGTGCTTTTATCGACTTTTCGATTGCGATTTGAGTGTCGTGGCACATTGTGACGAGTTTGTTGAACACAAGATTGAGTTCTTGTTCATACTTGTTTCTTATACTCATAGTTTATCTTCAATTCCTCCTTATATCAAGCGATTTGTCAAATATATTTCGGCGCAATCGCCATTATGTTTTCCTCTATCAAACGATACGTTTGATTTTGTATTAACCGAATCTGCCCGTAATATAGTTTTCGGTGCGCTTATCGCAAGGCGAGGAAAAGATTTGTTCGGTATCTCCGTATTCCACCAGTTCGCCGAGCAGAAAGAATGCGGTTTTATCGGCGATTCTGGTTGCTTGTTGCATATTGTGGGTGACAATAACGATTGTCGTGGATTTTGCAAGTTCGTCGCAAAGTTCCTCGATTTTGCCCGTCGATATTGGGTCTAGCGCGCTTGTGGGTTCGTCCATAAGCAAAATTTTCGGCTTGACCGCAAGAGCGCGGGCGATGCAAAGGCGTTGCTGTTGTCCGCCCGAAAGTCCGAGCGCGGATTTGTCGAGTCGGTCTTTTAACTCGTCCCACATAGACGCGTCTTTAAGGGATTGTTCCACAATCTCGTCGAGTTGTGCCTTTTTGTGAACGCCTATCGTTCTCGGTCCGTACGCCACGTTGTCGTACACGCTCATCGGAAACGGATTTGGTTTTTGAAACACCATACCCACGTTGCGCCGCAGTTCGTTGACGTCGATTTTTCCGTAAATATCCACGTCGCCTACGAGGAATTTACCCTCGATTTTGCATCCGTCCACAAGGTCGTTCATGCGATTGAAGCATTTTAGAAAAGTGGATTTTCCGCACCCCGACGGGCCTATAAACGCCGTGACTTTCCTTTGGGGGATTTCTATATTGACGTTTTTGAGCGCTTGAAAATCGCCGTACCATAAGTTTGCGTTTTCGACGGAAATATTCTGTCTGAATTCAAGCGTTTTTTGCTGTTTTTTTGCCATTTATTTTACCTCTTATTTTTGAGAATAAGCCCTGATTTGTATTCGTCGTACCGCCGAGTTTTCTCGACAGTTTGCCACCTATAAGTTCGGCAAGCAAGTTAAGCACAAGCACTATGACGATAAGAACGACAGCGGTGGCGTACGCCTCGTTCATATACCATCCTTCGCCCGAGAGTTGATAGAGCGCGACCGCAAGCGTTGCGCCGCTGTCCGTCACGCCTTTGGGGATTCCGCCTATTACCGACCCCATCGTATAAAGGAACGGTGCGGACTCGCTTATCACTCTGCCCATCGTCAGAATGACCGCCGAAATTATACCCGGCATTGCCGACGGAAGCACCACTTTGAATATCGTGCGCAGTTTGCCTGCGCCCATCGCAAAACTTCCCTCTCGAAGCATATCGGGCACCGACTTCAAACTCTCTTCCGTCGAACTTACGATCGTTGGCAAAAGCATTATGCTCACCGTACATACGCCTGCGATGATGCTGCTTGTCCCCGTGAACCATTGCTTGAACGTTATCATACCGAAAAGACCGTAAACAATGGACGGAACGCCCGAAAGCACATTTATTGCAGTGCGAATTGTCTTGATGAAGAAGTTGCGCTTTTTGGTGTACTCGTTGAGAAAAATCGCCGTCATTATGCCTATGGGGACGGAAATCAAAAGACTCAAAACCACCGTATAAAGCGTAGTGACGATTGCGGGAAGTATGGTAACTTTGCCGCCGAATTCGTACTTGCCGTAGATGAGTTCGGGATTTTTGACAAGTTCGGGGAAGCCCTTGACAAAGATAAATCCGATAACGAGAACAAGCACCGCAGTTGCGATGACGCCGGCTCCTATTGCAAAAACCTTTGCGATGTCGGCAGAATGAATTTTGTGCATAAATGCGCTGTATCCATACTCTATCTGTTTGAAAAATGCAGATAAACGATTGTTTTTGCGGTTTTCACACTGTTTAATCTTTTTTGAAGTAACGCTTTTTACAACGCGTTTGGACACGAGATTGAACACGACGTTTACAATGAGAATAAACACCAAAAGCACCGCGCCGGTTGCAATCAACGCGCCTTCTTGCAATTCGCCCGCGTATCCCATTTCGAGAACAATGTTTGCCGTAAGCACGCGGAAAGACGAGAACAATCCGTCGGGATAAGTCACCGAGTTTCCCGCAACCATTACGACAGCCATAGTTTCGCCAAGCGCACGTCCGATACCCAAAACCAAAGAAGCGGTTATGCCCGAACGAGCCGCAGGCGACATAATGTGAAACACCGTTTCGCTGTGCGTCGCACCCATTGCAAGCGAGCCTTCGTAATAACTTTTCGGCACGGCTTCGAGGCTCGTACGCGACAAAGATACGACGGTCGGAAGAATCATTATGCCGAGTATAAGCGACGTTGCCAGAAGTCCGCTGCCGTTGTTGGGCGCAACGTTTGAAAGAATCGGAAGCAAGAATACGATTCCGAAAAATCCGTATACGACGGACGGTATGCCCGCCAAAAGATTGATAACCGACGAAAGCGATTTTTTGAGAAATTTCGGACAGTAGAACGCAAGGAAAATCGCCGTGAAATATCCGAGCGTTCCGCCGATTAAAAGTGCGCCGACCGTTGCCGAAAGCGTGCCGACAATCATCGTAAATATGCCGTAACTTCCCGCCGCCGCGCTGCCGTATACGTCGTCTTTGTCGGGCATCCACTTGTCGCCGAAAAGAAAGTCGAAAAAGCCTATCTCTTTGAGCGCGGGAACGCTTTTTGCAATCAGAAACGCGAAAATCGCAACGACGGAGATTGTGCAGACAACCGCCGCCGATGCGAATACGCCTTTTCCTATTTTGTCTTTAAGTTTGTTTGCAGTCATAATTAGCCGAGTTGACTGAATTTGGTGATTTCACCCGTATAGATTTTGTAGAGTTCGGCGAGAGTCAGATCTTCGACGCTCGTGTTGTCCTTGTTGACGATAACCGCAACTGCGTCGAGGCAGATATTGAAGCTGTCGATGCCGTCTTTGTCAACAGCAGCAGACGAAAGTCCGATTACGTTGCCGGTGTTGTCGCTCTCAACCGCTTTGCGTCCTACCGATGAGCCTTCGAGCTGGATATCGAACACATCGCTTGCGTTTTCGCCGTAAAGACTCGCATACGCCTTTGCCGCCGCATTGATAAGTTTTTCCATAGACGTCGAGCCGCGCACGACGATTTTGTCACCGTCAGGAAGGGCGGATTGTTTTTCATAAGTTCCGACTTCGATTGCGTCCTTGCCTTCATTTGCTCTCTTTGCACCGTCAGAAAGGAAGATTGTTCCCACGTCTTCGCTGTCGCAAATGGCTTCAAGGGCGTCGCTCTTGACATATTTCATAAAGTCGGCGACTCTTGCGGAAAGTTCGGTTTTGCTGTTTGTCATAAACACGAACGGACGTTGAATTTTGTATGTTCCGTCAAGTACGGTTTGTTTGCTTGGCGCAACGCCCGCAACCTTGACGACCTTAACGGAATCGTTGACCGAACCGAGTGAAACATAACCGATTGATTGCTTGTCCGATTGCACTGCCGACAGCACTGTGCCGGTTTTGCTTTGCACGTTTGCTTTTGCTGTCGTGCGATACACTGTTTTGCCGTTTTCGTCTTTTTCGTTGAGATAATGCGTGCCGTCCGTGACCACTTTGTCAAATGCTTCTCTGGTGCCGCTGCTCTGCTCTCTTGCGATAACCGTTATGGCTTTGTCCGGGTTAAAACCTGCGTTGCACGCAACAAGAGATACCGCCGTGACCAGAACGAGTGCGATTGCTATTGTGATAATGATTGATTTTTTCATAAGCTGCTCCTTTGTTAAGTTTGCGAGCAAAGTATATCTTTTTTGAAATCGCGTTGCAGTCCATTTTCGGTAAAGCGAGTGTAAAATGTTTGTAAAGTCGCAAAAAACGATGACATTTGATTTGACAATCCGATTGACGTAAACGATATTATATTTGTTCGATATAAAGAACAAAATAAACGTAATTTTGGTGAATTATGCAAACAAAACGAATTTTGACAATTCAAGACATATCTTGCGTCGGGCAATGTTCTCTGACCGTTGCTCTTCCGATAATTTCCGCTTGCGGAATCGAAACGGCAATCCTTCCTGCGGCGATACTTTCAACGCACACTTGCGGATTTTCGGGCTATACCTGCCGTGATTTGACAGAAGACATACCGCCCATACGCAAGCATTGGCAGAAAGAGCAAATACTTTTTGACGGCATATATACGGGCTATTTGGCAAGCGCAAAACAAATCGGGTATGTGCAAGACGTTATCAAAACCTGCATTAAACGCAATGCGCCCGTAATCGTCGATCCAGCAATGGCGGACAACGGCAAACTGTATCCGGCTTTCGATATCGATTTTGTATCGGCAATGAAGAACTTATGCTCGCAAGCCGACGTCATTTTACCAAACACAACCGAAGCGTGTTTTCTTACGGGCGAAGAATACAAATCCGTTTATGATGAGGCATACATCGATACGCTTTTGTCCAAACTCGCCGCACTCGGCGCAAAAACAATCGTCCTGACCGGCGTCGGTTACGACGATTCCACAACGGGCGTCGTCGTCTTTGAAAACGAAAACAAACAATATTACAAACATAAAAAACTAACAAGAAGTTGTCACGGCACGGGCGACGTTTTCGCGTCTGCATTCGTTGGCGCATATATGAGGGGAAATTCCTTTTTCGATTCGGCAAAAGCCGCCGCCGATTTTACCGTCGAATGTATAGAAAACACGCCGCCCGAGCATTGGTACGGCGTTTGTTTCGAACAATATATTCCGTCCTTGTTTGCAAAACTAAATTAGACTTAAACCAATATAAGTTTTATTCTAATGCGTTTTTCACTAAAAAATTATGGAACTAAGCATTTGCGTATTATCCATAAATCGCGATGTATCTTTGTCGCAATTTGATGAAATACTCAAACACGGTGGATTGCGCTCTCTCAAGTATGGCGGCGATTTCGGGATAACTCAGTCCGTTTTGCCGACATTCGAGCGCAATTCGCATATTGTCCGTCAGATTAAGGCTGTCAACGATGGAATCATAGACGGTATAGTCTTTGACAACATTTTCTTCAATCTCGCAAGACGGCTCGCTGACGGGCGTTAAAGCATCAAGACTCACGGAACGGTAATTATCGCTTGTTTTTCGGGTTATAAGTTTAGACATCGCTCTAATGCACGCAATTTTGACAGTTATTGGCTTGCCTTTTTTATCGTATGTCAAAACGTCGTTTAAACGCTTCCCATAATGATTACAAAGGAATAGCGCACATTCTTGAACTAAATCATAACTGTCGCTGTAAGTGTGGTTAATATCGTTTTTACGCTTTATATCAACGCATAGGTCGGCATAAATTTTCTGCATTCTGCTTCCCATATAGCCGATAAGGAATCGTGTTTCATACATCGCCAACTGTTCTGCCATTGCTAGAACGTTATTTTCTGAGATTGTTTCTTCGAAAACATCATCATTTTCAATGTGTTTTTTCATTTTCGATACGCTCCGAGTTTTAGTTGCCTTTCGGCAACAAGACGGCGCAGCACCGAGAAAACTCAAAAACGTATCGCTTCAAATCATAAGATGCCTATGTCAACGACCAGCATAAAAATGTTGTGTAAAAAGCGCATCAAGACAATCCCTCGCGCACGCGCGTGCGCACTTGTATCAAAGACTACGG